>R20__coassemble_616_pt1 | contig 24880 bp, 22 predicted proteins | sample R20__metabat2_low_PE_021 | metagenome-assembled genome bin R20
CCTGGTCGTAACGGAGGAGTCCCTGATAGAAGATGCTTGCCACAGGACCGCGGGTGTTGCGGCAAACTTCCTTTGCCTTCTCGATACCGCCTTCTGCGAGTGCCTTCTCAACCTTCTCTACAAGAGCCTTTGCGTTGGTCTTGGAGAATGTGAGGTAGAGGATTCTCTCGATTGCGAGTGCAAGACCGATGATGAGACAGATGATGACCAGAGACATGAAGCCTGCGCCACCCTCGATGAACTTGGTCTTGAGAGCCTGGTGAAGAGGAATCTCCTCTGCGTCTGCTGTCAGGGCAGCGAGATCGTTTGCAGGAGCTGCTGCAACTTCCTCAGTTGCTGCCTGCTCTGCTGCCTGCTCGTCCTGAGCAGATACGCTTGTTGCAGTAAAAGCCATTACAGCCATTGCTGCCAAAAACATGAAAAACTTTTTCATACTCGTTTTTGTGTGATTGATTAATAATGTATTAAGTAGTTTTAAAATTGTCGTATAGCGTAAAGCACAACTCGTGCGCCTATAAAACCTGTGCAAGTTACCAAATTATTTCCAAACTGCAAAACCTCGCGAGCGAAATCATATGTCAAACATTGCCCTTGCGTTTGCTGTCGTCATGTCAGCGACTTCCTCTACCGGGACCTGTTTCAGGCCTGCTATGAATGACGCAATTGTCGGAATATGACTGCTTTCGTTGCGGGTGCCTCTGTACGGTACCGGCGTGAGGTATGGGGCGTCTGTCTCGAGAAGAATTCTCTCGAGCGGGATTTTCTTCACGACTTCGGCAAGGGCTGCCTTCTTGAAGGTGACGACGCCGCCGATGCCGACTCTCCAGTCCCCGTATCTCTGCAGCTGCATGAAGGTCTCGTAGCTTCCGCTGTAGGCGTGGAGGTTGCCTCTCAGGCCAAGGTGGGAACATTCTCTGACGATTGTCATGAAGTCTTCAGTCGCCTCCCTGAGGTGGATGTTGACGGGCAGGTCCATCCCTGCCGCCAGTTCCAGCTGCAGTCTCAGCACCTCTTTCTGCTGTTCAGCCCACTCGGCCCCGTAGTGGTAGTCCAGCCCGATCTCTCCGATTGCGACAACCTTCCGGTCCTTCCATTCGAGCATCCTGTCCATCTCTCTCTTCCAGTCATTGTCCACGGACCCGGGGTAGAGACCCAGCATGGCATAGAGCTCGCCGGGATGCCGGTCCACGAGGCTGAACATCGCTTCTCTTTCCTTCGAGTCCACGTCCGGCTGGATCATGACGCTGACTCCGGCCTCATGGGCCCGGCGGATGACTTCTTCCTCCTCCCCTCTGAACGCTTCGTCGCTTATGTGGGTGTGTGTGTCGATGAATTCCATAACGGAGGGCAAAATTACGGATTATATCTCAAAATCGATACTTCATCCCACATCTCTGGAACAGGTCCACTTCGATGAATCCGTCGGCTTGGAGCATCCCTGTGGCCTTTGTCGCCTCTGCCCAGCTGCAACCTCTGACGGCGCATATCTCGTCTATCGAGACCCCGCGGTTGTCCTTGATCATCCTTGCGACCTCGTAGATGAAATCGATTTCCTGTCTGTCTGTCCTGGATGAGTATACCCTCTCGATCTCTTCCTTGAGTATCAGTTTGTTGCGCCTTGTGAAGGTGCCGAGGCCGACGGAGGAGGCGAAGGCATCGATGTCGTCTATGGGCTCGGCTACCTTCGCCCTTATCAGCCTGTTGCATCCCTGCGAGCGTATGTCGTCAGCCCTGCCAGGCAGGGCGTAGACATCCCGGGAGTACTCGAAGGCCAGGTTGGCGGTTATCAGCCCTCCACCCTTGTCTCTCGATTCCACAAGCACTGTGGCCTGGCTGAACCCTGCAATGATCCTGTTGCGCCTGAGGAAATTGACAGGCTGGGGTGTGACTCCTGGAGGGTAGTCGGAGACGAGGGCGCAGCCGGGAGTCTCCGCAATCCTTGCAGCCCAGCCCCTGTGTCTGGCCGGATAGACTTCCGTGATGTATGTCGGCAGGACCGCTATCGTCGGAATACCCAGCTCGAGGGCTGCCGTATGGGCTGTGATGTCCACTCCGATTGCCAGGCCGCTGACTATCGCCGGCTGCCGGCGGCACCCCGCCAGCGCCTCCACTATCCGGCGGCACCACTCCCTCCCGTACATCGACATGTCCCTAGTCCCGACAACCGATACTGACGGCCTGCTGCAGAAGATTTCTGCCGGCTCCGACACTGACTTGACATACAGCCCCAGCGGGGCGTCTGGGCATTCCAGCAGCAGCGGGGGATAGCCTTCCTCCGCTGCCGAGATGAACCGACACCCCTTTGCCGCCAGGCCCTGCAGCTCGTCCTCGCTTTTCCTGAACTCATCGGAAGTGAGCATGTGCCTGAACTTGCAGTAAGGTCCCAGCAGGGAGTCGAGAGCCTTGTCTCCCATAGAGAATATTGCCTCGGCGGAGCCTGCCGCCTCCACGAGCCTCATGCCGACGGACGGCTCGAATCCGAATATGCGTCCAAGTGTGCAGTAAGCCGCTTTCTGCTCGAAGTTGTCCATAGTCTTTTTTCGGGCCAATGTCGCACAAAAAAACATAAAAAAGACCCCGTAAACATATCTGCGAGGTCTTTTTTATGAAGATTTAAGTTTTTTATGCTAGATGACGAGCATTGCGTCGCCGTAAGGACCGAACCTGTAGCCTTCCTCGAGGGCGACTTCGTATGCATGCATGATGTTGTTGAATCCGCCGAACGCACATACAGACATCAGCATCGTCGACTCCGGCATGTGGAATCCTGACACTACAGCGTCCGGGATCGAGAACTCATAAGGTGGGAAGATGAACTTGTTGGTCCAGATGTCATTGGCCTTGACTTCCTTGTCCGTGGTGACATATGTCTCCAGGGCCCTTACGGTAGTCGTGCCGACTGCGAGGATCTTCCCGCCTCTCTTCTTTGTCCTGTTGATGAGCTGGGCGGCCTCTTCCGTGATGATCATCCTCTCAGCATCCATCCTGTGCTTGGAAAGGTCCTCCACGTCGACCTTGCGGAACTGGCCTATGCCCATGTGGACGGTGATGAATGCTTTGTCTATGTCGCTTAGGATCATCCTGTTGAAGAGCTCCCTGCTGAAGTGGGTGCCGGCAGCCGGCACGGCCACGGCACCTTCGTTGGCGGCGAAGATGGTCTGGTAGTTCTCCTTGTCTGCAGGAGTGACCTTAGGCTTGACGAACTGAGGGACAGGAGTCTCTCCAAGTGAGAAGAGGGTCTGCTTGAACTCTTCGTAGGAACCGTCGAAGAGGAACCTCAGGGTCCTTCCGCGCGATGTGGTGTTGTCGATGACTTCGGCCACGAGGTTGTCGTCACCGAAGTAGAGCTTGTTGCCTATCCTTATCTTGCGTGCAGGGTCCACGATGACATCCCAGAGCTTCTGCTCCTTGTTGAGCTCCCTGAGAAGGAATACCGTGATGTCAGCCCCGGTCTTCTCCTTCTTGCCGTACAGGCGGGCAGGGAATACCTTGGAGTCGTTGAAGACGAAGGTGTCGCCCTTGCCGAAGTATTCTATGATATCCTTGAAGATCCTGTGCTCGATTTCTCCCGTGTCTTTGTGGACTACCATGAGGCGGCACTCGTCGCGCCATCTGGTAGGTTCCTGTGCTATGCGGTCCTTGGGGAGGAGGAATTGGAATTGTGAGAGTTTCATATCAGTCGTGAGTTCTGTACACTATTATCTATACGGGAGTTGTGCAGGGAAAGTTTCACACCTTGGCCTCGCGGAAGACCTCGGCTATCGACGGATAGGTGTTCTTGAGGTAAGGGGGCAGGCTCGACCTTGCAACCCATGATGCCTGGGTGATGTCCTCCTCGGTCTGCGGGGTGAGGTTGACCGGGTCCGTGTAGAGCATGTCATACCACCATGTGTGCTTGAGGTGCCATCCCTCTCGCAGGTAGCAGTGGTCTGTGATGCAGATGAGCTCCCTGAGTTCCAGCTGGTCCACTCCGGTCTCCTCCTGCACTTCCCTCATCGCCGTGACCCTGATGTCCTCGCCCTCTTCCTGATGTCCTTTCGGAAGGTCCCACAGGCCGTTCCTCCTTATGAGAAGGTAGTCTCCACGGCGGTTGGAAACAAGCCCGCCGGCAGCATTGACCTCGATGAATTCGGCGCAGATGCTCCGGTAGGTCCGTTCAGGCTCCTCGGAGGGTATGCATATCCTGCACGGGGAGTCCTCGCCCTCGAACATGCTGACCAGGGAGTGGATCGCGCCATCTCCCTGCGGGTGGAACTCCACGACGTTGGGGTCTGCGAGCACCGGATCCGAGGGCCTGCAGATGACAAGGCACTTCCTGCCGAAGTAGATTTTCCGCATTTATTTATATATTTGTAATTCCGCTTTATGTGGAGTGCAAAATTAGTCATTTATACTGAAATATGGCAGCAGAATATAAAAGCAAGCACGGAGTTGTCTCCCGCGCGCCCTATGAGCTCTACATGTCCTTTGTCGACATGAGGAATTTCGTCGGTATGCTCCCTGAGGACAAGAGACAGGGGGTGAACGCTGACTACGACACGATCCATGCCAACGTCCAGGGCGTGACGATTGGCGTGAAGGTAAGGCAGAGAGTCCCATACTCGAGGATTGACTTCTGCGACGACGGCGCTCCGTTCCATTTCGACATCGCCATCCATTTTGATGCCGCCCAGGCCACGAAGACTGATTTCTGGATCGAGGCGTCGGCCGACCTCAACATGATGATGAAGATGATGCTCGGCTCCAAGATAAAGGAGGCCCTCGACAAGGTCGTCGACTCTCTCGTCGACATTTCAGAGGGGCGCATGCCTGAGGGCTTCGACCCGTCACAGTTCCCGGGAGGCTTCTCAAACTGATGTCATGACCCTGAAGCAGGAGTTTGTCGACGCTGTCCGCGAGGCAGCCGGAGCGGAAGCGGTGGAGAGGTTTCTTGCCGCCCTCGACGAACCGGCGTCTGTCTCGTTGAGGCTCAATCCGGCAAAGGCCGCCGCTGCGGACATGGAAGTCCTGCGCGGCGCCACGCCCGTGGCATGGTCGTCTCATGGGTACCTGCTGCCGGACCGTCCTGTCTTCACTTTGAGGCCTGAGTTCCACAGTGGAGCATATTATGTACAGGACTCCTCGGCAATGTTTGCAGGGGAGTTGTTCCGCAGGACCATCGACTCCCTGCCTGTGCCTCTCCGCCCGCTGCGAGTCCTTGACCTTTGCGCGGCTCCGGGCGGCAAGACCACGGATATTGCAGCTTCCCTCAGGGAGCGGTTCGGGGACAATTTCATCCTTGTCTCCAATGAGGTGATGCAGATGCGCTCCAGGGTGCTCGCCGACAATGTCGCAAGATGGGGCGACCCCAATGTGACCGTCACCTGCTGCGATCCCGCTGCGTTCTCGCAGATGGAAGGGTTCTTCGACATCATTCTCGCCGATGTGCCATGCTCGGGAGAGGGAATGTTCCGCAAGGATGACGAGGCAGTGGCCCAGTGGTCTCCGGACAATGTAGCGCTCTGCTCCTCGAGACAGAGACGCATAGTCGCCGACGCATGGCCCGCGCTCCGGGATGGCGGCGTGATGATATATTCGACGTGCACCTTCAACAGGAGTGAGAACGGGGACAATGTGGGATGGATATGCAGGGAGCTCGGGGCTTCGGCTGTCGATTGCGGGTTCCGCGCCGAAGGCGTCATCTTTGACGGTACCGGGTGGCTGCTTGTCCCTGGCATGGTCCCGGGAGAGGGACAGTATTGCGCAGCCGTGAGAAAGGACGGCGACGCCCCGGTCTCTCAGCTTAAGCAGAGAAAGGCCTCCAAGGCGGTCCCGCTGCAGAGTGTGGCACAGAGATTCTTCACCGTGCCGGTCTCTGCCAGGATGAGAGGCGACCTTCTCGTGGCTGTGCCTTCAGTCATTGCGATGGAAGCCGACGAGGTGGGCTCATGTGCCCATGTCATCGCTTCGGGATGCGCGGTAGGCCAGGTCAAGGGCCGCGACCTTGTGCCTGACGAGGACCTTGCCCTCTGCATCGCGCTGGACCCTCAGGCATTCCCTGAGGTGCCTGTCGATGTGGAGACGGCTCTGAAGTACCTTCACAGGGACACTTTCACACTGGACGACGCACCTGCAGGATTTGTACTGCTGACATGCGGGGACATTCCACTTGGCTTTGTCAAGAATCTCGGAAGGAGATGCAACAACCTCCACCCTCAGGGACGGAGGATTATCATGGATATAAAATGAACGGTATGAAAAAATATCTCATCGCAGCGGTGCTGGTGACTCTCGCAGCCATGCCGCTCAGAGCACAGAAGACAGCGGAGGAGTATGCCTCCAGATACAACCTCCTTGCCGACAGGCTCGGTCCGACCGGTGTCGGCATAGAGACCCTGGTCACACGCTGGGAGAAGGATTTCCCGGACGACGTGTCAATGCTCTGTGCGAAATTCTCGTACTACTACGGCAAGAGCATGTCGTCCCGGATCGTGAAGAAGGACCAGAAGAAGTTCATGGGCAACTCTCCAGTGCTCTCACTCGACGACAGCACTGGAGTCAAGACCAACTATTTCGAAGAGGTGTTCTATGACGATTCCCTCTATGCCATCGCCTCAAGCGCTCTCGACCGTGCGGTGAGACTGTCTTCCGACGACCTGTACCTGAGGGTGAGCAAGATCAACTCCCTGCTTTCATACGAGAAGGAGTCTCCTGACATGGCGACGCAGACCATTGTCAGCCTCATTGACTACAACTACACCAAGAAGCCGGCATGGAACTACTCGGGCCAGTCGCTCACTCAGGACCAGTTCTGTGACATGATGCAGGAGTTCTGCGTCACGTTCTACACGATAGGGTCTCCCGCCGCCATGGAATCTTTCAGGAAGGTGTCCGAGAAGATGTCGTCATACAACCCGAAGAAGACATGTTTTCTCGACAATCTGGGAAGTTATCATCTGGTGTGTGCCGGCGACAACAAGACGGCTCTGAAGTATTACTCCAAGGCCCTGAAGATAGATCCGAAGGACTACTCTGCCATCAAGAACTCTGTCCTCATCGCGCGCAAGGACAAGAACGTCAAGCTTGAGAAGAAGTATCTCCCCATGCTGATCGGTGCCACGGAGGACGAGTCGGAGAAATTGGCCGCAAAGGTAAGGCTTGAGGCTCTCTCCAAGTGATGGACGCCTCTGCATTCATAGCCCGCAGGCTGCGTTTCAAGGGAAAGCTGGCGATGGTTTCCATCGCCGTGTCCTTCTTCGTGATGATTGTCGCCGTGTCAGTGTCGTCGGGTTTCCGCAAGGAAATCAGACGGGGAGTTTCGGCCGTGTCCGGAGATGTCCAGCTTACACCTTCTGACATGAATTTCATGGGTGAAGACGATCCCGTGAGCGCAAATCCGTCATATCTTGAGTCGGTCAAGGCCATGGACGGAGTTGCTGCCGTGACTCCGGTCGTGTATCGGGCGGGCATTGTCAGGAATGGGGAAGACATCCACGGAGTGCTGTTCAAGGGCCTTCCTGCAACCCAGTCGGATACCGTGGATCTTGGAGTGCGCATACCTTCCCGTCTTTCCGAGCTGCTCGGGATAGGGAAGGGTGACAGGATGCTCACGTATTTTGTAGGGGAGAAGGTAAAGGTGCGCAAATTCACTGTCACTGAAGTGTATCCGAGCATCCTCGATACGGAGGATGCGCTTCTGGTGTATGCCTCGGCAAGCGACCTTCAGAGGCTCAACGGGTGGGAGGAGGACGAGGTGTCCGCCCTCGAGGTCACTCTCGATGATGCCCACAAGTCCTCGATGGCGATAGCTGCGATGAGTGACGAGATAGGTTCCGCCGCATTGATGCTCTCCGATGACCTTGACGACGCCGTCGTCGCGACGTCCGTGATCCAGAGGTACCCGCAACTCTTCGACTGGCTCAACCTCATCGACTTCAACGTGGTGTTCATATTGATCCTCATGACGATAGTTGCCGGCTTCAACATGATCTCAGGGTTGCTGATACTTCTTTTCAGGAACATATCCACCATAGGCATACTCAAATCCATGGGCATGACTGACCGCAGTATCTCCGGGGTGTTCCTCAGGGTCTCGTCAAATCTTGTGCTTAAGGGCATGGCGGCTGGCAATGCGCTGGCACTCCTGTTCTGCCTTGTCCAGGGCACCACACACATCCTGAAGCTCAACCCGTCCAATTATTTCGTGTCTTTCGTCCCGGTTGCTGTCAATATCCCTGTGATAGCCGTCGCGGATGTGGTGTCCTATATGGTGATAATGCTGCTGCTTCTCCTTCCATGCATGTTCATCAGCCGAGTTGACCCTGCCAGAACGGTCAGGGCGCAGTAGGCGCTACTTTGAGAGAATCTCGTCGAAGGCCTCTTCGAGGGCCATTATGTTGTCGAGGAAGGCGAGTGTCTCGCCTCCCGAGAACTTCCCGACCTTGACGGTGTCGACTTCGAGTATGGCGTCCTCATTCATTTCCGGAAGCACCGCACATATGCTTGCCCAGGTGCTGTCATATACATTCCTGTACTGGGCGTAGTTGATGCAGTCTATGATGCGCCCTTCTCCTGCATTGTATGCCGCGAGGGTGAAGATGTCCAGCTGGTCTGCAGCCACCCTTGTGGAGAACATCTTCTGCAGTCTCTGGAGGTAGGCCACTCCTGCCCTCAAGTTCTCTTCCGGGTCGAGGAGATTGTCCCTGTCGTATCTGCTGGCCGTGTGAGGCATCATCTGCATGAGCCCTGTGGCGCCACGGCGCGACAGGGCCTCTATATGGAACCTCGACTCCTGGTATACAAGAGCAGCAAGTTTCTTCCAGTTCCATCCCAGTTGCGGTGCGTAAGCCACGAAGAGGCTGTCGTACGGGCTCAGGGAGCGCCTTTTCCACCCCTTTTCCACTGCGAGGAACGGGTTTGTCACTGCCTTTACATAAAGGTCATGCTCGGCCACATATGCCTCGGAGCTGTGGTGTGAGGCGAGCCACCCGTCGATCTCTTCCAGGGCAATCTCGTTTGTGCCGTCCACCACCCATGTGGCGAGGTCACCCACCGTGTCCGAACGAAGCAGGTCCTCTCTGGCGCATGTGTCGTTCAATGGACGTACGACTATGTCGACTGTCCCTGCCGTGAGAGAGTCGAGATAGTCCTCGCCATCGAGAGAGAGGCTTATCTCTGCCGTGGATCCCATTTCTTCAGCAAACCTCTTGAGCACTGTGTAGTTGTATCCGGCTGTGAGCGCCCTTGTCGAGTCGCTGTACCGCCCGATCTCTATTGCGCACTTGAGGTCCCTTCCGGCAAGCGAAACGCCCTGGGGCTCAGCCTGCAGGATTCTCGAGACGACTTCTGCGGCGCAGAGTCCGGCAGCTACGGCCAGTATGTTGATGATCAGGGCTCTTTTCATGTCAATGCTGGTGTCCGCCTTCTGCCGGGGCTCCGGGTATCGATCCCTTTGCCTTGCCTGGCTGGGTGTAGAATGGCCAGTACATGCCGAGCTTCAGTGCGTGCTGGGTCCTGATATAGTGGTCGGCGCTGAAGTAGTCATTCTTCTCTGTAAGCCATCCGTATCCGGCGTTCTCGTATTTGATGAATATGCATGCGCGCTTCCACTGCATGTTGATGAAAGCGTCGATGTACGGGATGCCTCCGTATTTGTTGTCTGACTGGTTGTGGAAGACTCCGATCTCCGGGTTCCATCCCGGCATGTACCAGGATGTGTTGTAGAGCGCATTGACTCCTGCCTGGATATACAGAGGCTTCACCGTACCGCCCTTGGCGTCTCCGACTCCCAGCTGGATGTAATACCTCGCGTTGACAGCCACGAGTGGCAGCGGCACAACTTCCTGGTTGGATGAGACCTGCACCAGCACCCTGTGGTCGAAGTGGAGCTTCCATATCCTCAGGTCCTTGCTCAGGGATGCCGTGAGTATGCTCATCGCAGAGGTGTTCTGGCACGCCATTCCTGCGGCGTCATAGTAGATGTTGTTCGCAAGAAGGGTGTATCCTGCCGACCCGCTGACTTCCCATCTCGGTATGGAGAAGTATCCCTGCACTCTCGTGTCAGAAATCTTGCTGAAGTCGTTGTTCCAGGCATAGTGGTTGGTGTACATGTGCTGTACATAATAGTCCGGCTCGTTGAGGCTGGTCTCGAAGTGCGCTCCGAATATCATCGGACTTGTCCTGTAGCGGCGGAACGGATAGATGGTCAGCCTGGCGTTGGCGCTCACGTCCATGTCTCCGGCTTCGTCACCGATGAAGCCTAGGTGGGCCTTGGCATCCCATTCCACCGCCTTCCTGATTTTCCCCTGTATGCCTGCATAGGCATAGGTGGAGTTCCAGTTGTAGTTTGAAGGCTTCTTCAGGAATGAGGCGTCGAAGGTGTAGTAGTTCAGGAGTTTCTCCCCGATGCCGACGTCGAGCTTGGAGACAACACCGTCCTCGGACCATGGCTGAAGCCTTATGAAGAACTTGTTGTCGAATTTCAGCACCCTGAGGGAGTCGTGTGACGTGGTCGGGTTGTAGTTGAAGACGTTGCCATACAGTTCCTTGCCCTCTGTGGACGTGATGTTGTCATCGTAGATCCTCTTGTATATCGACAGCTCGCTGCTGTGGCCTATGAAGGCCGTGGTGATGTCTTTCTGTGTTTCCGACACCTTAGGTTCTTCCTCTGCGGGCTCCTCATCAGAGGTGTCCTCATCGCTGTCCTCCGGAGCCTCTTCGAGTTCAGGAAGCTCAGCATCCTCTCCAAGGCCGGTCGAGTCTGGCTGATGCTTCCTTTCCTGCCATTTCTCGATGAAGGTGAACGGGATCCTGTACTGCTGGTCGAGGAAGATCGTGTTCTTCTTGATCTTGCTCTTCGCTCCCGAGAGGACTGTAGCGACCTCCCTTGCGTCCACGGTCGTGTCCCTGATCCAGTAGTTGTCGACCACTCCACCGCTTTCCTCGCGGGACACCATGTTGTAGATGTAGCCTGCGTGCATGAGGTATCGCCTGCCGAGGTAGTTGACCGCAGCGGCAGTGTTCTTGTTGGTGGTGGCCTCGTTCTCGAGCATGCCTTCTCCTCCGAACCTGTCATATCGGAGGCAGAAGTTGAGGCTCGGGCTTATGTTCTGCGTGGTGAGGATGTGGAGGTTGTTGGACTCCTTGCTCGTACCTGCGAGGATGGTGCCCCAGTAGGCGAGCTCCGTGTACGGGGTCTTGGTGTTGAACATCGTCAGCGACTCCGGGGAGTAGGACCACGGCTGCTGCGCGTCGTAGAAGATCGCACCGTCGGTTGCCTGCCTCTTGGTGTAGTCGAATGTCTGCACAGGGGAGCCTGCGACTCCCAGCCATGTGCCTCCGACATCTTCCCTCAGGAACGGATAGTCGTTGAACCTGTAGTTGTACGAAGTGTCAGGCTCCTGGAGCCTGAGGTCATGGAAGTCCCGGTCATGGGTCCAGCGGATCACCCTCTGGTGCGTGACGGTGTCCTTGAACGCGAAGGTCTCCAGGATGCGCGGGGTCGCCTCCAGCACACTGTCCTTGTAGTCCTTGATGCTGTCCTTCGCAGCCTGGATGCTGTCCATCCTTGCCTTGCGTATCGGCAGCATCCTCTCCATGTCCGCCTTCTTGCGTCCCTTCCTGTCGAGGGTCGCGTACCATGCGTCATATGCAGCCTGCGCAAATGCTGCCGAGTCGGCGGCGTACAGGGAGTCGAGCCTCGGCCAGTCGAGCGAGTCGCCGAAGGCGATCAGCGTGTCCCGGACATACATGTGGCAGAGGGAGTCTGACAGGGCAGGGAAGTACTTGTATCTGAAAGTGTCTATCGCCAGGAGGGAGTCAGGGGCAACGATCGTGTCAAGTCCTGCGGGCCTCGGTCCAAACCTTCTTGTCATGGAGTCAAGCTCTTCGAGGTCTTCATCCTCGAAAACCACGTCATCAGTGAGCAGACTGTCGTCTATGACCGTCTTCAGCCCTTTCTCCTCATCGGTCCATCCCTTCTTATAGCCGTCGTGGCGGTATTTGACCGTGTCCTGGACAGGAATGCTTATCTCCAGGCCCACCAGCGTGTCATCCATGTCCACGCCCTTGTCGGACGCGGCCATCTGGAGAGCAATGGCACCGGCCACTGCCGCCGGGAACCATATTTTAGACAAGAATCCTTTCATCCCGAACTCTATATAACTTACAAAGATAGCAATTCTTTCGCTTCTGCAAGTGCGCCAGTCTTGCCGACATCGACCATTCTGAGGCCATCTGCCACCACACCGCGTATCGTGCACCTTGAAGCCACGGCGAGGTAGAAGTCGATGATGGAGAAGCACTCAGGCTCGCCTTCGGCCTCCATTTCTGCAAATATCCTGTCGGAGATGCAGTGTATTCCCGCGAAGGCGTAACGGCGGCACCTGGCCGGATCCAGGCCGGCATATGGAGACCTTACCTGTCCGGTAGCTGTGTTTGTCCATCCTACAAGCCTCATGCCGTCATCGAAGAGAAGGTATCGGCTGCTCTGCCTGTCGCTGACGAGCAGGGTCGACAGCGCATCGTCTTCCACCTGGGACAGGAACCATCTCAGGTCGAGGTCTGATATGATGTCCACGTTGTGGACGAGGAACTTCCCGCAGCCTTCGAGCAGAGGACGGGCGTGCATGATGCCGCCTCCGGTCTCGAGAGGACGGTCTTTTTCCAGCGAAATCTGAACCCTGACCCCGAACTGGCCCTGCTCCTCTATATAGGCGGCGATCATGTCGCTGAAATGATGGACATTGACGACAATGTCGTCTATCCCTGCGCCAATGATCTTGTGCGCCACATGCCAGAGCAGCGGCCTGCCGCAAAGGGGCACGAGTGCCTTGGGCATCGTGTCCGTGAGCGGCCTGAGCCTTGTACCCAGACCGGCGGCAAAGATCATTGCTTTCATAGGATCTCGTCTATGCCCTGTTCCCTGTGGATGAGGTGGACCTTTATCCCGAACGTGTCCTTGATGTGCCGGGCGGCGGCCTCGGCGCAGTATACGCTCCTGTGCTGGCCTCCCGTGCATCCGAAGCATACCTGCAGGTGCTCGAAAGAACGGCTCAGGTACCTTTTGACATGCGGGTCGAGAAGCTCGTATATGCTGTCCATGAAGGCGAATACTTCACCCCTGTCCTCCAGGAATCTCCTCACGTCGGCATCCCTGCCTGTGGAATGGGCGTACTGCTCGTACCGGCCGGGATTGTGCATGCCACGGCAGTCGAAGACATAGCCTCCGCCATTGCCTGACGTGTCCTCCGGCACTCCCTTGCGATATGAGAAACTGATTACGGTCACTTCGAGAGGTCCTTCTGCCTTGCTCTCGCCCTGACGCTCCCTGCTGAGCTCTGTCAGCACTTTGGTGAGGTATGGATATGACTCGAAAGGCTCGCTGAGAAGCTCCCTCAGGTTCTCGAGCGCAAACGGGATGCTCCTTAGGAAGTGTGCCTTCTTCTCGAACCTTCCGCGGAATCCATAGGTGCCCAGCACCTGGAGGGTGCGGAACAGCACGAAAAGGCGGAGCTTCTCCATGAAGGTCTCCAGGCTGATGTCGCGGTATGGCTTCAGCGCTTCAAGGTAGGCATCGATGAGCTTTTTCTTCAGGTCTGCAGGGAATCTTGACCTTGCCTGCCATATGAACGAGGCGACGTCGTAGTAGATGGGGCCCCTGCGGCCTCCCTGGAAGTCTATGTACCATGGCTCCCCGTCCCTTACCATCACATTGCGGGCCTGGAAGTCCCTGTACATGAAGGTGTCCGAGCTGCTGCGCAGCAGGTCTTCCCTGAGCCTGTCGAAGTCGTCCTGGAGCCTGGACTCGTTGAACTCCACTCCGGAGGTCTTGAGGAAGCAGTACTTGAAGTAGTTGAGGTCGAAGTCGACCATCCTCCCGCTGAACTCCATCTCCGGGTAGCATACGTCGAAGTCAAGCCCCTGGGCGCCCTTGAACTGGATGCCAGGCAGCCCGGCTATGGCCTTGCAGAGAAGCTCTTCCTCCTCCACGGAGTACTTGCCCGCTTCTCTTCCCGGGGCGACCAGGTCGAAGAGGACGCTGTCTCCAAGGTCTTCCTGGAGATAGCACATGCCGTCCGGGCTGACGCTCAGTATTTCAGGGACATTGATGCCTTTGGACCTGAAGTGCCTCGCTTCCGTGATGAAGGCCCTGTCCTCGTCGGCGTCGGTGCCGGTGGTGCCTATGACGCTCCTGCCGTCCGAGGTGAGACGGTAGTAGCGCCGATGGCTCCCGGAAGGCCCGAGGCAAGTCACCGTTTCGGCATCATGGCCGCAATATTCCCTGTACAGCCTGAGAAGTTCCTCCATCAGTCGGCAATCTTGATTTCGTCACAGTTGCCCGCAGGCGACAGGAGGTCCACCCTTGCCAGCTCTCTGATGATGAGGATGAGAAGGATTGCAGATGCTGTGAAGATGAGCCAGTACCATTTCGGACCGACGGCGTCAATCCAGTAGTCGCTGTCCTCGAAGGCCGGAATCCTGCTGGCGATGACGGCGATCGTGTTGTTGACACAGTGCATCAGCATCGTGAGCTTGAGCGAGCCCGTCCTGTAATACACATATCCGAAGAGACATCCGAGTATGAATGCAGGGATTGCCTGCCATGGGTTCGCATGGATCAGCGCGAAGAACAGCGCTGAAATCACTATGGCCCATCCCGGAGCCATCCTGCGCGCTCCATCCTTTCCCTTCGCGTTGAGCAGGCCCCTGAGGATCTCTCCCCTGCAGAGCCACTCTTCGAAGATCGGGGCCATTACTGACACGCAGAGGAGGTTGATGATGACGTTCCCGTCAGTCATGGACTCGAGGGCATCCTCGAGCCATGACGGCATCGCCGGCATCTGTGCGTTGATGATGTCTGACATGAAGCCGGCACAGAAAGTGGCTGCGGCGACCATCAGTGCGAGCACTGCTCCTCCATGCTTTCCGAAATGGTTGCTGTCAAGGGCACAGCCTGTGTCCCACATGCTGTTCCTCTTGCTCTTGAGACTCGCATACATCATCGCCGGGATGAACATCACGGGATATGAGACAAGGGTGCTGTATTGGAGCGCTGCCTCCTGTCCGAGGGCCGCTGTGAATGCCATGGTCACAAAAGACCCGAGACATGCTCCGGCAAGAAGCAACACAAGGAGCGCCAGCATGCCGCTGACGCCCGGAGTGTAGAACTGGAAGCCGGAGAACAGGTCGTAGTTGCGCACCGTTCTTTTTGGTCGGCCCATATTACTTCTTGTAGAGAGGTGTCGGATATACGCCCTTGTCCACGAGCTCCTGGAACTTCGCCACTACACCAGGCCTGTCTTCCTTGAAGGTTACTCCGAACCAGTGGGAAGGGGTCGAGAGGACATCGCACTTCGCCTGTCCGGCCTTGATCATGCGGTCCACTGCAAACGGGATGTAGAACTCTTTCTTCAGCTGGCCCATGTTCTCCTCGAGGAAATCGCTGAAGAGAGCCTCGCTGTACTCGAAGTAGTCAGGGGTGAATCCCCACATGTTCATCGAGCAGAGAGCCTTGCCGTCGAGATCTACTCTCTCTCCGGTGAGGGAGTTGTCGCCTCTTACGATTCCGTCAGCCTCGGTGAAGATGTTGAGGTGCTCCGCAACATCCGTGAGATGCTGCTCTGCGTCATATGCGCAGATGCCTCTGGAGACTCCGCCGCACTCCGTGAGAGTGTGGTCAAGCTCGAAGCCGACTATGCTGTATACTCCTGTGGATTTTTCGTGCTCGCGAAGCCAGTCTCCGAGAATCCTGAAGGATTCCTTGCCGTAGTAGTCGTCACCATTGATGACGGCAAAAGGCTCCTTGATGACATCCTTCGCCATCAGCACTGCGTGTGCAGTGCCCCAAGGCTTCTGCCTCTCAGGGTTGAGGGTGAATCTTGCCGGAATCTTGTCGAGCTCCTGGACAACGAACTGGAACTCGAGCGGGGTGCCGTCGATGCACTTCACGGAGCTGTACTTCTCTCTTACGGTCTGCTCGAACTGCTCGCGGAAATACTCGCGGACGATGTACACGACTTTTCCGAATCCGGCCTGCACTGCATCATAGATAGAATAGTCGATGATGGTCTCCCCGCTTGGACCGAGACCGTCCATCTGCTTGAGTCCTCCGTAACGGCTGCCCATGCCGGCAGCAAGAACAAGTAATGTTGGTTTCATCATTTTTCTTTTTATGAAATGCAAAAATAACTAATTTTGCAGACATGAAAAAGAGTCCGCTTGTCAATTATATGATATGGTCTTCAGCCATATTCCTCATAGTCGTGTGTTTCCTTACCCACGACAATCTCTTCAACTGGATACGTGCGGGCTTCACCATCCACCGTCAGCAGCGTCAGATCGAGCGCCTGAGGACAGACATATCGGACCTTGATGCAAGGATTGGTTCTCTGTCGACCCAGAAGGACACCCTCGAGAAGTTTGCAAGGGAAAATTTCCTCTTTGCCGAGCCGGGTGACGACGTGTATCTGGTAAAGTGAGCTAAAGCAGAAGAAGCAGCGCCAGGCATCCCGCAGTGAGGGCCTCGAAGGTTATCCTGCGGTGGGACGTGCGTGCAGTCATGCAGCTTGCCGCACCTTCGTCGGCAAGGCTGCAGAGGGACTCTGTGTCCGGGACCCACTTCTGCCCCCACTTGGCGGTCACGGTGCCGTCGGAAATCCATGTGGCTCCACCCTGGGACCTGTTGAGCGTGAGGATTGTCTTCCTGTCGGCGAGGTGCATGAACTCTCCAAGAGTTACCGGCACGCCATCGTCGGAAGATGTCACGAGCAGGGGATACATCCCGGCTGCCGCTGCGCCCTGCAGTGTCTTCTCTGCCTTTTCCCAATCCGTGTCATCCATCTTCGCCGGGTCGTACGCACTGACAATCAGCACGTCTCCTTCTGTCAGCAGACCATCGGCAGACATCCCATAGGCGTCCGAGACAGCAAGTACAGATGTGCCGTCTTCCGCCGAGGATTCGCCTTCCTCATAGGTGCCGGAAGCCCCATCAAGTATCTCAAAACCTGGGGCATAGGCCATGAAATCGACAAGAGGGATGTCCAGCTGGGACATGATGCAGAATGCCGCCATGACTGTCGTGACAATCCAGAATGCTGCCCTCTTGCCCTTTCTCTCCATGAAACCGTTGTTTAACGGGATGAAGGCGGCACTGGCCATTGCCAGCAGGACCACATTCTTCCAGAATGACTGCGAATGGGTCAGGTGGACGGCCTCTCCGAAGCATCCGCAGTCCATCTCTGGGTTGAGAATCCAGAGCACTGCAGTGAGGATGGTGAATCCTGCAAGCAGCACGAAGGTGACTATTGCGAAGAGTCTGCGCCATACTCCTGAGACAAGGGCGGCCCCGGTGATGGTTTCGACAAGTGCCATGGCAGTGCCTAAGGGCTTCGAAAGCCCTGAAAGCCATCCAAGGTGAAGGAAATCGAGATATTCCCCGACCACGAGTCCGGCTCCGACAGGGTCCATGAGCTTGAGCATGCCGGCGATGAAGAACACTGCCCCTATGATGGCTGCGCAGGACCTGCGCAGGCTTTCTCCCACTCTATTCATTGTCAAGGTATCTGTCAACTACAGCCCTCACCTTTGCCGAGATCTCATCCGGAGGAAGCATCATTCCCTCAGAGTCGGAGCAGTCGACGGTGATGAAGCTTCCGTCGAGCTCAGTCTGCCTGCGGTAGATGTCACGCACTCTTTCCTGGAATCTCATGTCTGATTCGTGGATGTCCGTCTTCCCGTTGAGGTAATTCCTGTCATCCCCGTCTCTCTGCCTTGCCAGGCTCTGCTCGACGAAGTCCGTCGGCACGTCCAGGAAGATGTTGAGGTCCGGGCGTGGAAGGGAGAAGTCGCCGTACTCGGTGTTGAATATCCAGTCCCTGAGGGCTTCCGCTTCCGACTTGTCGGAAAGCTTGGCGCACTGGTAGGCAATGTTGGAGTAGACATAGCGGTCAAGAAGCACGGTGCCTCCGGTCTCGAGAGTCCGTTTCATCTCCGGCGCCGCTCCGTGGCGGTCTTCTGCAAAGAGCAGCGCCACGAGCTGCGGATGCACGGACTCCATGCTCCCGAAGTCTCCTCTCAGGAAACGGCTGATCAGGTCTCCGTACACTGGCGCATTGTAGCGCGGGAAATGGATATAGTTCACGTTTCCGCACCTGCTTTCGAGGTATTCCCTCAATCTTTTCACCTGAGTGGACTTGCCTGAACCGTCGAGTCCTTCCAAAACTATGAGCATTGCTGTGTCATTTGTGACGCAAATATACTATTTTTGTAGACAATCCTCAAGATTATGGACGCTGGAAGGGACATAAGGATCATGGCAATCCTCAATCTCACCCCCGACTCGTATTACGCTCCGAGCCGCCATGACCTGTCCCAGGCAGATTCCGGCGCGGACATCCTCGATGTCGGCGCCGTCTCGACGCGTCCAGGTGCCTCGGAAGTGTCCGAAGAGGAGGAGTGGGGACGCCTCGAACCTTTCCTCAGAACTCTTCCGGATGACGTAAATCTCTCCATAGATACGTTCAGGTCGGGGATAGTGGAAAGGACGGCCGACCTCATCGGCCGCCCGTTCATGGTCAATGACATCTCGGCAGGGGAGGACGACCCTCGCATGCTCGGCACCGTCGCGCGCCTCGGACTGGGGTATGTCGCGATGCACAAGAGAGGCACTCCCGCGACCATGTCCTCAATGTGCGGCTACCAGGGCGGTGTCACAGCCGCTGTGGTGGCGTATTTCAAGGACTTCTCGATGAGGGCGGAGGATGCCGGCATCTCCGACTGGGTGCTCGATCCAGGTTTTGGCTTTGCCAAGACCGTCGAGCAGAACTACATGATCCTCAGAGACCTCGGGGAGTTCCTTCAGTTCGGCCGCAGGATTCTTGTCGGAATCTCCCGCAAGAGCATGGTCTACAAGCCTCTGGGCATAACTCCGGAGGAGGCTCTGCCGGCCACACAGGCCCTGCACATGGAGGCCCTGATGAGAGGCGCGGACATTCTCAGAGTCCATGACGTCCAGGCTGCCCGCCATACGGTCGACCTGTACAGGCTTCTGGAAGGTTGAATTGGAGTTTTGCTCCGGATTCTTTAGATTTGCAATAAGTAAACAACCACACAATTCATGAAGACAATCATCAGATCGCTCCTCGTTGCGCTTGCAGTAGTGTCTGCGCTGCCTCTCGGAGCACAGACCATCAGGGAAGACCGAGGTTCCAAGGATTTCAAGATCGGCGTTGCCGGATTTTCATACAGGAAATTCTCTCTCGACCAGACTCTCGAGTATCTCAAGAGCATGGACGTGAAGTATTTCTCGGTCAAGGACTGGTGGCTCCCTCTCGATTCGACCAAGGAGCAGATGGACGCCTTCAAGGCGAAGTGCGCTGAATATGGAATTGAAGGCTATATTCTCGGTCCTATCTATATGAGGAGCAAGGCCGATGTGGACAAGACCTTTGCATACGTGCAGCGCTATGGTTCCGACATGTTCATAGGCGTCCCTAACTACGAGCTGCTGGACTATGTCATTGCCAAGGTCAAGGAAACAGGCATCAAGGTGGCCATCCATACCCATGGTCCTGACGGTGCTGCATTCCCTGACATCCGTACCATCGTCGACATGGTAGGGGACCCGTCCCTCGGCATAGGATGCTGCATGGACCTCGGTCATACATTCCGTTCCGGCTATGACGTGGCGAAGGACATAAAGAAGTATGGCAAGTGGATTTACGACATACACATCAAGGATGAGACCGCGGCTTCCAAGGAAGGCCAGACATGGGAGATGGGACGCGGCATCATGGACTTCGAGCCGATTGTCAAGGCCCTTCGCAAGATCGGCTACAAGGGTGTCGTTTCCCTGGAGTTCGAGAAGAACGGTGACAACCCTCATCCTGGAGTGGCAGAATCCATAGGCTATCTGAGAGCTGTGATGGATCTCACCAAGTAGCGGGATGGTCCCCGACAGCAACCTCGTCATCAGCCTCGCTGAATTCAGCGTGGTGCTCTCGGCAGTGTTCTGCATTGCCGTCAAGGCGCATGTGACGAGGGATGACGAGAGAACGCAGCCACGCAACACCACAAGGCATGCTGCTTTCTGCTGGTGGATACTCTCCCTTGCGATTGCCCCGGTGGTCTTGCATCCGGACTCCGCACGCCTTATGATAATGACAAGGTCGCTCTTCATCATGCTGGTGCCGGAGTTCTTCTCCAAGTTCATAAAATGTTTCTTCAAGGGGGATGTGTCCTTTGCGTGGAAGGCGGCTGCTGTGCGGACTGTCTACTGGTGCGTGTTCTTCTGGCTCTGCATGAAGACGGACAATCCACATCATGCGCTTTATGTCGCCGCCTTCTGCGGTATAGGCGAGACGGCATACCTCATGTACCATCTCGTCCCGATAATCAGACGGCTTCGCGAATACGATTCGCGCAACTACTCCTCGCCCGAGGATTTCCCGCACAGGTTCGTGGTGGAGTTCATGCTTGTGTTCAGCGTGACCCTCCTGTCCATGGACGTGCTTTTCTTCGTCCCGACGGTATGGGGACTGGCGTTACGTGACCTTATCCTGGTCGCCCATAACCTCGCCGTGCTGATTTTTTCGATCATTCCCGGCGAGAAGTTCCTTGCCTCACAGGCAACGGCCGTCGAGGCTGTCTCTCAGGTGGATGCTGCCTGTGCAGAAGTCAAGTCGGCACCTTCTGAGGAAGCGCTGGCAAGAATCGCAGAGATCAGGCAGCAGATCGTCGATGTCGTCGAGCGGCGCAGAGGTTATCTCGACCCCCACCTCACCTTGGACAAGATTGTCGAGAAGATCGACTGCGGCAAGACCTATGCGTCCAATGTCTGCAAGAACGAGCTTGGCGGCTTCTACAATTATGTCAACGGACTCCGCGTGCAGTGTGCGGATGACTACATGAAGACGCATCCGTTTGCCACTCAGGAGGAAGTTGCCGAAAACTCCGGCTTCTCCTCGCGCCAGACACTGGCCTCTGCACGCAAGAAATTGAAACAAGACTGACAAATTTGAAATAATCATTACCTCATTTCGTGGTCTAAAATGATACCTTTGCCATGCAACCGAGCGTTGCAGAAGGCTCGCTACAAAACCTAAGTGAAAATCCAGGTCATATGATACTGGATTTTTTGTATTTTTGTCGGTACGTATGAATATGAGACTTCTTGCGGCGACGGCTGTGCTGTCGCTCACTGTTCTTTCCGCATCTGCACAGCAGCGTTGCGTACGTCCCCCGTTCATTTCCGAAGGGGATACGGTGGCGGTCATAGCCACGTCCTATACTATAAAGGATACTGCCGTCATTGACAGGGCCTGCGATGTAATCCGCGAGTGGGGCCTTGTCCCTGTGCTCGGCTCCAACGCCGTGCAGAAGCATCCGGAGTACATGCACCAGAAGTGCGACTTCTACTCCGGCACTCCTGACGGGAGGGCGGCGGAGCTGAAGTGGGCCTTCGAGGATCCTTCAGTCAAGGCCATAATCTGCGCAAGGGGCGGATATGGCTCGATCCATCTTGTGGACAGGATAGAGCCTTCATGGTATGCTGAGCACCCGAAGTGGCTCGTCGGTTACAGCGATGTGACCACTGTGCTTGCAGGTGAGGTCATGGGCGGAGTCATGGGCATACATGGCAGCATGTGCTCCTCATTCGGAGGCAAGAAGGGACCCAAGGACCATGATGTCATGATGAAGGACCTTCTCATGGGCGCGGTTCCGTCATATGCTGTCCCTGCACATGAGTGCAACCGCTTCGGCCACGCCGAAGGCATGCTTGTGGGCGGCAACATGATCACGTTCGAGGCACTGATGGACACTGACTACGACATCACTTCCCTTGATGGCACGATCCTCTTCATGGAGGAGGTCGAGGAGAGCATGCATGCGATAGACAGGCTCTTCAACATGCTGAAGCTCCGTGGCCGCATCCCGCATTTCAACGGCATCATCTTCGGAGAATTCTCTGACTGTGGCGACGACCTCCCGTACGAGAGCGTCGAGCACATGCTGAAGCAGTACACTGCCGGCCTGGGCATCCCTGTGTGCAACGGCTTCCCATCTGGACACGACAAGGTCAACCTCCCGCTCATCATGGGGGCTGACGTGGTGCTTGACGTGACTCCTGACGGATCGACTTTGAAATACAAACTCTAACCTTATATGAAACGCACATCTCTTATCCTTGCAGCTGCGGCAGCCCTCTTCGTGGCAGCCTGCACCTCCGCTGTACAGCCTCAGGCTGACATTCCTCTTCCGGAACACCCGCGCCCGGACTTCCAGAGAGAGGGATTCATCAACCTCAACGGCCATTGGAACTTTACTTTCGACTCAGCTCTTGCCGACGGGCCTGCATCATCCTATGACAAGTCCATCCTTGTGCCTTTCCCATGGGGGTCGAAGCTCTCCGAGGTCGCTGATGAAGGCGATGTCGCATGGTACGCGCGCGAAATTACCGTCCCTGCCTCATGGCAGGGCAAGAGAGTGTTCGTGGTAGTAGGGGCCTCTGACTGGGAGACCACTGCATGGATCGATGGCGAGGAGCTTGGCTCCCACCAGGGCGGATACACTCCTTTCGAGTTCGAACTTACCGACAGGCTTGCCTATGGTGAAGCCCAGACCCTGAAGCTCAAGGTCGATGACACCAAGTCGGACGCCCACCTTTATGGAAAGCAGGGCTACGGCAACGCCCGCGGCATCTGGCAGACCGTCTACCTCGAGGCACGCGGCTCCTGCTATGTGGGCTCAGTCCATTTCTCTCCTGACATCGACAACTCTCTTGTGAAGGTCGAGGCTTCCATCGAGGGCGAGGTGCCGGCAGATGCTGTCCTCGAGGTGAAATTCGCAGACAAGGCCCAGAAGGCGGTGAGGATTCCCGTCACCGGCTCCGACGTCGAATATGAGATTCCTCTGAAGAACCAGCACCTCTGGACTCTTGACGACCCGTATCTGTATGACGTGAAGGTGTCGCTCAAGTCAGGCTCCAAGGATGTCGATGCAGTCAGCACCTATTTCGGCCAGCGCAAGGTCAGCGCCATGACGGTGCCGGGACAGGACTACAAGTATGTAGCGCTCAACAACTCTCCGCTTTATCTTAAACTCTGCCTCGACCAGAGCTATACTCCTGACGGATTCTATACCTTCCCGTCGGACGAGTTCATGAAGAATGAGATACTCCTTTCCAAGAAGATGGGCCTCAACGGCAACCGCATCCACATAAAGGCGGAAGTGCCACGCAAGCTCTACTGGGCAGACAAACTTGGACTGCTTATCATGGCAGACGTCCCTAATTTCTGGGGCGAGCCGGTACCGGAGGCTCGCCAGGACTGGGAGAACTGCATGCGCGGCCAGGTGCTCCGTGACTACAACCACCCTTCAATCTTCGCATGGGTGGACTTCAACGAGACGTGGGGCCTCTTCACGACGATAGATGGCGAGAGGCTCTACCGTCAGGATGCCCAGGAATGGGTGCGCGCCATGTACCACCTCACCAAGTCACTCGACCCGACCCGCCTCGTCGAGGACAATTCCGCCTGCAACAACGACCATGTCGAGACAGATCTCAATTCATGGCATTCGTACAACGCTGGCCACAACTGGGAAAAGGTGGTGGCATATTATGACACCATGACCGTGGTCGGCAGTTCCTTCAACTACATCGCCGACAACAAGGTACAGGATGTGCCTATGTTCAACAGCGAGTGTGGCAATGTGTGGGGGTATGACGGCTGCGCCGGCGACTGCGACTACACATGGGACTATCATGAGATGATGAATGCCTTCCACAGACATCTCCATGTGGGAGGATGGCTCTATACCGAGCACCACGATGTCATCAATGAGTGGAACGGCTATGTCCAGTACGACAGGTCTCCGAAGATCGACGGACTCGACGAGATCGTAAGCGGCATGACTGTGGCTGACCTCAACAGTGACTATTACATCGTGCCGATGGGAGAGCTCTGCCAGGATGTGCCTGCAGGGTCGACACAGAATGTGACGCTCTTCTCCTCCTTCACCACTGCAAAGGATCCGGGAGCCCTCACCCTTGAGACTTCATTCAGCGGGGTTGATGCCCTTGGAGAAGAACATGAGTATGATACACAGAGCGTTCCTGTCGAATTCATTCCATTCCAGCTTGCGAAAGTGCAGGACAGGGAAGTCGCCATTCCTGCTGAAAACGGTGTATACTACCTCAAGAGCATTCTGAAGAATGCTGCTGGAGAGGTGCTCCAGCACAATTTTACGATTTTTGTCGTCAAGGATGGTGGCGTGCCGGCAAAGACCGTCACTTTCAAGCCTGCTGATTTCACTGCATGCCAGTGGAGCATCAAGCAGAACGGCATCTATGGCGGGCTCAAGGTTGACGGCTTCGGCAGCGGCTACTTCGAGTACAAGGTGAAGATTCCTGCAGACGCCGGTGAGATTGCAGGTGCCGAACTTCTCTTCGAGGCTTCAGCAAAGCAGCTGTTCGGAAAGGACGTCGAGGACGGAGGCATACAGGATGACTATATGCTCGGCGGAGGCACTGCAGACCACTGCAAGCCTGTCAACTCATATGCGATGACCGATGACGACCTCTTCCCGTCTGAGGTGATTGTCTCCGTCAATGGGGCCGAAGTCGGCACATTCTCTCTGACTGATGACCCTGCAGACCATCGAGGAGTACTTTCATGGCATGCTCAGCCGCATGAAAGGCATATGTGCGAGGCAGGGTCCTATGGAAATCTCTTCAAGTGCGCCCTTCCTGCAGGCTCTGTCAAGGCCGGAGAGACGCTTGTCATCCGCTTTACCGTGCCTGAGAGCGCCGTTTCGGACAAGTCCGGCGGCCTTGCCCTCTACGGCCGTGACTTCGGCCGCTATCCGCTCGATCCGACGATCGTGCTGAAATGATATTGACTTC
>R20__coassemble_673_pt1 | contig 23679 bp, 17 predicted proteins | sample R20__metabat2_low_PE_021 | metagenome-assembled genome bin R20
AGTTCGAGTCCCTTCCGCACCGCAGATTCCTCGGAGAGATTCCGGGGAATTTTTGTATTCGTCAGCCTCGGAGTCCGTTGAAGGGGCTTGAACCCGAGACCTCCAACCCCCCGAGGGGTGTCTGCGAAGCAGACGGGGGTAACGTAGATAAGAGCAGCGCGAAGCGCGAGTTCGAGTCCCTTCCGCACCGCAGATTCCTCGGAGAGACTCCGGGGAATTTTTGTTTACATGTGGTGCGGAATGTCTATGTATTCTTTCAGATCTATGCCGAGAAGTTCGGCTTTTCTGATGAATTCGGGCAATTCGATGTCAATGAATTCCTTGCGTCTTAGAGCAGCGATCCTTTCGCGGGCATCGGGCTTCACGAAGAAGCCGATGCCGCGCTTATTTTCAATGATGCCGCGCTCAGAAAGTACGTCGTAGCTGCGTGCCACGGTGTTTGGGTTCACCCCTATGGCAGCGCCCCATTCGCGTACTGAAGGTATGCGGTCTCCCGTAGCAAACTCGCCGCTCAGGACACGTTCCTCGATACTGTCTGCAATCTGCAGATATATCGGCCTGTTGCTGTCGAACTCCATGGTCTAGTGTCTGATGGTGCGTACACGAAGATATGTCAGGACAAGCATGACGCTGATCCAACTCCAGCAGATGATGTAAAGCTGCAGGTTGGCTTTGGAAATATAATCCCCAATGTCGTCATAATAAATGCCTGTATCGAATCCTATATGGGCATACCCGACGAGCAGGACGCTCAATATGCTGATAACAAATCCCACTCCAATCAGCACGAGGAATGTCTTGGAAACCTTGCCCCTCTTGAACCATATGGCCCCAAGCAGCCATGCAAGGATGTTGCAGAGCCATTCCAGACAGAGCACTTTAAAAACGTTCAGACGCACATGATTGGCGTTCCCAATGAAAATATAATACGCCGCAGACTTTCCGTACCCTGGAGTCAGGCTCATGAGCATGTCAGACCCAAGCAGGAGCACAGACCAGACCACCGGCATCACGACGCAGCTGATGAGTATCATGCTCAGCCATTTCTCGAAGGCTGAAGCCGGAAGAAGTATCCACTGTGAGCCTGCACTGCGTTCCGTCAGGCTCCCGTATACTTTGCTTGGATATGACAGCATCATGATCAGATATGAAGTGACGAATGCCATTATCTGGCTTGGCCTGCCATCATCAACCCATGTGCCGCTGCATATGCGGTGGACGGTCTGGGTGAAGAACCATACGATGACGGGAAGCAGGCCGGCAATCAGAAGCGTAAGCCCGAAGTTGTCACGGACAGAAGCGAGATCGTGCCTGAAGTATCTGCCGAACCTCTTTAGAACGAATGTATTATTCATGACTGAAAATTCCTTTAATGAGTTCCTTGTTCTTGTGGACTGCATTGAACAGTGCCTCTATGTTCGCCTTGCTCTCCTTCCCGCTAGTGTTGAGAAGCACCTGCACGAAGCCTCCTGGAGTCTGCTCGCTGTAGAGAGCTTCCGGATAAAGAACCGTGCCGTAGTCGAAATACAGCCTCGACGTTATTTCCTCCAGGCTTGCATTCAGGAGCACGTCTCTCCTGTCCAGTATTACGATAGGATCTATGAGGCTCTCAAGGTCGCGCACCTGATGGGTCGAGATCACTATCGTGGAATCCTCCGGGGTGTATTTCATGATCGCTGAGCGGAACTGCGCCTTTCCAGGGATGTCGAGGCCGTTGGTCGGCTCGTCCATGTACAGATACTGCGGGGCGCAGGCGAGGGCAAAGCTGATATAGGTCTTCTTGAGCTGGCCGGCACTCATCGTGTTCATCTTCTGCTCCGGATCCACTTCGAAGGACTTCAGGACGGATTCAAAAGTCGTGGAGTCAAACTTTGGATAGAATTTTCCGAGGTCTGTCGCCCAGTCGCAGGCCCTCGCGCGGACTGGAGCCACCTCGTCGGGAAGGAAAATCTGGCTTTCAAGGAAGGCCGGCTGCCGGCCAAAGGGGGCGAACCCGTCTGTGGTGATGGATCCGCCGCAAGGCTTCTTGAGACCGCAAAGCAGCGTCAGCAGAGTGGTCTTGCCCACCCCATTCTCACCCAGAAGCCCGTAGATGCGCCCCGCCTCGAGCTTCATCGAGATGTTCTCCAGCACCGGCTTGGACCCGTAACTGAACGAGAGGCTCTTGATTTCGATCATGTCTTTATAGTGTATTAGTTTAATAGTACACTACAAAGGTGGCGCAAATCTTTTGATTATGCAACACTTTGACGAAAATGTTCAGTTCCGCATGGTCAGAAAATGCCTGAAGATTGAAGTCGAGACCAGTGGAAAGTACATGATGCATGGCCATCTGGCAGCAGTTTCCTGATGATTGCATCCGGCATGGGTCGCCGCGCTGATATTTGCCGAATTATTGCTATATTAGCAGACTAATACACTTTTGCGATGACAGGAAGACGCATCATAGCAACAATGATACTGTGCCTCAGCCTCTCAGGGCTCTGGCAGGCGGGCGCGCAGATATCCCAGCGCACTGCGATCGAGTATGCAAAGTCTGCGATGAAGGGAGGCATGTCAAGTGCCGACATAAAGAAGGAACTTTCAGCCCTCGGCCTTTCCACGGCGGACCTCGCCAAGCTCCAGAGCCAGTATGGCGAGGAGCTCGAGGACATAGGCCTTGCAGACACAAGGTCCCATGAACTCAACGACGAGTATGCCGATCCGGATGACACGACAGCCGTCTCGAAGGGCCGCATGCTCAAGGTGAAGACCCCGGAGGACACCTCGAAGATATTCGGCCACAACATATTCTCGTCCAAGCGTCTCACCTTCGAGCCTAACGAGAACATGGCCACTCCGGAGGACTACAAGCTCGGCCCAGGCGACCAGGTCATCATAGACATATGGGGCGCCAGCGAAGCCTCCACCAAGCAGACCGTCTCCCCGGAAGGTTCCATCATCATCCCTCATGTCGGTCAGGTCCAGCTCGGCGGCCTCACGATCAAGGCTGCGACCCAGAAGATCAGAAAGGCAGTGTCGGCCCGCTACTCAGGCATCGAGGGCAGCAACCCGGCCTCTGACATAAGCGTGACCCTGGGCAAGATCCGCACTATCCAGGTGAGCATCCTCGGCGAGGTCAAGGCCCCGGGTACCTACAGGCTCAGCTCCCTCACCTCGCTCTTCAATGCCATCTATCGTGCCGGCGGCGTCACGGAGCTCGGAACCCTCAGGGCTGTCAAGGTGGTCAGGAGCGGCGAGACCGTTGCGACCGTCGACATCTACAACTACCTTTTCAACGGTGACCGCGGTTGTGACATCCCTCTCAAGGAGGGTGATGCCGTGATCGTGCCTCCGTACATCTCCCTTGTCACCGTCGACGGAAGTGCCAAGCGCCCGATGATGTACGAACTCGTCGAGGGTGAGACCGCAGGAAGGCTGCTCGAGTATGCGGGCGGATTTGCGGGAGATGCCTACAAGTCGGAGGTCAGTGTCCTCAGGAGCAACGGACGCGAGCATGAGATATTCACAGTAGCCTCAGACTCCTTCGACACCTTCACGATGGCGGACGGCGACACTCTCCGTGTCGGCCAGGTCATCGACCGTACGGCCAACCAGGTGGAACTCCAGGGAGCCGTCTACCGTCCAGGATTCTATGAAGTGGGCGGCAGCATTGCGACAGTACGCCAGCTCATCAACCACGCAGAGGGGCTCAGGGAAGACGCCTACATGGACAGGGCCATCATCTACAGGGAACTCCCTGACCTCACAAAGGAAGTCATACCTCTCGACCTCAAGGGCATAATGGACGGTACGGCCGACGATGTGATCCTCCGGCGCAATGATGTCATCAGCATATCGGCAGTGAATGAGATGCGTGAGGAGCAGACCGTCACCATCATGGGAAGCGTGAGGCTCCCTGCGACATACGCCTACTCCGAGAATACCTCTGTCGAGGACCTCATATACATGGCGGGAGGCCTGCTTGACGGTGCCTCCACCATCAAGGTCGACATCGCCCGACGTGTCAATGATCCCGAGTCGGACGCCACTTCCGACGTGCTTGCCCAGTCGTTCACGGTGGATGTGAAAAACGGCCTGCTGATCAATCCCAAGCCGTTCATTCTCAAGCCATTCGATGTCGTCTCAGTTCGCAACAACCCAGTCTATAACGTCCAGAAGATGGTGACCATCGAGGGCGAGATTGCCTTTGAGGGCGACTATGCCGTACTCAACACGGATGACCGCATCTCCGACCTCATAGAGCGCGCCGGCGGCCTGACGCCTCGCGCGCACATAGAGGGAGCCCGGCTGCTCAGGAAACTTACCGATGACGAGAAGGATGGCATAGATGCTTCCCTGAAGATGATCCGCAGGGGAGGGCTTCTCGACACGCTTGCAGTCGCGGACACTCTGATGGAGTCGTACTACTCCGTAGGCGTGCAGCTCGACAAGGCGATGAAGCACAAAGGCTCCGACTATGATATCGTCCTGAAAGACGGCGACCGCATCCAGATTCCGGAGTATACCGGCACCGTGAAGATTCAGGGTGAGGTCATGTACCCGAACACTGTCAGCTATGTCAGCGGCAAGCCTCTGAGCTACTACATCTCCCAGGCGGGAGGCTTCTCCACCAATGCCCGCAGACGCAACGTCTACGTGGTCAATGCCAACGGCACCGTATCCAGGCTTGCAGGTTCCACCTCCAAGATAGAGCCGGGGTCGGAAATATTCGTGCCAGCCCGCCCTGACAGGGACGGCATGTCTCTCACGGAGATTCTGTCGCTCTCGACATCGACGGCATCACTTGCAACCATGATTCTTGCCATCATCAGATACCTGTAGCCATGGAAGAGAACTACTACGAAGACTATGAGATAGACATCAAGGCCCTCCTGCAGAAGCTTCTGAAGGGGTGGAAGACGATTGCCATATGCGTAGCTGCATGTGCTGTCGTGGGCCTTGTCGTGGCATTCAGTCTCCCCAAGAAGTACAGGACCACATCGGTCCTTGCTCCGGAACTTCGAATGAACAAATCGTCTCTCGGAAGCCTGAGCTCACTGACATCCCTCGCCGGCCTGAGCTCCAGCATGCTCACATCCACTGAGGCGATGTATCCCGACCTGTATCCTACAATCGTATCCTCCACACCTTTCCTTTCAGGTCTTCTCGAGATGCCTGTGACGGTCAGCACTAAGGAAGGACCGGTCCATACCAACCTCCAGGAGTTCTATACCAAGTACCAGAAGCATCCATGGTGGGGTCCGATACTCGGATTCCCGGGAAAGGCCGCCGGATGGCTTTCCGGCCTTGTCAAGAAGGAAGAACCTTCAGCTCCGGCCGCACCGGCGGTCGGTGGACCTGCCGACGGACCTGTACCGTTTACGGCTCCTGTCTACGTGAGCGAGGAGCTTGACGGTGCCATGAAGGCCCTCGATTCCTGCATAGAGATGGAGGTGGACAAGAAGACCGCCCTCATCAAGATAGTGGTCACGACTCAGGACAAGGCCATCACGGCGCAACTCATGGCGGAGATTCTCAACCGTCTCAAGGAGTATGTCACATCGTACCGCACTGAGAAGGCCCGCCATGACCTTGAGTACATGCAGACCATCAACGAAAAGTCCAGGCAGAACTATATCACGGCGCAGCAGCGCTACGCAAGATATGTGGATGCCAACCAGAACGTTGTGCTACTGCGTGCCAGGGCGGAGCAGGACCGTCTGCAGAATGAGATGAACCTTGCGTACCAGCTTTACATGCAGACTTCCCAGCAGGTGCAGCTCGCCGGGGCCAAGGTCCAGGAGAGCACGCCAGTGTTTGCAGTCATAGAGCCTTCGACGGTGCCTCTCAAGCCTTGCAAGCCGTCCAAGACAATGATTCTCTTCGTTTTCCTGATTCTCGGAGCCTGCATAGGCGCAGCGATAGCGCTTATCCGTCAGGGCGACAATGAAATTTCAGACTAATTGGAATCCTCCAGTAACATAACCATCCGTGGTGCGAGGGTCAACAACCTCAAGAACATAACAGTTGAGATACCGCGCGGCAAGTTTGTCGTGGTGACGGGCATTTCCGGCTCAGGCAAGTCATCTCTCGCATTCGACACTCTCTTTGCCGAGGGCCAGAGGCGCTTTGCCGAGAGCCTCTCATCCTATGCCAGACAGTTCCTGGGCAGGATGAGCAAGCCGGACGTAGACTCGCTTGACGGCATTCCTCCTGCCATAGCAATAGAGCAGAAGGTCAATACCCGCAATCCCCGCTCGACAGTCGCCACGACGACTGAAATATACGATTTCCTGCGTCTCATGTTTGCCCGCATCGGCAGGACATATTCCCCTGTCAGCGGACACGAAGTGAGGAGCAACACAGTAGGTGATGTGCTTCAGTACATCACTGAAGGCGACCCCAATACCATCTATATTCTTGCCGACATAGGCTGGAGCGGACGCGAGGACAAGGTCGAGCTCATGCTCTCGCTCAAGGAACAGGGCTACTCCCGTTTCTATACGGACCATGTGGTGAGGATCGAGGAGATGATGCAGCTCTCTTCTGAAGGACAGTTCCCGTCGGAACTGTACCTGCTCATCGACCGCTTGAGGTTGCCTGTCGACGATGCTGAGGCGCGCCTCAGGGCTTCCGTCTCGGAAGCCTTCAGTGCCGGTTCAGGCACGGTCGTGGTCCTCAAGGACGACGACCGCCGGGAGTTCTGCAACCGCTTCGAGCTTGACGGCATGACGTTCCGCCAGCCCGACGAGTACCTCTTCAGTTTCAATTCTCCTCTCGGAGCATGCCCGACATGCGGAGGTCTTGGCAAGGTGATAGGCATCAGCGAGGACCTGGTCATCCCTGACAAGTCCAAGAGCATCTATGAAGGGTGTATCGCATGCTGGAGGGGCGAGAAGATGGGATGGTTCAAGGACCATCTGATCCTCGTGGCTGAGAAATACGGCATACCGGTGTTCGAGCCATGGTGCCGCCTGTCCGAGGACGTCAAGCGCAAGATATGGGAAGGCGCTCCTGCCGACAGAGAGGAGGATGCCCTCATCGGTCTGGACGAGTTTTTCCGTTGGGTCGAGACGCAGAAATACAAGATACAGTTCAAGTTCATGCTCAGCCGCTTCAGCGGCAGGACGACATGTACGGACTGCCACGGCAGCCGCCTCCGCAAGGAGGCCCTTTATGTGAAGGTCTGCGGCAAGACCATCCACGACCTCCTGTCGATGAATGTCGATGAGCTCCTCTCGTTCCTCGAGTCGATGGAACTTACCGACTATGAGCGTGAGATAGTGGCCGAGCCAGTCAAGGAAGTGGTATACCGCCTCCAGTGCATCCGTGACGTCGGACTTTCCTACCTAACTCTCTCCCGTACCTGCAACACCCTCTCCGGTGGAGAGAGCCAGCGCATAAATCTCGTGACCGCCCTGGGGAGTTCCCTTGTAGGTTCCATGTACATCCTTGATGAGCCGTCGATCGGACTTCATCCCAGAGACACTTCCCGTCTCATCGAAGTGCTCAGGCGTCTCAGGGACATAGGCAATACAGTGGTCGTGGTGGAACATGACGAGGAGATCATAAGGGCTGCCGATGTCCTCATCGACATGGGCCCGAAAGCCGGTGTAGGCGGAGGCGAGATCGTCTTCCAGGGCCGCATCGGGGACAAGGTATCCAAGGCAGTCCATGACAGGTCCCTCACCCTCCAGTATCTTGACGGCTCCCGCCCAAGGTATGTGCGCAGGAAACGCCAGCACTCCTACTCCATAAGGGTCGAGGGCGCGATGGAGCACAATCTCAAGAACATAGACGTCGATTTCCCGCTGGGAGTGCTTGCCGTCGTGACCGGAGTCAGCGGCAGCGGCAAGTCCTCTCTTGTCGGTGACATACTCTACCCGGCGCTTTACCGCCGCCTCAATGACACCGGTGACCTTCCAGGTGTCTTCAAGGGTCTCTCGGGCCATCTCAACCGCATCGGCAGAGTCGAATATGTGGACCAGAACCCGATAGGCAAGAGCAGCCGATCCAACGCAGTGACCTACCTCAAGGTCTATGATGACATCCGCAAACTGCTCTCTGAGCAGCAGTACGCCAAGATGAACGGCTTCGGCCCTTCGTACTTCTCCTTCAATCAGGACGGAGGCCGTTGCCCTGAGTGTCAGGGGGACGGCATAGTCAAGATCCCGATGCAGTTCATGGCGGACGTAACGATGGTCTGTGACAGCTGCGGCGGCAAGCGCTTCAGACCTGAAGTGCTTGAGGTCCGTTACAATGACAAGAATATCGATGACATACTCAACATGAGTGTCGACGAGGCGATAGCCTTCTTCGGCGCCGGAAAGGAGGAGTATGCAAAGTCCATAGCAGCCAAGCTCCAGCCGCTGGTCGACGTGGGCCTTGGCTACATAAAGCTTGGTCAGAGCAGCAGCACCCTCTCGGGTGGCGAGAGCCAGCGCATAAAGTTGGCATATTTCCTCTCGCTGAGCGAGCAGAGCGGCCGGTCATCCAACGAGAAGATACTCTTCATGTTCGACGAGCCGACGACAGGTCTGCATTTCTACGACGTCGAGAAACTCCTCAAGGCTTTCGATGCCCTTCTTGACAGAGGCCACAGTCTCGTGGTGGTGGAGCACAATCTCGATGTCATACGCTCTGCGGACTGGATCATAGACCTCGGTCCTGATGCCGGAGACAACGGCGGCGAAGTGGTGTTTGCCGGCACTCCGGAGGAAATGATTGCCTCGGCCCATACATTCACGGCTGATTATCTTCGCAAGTGACATGAGATACCTTTATTCAGCAGCAATATACATCGCATGGGCTCTGCTCCATGTCATAGCCCTCTGGAACGGCAAGATGCGACTTTTCGTCAACGGCCGCAAAGGGCTCATCGAAAAGGCCGGGTCAGCTTGCCGGGATGCCGGTGACGTGATATGGTTCCATGCTGCCTCATATGGCGAATTCGAGGAGGCCAGACCTGTCATCGAAGAGACCCGCAGGAGATATCCTTCTTCCAGGATTCTGCTGACATTTTTCTCTCCTTCCGGCTATGAGCATATGAAGAACTACTCCAAGGTGGATTGGGTGTTCTATCTGCCGATGGACACTCCGCGAGCCATGCGTCGCTTCGTCGATGCCGTGCATCCTTCGAAAGTCATCTTCACGATAGGGGAGTACTGGTTCAATCTGCTGCATGAACTGAAGAAGAGGAATATCGACACATGTATAATGTCGGTGTACATGCCTCAGGACAGCCCATATCTCAAATGGTACGGAGCTCCTTTCCGCAGGATATACCGTACCGTCTACCGCACAGTCATTACCCAGAGTGCATCCACGGCCGAGCTGCTGCGAGGCATGGGCCTCAGGGATGTCCGTCATATAGGTGACGCCAGGTTTGACAGGGTGCTCAGCATCGCCGCTGAGGACTGGCATGACACGCTCGTCGAGGCATGGGCCGGCGGACGAAAGGTTTTCGTCGCCGGCAGCACATGCCCTGGAGCCGATGACAATATGATAATCGCTCTCGCCAACTCCCATCCTGACGACAAGTTCCTTATAGTGCCTCATGATCCGGATCCTTCGCAGGTCGCTGCGATTGTGGCGGGCATCAGGGGCAAGTCAGCCGTCTATACTGAATGGGAGGGCCGGCCAGAGGCTCCGGACTGCAATGTCCTGATAGTGAATAAGGTCGGGAGCCTCTCCAGGCTCTACAGATACGGTTTCGCGGCATATGTCGGTGCAGGGTTCGATACCGACTGCCCGCACAGTGTCATCGAGCCTGCCGCTTACGGCATGCCCGTGACTTTCGGCCCGCGCTATGGCCGCAATCTCCATTGTGTCGAGATGGTCGAGATTGGGTGCGGTTTTGGATTTTCTGACCCTGAGTCCCTGTGCGCCTGGTATGACAAGATTATATCAGAGCCGGAGTATCTGCGCAGCACCAGCATGACGGCCGGAAAGTATTGCCAGTCCGGAAAGGGAGCGACATCCCTGATCATGGATTCCATTTTCAAATAACATTCAGAATTTTACAATCATGAAAGCTCCTAAGATCGTTGCGGAAATCGGCTGCAACCACAAAGGCGACATGGATATTGCCAAAGAGATGATAATGACGGCTGCCACTTACTGCAAGGCGGACGTCGTCAAATTCCAGAAACGGTGCAACAAAGAACTTCTGACTCCAGAAGAGTACAATGCTCCTCATCCTCATCCGGAGAACTCATATGGCCTCACCTATGGTGAGCACCGCGAGTTCCTCGAGTTCAGCCTCGAGCAGCACCGTCAGCTTCAGGCATGGTGCCAGGAGTATGGTATCGAGTACTCCACTTCAGTCTGGGATGTGACCTCGGCAAAGGAGATATGCACTCTCCACCCAAACCTCATCAAGGTCCCTTCAGCCTGCAATCTCAACAGACCTCTGCTCCAGTACCTCTGTGACAACTTCGGAGGAGAGATCCACCTTTCCTTCGGAATGACCACAAAGGAAGAGGAGGAGAAGGTCGTTAGTTTCTTCGAGCAGAACAGGCGTGCAAAGGACCTGGTCCTGTACAACTGCACTTCCGGCTATCCAGTTCCTTTCGAGGATATCTGTCTTCTCGAGCTCACCCGTATGCGTGAGGAATATGGAAACCGCGTGAAGGCAATAGGATTCTCCGGACATCACCTCGGCATTGCCGTGGATGTGGCTGCCGTCGCACTCGGTGCAGAGTGGGTAGAACGCCACTTTACCCTCGACCGCACATGGAAGGGGACCGACCATGCAGCATCTCTCGAGCCGGATGGTGTCCGCAAGCTTTGCCGCGATTGCCGTGCGGTCGCAAAGGCTCTGACCTACAAGCAGAACGACATCCTCGACATAGAGATGGTCCAGCGCAACAAACTCAAGAAAAACCAGGTCAAAGGCTTCTAGACGATGAAGACGATAGCATTCATACCGGTCCGCGGGGGCAGCAAGTCCATACCTCTCAAGAACATCAAGCCATTCTGCGGCAAACCTCTCGTATGCTGGAACATAGAGGCTCTCGAGGGCTGCCCTGAAGTAGACGAAGTGATTGTCGCCACTGATTCAGATGCCATCTGGTCGGTGGTTGAAAATCAACATTACGGCAAGACCACTCTTTACCGCCGTTCTGCCGAGAATGCCTGTGACACTGCTTCTACGGAGAGTGTCATGCTCGAGTATATCCACAAGGCAGGGCTTGCAGAAGACACCATCTTCATGCTTGTCCAGGCTACTTCGCCTCTGACGCAGACCATCCATTTCAGCGAGGCCCTGCAGATGTATGCCAAAGGTGGGTATGACAGCATACTTACATGTGTCCGCAACTATCGGTTCTTCTGGAACGCGGATGGCACCAGCATGAACTATGACTATATGAAGCGTCCCCGCAGGCAGAACTTCGACGGCATGCTGATGGAGAATGGTGCGTTCTACATCAACACCGTCAGGAATATCCTCTGCAACGGAAACCGCCTTGGCGGCAGGATCGGCATCTATGAAATGCCTGAATACACAGCCACGGAGATTGATGAACCTGACGATTGGATAATCCTCGAGAACCTGATGCGCAAGCATGTACTTGCTCATGCCGGCTGCCGGCAGCCACGGATCCGGCTCTTCCTTACTGATGTCGATGGAACGCTCACCGATGGCGGCATGTACTATTCTGAGAATGGGGATGAGCTCAAGAAGTTCAACACCCGTGACGGCATGGGCATGGGGATGCTGCGCGAAAAGGGCATCAAGGTAGGCATCATCACGAGCGAGGACCGTCAGCTGAATAAGCGACGGGCTGACAAGCTCAAGGTCGATTTCTTCTACCAGGGCAGGAAAGACGTCGGCAAACTCGCCGTAGCGCAGGAGATATGCGACAAGATGGGAATCACCCTGCGTGAGGTCGCTTATATGGGAGACGACGTCAATTGTATCGAGTTGCTGTCCTCAGTGGGACTCGCTGCGTGTCCAGCTGATGCCGACGGAAGAGTCAAGGCCATCCCTGGCATCAGTGTCATGACTAAGAAAGGCGGTGACGGATGTGTCAGGGAGTTCTGTGAGATGCTTGTTTCCCATGGTGATGACGGTCAGTGAATTTTCAATCATGCTGAAAAATGCTGAAAAAATTGTCTGACCGATGCAATGTTCAGACGTTTTTCTGCATCTATATGTTGTTCACTTTGTATTGTAATATTTAAAAAGGCGGCGGTCGTGATGATCTCTGCCTTTTTTAATTATGGGTTGACGACTACGATGACAAGAAGACCGTCATTGACCGGTGGCCCGGCATTGATGATGAATGCGCCGGATCCGCCCTTCAGAAGGGTCAGCCAGACTCCCTTGCCATCGGGGTCGATCTCGTAGTCGTAGATGCCTCTTTCCTTGTCGAACTCGAGATCTTCAATGTCCGGGGATACCTCGACATCTTCCGGGAATACGTCCACCCAAATGTGTATCCTTTCCCCGTCTCTGGCAGTCATGAAGTTTGAAGGGTACACTGTCATCCATCCCTGCTCTGTTCTGCTGCTCTCCGGTATGTCGGACAGCGGGTCACTCAATCCTGGACCTGTGATGGTGACATTCAGGGAGTACCTGGCATTCCTTGCAATGCCCTCCTGTCCGGCCCTGCCTTCCCTGGCTATCGTTATCGGGTAATAGTGCGTGACACCGTCGATCTTCCCCTCTATGACAAGTTTGGTGAACGGCGTGCCCGGAGTCTCTTCTGCCGCGTCATTTGGGTAGCAGTACAGCGTCGTGCTGCCATACCCCCTGCCTCCGCCCGCACTGTGTCCGTCTCCGAGATAAGCGTACACATAAGATGACCGGCCCAGCCTTCGGAGATCCGTCTCACTGAGATACTCATAGTTGAGGATCTCGCTTGGATTGAATCCCTTTTGCTGCATAAGTGGCGCCTTGCCGCTGATGTTTGTCAGGTAAGCCTTCACTCCAGTCAGACATTTCCCCTCATACTCTCCCGTCATCCTGCATGTCAATGAAGTGAGACAGACCTCACTCATCAGCGGCTCCAGCACCACGGTGCATCCGCCGCTATCTCCCGCTTCAAAACAGGTCTCTCCACTCATCAGCGGATATTCCGGACTGTCCTGAACAAACTCCGATTCCATCGCCTCAAGGTCTCTTCTGCTTCTTACAGACAGTATGTCCTCATCTTCCAGACAGCCGTTTGCAATCACCACGGCAGTCCTTGGTCCCTTGCCTGAGGGAACTTTCAGCGTTCCCGCCCCGTCACACCTTGTGTAGGAGTCCAGGCTTTCGGGACCGTCCTGCCGGAACACAAATATGTCGGTCTTCCTGACTGCCTTCCAGCTGTCGGCGGCTCTTGTCGCGGCGTAGCCGCCGACACGCGCCGCGCACACTATGTCCAATTCCGTGACTGTCACTTCCTGCCCCTCACCTTCGTTCTGACAGCCTGTGAGAAAGGCCGGAACAGCGGCAAGCAAGTATAACAAGAAAACGGGCAGATGGGCCCTTGGCGAACGCCATGGAGAAAGTGATGCTATCCAGCCTTTCATAGAAGTCACAGGTTTGTCCTGTGGCAAATCTACGATGACAATTCAGCAATAACTTGGAGTATAAAAAACATTTCGCGAAATATTTATGATTTTTATCCCCAATAAAAAAACCATCTCGAAGACCGAGATGGTTTTTATGAATACTAACCTCCGAAGTTGTCGTAGAGGATGTTGGCCGGGTCGACTCCGAGAGAGTCAAGCAGCTTGTTGACGGAAGCGACCATCATAGGAGGTCCGCACATGAAGTACTTGATGTCCTCCGGTGCCTCGTGGTCCTTCAGGTAGGTCTCGTACATCACATTGTGTACGAAGCCTGGTGTATAGGCCACGCCTGCTGCATCTGCTGCAGGATCCGGACGGTCGAGTGCGAGGTGGAACTTGAAGTTCGGGAACTCCTTCTCGATCTCTGCGAAGTCTTCGAGGTAGAATGCCTCGACGAGAGCGCGGGCACCGTAGAAGAAGTGCACTGTCTTTCCGGTCTTGAGGGTCTTGAAGAGCTGCATGATGTGGCTGCGCAGAGGAGCCATACCTGCACCGCCGCCGACGAAGATGTACTCCTGGCTGTCCGGGTCGTCCTTCGGGAGAAGGAACTCTCCGTAAGGGCCTGAGATCATCACCTTGTCACCAGGCTTGCGGGTGAATACATAGGATGATGCGATACCAGGGTTGACAGGGAGAAGCTTCGGACCGAGCTCGCGAGGTACGGAACGGTCGAACGGAGGAGTGGCGATGCGGACATTGAGCTTGATGATGCCCTTCTCTCCAGGATAGGAGGCCATGGAGTATGCCCTGATCGTGTCGACAGGGTTGGAGGAGTGGAGTCCGAAGAATCCGTACTTCTCCCAGTCTGCCTTGTACTCAGGCTCGACGTCGATGTCCTTGAAGTCGAGTTCGTACTTAGGGATGTCGATCTGGATGTACTGACCGGACTTGAACTCTATGTTCTCTCCCTCAGGAAGCTTGACTGTGAACTCCTTGATGAAGGTAGCCACGTTGTGGTTGGAGATGACCTCGCACTCAAGCTTCTTGATGCTGAGTGCGGACTCGTCCATCGCGATCTTGAGGTTGTCCTTCACCTTGACCTGGCAGCCGAGTCTCCAGCCGTCCTTGATCTGCTTCTTGTTGAAGAAGCCGACCTCGGTAGGGAGGATGGTGCCGCCGCCCTCGAGAACCTGAACCTTGCACTGGCCGCAGTTCGCCTTTCCACCGCAGGCGGAAGGAAGGAAGATCTTCTGGTCTGCAAGAGTGCTCATGAGGGACTGGCCAGGGGTCACGTCGAGGGTCTTCTTGCCGTCGTTGATGTCGATCTTGACGGTGCCCTTGGGAGTGATGGCGCCCTTCACGATGAGAAGGAGAGCCACCAGTATCAGTGTCACTACTGTGATGACGATGATTGCTGCTAAGATTGTATTCATATCTCTGTCCTCCTCCTAAAGTGAAATACCCATGAATGCCATGAATGCGATACCCATCAGACCGACGGTGATGAAGGTGATGCCGATGCCCTTGAGACCTGCAGGCACGTTGCTGTAGGAGAGCTTCTCGCGGATGGCTGCGAGGGCTACGATGGCGAGATACCAGCCGAGACCGGAACCGAGAGCGTAGACTGCAGACTCACCGACATTGACGAAATCCTTCTGCTGCATGAAGAGCGAGCCACCGAGGATGGCGCAGTTCACGGCGATAAGCGGGAGGAAGATACCGAGGGATGAGTAAAGTGTAGGAAGGAACTTCTCCACGATCATCTCGACAAGCTGTGTGAACGCGGCGATGACGGCGATGAAGATGATGAAGCTCAGGAAGCTCAGGTCTACGTTCGGGCCGAAGATGCAGTTCTCACCTGGGGTGAGAACGTACTTGTTGAGAAGGTAGTTGAGCGGAAGTGTGCAGACAAGCACGAAGATAACGGCCAGTCCCAGACCATTGGCTGTCTTCACGTTTTTGGATACTGCCAGGTATGAGCACATACCAAGGAAGTATGCAAAGATCATATTGTCAACGAAGATTGACTTTACGAACAGGCTTAAATATTCCATATAGTATGATCTGAGTTAGGTGTTATTTCTCCTGAAGGTCTTTCTGGATGCTTCTCTGTACCCATACCACGCATCCGAGGAGGATGAGGGCCATAGGAGGAAGGATCATGAGACCGTTGTTGGTGTAACCGATGGCCTTCAGCACAGGGAATCCGAAGAGGGTGCCTGAGCCGAGGAGCTCACGGAAGAATGCGACGATGATGAGGATCATGCCGTAGCCGAGTCCGTTGGCGACTCCGTCGATGAGTGAAGGAATAGGCTTGTTGCCGAGCGCGAACGCCTCGATGCGGCCCATCACGATACAGTTGGTGATGATGAGGCCGATGTAGACGGAGAGCTGCTTGTCGATGCCGTAGGCGAATGCCTTGAGGACCTGGTCCACGAGGATTACCATCATGGCGACAACCACGAGCTGCACGATGATGCGGATGCGGTTAGGGATGGTGTTCCTGAGGAGTGACACTACAAAGCTTGAGAGGCCGGTGACGATGGTTACCGACAGTGCCATGACGAGCGCTCCCTTGAGCTCTACAGTGACTGCGAGCGAGGAGCAGATACCGAGCACGAGGACAGTGATAGGGTTGCCCTTGAGAATCGGGTTAAGGAATGTTTCTTTGATGTTTGCCATGGCTTATTCCTCCGTTTTAGTTGTTTCACCTTCTGCACCTTCTGCAGCTTCGCCGCAGCATTCGCCTTCTGCGGCTTCGCCTCCGCAGCAGCACTCACCTTCGCCGCAGCATGATGCCGGAGCGGCAGCGAGTACAGGTGCGTATGCCTGAGCCCAGGTATTGATGGCGGCGCTCAGACCCTTGGAGGTCATGGTCGCTCCCGTGATGGCGTCGATTGCATTTGCCTTGCCTGCAGGGGCACCGCCCTTCACGATTGCGAATGGGGTGGTGTCGCTGAAATCGAAGGCCTTGCCTGCGAACTGAGCCCTGAAAGAAGGGTCGTCCTTGATCTTGCCGCCGAGGCCAGGGGTCTCGGAAGAGTGGTCGAAGGTCGCACCGGCTATCTTGCCGTCAGTGCCGACTGCGATGTAGCCCCAAACCGGTCCCCAGAGGCCTGCTCCGTAGACTGGGACTACCTTCGTGCCGTTCTTGAATACGTAGACCGGGAGGGATGCTCCCTCTCCGCCTGCTATGTTGTAGTTCTGGGCCTTGAGGTCTGATGTGGTATAGATCTCAGCGCTCTCGATGTCGAGGGTGCCGGTCTTTGCACCTGTGAGGTCCACGGTGTAGGCCTCTGCGATCTGGTCCTTGTAGGAAGCGATGATCTCTGCGTTGGAGCCGTTGCACTCGAGCTGGGCTGCGGAGAGGATCTGGCCTATGGTCTCGGCCTTGATGTTGTCCACCTGACGGCCGTTGAGAGACATGGCGGCGAAAGCAAGTATCGCTGCCACGACCACCACGATGATTGTCGAGTATACGACAGTGTAAAGATTGCTGTTGGTGTTCATGATTATGCGACTGTTACTTTCTTTGCTTTTCTGTTGATGTGGCTGCTGACCACGATGTGGTCGATCAGCGGTGCGAAGGTGTTGCCGAGCAGGATTGCGAGCATCATACCCTCGGCATAGCCAGGGTTGAAGAGTCTCACGATCACTGCGATGGCGCCTACGAGGAATCCGTAGATCCACTTTCCGCAGCTGGTCTGGGCTGATGTGACAGGGTCGGTGGCCATGAAGACTGTACCGAATGCGAAGCCTCCCATCACAAGCTGATACCAGCAAGGGATGTCTGTGGCACCGCAGAGGTTGCCGAGCCATCCGATGAGCAGACCGCCGGCAACGGAGGATACCATGATCTTCCAGCTTGCAACTCCGGTCCAGATAAGGATCACTGCACCGAGCAGGATTGCGAGGGTCGAGGTCTCACCGACCGATCCCGGGATGACTCCGAGGAACATGTCCCAGAATGAGGATCCGGTCACGCTGCTGAAAGCACCGTTCACTGCATCGAGTCCGCCTTCGTTTGCCACTGCGAGAGGAGTTGCGCCGGAGAATGCGTCGACTGCAGCCTCGCCCTTCTTGAACGCTACCCAGCAGGCTGAGCCTGACATGTTGTTAGGATAGGAGAAGAAGAGGAATGCGCGGGTGAGGAGTGCCGGGTTCCAGATGTTCATGCCGGTGCCGCCGAACACTTCCTTTCCGAAGATGACTGCGAATGCGACTGCAACTGCGAGCATCCAGAGAGGGGTGTCGATTGGGACGATCAGAGGGATGATGAATCCTGTCATGAGGTAGCCCTCGTTGACTTCCTCATTTCTGATCTGGGCTGAACCGAACTCGATGGCGAGTCCGACTATGTATGCGACTACATAGAGAGGGAGAACCTTGAGGATGCCGAACCAGAGGTCGCTCCAGAATGCAGGAGCGGCTCCTGTGGCGAGAGAGTGCTGGTAGCCGACGTTCCACACTCCGAAGAGTGCTGCAGGGATGGCGGCGATCAGTGCGATGATGATGACTCTCTTGGTGTCGATGGAGTCCCTGACATGCGCACCCTTGGTGGTGACTGTGCCAGGCACGTTGAGGAACGACTCAAAAGCGTCTACTGTGGAGTGAAGCCATGAGAGCTTACCGCCTTTTTCGAAAATCTGATTCATAACTTTTAAGCCATTTCTTTGAGCATGAGGTCGATGCCCTCAGCTATCATTTCCTGAATGTTGTTCTTGGACGGATCTACGAACTCGCAGGTGGCGAGGTCCTCAGGGAGGACTTCATAGATGCCGAACTTCTCCATCTTGTCGATGTCGCCTGCGAGGCAGGCCTTGGTGAGATAGAGAGGGTAGATGTCCATAGGAAGCACCTTCTTGTAGTAGTCGTCGTTCATGATGAATGCGCGAGGACCGCCGTGGAGGTTGGTGTCCATCTCATACTGCTTCTTAGGGAGAAGCCATGAGAAGTATGACATCGTGGAGCTGTACTGGTTGAAGCGGAAAGGCCTTGCCCATCCGAAGAGCTCCTTCTCGGTGCCTTCCTTGATGAGGGTGACCTGGTTGTCCTTGAATCCGAGGTACTCTGCCTTCGTGCCTGTGAGCACGTCGCCGCTGATGACGCGGATGCCTTCACCTGCTGCTGCGATGTCCTTCATCGGGGTGCCCGGGAGGGCCTGGACATATGCCGGAGACTCGGCTGCAGGACCGGTGACTGCCACCTTGCGGGTGAGGTCTGTCTTGCCCTTGAGGAAGAGCTTGCCGACTGCTGCGAGGAGTACCGGGGAGATGGTCCACACGGTCTCATCCTTGCGGATCGGGGAGATGTGACTGATCTGAATGCCTACATTGCCTGCAGGGTGCTTGCCTGTGAAGGTGTGCAGCACTGCGTTCTCAAGCTTGTGGAGAGGGGAACTTGATGCTGTCTTGCCGTCGAGGGAGACATGGACTCCGCCGTCGGTGAGCTTGGAAAGGGCGTTGACTCCCTCCTGTACAGCCTCGAACTCTCCGCTGAGCGCAAACTCTACGTCTGCTGCGAGAGGGGCAGTGTTGAATGCTGATACGAAAATTGCCTTTGGCTTGGCTGTCGGGTCGGCTATGATGCCGTATGGCCTCTGCACGAGGGCCACCCAGAGGCCGCTCTTGAGAAGTGCACTGCGTACTTCGTCTGCGCTGAGGCCTTCAGCCTTGGCAGCTCCGAAATCCACGCACTCCTGCTTCCCGTCGGACTCGACAAGCACTGCAAGCAACTTTCTCTTGTCACCCCTGACGACCTCCTTGACCTTGCCGCTGACCGGCGAGGTCACGAGAATGTCGGGATTCTTCTTGTCAGCAAGGACAGGAGAGCCGGCGAGCACGGCGTCACCCTCCCTGACGAGGAGCCTCGGGTTGAGACCCTTGAAGTCGGAAGGACATACTGCCACGATGCCGGGAGCAACGACCTTGGAGACCTTGAGCTCTGCGCATCCCTTGACAGGGATGTTCAGACCTTTCTTCAAATCGATGTTGTTTGACATTATGAAATTGGTTTGAGTATATTCTTTGAGATGCCTCAATATAATCGCGCAAAGATACCAATTTTTGAGTAAATTTGCAGTGCTTATGGACAATAATCTTGATGCTGTTCTGAAAGGACTGAACAGCGAGCAGCTGGATGCTGTGAAATGTGTGGAGGGACCTGTGCTGATAGTCGCAGGAGCTGGCTCGGGCAAGACAAGGGTGCTCACGAGCAGGATAGCGTATATCCTTGCGGGTGGGTGCGATGCCTCAAGGGTCCTGGCGCTGACCTTCACGAAGAAGGCGGCGAGCGAGATGAAGGAGCGCATCGCGCTGATGGTGGGGGAGAGAAGGGCCCGCAGGCTCTGGATGGGTACCTTCCACTCAGTGTTCATAAGATTCCTCAGGGAGTATGCCGGCTCTCTCGGCTATCCGGAGTCCTTCACGATCTACGACACCTCAGACTCGACCAGTGCCATCAAGGCCTGCATCAAGGAGCTCCAGCTCGACGACAAGGTCTACAAGCCGAGGGATGTGCTCTCGCGCATCTCGATGGCGAAGAACAACCTCGTCACCGCCGAAGCGTACCGCAACACTCCGAATGTAGTGCAGAGTGACATCCACAGCCGCCGCCCGCGCCTGTGCGACATCTACTCCCTGTATGCCAAGAAGTGCAAGGCATCCGGAGTGATGGACTTCGACGACATCCTCCTCAACATGAACATCCTCCTCAGGGACAACAAAGATGCCCTGGAGGCCATCTCGTCTAGGTTCGACCATATCCTCGTCGACGAGTACCAGGACACCAACTATGCCCAGTACCTCATCCTGCGCAAGCTTGCGCAAAAGCACCGCAACATCTGCGTCGTCGGCGACGATTCCCAGTCCATCTATGCCTTCCGAGGCGCCAAGATAGAGAATATCCTCAATTTCAGGAAGGACTACCCCGAGGCGAAGACTTTCCGGCTCGAGCGCAACTACCGCTCGACCCGAACGATTGTCGATGCCGCCAACTCGCTCATCGCCCACAACTCCGGGCGCATCCCGAAGACCTGCTTCTCCGAAGGGGAAGAGGGGGAGAAGATCCGTCTCATCAGTTCCTACACGGAGAAGGAAGAGGCGATGCTGATAGTGTCGTCGATTCTCGACAAGATGCGCACGTACAAGGCTCAGTATCAGGACTGTGCGATCCTCTATCGCACCAACTCCCAATCCCGCGCCCTCGAGGAGCAGCTGCGCTACCGCAACATCCCCTATATTATATATTCCGGCAACTCCTTCTTCGAACGCGCAGAGGTCAAGGACATGATGGCATATTTCAAGATTGCCGTCAACCCCAATGACGACGAGTCGTTCAAGAGAGTCGTCAACAAGCCGGCGAGGGGCATCGGCGGCACTTCGATGGACGCTCTCGACAAGGCTGCCCGCGCCCACGGCACGAGCCTCTTCAAGGCGGCGTTCGCCGAGGACATAGAGTCTTTCGGGCTCAAGGCTGCCGCGGTGCAGAAGGTGCGCGAGTTCTGCCTGAAGGTCAATGAATGGGCGATGAAGGCTCCGACAGCCGACGCGCACGAGATGGCCCTGCTCATTGCAGACAAGTCGGGCCTCTACCAATTCTATAAGGAGGACACGAGCATCGAGGGACAGTCGCGCCTCTCCAATATAGACGAGCTCCTGAACAGCGTGGCACAGCTCGTGGAAGAGCGCCAGGACGAGTACCTCAGCCAGATGGAGGCGGACGACGCTGACAGTGAGGTGGCCGCCGACCAGGCTCCTGTCGTGACGCTCGGCGACTTCCTCGAGAACGTCTCGCTCCTCAGCAATGTCGATGTCGACGAAGGGGAGGACGCCAACAACAAGGTCGCCCTCATGACCGTCCACAGTGCAAAGGGACTGGAGTTCCCGTATGTCTTTGTAGCGGGCATGGAAGAGAATCTCTTCCCTCCTGGAGGCATGATGATCTCGCCGGCCGACCTCGAGGAGGAGAGGCGCCTCTTCTATGTCGCCATCACCCGTGCAGAGAAGACCGTGGAGCTTTCGTTTGCCGAGACGCGATTCCGCAACGGCAAGCACGAGAGCAACTCCCCGAGCCGTTTCATCAAGGAGATAGACTCCCGATATATTTCAAATCCGCTTGACGATTCCGTTGAGGCTGATGATGATCCTCCGGCATTTACCGGATTCGGGTCGAAGTTCGCCTCCGGCACCTCCCGCAGCTCGGGAGGCTATGGCTCCGGCGTTTATGGACAGCGTCAGAGTGGTTCCGGCAGCGGCAGTTCCGCTCCGAAGTACGGCATCTCCGGCTCGAGGTACGGGGCTTCCGGCGCGGTGCACTACGAGCGCCGCGCCCCGCAGACCCAGCCTTCGCGCCCTGCACCGCCCGCTCCCGCAAGGTCGCAGGTGCCAGGCCGCCCTCTTCCTCCGAAGATTCCGGACTCAGAGTTCGTTCCGGTGCCTATGTCCTCGATCAAGGCAGGACAGACGGTCGAGCACAACCGCTTCGGCCTGGGTCTCGTCAAGACCATCGAGGGACAGTTCCCGGAGCTCAAGGCTACCATAGAGTTCAAGGACTGGGGGACCAAGCAGATTCTTCTCAAATACGCAAAACTCAGATTTCCACAATAATGAAAAGACTTTTCACAATCGCCGCAGCGGCAGTGGTGCTGCTCGGCATCGGAGCATGCTCCCGCTACGAGACAGTCAAGGGTGATGCTCTCAAGACAAAGATCTACACTCTGGACAATGGCCTCAAGGTCTATATGTCCGTCAACAAGGAGGAACCGCGCATCCAGACCTACATCGCGGTGAAGGTCGGAGCAAAGAACGACCCGAAGGAGACGACGGGCCTCGCGCACTACTTCGAGCACCTCATGTTCAAGGGAACGGAGCAGCTCGGTACGACAGACTACGCTGCTGAGAAGCCGCTTCTCGATGAAATCGAGCGCCTCTTCGAGGTCTACAGGCAGACCACTGACGAAGGCGAGAGGGCTGCCATCTATCACGCCATCGACTCGATAAGCTATGAGGCGTCGAAGATTTCCATCCCTAACGAGTATGACAAGGCCATGGCCATCATAGGCGCCGACGGCACCAATGCATGGACTTCCCATGACGAGACCGTCTATCAGGAGGATATACCTTCCAACCAGATAGACAACTGGGCCCGCATCCAGGCGGACCGCTTCCGCCACATGGTCATCCGCGGCTTCCACACTGAGCTCGAGACCATCTACGAGGAGAAGAATATGTCCCTCACCCAGGACAACCGCAAGTTATGGCAGGCCCTCGACGAGGCCCTCTATCCTCACCACCCTTATGGCGCCCAGACCGTCCTCGGCTCGCAGGAGCACCTCAAGAACCCGTCGATCACCAATGTCAAGAAATACAAGGACCAGTACTATGTGCCTAACAACATGGCGATCTGCGTGTCCGGCGACTTCGACCCGAAGGAGATGGTTGCCGCGATAGAGAAGTATTTCGGAGACTGGGAGCCGAACCCTTCGGTTCCGGAGTTCACCTTCGAGCCAGAACCGGAGATCACTTCGCCTGTCGTCAAGGACGTATATGGCCTCGAGTCTGAGAAAGTGATGATCGGATGGCCTCTCCCTGGAGCCTCTGACCTCAAGACCACTGCCGTGTCCGACATCGCATCCTCTATCCTCAGCAACGGCCAGGCCGGACTCATCGACCTCGACGTCAACCAGCAGCAGAAGACCCTCGGGGCCGGTGGCGGAGTCCAGACCCAGCCTGACTACAGCACATTCATAGCAATGGGCGCCCCTAAGGAGGGACAGAGTCTCGAGGAAGTCCGCGACATACTCCTCGCAGAGGTCGCCAGGCTTCGCAGCGGCGACTTCGACGAGACCCTCATCGAGGCTGCCATCAACAACGCCCGCCTCGGCAAGATGCAGGCTCTTGAGAATAACAGTTCAAGGGCACAGATGTATGTGGATGCCTTCATAGGTGGCATCGCATGGGCTGACGCGGCCAGGGACATCGACCGCTACAAGGAGGTGACCAAGGATGACGTGATTGCCTTTGCCCGGAAATATCTCGGCGCTGAAAATTATGCCATAGTCTACAAGCGCCAGGGAGTGGACACTTCCGTCATCAAGGTCTCTGCTCCTTCGATTACCCCAATAGCCACCAACCGAGACAGACAGAGCGACTTCCTTACCGAGATACAGAACACTGCCGTGAAGCCGATAGAGCC
>R20__coassemble_674_pt1 | contig 23676 bp, 18 predicted proteins | sample R20__metabat2_low_PE_021 | metagenome-assembled genome bin R20
TGGGGTTCTCGACCTCCAGGGACTCGAAGAATCCGAAAAGGGCATGCTTCGAGGCGCAGTAGGCCGAACGGAGGGGGAATCCGAAAAGTCCGGATATGGACGTCGTGACCGCAAGGCTCACCTTGCGGGTGCCTCTTATCTGCGAGGCAAGCTTCTTTGTGAGATAGACCGGACCGAAGAAATTGGTCTCCATGATCCTGCGGTCCACCTCGAAATCCGTGTCGAAGGTGAGTGCCCTCTGCGAGATGCCGGCATTGAGCACGATGACATCGAAGAGCAAGCCCCTGGAGCCGATTTCGTCGACGAAGGCATCCACGGAAGCCGTGGATGCCATGTCGACGCTGAAAATTTCTGTCTTCGAGCCCAGGTCGGCGCACTTCTTCTGCACCTCCTCGAGCTTGGAGAGAGTACGTGCCGCAAGATACAGTTCGGCGCCCTTGCGGGCAAACTCCACGGCGGTCGCCGCTCCGATGCCGGAGCTTGCTCCCGTGATGAGTACCTTCCTGCCCTTGAAGTCTGTCATGCTATTCCACCTCCCATGTGGAACCGCTGTGCAGGAGATCGTCCACACAGTGGATCTTCGACTTCTTCATGACATCCTTGACCTGGTCGCGCACGCCGTCGTCATAGGTGACGTCCTTGACGTCCCTGATGACTCCGAGCGCTACCGGGAAGTCCGGATACTTCATGTCGGCGAGCATCATGTGGATACCCATGTTGTCCGTGTGGGCGTCATGGGTGAGGATGTCGTCCTCAGTGATGCCGTTCTCGCCGATGGTCACGACCTTGAGTCCCATGCCCTCGAGCATGAGGCCCTTGTCATGGTTCTTTCCGAAGATCATCTTCTCTCCGTGGCGGAGCACGATGGTGCGGTCCTCCTTGACATCCTTGTCAGAGAGGTCCTTGTGGGCACCGTCATTGAAGATGACGCAGTTGGTGAGCATCTCCATCACGGAACATCCGTCGTGGAGGGCCGCCTGGGTCATGATCTCCTCATTGAGCTTGAGCTCCACGTCGAGGCTTCTTGCGAAGAAGGTTCCCTTGGCACCGAGCACGAGGCTTCCCGGAGTGAACGGATGCTCCACCGTACCGTACGGGGAGGTCTTTGTGATCGCGCCGAACTTCGAAGTCGGAGAGTACTGCCCCTTCGTCAGGCCGTAGATCTGGTTGTTGAAGAGGATGATGTTGATGTCGATGTTGCGCCTGATGGCGTGGATGAAGTGGTTTCCGCCGATGGCGAGGGCGTCACCGTCGCCGCAGGCCTGCCATACGGTAAGGGTAGGATTTGCCACCTTGATACCTGTGGAGATGGCTGTCGCACGGCCGTGGATGCTGTGGAAACCGAATGTACTCATGTAGTAAGGAAGACGCGACGAGCATCCGATACCGGACACCACTACATAGCGCTCCTTCTCGTAGCCCAGGGCCTGGCTCACTCTCGGGAGGGCTCTCTGGAGAGCTGCAAGGACTGCGTGGTCACCGCAACCCGGACACCAGCGCACTTCCTGGTCACTCTTGAAATCTTTGAATGTAAGAATTGCCATGGTTACAGTGATTTTTTGATTGCAGAGACTATCTCAGTAACGAGGAACGGCTGCCCCTGCACCTTGTTGCACTTCTCGAATGTGAACTGAGGGTATATGCCCCTGAGGTAGTTGGCGAACTGCCCGCTGTTGAGCTCGCACACAAGTATCTTCTCAAATCCCGAGAACACCTTCTCAGTGTTCTTAGGGAGAGGCTTGATGTAGTCGAAGTGGGCGAATGACACCTCCATCCCCTGCGCACGGGCTTCCGTGATTGCTGAAAGGATGTGGCCATACGTGCCGCCCCATCCGACGACGAGGAGCTTGCCTTCGGCCGCTCCGTCGACCTGGAGCTCAGGGATGTCGTTCGCTATGCGGGCTACTTTCTCCTCTCTCTCGGAAACCATGAGCTCATGGACCTGAGGGTCGGAGGAAATGACACCGTTGTGGTTCTTCTCGAGTCCGCCGACGCGGTGTTCGAATCCCTTCTGTCCAGGGACTGCCCACTTGCGTACGAGGGTCTCCGGATCCCTTTCGAAAGGCTTGAACTTGCCGTCCTCCGGGAGCTGGGTCGCATACGGCGGCTTGATCTCAGGATAGTCGGCCATCGACGGGATGAGCCAAGGCTCTGAGCCGTTGCCGAGGAAACCCTCTGAGAGGAGCATGACAGGAGTCATGTGCTCGAGCGCTATCTTGGCCGCGTTGAAGGCGGCGTCGAAGCAATGGGCCGGAGAGTGCGCCGCCACGATCGGCATAGGACACTCGCCATTCCGGCCATAGAGGGCCTGGTTGAGGTCCGTCTGCTCGGTCTTGGTCGGGATGCCGGTGGAAGGGCCAGCTCTCTGGACATCTACGACCACGAGCGGGAGTTCTGTGATCACTGCGAGTCCGAGGGCCTCTGACTTGAGGGAAAGTCCCGGACCGGAAGTGGTGGTCACTGCAAGATTGCCCGCATAGGAAGCACCGATTGCAGTACAGATGCCTGCAATCTCATCCTCGGCCTGGAGCGTCTTGGCTCCGAGACTCTTGTGGATGGCAAGCTCTTCCAGAATACCGGTAGCTGGGGTGATAGGATACGAGCCGCAGAAGAGCGGAAGACCTGACTTCTCGGAAGCTGCGAGCAGACCCCATGCGGTGGCCTGGTTGCCGGTAATGTTGCGGTATGTTCCCTTCTTCTTCGGAGACGGGGCCACCGTGTATGTGTTCGGAATCGCCTGGATGTTGGCTGCATAGTTGAAGCCGTCATTGAGGACCTTCTTGTTCGGCTCGATGACCTCAGGGTGCTTCTTTGCAAACTTGCGCTCGAGATATTGGTAGATGTACTCGAGAGGACGGCTGTAGATGTAGCACGCCATGCCCAGGGTGAACATGTTCTTGCACTTGCGGATGGCCTTGATATCCATGCCGCTGTCCTTCAGGCTCTCCTCAGTAAGGGTGGTTATAGGAGCCACGATGATGGCCCTGTCCTCGACATGGAGCTCCTCGAAAGGATTGTCCGTGGTAAACCCGGCCTTGGTCATGCCGGCCTCATCGAAGGAGTCCTGGTCGACGAGAATCATGGCTGTCGGCTTGCACCACTTGGCATTTGCCTTGAGGGCAGCCGGGTTCATTGCGACGAGAAGGTCGCAGAAATCGCCTGGAGTAGTGACCTTGTCGCTGCCAATATGCACCTGGAAACCGGAAACGCCCGACACGGTACCGTGCGGGGCTCTGATCTCAGCAGGATAGTCCGGAAACGTCGAAAGACCGTTGCCGTAGATTGCTGACATGTCGGCAAAAAGAGATCCGGTGAGCTGCATGCCGTCTCCCGAATCTCCTGCGAATCTGATCACCACATCCTTGGTATCAATCACCTGGTGTTTCATGATATGTGGATTGTGGGTTTGGTCCTGTTAGTTAGCTGGCTGTGCGGCCTCTGCCTGTGCCTGGAGTTCTGCCTGGAGGGACTCGAGAGTCCTGCCCTCAGGGATATTCAGTTCCTTGCGTGCTGCAGGTGTGAGGTCTGTGCTCTGCTTGTCATCAAAGTAGAGCATCGAGGTCTGGTCGAACACATAGATATAGTTGCCGGCCTTTGCGAGCTTTGTGACCGTCTCCTGTGCCTTTGCATAGATAGGCTGCATGAGCTCGTTCTGCTGCTGCTGGAGCTCCTGCTGGATGGTCTGGTTGAACTCCTCCAGTCTCTGCTGGATGTCACCGAGCTCCTTCTCCTTGCTTTCCTTGATGGCTGGTGTCCAGGTAGATGCCTTCTGCTGATACTGCTGAAGCTTGGTCTGGTACTCTTCGTACATAGACTGGAAGGTCTCCTGCGCTTCCTTCTGCGATGCCGCCATTGCTGTCCTGGCTGCGTCTGCTTCAGGGCTGAGCATCACAAGCTCGTTGAAATTGACATGAGCGAACTTCGGCTGTGCGAAAGAGGCAACTGCCATGAATGCCATGGTGGCAATCAAAAGAATCTTTTTCATATTGTTAGAATTAAATTAAATATCTGTTGTACTAGAACTGTTGTCCGATGACGAAGTGGAACTGGCTTCCGCCGTTGGTGCTGTCGTCGAATCCGTAGCCCCAGTCGACTCCGAGAAGACCGACCATCGGGAGGAATATCCTGACACCTACACCGGCGCTGCGCTTCATCTGGAACGGATTGAAGTCTCTGATGTCGGCCCAGCAGTTACCGCCCTCGAGGAACGCAAGCACGAAGATCGTGGACTGCGGCTGAAGGATGACAGGGTAACGGAGCTCTATGGTGAACTTGTCGTAGACATTGCCCGCATAGGCGTAACCGTTGGAGTTGTAGCTCGATGCCTGGTATGGTGTGAGCGAGTAGTTCTCGTAACCGCGCAGGGCTATGATCTCCGATCCGTACGTGCTGTAGCCTGACATGCCGTCACCTCCGACGAGGAAGCCTTCGAACGGCGAGTATCCCCATTTGCGGTTGTAGTATCCGAGGTAGCCGAACTGAGCCCTGGTCATGAGCACGAGGTCACCCACGAGCTTGGTGTAGAGAGTCTCAGAGAACTTCCACTTGTGGTACTCGATCCACTTGTACCTCCTGCTGGCTTCCCAAGTATCATAATTGATGTCCTTCCAGGACTTCACCTTGGCAGGGTTGCCGTTGTCGTCAAGGTCGCCCCAGTCCTTCTTGCGGAGAAGGGAGAACGGAGGAGTCAGCTGCAGGGATGCACTGAACTCCTGTCCCTGGCGAGGGTAGATCTGCTGGTCGGTGGAGTTGCGGCTCAGGCTGAGCGAGTAGCTGAGGTTGTGCGCAAGACCGTCGTCGAAGATGAAGTATCCGGAGTACCAGTTGTCGAGCTTGTAGGACTGCCAGCTCAGGCCATTGTAGAGGACGAAATAGCTGTCAGGCCACTTGAGGCGGTTGCCCAGGGATGCCGAGAATCCGTAGATCTCCATCTGACGCTCGTGGCTGAGGATGTTGAGCGCGAGGTAGGAGTCGGTCTGGCGGGTGTAGTATGCCGAGAGGTTGAGCGAGGTCGGCTTCTTGCCGAAGAGCCACGGCTCGGTGAAGTTGGCTGTGAGGGCGGTATAGTATGTACCGTTGGTCTGGAAACGGAACGCAAGGTTCTGCGCGTCTCCGAGAGGCACCGGACGCCATGCCGACTTGTCGAACATCCTGTGGGTCGAGAAGTTGTTGAAGCTTACACCGACCGTGGCCACGAAGGTGCTTCCTCCCCATCCTCCGGAGAGCTCGAGCTGCGACGAAGGCTTCTCGGTCACGTTGTAGACGAGGTCGACGGTGTTGTTGAGCTGGTTAGGGATGATCGAGTAGCCGCTTGTCGGGTCCATGATGGCCTCAGGGTCGAACTGGCCGAGGGATGCTATCTCTCGCACTGACCTCTCGAAGTCGGACTGCGAGAAGAGGTAGCCCGGACGGGTGAAGATCTGGCGGCGGACAACCTTCTCATTGGTCAGGTCATTGCCGTTGATGACTATGTTGTTGAGGGTCGCAGGCTTGCCTTCAGAGATGCGCATCTCGACATCGACGGAGTCGTTCTGGATGTTGAGCTCGACCGGAGTGATGTTGAAGAAGAGGTATCCGTTGTCCCTGTAGAGCTTGGACACGTCATAGTCAGACTGCTTGCCGCCGCCCATGAGACGCTTCTGCATCGTGACGACATCATAGACGTCGCCTTTGTTGATCTGGAGGATCTGATTGAGTACATCCGTCGAGTATACGGAGTTGCCTGTCCACGTGATGTCCCTGAAGTAATATTTGTCACCCTGCTCAAGCACGAAGTCGATGCCGAGGCGGTTGGCCGAATCCTCAGGATGCTTCGGAGGCAGGTAATATATGGAGTCCTTGACGATACGGGCGTCGCGGAAGCCGGCTTCATTCATCGCGCTGATGAGCCCCTTCTTGTCGTTAGGGTACTCCTTGTCATTGAATTTCTTGCTGCTGAAGAAGTTGTAGATCTTGGCGGACTTTGTCTTCTTCATCGACTTCGCGAGCTTGAAGTCAGAGACGTCGGTGTTGCCCTCGAAGTTGATGGTCTTGATCTTGACTTTGTTGCCCTTGTCAACGTCGAAATTGACCCTTATGGCGTTCTTTATGACCGTGTCCTCCTGCACCTGAATGTCCACTGCAGTCTTGAGGAAGGCCTTCTCCGCATAGTATCTCTTGATCACACCGGTAGACACGTCAGCCACATAGTCTGAGAACTCTCCGCCTCGACGGAGATGGAGCCTGTCGAGAAGCTCTTTCTGCTCGCCCTTGCGCACTCCCGTGAATGTCCACCTCGACACGCGGGGACGCTCCTGTATCTGGATCTTGAAGTAGGCCGTGTCGGCCGTCGCATTGAGGCTGTCGATGCTGACGGCCACATTCTCGAAGAATTTCTGCTGCCAGAGCCTGTTGACAATCGAGGAGATGTCGTCTCCAGGCACAGTGACCTCCATGCCTTCCTGAAGACCGGAAAGCTGGACGATCTGTGACTCGCTGAAATAGTGGATGCCATCCACGGACACGCCTCCGACGACAAACTTCTTCGGCTTGTTGTAGTCCACCTCATACTGCTCCTGCGCACCTGCCATCATCGGCAGAAGCATCAGCAGGGCGACAAGGACTATGCGGTATATCTTCATCAGAAAATTTCTTATCAAGTTTGCAAATATACGGAATTATTTCACTTTTCCATATCGGCGGTCACGCCTGGAATACTCCTCGAGAGCCTTGTGGTACTCCTCCTCATGGAAGTCAGGCCACAGCACGTCCGTGAAATAGAACTCCGAATAGGCCCCCTGCCACAGGAGATAGTTGCTGATCCTCTGCTCGCCGGATGTCCTGATGATGAGGTCCGGATCCGGGATACCGGCCGTGACAAGATAGCTGTCGAAATCACTGATTGTCACCTCCTTGTCCGGATTCTCCGCGAGATCTGCGGCCATCTTCCTGGCCGCCTGGAGGATGTCCCACTTGCCGCTGTAGCTCAGGAACACGATCAGGGTCATGGCCTGGTTGGACTCCGTCATCTTCTCGAGTCCGGTTATCGCCTCGTCAAGGGTGCGCGACAGACGGGACCTGTTGCCGAGCACGACAAAGCGCACCCCGTTGTCCATCAGCGTGCCCACCTCGTCGCTGAGCGACTTCATCATCAGTTTCATCAGGGCATCCACCTCTGCCTGAGGTCTCGACCAGTTTTCCTCCGAAAAAGCGAAGAGCGAGAGGTATTTCACGCCCTGGCGCACCGACTCCTCGGCGCATGCACGCACGCTTCTGACGCCGGCTATGTGGCCCATGACGCGCTCTTGTCCGCGCTCCCTGGCCCATCGCCCGTTACCGTCCATTATTATGGACACATGTGTGGGGATCTTCTTTTCTGTCTCCATTGTCTATTCGATTTCGTTCCTCACGTCCTCGCCCCAGAAGAGCTTGCTCCTGAGCGCTCCTATGAAATTGGATCTGTGAAGCCGGACGCGCTTGAGCGAAAACTGTGCCACGGAGATGGCCACCGCAGTGTCCCGGCGGACTATTTCGTTGCGATTGTCCCTCGTGAGCATCACCTCATCGTCCCTCGTGGTCATCGAGATATCCACCTTCGTGGAGGACGGGACAATCAGAGGGCGGAGATTCAGGTTGTGCGGAGCTATTGGAGAGATGATCAGCACCTTCGCCTCCGGGGTGCAGATAGGCCCTCCCACGCTGAGGGAATACGCCGTCGAGCCTGAGCTCGTCGCGACCAGCAGCCCGTCGGCCCAATATGTCGGGAGGGCTTCTCCGTCTATCCTCACGTTGACGCCGAGCATTGCGGCGCCTCTTCTGTGGACCGTGACCTCGTTGAGAGAGTACTGGGGTTCTCCGCCGTCGACGCTCGAGCTGAGCATCTCGCGGTCCTCGACCGAATAGTCTCCTGAAACGATGGCTTCCGCAGCATCCTCGGGACGGTACTCCGAAAGAAATCCGAGCCGGCCCACATTGACCCCGAGGACTGGAATGTCAAGGCCTGCGAGAATAGCGGAGGCAGAGAGGAAGGTGCCGTCACCGCCCACGCTGAGCAGCATGTCCGTGCCCGGGCGGAGGTCGGCGCGGGACGATATCTCGTATACTGATTGAGAGCCGAGGCGGCCCAGCATGAGGTCTATCCTGCGGTCCGTGCGGTACTGTCTGTCGGGTGCGTAGAGAGCTAGTGTCATCCTATATATTTAGAATCCGAGGTCCAAATTTAATCATTATTTGGCAATAATTCCGTTTTTGCCTACATTTGTCAACTATTACCGCATACGAATTATATCAACAATAACATAACATGAAGAAAACATCCATCATCCTCGGCACCGCAGCTATCCTTGCCGCTGCCGCAATGACCGTATCCTGCACCAATGCAGGCCAGACTGCAGCCACAAAAGAAGCCGGCGAGAGCGTAGACCTCAAGGGCGCCATCGTGTACTTCAACCTCGACACCGTAACCGAGGAGTATGACATGGCCAACGACCTCAGAAGCGTCGTCGAGACCAAGGTCCAGAGCATCAGCGAAGAAGTGAACCGCAGGGGCAACAAGCTCCAGAAGGACGTCAACTCCTTCCAGGAGAAGATAGACAAGGGCCTCCTCACCCGCTCTGTCGCAGAGGTACAGAGCCAGAAGCTCCAGCAGCAGCAGAATGAGTTCCAGAACTATGCAGCCCAGAAGCAGCAGGAGATCAACGAGGAGCAGTCAGTGATGATGAACAATATCGCCGACGCAATCAAGACCTTCGTCGACAAGTACGCAGAGGAGCAGGGCTTCGCTCTCGTCCTCACCACCCAGGGTGACGTGCTTCCTGCACCTGTAGTCACAGGCAAGGCCGAGCTCGACATCACCCAGGCCATCATAGACGGCCTCAACGAGGAGTACGTCAAGACCAAGGCAAAGTCCGACAAGGAGTAAGACTTGAGAAGGACGCTTGCATACATCACTGCAATGGCGGTCATGTGCCTCTCGCACACGGCCGTCTTTGCTCAGGTGTATCCCAACACTCCAGTGACCGTTTCCAAGGACATTACGGTCTCCGGAGGCAAGCAATATCTTGTCCACCCTGTCCTTGACCATCAGACCCTCTACTCGATCAGCAAGGCATATTCCTGCACGATAGACGAGATTGTCGCAGCCAATCCTGAGCTCAATCTGAAGGAGAACGGTCTCAAGGCAGGACAGTTGCTGCTGATTCCGTACAGCGGCCAGGCAGCTCAGGAGGAAGTCCGGGCGGCAGAGCAGGCGAAGCCTGCGGCCGCCGCGCCTCAGGAGCAGGTGGAAGGCAGGGACTACACGACATACGTCGTGAAATGGTATGACGACCTGGGGACGATAGCGGCAAGGTACAATGTCAGCAAGGACGTACTGATGACGTACAACGGGCTGACTTCCCCGAAACTCTCAAGGAAGCAGGTAATCAGGATTCCTCTGGATCCATCTTCCGTCAAGGCGGCCGCATCGGAAACCACTGCAGAAGAGCCGTCAATCTCACAGTCCACGGTAGGGCAGGCCGTCGCTGATGGCATCAGCACGGCGGACAGCCTGGCAAAGGAGGCCGCAGAGAGCTTCCGGGAGCTTTTCCACAGGAAGAAAGACGCTGTCGACATTGCAGTCGTCCTCCCTTTCAACGCGAAGTCGAAGGTCAACGATTCAGCGTTCGACCTGTACAGCGGCATGCTTCTGGCTGCACGCGACCTGGCAGCCTCCGGCATCAAGGCCAACATAAAGGCCATCGACTGCAAGGCATCCACCGTCACAGAGGAAGCCCTCGAAGACGTGGACCTCGTCATCGGACCGATATCGCCGGACGACCTCAGGACCGTGCTGGGCGTATGCCCGCAAGGCACGGCAGTCATCTCTCCTCTCGACCCCGGGGCCTCCAGCCTCGTGACCGGCCATCCCAACTTCATCCAGGCGCCAAGCACTGCAGAGTCGCAGTATGCCGAGATCGTGAAGTGGATGGAAGAAGACATGCAGTCCGGCGACAAGGTACTTCTCGTCTCAGAGAAGGGAGCCGCCCAGACCGCCGTGGCGAAATATCTCGCAGCATCCGGACTCCAGTACTCGACATGCAGCTACAGCATCACCGAAGGTCGCACGGTATCTCTTGACAAGCACATGAGCGTCGGAGGCACCACCAGGGTGGTCATAGCATCCGAGAAGGAAGCCTTCGTCAACGATGTCGTCAGGAACCTCAACCTCCTGTCACACCGCAAGTTCGACGTAGTGCTCTACGCGCCGTCCCGCATAAGGAACTACGAGACCATCGACATCGAGAGCCTCCATGGTATCCGCGCCCACATAGCCAGCTCTTACTTCATCGACTATGACAACTCCCGACAGAAGAACTTCCTGATGAGTTACAGGGCTCTCTTCGGAGCCGAGCCGACTCCGTTTGCATACCAGGGATACGATGCGATGAGGGCGTTCCTCGGCAGCTATGACAGATACGGAAGGAACTGGATGGCAAAGATGTGCACAAGCGAGCAGAAAGGCCTTCAGTCCAACTTCCGCCTCGAGAAGGCTGGAGAAGAGGACGGCTACGCCAACCAGGCCGTGCGCCGGGCCGTGTACGAGCTTGACTATACGATAAGGATTCTCAAATAGAAAGAAGAGAAGCTGCATTGGCCACGGCGGCGTCCGTGATGGTCGAGCCGCTGAGCATCCTTGCAATTTCCATGACTCTCTCCTCGCGGGAGAGTTTTTTGATTGTGGAGACGGTTCTCTCGCCGGACTCCTTGGTGACGAGGAAATGGGCCTCGCCCTTGGCGGCGACCTGAGGGAGGTGTGTGATGGCAAAGACCTGCATGTCCGAGCCCATCGCGCATATCATCGAGCCCATCTTGTCCGCAACGCTGCCGGACACACCCGTGTCGATCTCGTCGAATATCATCGTCGGCATGGCCGAGAACTTCGCCATCATCGCCTTGAGGCAGAGCATGATTCTGGACATCTCGCCTCCGGAAGCACACTTTGCGACATCCTCCGGAGTGCGGCCATTGGCTGAGAACATGAATCCCACACGGTCGGACCCGGACGGGCCCTGCTGCACGGTCTCGAGCGTAACGTCAAACACAGCCCTGTCAAGCTCCAGGTAGCGGATGGAGTCCTCTATCCGGCTGGCAAAGCCTTTGGACGCCTCGGCCCTCGAGGCATGCAGTCCGGAGGATATTTCATCCATGGCCTTCTGCGTGGCTGAAAGCTCGGCTTCCAGGGCAGACTTTCTCTCCTCGAGAGCCGTAGAGTCATACAACGCCCCGCTGAGCCTGTCGCGTTCCGCTATCAGCTCCGCAACCGTCCTGCAACCGTACTTCTTGAGAAGGTCATAGAGGAATGACATTCTTTCTTCCACGGCCTCGAGGCGTTCCTGAGACACGTCCACTCCGGAATTGACGGAGTCTATCTCCCCGGCTATGTCCTCTATCTCTATCCTCGCAGCCTCCAGGCGCTCAGCCGTCTGCGTCATGTCCACATAGCGGGAGACTTTGGTCAGAAGGCGTGCCGCCTCCTTCAGGGAGGCTGTCACGCCCTGGCGCTCATCGTCAGACGGGTCGAATATGTCGCTGACAGCCGAGAGGGACTCCTTGATCTCCTCCGCATTGGCGAGCTGCAGCTGCTCGGCCTCGAGCTCCTCGAGCTCGCCGTCCCTCAGGGCGGCAGCATCGAGCCGTGACCATCTCGACTCGTTGTAATCCCTCTCCGAAGAGAGTTTTCCGAGTCTGTCAGAGACCTCCGACAGCTGCGAGCGGAGGTCCTGCAGGGATTTCCAGGTCTCGCGGCTGCGCTGCAGCAGCTCCGCATTGCCGGCGAAGGCATCGAGCATGGAAAGCCTGAAAGCCTGGTCCGACAGGAGCAGGCTCTGGTGCTGGGAGTGGATGTCCACAAGACGGGCGGAAATCGACGAGAGCACACCCACCGTGACCGGAGAATCATTGATGAAGGAACGTGAGCGTCCTGAAGTGTGCACCACCCTGCGTATCAGCAGGCTGCCATCCTCCCATTCCACATCTTCAGCGTCAAGCACGGCGCGGACAGAATCGTCCGCACAGTCAAACTCCGCTTCCACCACGCAGCTGTCGGCGCCGTCGGATATCACCGAAGCGTCGGCCTTGGCGCCCATCAGAAGGGACAGGGCACCCAGGAGGATGGACTTGCCTGCTCCCGTCTGCCCCGTAATAATGACCAGACCCTCCGGAAAAGTAACATCCAGAGAGTCTATCAGTATATAATTTCTTATGTGAAGCGCCCTGAGCATCGGAAGACTACAAGTCCTCTTCCTGATTTGCCCTGCGGTAGTAGAGTTCGCCGTTCTCAAACTCGGAGATGGCAACGAGGTCCGGCTTAGGAAGCTTCTCGTAGCACTTCGAGATCTCTATCTGCTCCTTGTTCTCGAACACTTCCTCCATGGTGTCGCGCTCGCTCTTGAACTCCTCGAGCTTCCGGGTAAGTTCCTTCTTCTCGGCGATGGATATCTGGTTGGCTCTCTTATAGAGGACCACCACTGACTCGTAGATGTTGCCGGTAGGTTCGGCAAGATACTTCACATCCCTTGTGATTGTGTTGGTAGGGATGTTCTTCTTCTTGTTTTCCATTTCTTTTTATGTGTTTCTAAAAAGAATACTTCCCGAACTGTGCGGGAAGTTTCAAAAAAATCATTTCGTCTCGAGAGCCTTTCTCTCCTTCTCGAATTCCTTGGCTGAAGTCTTGTCATCCGCATCCTCTCCCACATTCCTGCCAAGCGCCTTCTGGGACCTCTTGTAGAGTGTGTCCATCTCCCTCTTGTACTTGGATTCAGGATACTCGCCCACGAAGTTGAGATAGTCGTCCACAAACGCCAGATACCTCTCCTTCTGCTTCTCATTGACACTTAGCTGGGCATACTTGTACGACGACATTGCAGTGTAGTAGAGTATCTCCTCCCTGTATCTGTTGTCCGCGTCGTCCTTCAGCACGTTCTTCAGCGCCACTCTCGAAGCCTGGTAGTCTTCCATCTTGTAGTAGAGCTTGGCATTTTCATACGCCTTCTGGTCAAGCCTCTGCGCAAGGTCATCCAGCATGCTCTGGCACACGTCGAGGTGGTTGGTCAGAGGAAACTCTGTCAGGTACTCGCCAATCGCCGAGATGCACTTGGTCGACGGTGTCTGGTCGAGCTCGTAGCGGAGGGACTGGCGGTAGAGACAGTCGACCCTCAGGAAGCTTGCATCTTCAGTGAAGGTGCTCCTCGGGAACTTCTCGATGAAGTTCTGGAAGTTGGTCTCCGCAGTATAGTAGTCCTTGAAGCGGTAGTTGCTGAGACCCCAGTAGTACTGGACCGTATCGTCACGCTCGGTGCCGCTCGTGGAGATCGAAAGATTCTCGAAGAGCTGGGCGGCCTTGGAGTACTTTCCCTGATTGAACATGTCAAAGGCCCATTCGTACTTGGCCTCGACATCATTGCCGTCGAGGATGAGCTCATACTGGGACTTGCATGAGAAAGCCGTGAGAGAGACGGCGATTGTCGCCACGATGAATCTTGTGTATTTCATATATGTCTTTTAGTTCTGCGCAAGGAGGAACTTCTCGGCATCAAGGGCGGCACGGCATCCTGATGCCGCCGCCGTGATGGCCTGCCTGTACCTCGGGTCCTGGACGTCTCCGGCCGCAAACACGCCCTCCACGTTGGTATGGGAGGACCTGCCGTCTGTCACGATATAGCCCTCGTCATCGGTGTCGATGTACTTGCTGAAGACTTCTGAAACAGGGTGGTGGCCGATTGCCAGGAAGAATCCGTCGATCTCAATATCAAAAACAGTACCATCCTTGCGAAGAAGTCTCGCACCTGTCACTCCGTACTCGTCTCCCAGGACCTCCTGAGTGTTGCAGTTCCAGAGCACTTCGATGTTTGGAGTGGCCTCCACTCTCTTCTGCATCGCATTGGATGCGCGGAGCACATCCCTTCTGACGACCATGTAGACCTTGCGGCAGAGGCCGGCAAGATATGTGGCCTCCTCGCATGCCGTGTCGCCGCCACCCACGACGGCCACATCCCTTCCCTTGTAGAAGAATCCGTCGCATGTGGCGCATGCCGACACTCCCATGCCCCTGTACTTCTTCTCAGAAAGCAGTCCGAGATAGCGCGCCGTTGCGCCCGTCGCAATTATGACCGCGTCGGCCTCGACTTCAGTCCCGTCATCCACCGTCACATGGAAAGGCCTCCCCGAGAAGTCGACTGATGTCACGACACCCCTGCGGATGTCGGCCCCGAACCTCCTGGCCTGCTCACGCATGCCGTCCATGAGAGGCTGCGCCTCAACCCCCTGGGGGAAACCTGGGAAGTTCTCCACTACAGTCGTTGTCGTGAGCTGTCCACCCGGCTCCATGCCCTCATAGAGGACAGGGCTGAGCGCCGCTCTGGAAGCATAGATTGCAGCAGTATATCCGGCAGGGCCTCCCCCGATGATGAGGCATCTGGTCTTTTCCATAATGATTCAAAATTGGACAGTCTACAAATATAAGCATTTTTATGTATATTTGCCGACAGAACACGCTCAAATATATGGCTCATACCGATCACACACCCTCAGTCGAGACATTCAAGAAGCTCCTGAAGGCGCGCGGCCTGAAGGCCACGGCGCAGAGGATTGCCGTCCACCAGGCGATGATGGAACTCGGCCACGCAAGCGCGGACATGGTCTGCGCAAAGATAGAGGAGAACGGAGGCAAGGTCACCGTGGCATCGGTGTACAACATCCTCACGCAGCTCGCGTTGCTCGGCATCTACAGGCACAGGCTCAGTGCCAACAACAAGATGTACTTCGACGTCAACAACTTCAAGCACATCCACCTCTACGACATCTGCAACCACGAGTACAGAGACGTCATGGACGAAGAACTGATAGAGACCGTCGAGGCCGCCCTCAGGAAGAGACGCTTCAGAGGCTATAAGGTAGACGGCATAGACATACAGATACTCTGCCATCCATCGCACAGGAAGGCACCAATATCATTCTGACATGAAACGATTCCTAATCGCACTTACAGCTTGCCTGGCAGCACTTACAGCATGCTCCAAGCTTTCCAACACGGCCACGGGATGCCGTGACTACTGCACGGTCTCAGGCAACAGGCTGGTCTCCGACTCAGGCTACACATACAATGTCGTGCAGCAGAGCGACGACGGGTGGAAAAGTGCAGAGAGGCTGCTCATCACCTTCGATGTCGACGAGACAGTGTCGACCTACGAATACGACATCAACCTCACAGGCTACATTCCTTTCATCCTCGGGAAAGTCAGCACCACCCGTGACGGAAACGATCCGGTATACTTCCAGACAGCGGTCGTGACAGGAAGTTCGTCCATGATCCTCAACATGGTCTGCGTGTACACCCACAAGAAAGGCTCCACCCAGACCCACAGGTTCGGCCTCATGTATGACCCGGCCAAGAGCACGGACACTGACGTCTACTTCGAGCTCACCCATGAAGCTTTCGGCGACACCTACAAGGAAGGTGTCGACATCTCAGAGTGCGAGTCCGTCTCGGCGTATCTCAGCTTCCCTATAGGAGAGTATGTCACCAGCCAGTCCATAACGATAGGATACGACTGGTACGACTCGGACAACACGACGACTTACACGACCACATCCCATTACACTTCTTCGAGCAACGGGAATTGAAAAGAATGGAGCGGCCTGAGGGCCGCTCCAATCGATTTCCATGCTACTCCACGAAGGCGACGATCTCGCCCTTGGCGACTGAGTCGCCCTGCTTGCCGGTGACGGCGACGACTCTGCCGTCGCGGGCCGGGACAATCTCTTCCATGCCATAGTAGGTCTGGACATATCCCATCGCCTTGCCGGCCTCGACCTTCGTGCCGGCGAGAGGGGCAGCGGAAGCATCGTCGACATCGACCTGCCACAGAAGCTGGCCCTTGGCCGGAGCCTGCACCGGCACAGCATGAGGGTATTTCTCCGTATACTCCTCGACGCTGAACTTCGGCATCTCCACTACCGGACGGGTCACGACAATCGGCGCACCTGCCTTGGCGCGGAAGTCCTCGAGCTCCTTGTTGAAGCGCTCCTTGGCCACTCCGCTCCTGTAGTCGCGGTACTGGCGCTCGTGCATCGCAAACTCGAAGAGCTCTTCCTGGTCCTCTCCTTCGTCCCATCCCTCTTCCTTCATCATCGCCTGGAACTTAGGCAGCTCGTCCGGATAGTTGTCCTGAGGGGTGCCGGTCTGGAACTCGAATCCCTTTTCCTTTGCCAGCGCGACGATCTCCGGCGCGAGCGGGCCCGGGAGGGTGCCCATCTTGCCCAGTATCATGCCCCAGGTGTCCTTGTCTATAGTCGAGAACCGAGGCTTGTCGCTCGAGAGGTTGAAAAGGTTCATCAGCGCAGTGTTCTTGACATACTGGCTGAACGGAGTCACGAGAGGAGGGTATCCGAGACGCGGCCATACATACTCGACCTCACTGAAGAGTCTCACCATCAGCTGGTCAAGGCTGCTGACAGGCTTGCCATGGGAGCGCTCTGCCGCATTGATGGCATCCTTGAATCCCATCAGATCCGCCATCATCGAGCCCATCATGCCTCCAGGAAGGCCGCATCCGACGAGAAGCGAGGTCATCTTGGAATTGGAAGGATTGATCCAGTATCCAAGGAAGTCGTCTATGAATTTCTGGGTGAGGGCGCGCACTTCCATGTAGGCATCCATGTCGATGTCCTTCACGAGAAATCCGTCAGCCTTCATCATCTCGCGTATGGTGATGACATCCGGATGGACCTTGCCCCACGAGAGGGGCTCCACGGCTACGTCGAGGTAGTCGGCGCCGGCCCTTGCGACCTCCAGCATGGAGGCCGGAGAGAATCCCGGGCCAGTGTGGCCATGGTACTGCACCTTTATATGCGGATATTTCTTCTTGATCTCATGGGTCAGCTGCGCGAGGAATGTCGGACGTCCCACTCCGGCCATGTCCTTGAGACATATCTCGTCGGCGCCATACTCCACGACCTTGTCGACGACTCCCATGTAGTACTCCACCGTGTGGACAGGAGAGTTGGTGATCGAGAGGGCCACCTGGGAGGTCATGCCAGCCTTCTTGGCATACTCGACCGAGAGACGCAGGTTCCTGTGGTCGTTGAGTCCGCAGAACGAGCGGGCTATGTCAGTGCCCTGGGCATGCTTGACCTTGAACATGAGCTCGCGCACGTCTGCAGGGACAGGATTCATGCGGAGTCCGTTGAGTCCCCTCTCGAGCATGTGGGTCTCGATGCCGACCTTATGGAACGGGGCGGTCCAGCGGCGCACGGCCACGTTAGGGTTCTCTCCAAAGAGGAGATTGACCTGCTCGAAGGCTCCGCCGTTGGTCTCGACCCTGTCGAAGCAGCCCATCTTTATGATGGCCGGAGCGACCTCCTCCAGCTGATCCACCCTCGGCACATACTTGCCCGAAGACTGCCACATGTCCCTGTACACCAGGGAGAACTTGATTTCCTTTGCCATAACTGAGGTTTTCCGGCGCATACGCGCCACATACAAAAGACAAATATACAAAAATTCACCGCCATTCTTGCGGGGACAAATATTTTTTGTACCTTTGTAGTCCCGTCTGACATCTGCCGGACGTACACGGTGCGATTAGTTCAGTTGGTAGAGCACCAGATTGTGGTTCTGGGTGTCGTGGGTTCGAGCCCCACATCGCACCCCAACTGAGATGGAGGCTGACTAAAAGCACGCTTTTAGTCAGCCTCTGACGCTATCGCAACCCCCTGCACCCCCTTTCAGGGGGACTGAAGGGCTGCGCCCCTCAGACACCCCGTGTCGCTGACGCTCCGGAAGTCACTTTTTAGTCACCCCTTTTGTTAATCCACAGAAACATGCTGACAAAAAACCTCCTGTCATCCGCAGTGCTCGCCGCCTTCGCGGCGATCTCCTGCAGCCCGAAGCAGCCGGCCTGCGACCCGGCTCTCGCCTACCATTTCGACTCTCCCGCAGAGGCGTGGGAGGAAACCTTTCCCCTCGGCAACGGCCGCATCGGCATGATGCCTGACGGCGGCGTCTCCCGCGAGACCCTTGTGCTCAACGAGAGCTCCACCTGGTCAGGAAGCAGGCAGAACGCCGACAACCCGGAGGCCGGGAAGTACCTCCCTGAGATTCGCCAGCTCCTCTTCGAGGGCAGGAACGACGAGGCCCAGGAACTCATCAACAGGACCTTCGTGTGCGGTGGCCTCGGCAGCAACGGCGGCAAGAGCTACAACAAGCCGTACGGGTGCTACCAGGTGTTCGGCAACATGGTCCTGGACTATGGGAAGGATGGCGAGGTCAGAGACTACCGCCGCGAGCTGAATCTCGACAGGGCGGTTGTGACAGAGACCTTCACCATGGACGAGGTATCCTACAGGAGGGAAATGTTCTGCTCCTACTGCGACGAGGTCGGCGTGATCAGGCTCACCGCCACCGAGAAGGCAATGATAGGCTTCACTCTCTCCCTCAACCGCGACTCCAACATAGAGCTTCGCGAGGGTTGGAAGCCTGTATGCTCGGTAGAGGACGGAGACCTCATGTACAGGGGCAATCTCTGGAGCGGCACAGAGGCCGATGACGCAGACACACTCACCGGCATGGGCATCGGAGGAAGGGTCAGGGTCATCCTCCCGGGCAAAGGCTCCGTAAGCAGCAGTGACGGGAAGTCGCTCACGGTGGCAGGCGCCGACGAGGCCATCATCCTCGTAGCGATGAAGACAGACTACTGGGGCGAGGATGTAGACAAAGTGCTCGCAGAACAGATCGGGAAAGCGGCGGCCAAGCCATACAAGGCCCTTCTGCGCGACCACACTGCAGCGTTCAGGAATCTTTTCGCAAGGGCTTCGGTGGACTTCGGCCACAAGGCAGAGCGCGAGGCCATGGCCATCCCGGAGAGGCTCAAGGCCTTCAAGGACGACCACGACGACCCGTCCCTGCTCGAGCTGTACTACCAGTTCGGGCGCTACCTCCTCATCTCATCCACAAGGGAGGGCTGCCTTCCGCCGAACCTCCAGGGACTGTGGGCCCGCAGCATAAAGACCCCTTGGAACGGAGACTACCACCTCAACATCAACCTCCAGATGAATCTCTGGCCTGCCGAGACAGGCAATCTCTCCGAACTTCAGATGCCCCTCGTAGAATGGACGAAGAGCCAGGTCGAGAGCGGCAGCAACACCGCGAAGGTCTTCTATGGAGCAAGGGGCTGGACCACCCACATCCTCGGCAACCTCTGGCAGTTCACGGCCCCGGGCGAGAGTCCGAGCTGGGGCGCGACCAACACCTCCGCGGCATGGCTCTGCGAGCACCTCTTCGAGCACTATCAGTACACGCAGGACAAGTCCTATCTCGAGGACATCTACCCTACGATAAGGGCGGCGGCGCTCTTCTTCGTCGACATGCTCGTCGAGAACCCGAACACTGGATACCTCGTGACAGCGCCTACCACGTCGCCGGAAAATGCCTACAACCTCCCGAACGGGCACAGGGCAAACGTGTGTCCGGGCTCGACCATGGACAACCAGATCATAAGGGAGCTCTTCACAAACGTCATCACGGCGGCCGGCATCCTCGGTGTCGACTCCGACTTCGTGGACACACTCGCCCAGAAGCGCTCCCGTCTCATGCCGACCACCATCTCCGAGGACGGCCGCATCATGGAGTGGCTCGAGCCTTACGAGGAACGTGACATCCACCACAGGCACGTGTCGCACCTTTATGGCCTCTACCCTGCCGCCGAGATATCCGTCAATGAGACTCCGGAGCTCGCGGCAGCGGCAAGGAAGACCCTCGAGGTGCGCGGAGACGAGAGCACCGGATGGTCGATGGGATGGAAAGTCAATTTCTGGGCACGCCTCCATGACGGCGAGCATGCGTTCAAGCTGCTCACCGACCTTCTCAATCCAGTCAGCACCAAGGCGGCGGAGAGCTACCATGCAGGCGGCGGCACCTACCCCAACCTCTTCTGCGCCCATCCGCCGTTCCAGATCGACGGCAACTTCGGAGGATGCGCCGGCATAGCGGAGATGCTCATCCAGAGCCAGGACGGATACATCGAGCTTCTTCCGGCCCTTCCTTCAGCATGGAAGGACGGCTCGTTCAAGGGACTCTGCGCGCGCGGCGGAGCCGAGGTCAGCGCAGCATGGAAGGACGGTGTCGTGACGGAAGCCTCGGTGACCGCAAAATGTGATGGCGAATATATGGTCAAGGACCTCATGACCGAGCCCGTGAAGCTCGGCAAGGGACAGACCTGGACCTACAGGAAATAAATTCTACAAAAGACTTCTCAGCGACGAGAGGATTCCGGCGGCGTCGAGGCCGCACTCGGACCTCTCGTCGCTCTGTCTTGCCTGGGGGATGAACCTGTCAGGAATGCCGACGGCTGCGACCTTGGCACCCAGACCCATCGAGGCCACATGTTCGGAGACCTCGCTGAAGAGGCCACCCTTGAGCGCACCGTCCTCGACAGTGACGACTTTGCCCGTGGCGACGGCCTCCTCCATGATGGACATGTCGACTGGCTTGAGGTACCTCATGTCATAGACAGATACCTTCAGGCCGGTCTCAGCCTCCATCGAAGCGGCCGCCTCGAGGGCTGCCGCGCAGAACGGGCCAAGCACAAGGACAGCCATGTCGGAGCCGTCACGCAGTTTCTCTCCCTTTCCCGGGGGTAGAATCTCGAATCCCGTGTCTCTCCACCCGACACCCTCTCCGGTCCCGCGCGGATACCTTATTATAAATGGGCCGCTCTGCTGCCGGAGGCCTGTGTACATCGCATTGCGGAGTTCCCTTTCATTGCGCGGAGCCATGATGACCGTATCAGGGATGGACCGGTACGCCGCCAGGTCGAAGCATCCGTGATGGGTCGCCCCATCCTCTCCGACCAGGCCGGCCCTGTCGAAACAGAGCACCACCGGGAGCTTCTGAAGCGCGACGTCATGGATTATCTGGTCGTACGCCCTCTGTGAGAACGAGGAGTAGATGTTGCAGAACGGGCGCATGCCGCCTGCGGCAAGGCCGGCGCTGAAAGTGACAGCATGCTCCTCCTCGATGCCTACGTCATAGAAACGCTCCGGCATCTCCTGGGCAAGGATGCTCATGCCGCATCCGGTCGCCATCGCAGGTGTCACGCCGACGACGCGGAAGTCGAGGTGCGCCAGGTCGAGAAGGGTCTGCCCGAAGACATCCTGATACCTGTCGGCAGTGCGCTCCACCTTGACCCGCTCTCCAGTCTCCGGGTTGAACCTTCCGGGGGCATGCCATGTGACAGGATCCTGCTCGGCAGGGGCATATCCCTTGCCCTTCGTCGTGATGCAGTGCAGCACTCGAGGCCCCCTTATGTCGCGGAGCTTGCTGAGGGCATCTGTGACCTCCTCTATGTCATTGCCGTCGATCGGACCGAAGTACCTGAATCCGAGGGCCTCGAAGAGGTCTCCTCCGCTCTTGCGTACCATGGCCGACTTGGTGCTCGTGACGAAGCGCTGTACTCTCTGGCGGAGGCGCCCTTCGCCCATCGTACGCCAGACCTTGTCCTTGATGCGGTTGTAGGTAGGGTTGGTGGTGATGTTGAGCAGATACTCGTGCATCGCACCTATGTTGCCGTCGATGGACTGGTTGTTGTCATTGAGGATGACAAGGATGTCTGAATTGGCCGCACCGGCGTTGTTGAGCCCCTCGAGGGCAAGCCCCCCGGTGAGCGCCCCGTCGCCTATCACGGCGACCACCTTCTCCCCAGTCCCCTTGAGACGGGCGGCCTCGGCGAAGCCCAGGGCCGCCGAGATGGAAGTCGAGGAATGGCCGACCCCGAAGGCGTCGTATGGGCTCTCATCCCTGCGTGGGAAGCCGCTCAGACCATCGCGTGTCCTGTTGGACGCAAAGGCGTCACGGCGGCCGGTGAGAATCTTGTGGGCATAGGCCTGATGGCCTACGTCGAAGACAATCCTGTCCTGTGGAGTATTATATATATAATGGAGTGCGGTAATGATCTCGACAGTCCCTAGACTGGAGGCGAGGTGGCCCGGGTTGACGGCACAGCTCCTCACGATGAAGTCCCGGAGCTCCGAGCAGAGCTGCGGGAGCTCGTCGACCGAGAGTTTCTTGAGGTCTTCAGGGCTGTTGATGTTCTCGAGCATACTTTGCAAAGGTAAGACTAAATTTTGACATTTATCCCCAAAAGGATTAACTTAGCGGCCCATAAAACGAATAAGACATGGCAGAGACAATCGCAAGGAAGCTCAGCGACAGCGCTGCAGCAAGATGGACGGCACTGATCATAGTATCATGCACGATGATGTTCGGGTACTTCTTCACGGACGTGATGTCCCCGCTCGAGCCACTCCTTACCGCATCACCTGCAGACGGCGGCCTCGGATGGACCAGCAGCGAGTACGGTTTCTTCTCAGGGTCGTACGGCTTCTTCAATGTGTTCCTCCTGCTTCTCTTCTTCGGAGGCATCATCCTCGACAAGTTCGGCATCCGCTTCACTGGAGTGCTCTCGACCGTGCTGATGTTCGGCGGGGCGCTGATCAAGTGGTATGCGGTCAGCCACACCTTCAATGGAGGCATGACGGCACTCCCTCTCGGCATAGGCACATACAAGACCCAGGTCGTCATAGCCTGCCTCGGATTCGCGACATACGGCGTCGGATGTGAGATTGCCGGCATCACTGTCAGCAAGGTCATAGTGAAATGGTTCACCGGCCATGAGCTCGCTCTCGCGATGGGGCTCCAGGTAGCCCTCGCGCGTATCGGCACGGCCGCTGCGCTCGGATTCTCCCTGCCATTCGCGAAGGCGCTCGGCGGAGTGTCGGCATCCGTAGGCCTCGGAGCAGCAATGCTGTGCATTGGCATGGTCAGCTTCATAGTGTACTGCGTGATGGACCGGAAGGAGGATGCCGCAGTCGCAGCTGCGCAGACAGAGAAGGAAGAGGGCTTCAAGTTCTCAGACCTCAAGACACTTGTCACCAACAAGGGATTCTGGTACATCGCCGTGCTCTGCCTGATGTTCTATGCCGGAGTGTTCCCGTTCCTGAAGTTCGCCACCAAGCTCATGGTCTTCAAGTATGGAGTCTCAGAGAACCTCGCCGGCCTCATCCCTGCGATGCTGCCGTTCGGCACGATCTTCCTCACCCCATTCTTCGGCGGCATATATGACAAGTACGGAAAGGGTGCGACGCTGATGCTCATCGGCAGCGTACTCCTCACCCTCGTGCATGTGGTCTTCGCACTGCCGATCTCGAACTGGATTGTGGCCATCGCAGTCATGATAGTGCTCGGCATCGCTTTCGGCCTCGTGCCTTCAGCGATGTGGCCTTCAGTGCCGAAGGTAATCCCGATGAAGCTGCTCGGCACAGCATACGCCCTGATTTTCTATATCCAGAACATCGGCCTGTCACTCGTTCCAATATGGATCGGCAACGTCAACCAGAAGAATACAGGAGCCGACGGAGTGATCAATTACACCGAGACGATGGTCATCTTCGCCGCGTTCGGCGCAGTGGCGATACTGATCTCGCTTCTCCTCAAGGCGGAAGACAGGAAAAAGGGCTACGGACTTGAGGAACCAAACATGAAATAGATAAAAATGTCTGAAAAGTTTTGTTTAATCCAAAATCTTTCATACCTTTGCAGTCCCGATGAAATGACGGGGATTTGAAATACCTGCCGATATAGCTCAGTTGGCCAGAGCACGTGAT
>R20__coassemble_680_pt1 | contig 23610 bp, 20 predicted proteins | sample R20__metabat2_low_PE_021 | metagenome-assembled genome bin R20
GAGTCGTCATCGCGCAGGACCTCGGCGAGGCCGAAGCCGCGCTCAAGGACATGCTCCTGGACGAGAAGTTCGGGCAGGGCAAGGTCGTGGTCGAGGACTACCTCGAGGGACCTGAATTCTCTTTCATGTGCTTCGTGGACGGTGAGAGAGTCTACCCTATGCCTCTGGCACAGGACCACAAGCGCGCCTTCGACGGCGACAAGGGACCCAACACCGGAGGAATGGGAGCGTACTCCCCTCTTCCTTTCATAACAGCCGAGGATGCGACATTCGCCTTCCGCGAGATCATGCAGAAGACTGCCGCCGGGATGGTGGCAGAAGGATGCCCGCTCACCGGTGTGCTCTATGGAGGTCTCATGAAGACTGCCCAGGGCATCAAGGTGATCGAGTTCAACGCCCGCTTCGGTGACCCTGAGACAGAAGTCGTGCTGCCGCTCCTCGAGAGCGACATCTACGACATCTTCTGCGCCGTGGCCGACGGACGGGAAATCGATTTCCCGGTCCTCTGGAGCAGCGACGCCATCCTCGGCATCGTACTGGCCTCGAAGGGTTACCCTGGAAGCTACGAGAAGGGATTCAACATCTCAGTACCGAAGGACCTCAAAGCCCACATCTATCACATGGGCACGAAATACAACGACGGCCACTATGTCACAGCCGGGGGGCGCGTGATGATGGTGGTATGCAAGGGCGCCACAGTCGCACAGGCGCGTGAGAAAGCCAACAATGAAGTGGCCAGGATCAAGTGTGACAATCTCTTCCACCGAAGCGACATCGGATGGCAGGCAAAGTAAATTCAAGTAAACAGATATGGCAAGAAGAGCACTTTTCAGCGTAAGTGACAAGACCGGCGTCGTAGAGTTCGCCGGCAAACTGGTAAACCTCGGATGGGAAATCATCGCCACTGGAGGTACACAGAAGCTCCTCGAAGGAGCTGGAGTCAAGACCATCGGCATCAGCGAGGTCACGGGATTCCCGGAGATCTGTGACGGCCGCGTCAAGACACTCCATCCAAAGGTCCATGGCGCACTCCTTGGACGCCGTGACCTCGAGAGCCACCGCAAGCAGCTCAAGGACAACGGCATCGAGTACATCGACCTCGTATGCGTCAACCTCTATCCTTTTGCAGCCACGATCGCAAAGCCTGACGTGACGATGGAAGATGCCATCGAGCACATCGACATCGGTGGACCATCGATGGTCCGCTCAGCAGCGAAGAACTGGGAGTCGGTCACCATAGTCGTCAACCCTGAGGACTATGCCACGGTCATCGAGGAGCTTGAGAAGAACGGGGACACCTCCCGAGAGACGCGTCTCGAGCTCTCCGCAAAGGCCTACACCCACACGGCAGAGTATGACATGATGATTGCGACCTGGATGCGCGACAAGGCAGGACTGAGCGAGAAGCTCTTCCTCGAGTACGACATCAAGCAGAGCCTCCGCTACGGTGAGAACCCTCACCAGGACGCGAAGTTCTACAAGTCCCTTGAGCCGGTGCCATACTCCCTCGCGACTGCAGAGCAGCTCCACGGCAAGGAACTCTCCTACAACAACATTCAGGACGCAAACGCTGCGCTCAACATCGTCCGCGAGTTTGACGAGCCTTTCTGCGTAGGTCTCAAGCACATGAACCCTTGCGGAGCAGCTGTCGGCAAGGACGTCACCGAAGCATGGCAGAAGGCCTACGAGGCTGACAAGGTCAGCATATTCGGCGGCATAGTCGCAGTCAACCGCGAGCTCACCAGGGAGGCTGCAGAACTCATGAAGCCTATATTCCTCGAGATCATAATGGCACCTTCCTTCTCCGAGGGCGCACTCGAGGTGCTCACGACCAAGAAGAACCTTCGCCTCCTCAAGGTGGACATGAGCAGCAAGGGTGGTGTCCAGAAGCAGTATGTCTCCATGAACGGAGGCATGCTCGTGCAGAACCAGGACCTCACCACCAAGCCGTCTTCAGAGTGGACATGTGCAACCACCTGCCAGCCTACAGCAGAGCAGCTCGCTGACCTCGACTTCGCATGGAAGATGGTGAAGCATGTCAAGTCCAACGCCATCCTCGTGGCAAAGGACGGGAGGACATACGGCGTCGGCGCAGGCCAGATGAACCGTGTCGGTTCGGCTGAGATTGCTCTCAAGCAGGCCGAGGCTTCCATCAAGGAAGAAGGGAAAGATATCCGCACCGCAGGTCTCGTCATGGCATCCGACGGATTCTTCCCGTTCGGAGACAGCGTCACCTCGGCAGCCGAATACGGCATTGCAGCCATCGTGCAGCCGGGTGGAAGCGTACGCGACCAGGAGTCGATCGACGTCGCCAACGAGAAGGGCATCCCGATGATGTTCACGGGCGAGAGACATTTCAAGCACTGACATGATCATCAGCGGAAAAGAACTGTCTGCCCGTCTGAAGGCCGTGATGGCCGAGAAGATGCCGGCACTCAAGGAAAAGTACGGAAGGGTACCCTGTCTTGCAGTGATTCTCGTAGGCGAGAATCCTGCAAGCCAGTCCTATGTCAGAGGCAAGATCAAGGCCTGCCAGGTGGTGGGCATGGACAGCATGCTCGTCGCCATGCCATCGACAGTGTCCGAGAAGGAACTGCTGGACAAGATCGAAGAGCTGAACCGTGACGACTCCGTGGACGGGATTCTCGTGCAGCTGCCCCTTCCGGGGCAGATTGCCGAGAGCAAGGTGATCGATGCCATCAGTGTAGACAAGGATGTCGACGGATTCCATCCGTCCAACGTGGCGAAGCTCTGGCTCGGCGAGCCATGCACGCTTCCATGCACTCCGAAGGGCATAATGAAGATGATCGATGAGACCGGGATCGATCCGTCCGGGCTCAGGGCCGTGGTGGTCGGAAGGAGCAACATAGTCGGCAAGCCTGTTGCCAAGCTTCTGCTTGACCGCAATGCTACAGTCACCATTGCCCATTCCAGGACAAAGGACCTCGCTTCCGTATGCCGCGAGGCTGACATACTCGTGGTCGCCGTGGGCAAGGAACACATCATCACGGCAGACATGGTGAAGCCTGGGGCGGTCGTCATCGATGTCGGCATCAACCGCACGTCTGAAGGCAAGGTCACCGGAGACGTCGACTTTGAAGGAGCCGAGCCTGTCGCAGGATACATATCCCCAGTTCCGGGAGGAGTGGGGCCGATGACAATCTGTATGCTGATGGACAACACCATCGAATGTTTCAAGAAAAGACTTTCAGCAAATGGAAAATAACCCACTGCTTGCCGTCACCCCTATAGACGGACGATACTACGGCAAGACTGCCGCGCTCTCAGCATACTTCAGCGAGTACGCGCTCATAAAATACAGGGTAAGGATAGAGATCGAGTATTTCATCGCCCTGTGCAAATCTCCTGTCCCTCAGCTTCAGGGCGTGCTCACGCCAGAGCTTGAAACGAAACTCCAGGATGTCTGGAAACAGATGACCCCGGACGACGCCCAGAAGGTGAAGGACATCGAGAAGGTGACCAACCATGACGTCAAGGCCGTGGAGTACTACCTCAGGGAAGTGTTCACAGACCTCGGCCTCGGAAACTTCCTCACCTTCATCCACTTCGGGCTCACCTCACAGGACATCAACAACACTTCCACCCCGCTCATGCTCAAGGAGGCGATGCAGGAGGTGTATGTCCCTGCGCTCCAGGAAATCCACGACATCATCGCCGGATATGCGGAAGTCTGGAAAGACATCCCGATGCTCGCAAAGACCCACGGTCAGCCTGCATCCCCTACCCGCGTCGGCAAGGAGTTCAAGGTCTTCCAGGTACGCCTCGAGGAGCAGATGCGCCAGCTCTCCGAGCTCAGCTACCCTGCCAAGTTCGGAGGAGCCACAGGCAACATGAACGCCCACAAGGTCGCCTATCCAGAGATAGACTGGATTGCATTCGGAGACAGGTTCGTGTCCTCTCTCGGCCTCAAGAGGTCCTTCCCGACCACCCAGATAGAGCACTACGACAACCTTGCGGCAATCTTCGACTGCCTGCGCCGCATCAACACGATCCTCACAGACCTCTGCCGCGACGTCTGGACCTACATCTCGATGGAATATTTCCGCCAGAAGGTCAACAAGAACGAGGTAGGTTCCTCCGCAATGCCTCACAAGGTCAATCCTATCGACTTCGAGAATGCTGAGGGCAACTTCGGCATGGCAGACGCAGTGCTGACCTTCCTTTCGATGAAGCTCCCTATCTCAAGGCTTCAGAGAGACCTCACCGACTCCACGGTAAGCCGCAACATAGGCGTGCCTCTTGCCCACGGGCTCATCGCCTTCGCATCCCTCAAGAAGGGGCTTGGCAAGCTCATCCTCAACGAGACAGCCCTCCACAGAGACCTCGAGGCCAACTGGGCGGTAGTCGCAGAAGCCATCCAGACCATCCTCCGCAGGGAGAACTACCCTAACCCATATGAGACCCTCAAGGCCCTCACGAGGACCGGAAAGCCTATCGACGAAGCCACCATCAAGGATTTCATCGAGACTCTCGATGTCTCTGAGGCCGTAAAGGCCGAGCTCCGCGAGATCACACCTTGGAGCTACACTGGATATTAGGACGGATCATGAATAAGAAAGAAGCCTGCCGCAGAACGGCAGGCTTCTTCTCTTATGTATAGACCCTACTTCAGAGCCTCGACTGCAGCGCGCACGCGCTTCATGGCCTCTGTGATCTTGTCATCTGCAGCGGCGTAAGAGAAGCGGATGCAGTCAGGCGCGCCGAAGGAAGCGCCGCTGACACTGGCAACGAGAGCCTTCTCGAGAAGGTACATCGCAAGGTCGTCGGCGTTGGCAATCAGCTTGCCTTCTTGAGTGACCTTGCCGAAGAGAGACTTCACTTCAGGGAAGATGTAGAACGCCCCGTCAGGAACCGTCACCTTGAATCCCGGGATCTCCTTTGCGAGCCCGACGATAAGGTCTCTCCTCCTCTCGAATGCTTTCCTCATATCCTCGACGCACTCCTGAGGGCCGTCGTAAGCAGCCTCTGCCGCCTTCTGGGCTATGCTGGAGCAATTGCTCGTGTACTGTCCATGGAGCTTGGACACAGCCTTTGCAATCGGAAGCGGAGCGGCGCAGTAGCCGATGCGCCATCCTGTCATTGCATATGCCTTGGACACTCCGTTGATCACTACGGTCCTGTCATACATGCCAGGGAAGGAGGCGATGGAGACGGTATTGCCGACATAAGTTATATGCTCGTATATCTCGTCTGAAATCACGATGATTTGCGGATATTTCGCAAGCACTTCCACTATCGCGGCAAGCTCCTCCCTGCTGTAGACGGCACCTGAAGGGTTGCTCGGGGAACAGATCATCACGGCCTTGGTCTTCGGAGTGATTGCGGCCTCAAGCTGGGACGGAGTCACCTTGAATCCCTGGTCAGGACCTGCATAGATGGCAACAGGCACACCCTCGCCTATCTTCACCATCTCGAAGTAGCTCACCCATGCCGGAGTCGGGATGATGACCTCGTCACCCTTGTCCACGATGCTGAGGAGCACGTCACAGAGTTCCTGCTTCGCACCGTTTCCGACGACTATCTGGGACGGGGTGTAGTCGAGTCCGTTCTCTCTCTTGAGCTTGCGGCAGACCGCCTCGCGGAGTGAGAGATAACCTGGGACAGGGGTATAGAATGAGAAATTCTTGTCTATGGCATCCTTTGCAGCCTGCTTTATGTGGTCAGGAGTGTTGAAATCAGGCTCGCCGACGCTGAGACTGATGACATCGAGACCTGTGGCGCGGAGATCCGCAGCCTTCTGAGACATGGCAAATGTTGCCGAAGGGGAAAGTGAGTTTACTCTCTGGGAAATCATGATATATGGATTTTGCGGTGCAAATTTAGCAATATTGTCCTAAAAAAGCTTCCTGTCAGACTCAGTCTTCTCACCGATGAGTCCCATTGCGGACTCGAAAGGACCCTTGGAAGTCCTGCGCTTCTCTATTTCTGCCTTGAGACTGTCCTCGACAGATGTGTCGACATACTCGTCATACGGCTTGCCCGTACCGAGCCTTGACGGCCAGAGAAGAGCTTCTTCGACAAGGGCGGAGGCCTTGGAGTAAGCGCCCCTGTCGATTGCGGCAGCAGCCTGGTGCAGCTTTATGCTGCGATACTTGTCATGGCTGCCATGCTGTCCTTCGAAAGGCAGATATACGATTGAGTCCATGATCTTCTCTGCAGAGTTCCAGTCCCCGGCGGCAACATATGCGTCAACCAGGGCGTCTCCGGCCTGGATGCAGCCAGGATTCCTTGCATAGTACTTCTTGAGCAGGGAGACGGCTTCCTGCGAGTTGCCGTTCTTTGTGAGTGCATTCGCAAGGTCCACCCTGTATTGCCAGCAGTCCGGATCGAGGTCGTATGCCTTCCGGATATCGTCAATGGAGCCATTCATCCTGTACCTGAACGCATAATAGGCTGGATAGTCCGAATCATCGGGCTCCATGAGACGCTCAGCCTCGGAGTGATTGCCAAGGTGCTCCTGAAGGAGCGCGAGAAGATAGCGGAACTGCCAGCCTCCTTCATGCGCAAGAGCCCACTCCAGTGGCTGCGCCGATTCCTGGCGGAAAGGATGCACGAGAGTTAGCGGCGCCGCGGCAGCGGCAGCGATCCCGTCAGGAGAGGCTGTCAGGTATGCAGCCCAGAGAGCAGTCAGGACATTCCTTTCCGCGGCGGTGGCTATCTTTGCCGCCTCTGTGTCCATCCCGACCTTGTGGAAGAAGATCGCCATCTCAAGGCAGTCCTCCCACGAAGCCTCCTGCTGGAATGAATCGGCATAGCCAGCATCATCCAGGTTTCCGCTGACGAGCGATACTGCCTGAGGAAAATGGCTGAGCGGATCCAGGGCCTTGATTTCAGAGAGCCCCTCACCGGCAGTCAGATAAAGTATCTGAAGGGCAGTGATATTGTGGGCATTGCCGACGAGGGCCTTGCGTGCATACTCTGCCGCCAGGTCGCTCTCCCCCCTGCGCATGCGCAGGCAGGCGAGCTCGGTCTGGCATGAGGATCGGAGAGTGCTCGGGGCAATGGCAGCGACCTCGAAGCGGTCCAGCGCATCAAAGTCACGGCCCAGTGCGGCAGCGGCAAGTCCGCCGAAGAGACCGGCCTCAGGATCATACTGGTCCACTGCAAGAGCCTTGTCAGACCATCCCAGAGCCTCCTTATATGCCATCCTGTGGTATGTGAGGGCCGCCTTCATCGAGAGGGCCTCCACCATGGACGGAGCAGATGCGAGCACCGTGTCGACAATTTCCTCGGCATCGCCATACATTCTCATGCCCACAAGGTCACGGGCCATCATCATCCTTGCCGACGGCGAGGCTTCATCATAGTCCTCGGAGCGTTTCTGAGGACGGGAAGTCAGTTCGTCGTCTGAAGTCCAGAGAGTCCTGCCTGCGACCCTCACCGATGCCGGGGTTCCGGCAACCTCAAGGGTCAGAGCCTCCATGGGCTTCAGGGACACATTCTTCTCAAGTATCCTCTCACCATCTGCAGCAGTCACTTCCAGACATCCCGAGACAGGCCGGAGCGGGCATATGCCGACCTTCTGGCCCGAGACGGAGACAACTGCATCGAGAGTGACATTGTCCGCAGCACCTATTCCCTTGTATGGGAGCCAGTACTCCGTCCACTCGTCCGTGCCGTAGGGGTTGAACAGGAACTGACGGAAAGGCGAGGAGGCCGAGCATGACACGTTATTCTGGTTGAAGAGCCTTCCGCTCTGCATCTCCACGTACTGGGTGCGTCCATCAGTGAGGAGGTCCACCCATATGCTCCCCTGCTCGCTCTGAGCCCATGTGAAGTACTTGCGTCCGAGCTTGTCATCCCTCATCGAATAGTGCAGAAGGCCCCAGTCGTCGTCCTTGTACCAGGCTCCGAAGAACGGCTTGTGGGAGCCTACCACATGGTAGGACTTGTCCCTGCCGAACGCCTGCTCGCTGTAGTGTGAGAGGTCGCGTCCCTTGGAATCCATCGGGAACTCTATCACCTCGCCCCCGTGTCCTATGGCATTGCGCCCTGGATATACAAGCACGAGGTCATCGCTTGCCCTGATGCCGGAGTTGGCCCATGAGTAGTACGGCTGATACTCGCTACTGCAGTTGTGCCATATCGAGCTGGTCCTCACCCATGCGGCATCCTTCGGAAGATTTATCTCGATTGTCCAGTGGCTGCGGCTGACCATGTCGAGCACGCCTATGTAGCAGCTCACGCTGCCGTCAGGCTTCGTGGCCGTGCTCCAGTTGACGGGGCTGGAGCATGAGGCGGCATGGCCGATCACTCCATAGTTGAACTCGATGCCTCCGCTGGTCCACGGTCCCCTGAGCGATATCTCACGGAACTTCACCGCATCGTTGTCGTAGAAGAGCTCCTGGCTGGACGTCTTGTCATATATGGACCATACCTTTCCGCCTATCTCAGGGAACACCTTCACCCTGATGAAGTCATTCTCGAGCACGACCATCTTCCATGTCCGGGCTGACGGCTCGGTCGTGAAGGTCTTGAAATGCCAGTACGGATAGATCTTCCCCATCCTCGGGACAGGGTCGGGGTCGGCATACGGATATGTGGTCATGACGGTATCCTTGACCGACACCGTCTGTGCATGGGCTGCCAGCGCAAGGGCAGCGAAGGTTGTTGCTGCAAGTATTCTTCTCATATGGCTTTCTCTATGCTCAGATGACTTATACCGAGGGATGAGATATCACTGTCGGGGAAAGTGACCGTGACGGAGTGACGCCCGGGCGAGAAACGGAGCCAGCCCATCCTCTCCCACTCGTAGGTCTCGCGGGCAGGCTGCTGGTTGGTTATGACTTCACCCTCGTCAGTCTCGAGTCTGAACTGGGGATATCCTTCACCCTTGAAGCGCAGGCTGATGTCGTAATAGCCTTCCGTCGGGATGTCGAATGTCCACTTCACGGACGCGCCCTCCTCAAGCTTGCGGGCCGTCCACACAGTGATCCACTCTCCGAAGCGGTGCATGTATCCAGTCTTGCCGACATATCCCTTTTCGGCCTCGGAGAAAGCGGCCGATATCTCCGTACGGCATCCAGGAAGGACAGCGAAAGTGCCGTCCACTTCAGGGGTCCCGTCGAATGTGAGTTCGATGACTGAGGCCATCTCCTCCGGTGCCGTTGCAGGAACCTTAAGCGCAGGGATTCCGTCTATGGAAGTCATCCTCAATGCCTTGCCTCCGGCGATGCGTGCGCTTCCTACCGGAGTCTTGAGGCCAGGAAGCGGAAGGATTCCGTCCGAAGGCCACTCGTATACGAGAAGGATGAGCCTGTCGCCCTGAGTCACCGCGTCACCCCACTGGAGGGCGTGGCCCCATGGTGAGGCACCGGCACCATAGACCGCCTGCGGGTACTTCTTCACCCACTGGCCCGCCTTGCGCAGGGACTCCTGCGCCGGCTCCGGGATGCATCCGTTGTGGTCAGGTCCGACGTTCATCATGAATGTGCCGCCGCGGGCCACGGTCGAGAGAAGCGTCCTGAGCACATACTCAGGCGACTTCCACTCGTGGTCCTCGCGGGAGAAGCCCCATCCGACCTGCATCACGTCTATGCCCTCCCAGCGGCCGTCGACATTGAGAGGCGGCACTTCCATGTCACCGAGAGTCTCATAGTCGCCGAGGCCGTTGCCGACGCGGCTGGAAACGAGGCACCCGGGCTGGTTCCTGTGCACGAGCTCCACCAGTTCCTCCGAATACTTCGCGTCCATGGTGCCCGGAGTGTCAAACCAGATCAGTTCGATCTCGCCATATTTAGTCGTAAGTTCCTCCACCTGAGGGACGCACTTGGTGCGGAAATACTCCTCGAAGGTCACTTCACGTCCCGTGGCATCCGTCTTCGGACCATGGCCTCCTCCCGGGCATGTCCAGTCCTGGAACTGCGAGTAATAGAAGCCTATGCCGAGCCCCCTCTTGTGGCAGGCCTCAGCGAGCTCTCCCATCGCATCGCGGCCGAAAGGAGTCGCGTCATGGATGTTGAAGTCGCATGCATCGGAGTCGAACATGGCGAAACCTTCGTGGTGCTTGCTCGTGATGACTATGTATTTCATGCCTGCGTCCAGCGCGAGCTGGGCAATAGCGTCAGCGTCGAAGCCGGCAGGGTTGAAGCCTGCGGCCTCCGCCATGTATTCGTCCACGGGAATGCCTGCCTGGCTGGAGTTCATCAGCCACTCGGCGTTGCCCCTGTAGACCTTGTCCTTCCACACCCCCTCCATCTTCGAATAAAGTCCGAAATGAATGAACATCGCGTAGTTGCCGTCTTCGAAGAGGATTTCCTGGTGGCTGCGGGAGTCTTCCTCAGGCTCCGGTGCCGTCGTCTGATGTCCGGAGCATCCGGAGAGCAACGCAGCAGCAGCCGCAGCAATGGTGAAAAGTATGCGTCTCATAAGGTGTTGTTTGGTTTATGCGAATATAACAAAAGTTTGAGTTATATTTGCCGGCATCATGGACAAGAATATCGACAGACGCAGTTTCCTCAGGGCGATGGCAGGCACGGGAGTGCTTGTCGCGACCTCATCGCTCCCGGCAGTTGCCGCCACGGAAGAGAAGGACCAGGAAAGATTCCCTCGGAGAGGCAGGTACGAGCGGCTCAGCCTCTCATATGCCACGGTCAGGATCGGGCTTGAGAAGCCGTTCTCGGTGCTGCACATATCGGACACCCACCTCGCAGAGGCGTATCCGTCAGAAAGGGAATCCAAGCAGATCCTTCACGAGAAGCGTTGCAACACCTTCGGCGGCCATCAGGAAGAGGCTCTGCGCGACACCCTTGCCTGGGCCCGTGACAATGTGGACTATGTGCTCCATACCGGAGACCTCATCGACTGGCAGAGCGAGGCCAACTTCGACCTCGTGCGCAAGTACTTCGGGGAGGCTGCGATGACTGGCTGCATGGGCAACCACGAATTCAGCCCCGACATGTGGCTGAGCGATCCGTCCGAGAGCAGGGACGAGGCCTTCAAGGCTCCTTCGAGGGATGCTTTGGGAAAGGCCTACCCGTTCGATATAGAAATCACATCGCAGATTGTGGGCGGAGTCAACTTCGTGTGCCTCGACGACGTCTACGGATATGTGACAGAAAGCCAGGTGACGAGGTTCAAGGAGGAGGTCAGGAAAGGCCTGCCTGTTGTACTCTGCATGCATGTGCCGTTCTTCACCCCCGACATCTGGAGGGCGACGCACAGATTCTGGAAATGCAACGGCAGCAAGTTCACCGACGGCTCCGTGCCTGAGCCGACCGGAGACTACAAGGTCCAGATCGAAGACAAGGTGACAAGAGACTTCATATCCTATCTGAAGAAGGAGAAGCTGCTGAAAGCAATCCTCGCAGGTCACGAGCACTTCACGATGCAGGACAGGTTCTCGAAAACAGCGACAGAGTACCTCATCGGAGGCAATTTCCTCCTCAACGCGAGGGAAATCCTTTTCATCTGACAGAAACCGCCTACGGCCTGGTCTGGCCGTGGCCGTTGATGAGCCACTTGTAGGAAGTGATCTCCCGGAGGCCCATCGGTCCCCGCGCGCCCAGCTTCTGGGTGCTGATGCCTATCTCGGCGCCGAGCCCGAACTCTCCCCCGTCCGTGAAACTGGTCGGAGCGTTGACATAGACGCAAGCGGCATCGACTTCTCCCTGGAAGGCTGCGGCAGTCGAAGGATTCCCGGTCACGATGCTCTCGCTGTGGCCCGAACCATATCTTCCGATATGGTCGAGGGCCTCCTCGAGGCTGTCCACCGTCCGTACTGCCATCTTGTAGTCCATGAATTCAGTGCCAAAGTCCGCTTCTGCTGCATGAATGAGATATGGATACCGGCCTTCAAGGGCCTCATACGCCCTGCGGTCGGCCCTTATCTCGACATGGGCAGACTCAAGTTCCGAGACGATGGCCGGCAGGTCCTTGAGCCTGCCTGAATGTATCAGCAGGCAGTCGAGCGCATTGCATACGCTGACGCGGCGCGTCTTGGCGTTCTTCACGACTCTCTTCCCTGTCTCCAGGTCTCCATCCGCATCGAAATAGCAGTCGACCACTCCGGCCCCTGTCTCTATGCACGGCACCTTGGCGTTGTCCCTGACGAAGTCGATGAGCCTCCTTCCTCCGCGAGGTATCACGAGGTCCACGTATCCCACGGCCTGCAGCAGTTCGCCTGTCGCCTCATGGGTCGCCGGGAGCAGCGTCACAGCCCCTTCAGCGACACCTTCCTCAGAAAGCACTTCCCTGATGAGACTGACTGCGGCCCTGTTCGAGCAGTCGGCATCCCTTCCTCCCTTCAGGATGCATGCATTGCCGCTCTTGAAACATAGAGAGAACACGTCGAAAGTCACGTTCGGACGCGCCTCATAGATGATGCCTATCACTCCGAAAGGGACGCTCACCTTCTTCAATTCCAATCCGTTGGGGAGCGTCCTTTCCTCAAGGACCCGTCCAACAGGAGAAGGGAGTCCGGCCACCTTCCTCATGTCAGCGGCAATCCCCCGCAGCCTCCGGTCAGTGAGCAGGAGCCGGTCATAGAGAGGATTGGAGCTGTCCATCCTCGACAGGTCCTCTGCATTTGCGCTGAGAAGAGCAGGGATACGCTCCACGATCCTGTCAGCGACCCTGAGAAGCACCTTCGACCGCGAGTCATCGTTCAACCGGGCCACCGCCCGGGAGTCTTCCTTTGCCTTTTTGAGAAGGTCCTGAATCATATCATGTAAAGATAATCATAGTGTACTATCGGGCGGCATCCCCTCTCGCCGAGGCGCTTCGCTGCCTCCGCCGACGAGTACGCAGCCTTCCCGACGGCGATCACCCTGCCTGTCGGGTCGGCGATGTCTATGATGTCACCCTCCTCGAATTCTCCCTCAACGGCGGTGACGCCCACCATCAGAAGACTCACGGCGCCACTTCCCTTGAGCGCCTTGACGGCGTTGCTGTCTATTCTCACGCACCCCTTGGCGAATCCCTCGCTGTGCGCGATCCATTTCTTGACGCTGGAGACGGCACCTTCCTTTGGGACGAATTCCGTATGGACGGTGCTCTCCGGATTGAGAAGCAGGTCCGGAAGGATCATGTCTCTCTTGCCGTTGGCGATGAGGACCCTTATCCCCTCCTCCGCCACCTTGCGGGCGATGGAGCACTTGGTCGTCATGCCTCCGCGGCCAAGTCCGCTCTTCTCTGTAGAGATGTACCGGGAAAGGTCCTCGCCAGGAAGCACCTGCGCGATGACCTTGGAGCTGCGGGACTTCGGGGAGCCGTCGTAGATGCCGTCGATGTTGCTGAGGATGACGAGAGCGTCGGCATCCATCATCGAGGCGACGAGGCCCGAGAGCTCGTCGTTGTCAGTGAACATCAGCTCCGTGACGCTTACCGTGTCGTTCTCGTTGACGATCGGAACGACCTTGTTCTGGAGCATCACCTCCATGCAGGCGCGCTGGTTCAGGTACTCCCTTCGTGTAGAGAAGCTCTCCTTCATCGTCAGGACCTGGCCTATGCTGATGCCGTAGTCCTTGAAGAGAGTGTAGTAGAGATTGACGAGACGCACTTGTCCGACGGCGGAGAAGAGCTGGCGCTGCTCGACCGAGTCGAGCTTGGAGCCGGCCCTCACCATGCTGCGGCCGCAAGCCACGGCTCCGGAGGAGACGAGTATCACCTCGTACCCTTTCTTGCGGACGGCAACGACCTGGTCGACTATCGAGGACATCCTTGTCACGTCCAGGGTGCCGTCATCCCTTGTCAGGACGTTGCTCCCGACCTTCACGACTATCCTTGGCATATCATTTCGAGGCCTTGAGGCCGCTGATGACGGCATTGGTGAATCCCTGCCTTTCCATTTCGTTGAGGCCCTTGATGGTGATGCCTCCCGGGGTCGTGACCTTGTCGATCTCTTCCTCAGGGTGGGTGCCGTGCGCGGAGATGAGCCCCGCCGCTCCCATCACGGTCTGGCAGACTATCTTCACGGCGTCACGGGCGTAGAAGCCGAGCTCGACGCCGCCTTCCGATGCAGCCCTGACGTATCTCATGGCATATGCGATGCCACAGGAGGCAAGGGCGGTACCGGCGGAGAGGTACCCTTCGTCCACCACCATGGTGGTGCCGGTGCCCTCAAAGAGAGCCTCGACCTCCGTTGCCGGCGCCGTGATCGGCGCGATGAAAGTCATGCTCTGGAGTATCTCTATCGCCGTGTTGGGGATTGCATATACGAGCCTGGTGCCGTCAGGCAGCATCTGCCTGAGATCCTCCGACTTCACTCCCGGCGCCATGCTGACTACGAGCTTGCCGTCTATATATGGGCCTATCTGACCGGCGACTTCCGCCATGATCCACGGTTTCACAACGAGAATGACAATGTCGGAAGCTTTCACGGCCTCCACATTGTCAAGACTTGTATTGATGCCATAAGGCTTGAATCTGTCAAGAGTCGTCTGGTGACGCGCCGTGACGGTGATGTCGGACGCCTTGACGCGTCCTGCCTTCGAGAGGCCTATGGCTGTCGCGCCGCCCATGTTGCCGGCGCCTATGATTGCTGCTTTCATAACCTTTGATACACTACTTTCGGTAAAAGTAAAGAATTGTCTGAGCAATTCAAAAGATAATTTCAGTTCACGGAAAAATAAGACTAAATTTGAAACCCCAAGACCTTGAACAGACATGGATGCAGGAAGAATAAAAGAGATCGACGTGTCTCCGGATCTTGAAACGGTCAAGGCCGACACTGAAGGCAAATACAGCAAGTCATCCGTCCTTGTCATCTACACGGGCGGCACCATAGGCATGAAGGAGGATCCGGTGGACCAGACCCTCAAGCCATTCGACTTCAGTCAGATACTGGAGGAAGTCCCTGAGCTTGGCAAGTTTGCCGGGAGGCTTGACTCATACACCTTCAGTCCGCTGATCGACTCCTCCGATGTCGAGCCCTCGCTGTGGCAGTCGCTTGCCACTCTGATCGAAGATAAATATGACGAGTATGACGGATTCGTGGTCCTCCACGGCACGGACACGATGTCCTTCTCGGCCTCGGCCCTCAGCTTCATGCTTGACGGACTCGGAACGCCTGTGATATTCACGGGAAGCCAGCTTCCGATCGGCCGTCCTCGAACGGACGGAAAGGAGAACCTCATCTCTGCCGTGGAGATAGCGGCTGCAAAGACTCCTGAAGGGGAAGCGATGGTGCCTGAAGTGTGCATCTACTTCGACTCCAGGCTGATGAGGGGCAACAGGACGACAAAAGTCAATTCGGAGCATTTCAGTGCATTCCGGTCCCCCAACTTCCCTCCCCTGGCAGAGGCCGGCATCAGCATACGCTACAACAGGAGTCTCATACTCTCTCCGAGCCAGGCCTTCAAGGCAGACACCGCTCTCGACACAAGGGTCTCCATCCTCAAGATCCATCCAGGCATCACGCCACAGGTAGTCAGCAACATCCTGCTCGGTCCCGAGACCAGGGCCGTGATAATCGAGACCTACGGCTCGGGCAACGCTCCGAGCCGTGAATGGTTCCTCGATACTGTGAGAGAGGCCTGCAGGATGGGCAAGATCCTGGTCAATGTCACCCAGTGCATGCAGGGATCAGTGAACATGGACATCTATGCCACAGGAAAGAAGCTCAAGGATGCCGGGGTCGTGTCGGGGTACGACTCGACCACGGAAAGCATGCTCGGCAAGCTCTTCCACCTGATGGGCACGAGCTCCGACAATGACTGGGTGAAAAGTCAAATTTCTGTCAATCTCAAGGGAGAGATTACCTGCTGCTAGTCCTTCTTGCTCTTCGGGAGCACAAGGTTGAGCACGACGGCAAGTATGAACACTACCGCAACGCAGTTCTCTGCAAAGACGGTGCGTACAATCTGAGGGAATATGTCGAACATCGCACTTGCCTGAGTGAAGCCAAGGCCTATGCTCAGGGAGATTGCGACGATGACCATGTTGCGGTCATCGAATCCGCACTTGGAGATCATGCCGAAGCCGGAGTACATGATGGAGCCGAACATCATGATGGTACAGCCTCCGAGCACTGCCTGAGGTATCGTGGTGAGGAGAGTTCCCACTGCCGGGAATATGCCGCCGAGAATCATGATGGCGGCACCTGTGGCGATTGCAAACCTGTTGACCACGCCGGAGATGGAGGCAAGTCCCACATTCTGTGAGAACGACGTTATCGGGGTACATCCGAAGAGACCGGACACGGAGCTGACAAGTCCGTCGCAGCTGATGCTGGCGCCGAGTTCACGCTCCGTAGGGAGACGCTTCAGGGCTCCCGAGCAGAGGGCTGAGGTGTCGCCGATGGTCTCCGTGGCAGACACGCAGAATATCGCGATGACGGACAGGATTGCGCCGAGGTCAAACTCGAGCTTGAACGGGAGGAACTTCGGGAGTGCGACCACCCCGACACCATGAAGGCCGGAGAAATCGACCATTCCCATGCATACCGAAAGGACGTATCCCACGACGAGACCGACCAGCACCGAAAGGGAGCGGAGGTAACCCTTGCCGAACACCTGGCAGCCGAGGCATGTAAGGAGGGTCACCGTGCCGACGATCCAGTTGTGGGCAGCGCCGAAATCAGCCGCGCCCTGGCCTCCGGCAAAGGAATTGGCCCCGATCGGCAGGAGCGAGAATCCTATGGCAGTGACAACAGTGGCGGCGACAATCGGGGATATGATCCTGATCCAGTACTTGGCGAACAGTCCGAGAAGGCCCTCGAAGATGCCGCCGATGACGACAGCCCCCATCAGCACTCCCATGCCCTGGGTCGTCGCAATGAATATTGCCAGAGACAGGAATGTGAAGCTGATGCCCATCACGATCGGGAGGCGCGAGCCGACCCTCCATATCGGGTAGAGCTGGACGAGGGTGCCGATACCGGCGATGATCATGCAGTTCTGCACGAGTGCGGCGCTCAGCTCAGGCGCAATCCCAGCCACGTTGGCAAGGATGATGATAGGAGTGATGTTCGAAACGAACATGGCCAGGACATGCTGGAGGCCGAAAGGGATGGCCTGCAGGAGCGGCACGCGTCCGTCAAGCTGATAGATGTTGTCAGGTGCGCTTTTCATATGACAGGGAATATTGGGTTATGCTTTCTGGTCTCGGAAGATGATCGTCTGTGTCTGCCAGTCCATCGAGTCGATGATTGCAATGGACTCGACATGGTAGCCCTCCTCCCGGAGAGTCCTGCCACCCTTCTGCTGGCCCTTCTCGATGGCGATTCCGATGCCGGAGACGGTTGCTCCAGCCTGATGGATGAGGTCGATGAGGGCATGCGTGGCCTCGCCGTCCGCGAGGAAGTCATCGACGATCAGGACCTTGTCGGACGCCGACAGATAAGGCCTTGACACGAAGACGCTGTTCATCTTCTTGTGGGTGAAGGAGTAGGCCTGCGACACATATTTATCGTCCGTGCTGTTGGCAGTCTGGCTCTTCTTGGCAAACACGACAGGCACGTCATAGATTTCCCCGAGGAGAGTGGCTATGGCAATGCCGCTTGCCTCAATCGTCAGAATCTTGCTGACTTCGGTTCCCTTGAACCTGCGCTTGAACTCATAGGCCATCTGGCGCATGATGTCTATGTCTATCTGATGGTTCAGGAAACTGTCCACCTTCAGGATGTTGCCTTCCTTGATGGCTCCGTCCTGCAAAATCTTTTCTTCGAGGAAATTCATATTGGGTGAGGTATCTTTGACTCCAAAAATAGCAATTTTTGCGGGTATTTGCGTAATTTTACATCGACGCAATCATGATATCGCGAAAATATGGAATATCTCTCAAAAGAACGCCATGACGAGATTGCCGCGGAACTCGACAACCTCATAACCGTAGAGTTTCCCAAGATAAAGGAGGCGCTTGCCGAGGCTCGCGCCCAGGGAGACCTGAGCGAGAACTTCGAGTACCGCGCTGCAAGAAGGGCACAGGCGAAGATGATAAGCAGGATAAACTTCCTGCAGAAAGTCCTGAAATACTCGAGAGTCATAGACACCAGGACACTTCCAAAGGACCAGGTCACGCTTCTGAGCCGGGTGGAGTTCACCAACATGGCCACTGGGGCAAAGATGACCTACAAGCTTGTAAGCCCCCACGAGATGAACCTCGAGCAGGGCAAGATATCGATCAAATCCCCCATAGGAGAAGCCCTCATGGGCAAGAAGGTCGGTGACACAGTGACCGTCCAGGCCCCCGGCGCCACCCTCCGGCTGAGAATCGACAGCTGCAGCCTGGATTGAATAGTTTGTGCTCAAATTATCCCAATGAGGCAAGTACTATACGTGAAGTAATGTCAGATAACGGATTATGAATAAGTTAATTTATATTTCCCTGGCATTGTATATACTTGACATTCTGTCCAGTTGTAGCCCAGAGCCTCAATGGAAGGCATCCCTTTATCTGAAAAATTGTATAGCAGACTCCATCTATATAGAAACCAACATCAGTACATGCGATAGCACTTATCCTTATAGCAATGCAGGAAATAAATTCATTCTTGCCCCTGGAGAATTGGTAGTTATAGCCCAATCTAAACATCATTATAATGAAAGCAATCCAATTATTACGATTGAGCAGCTTGTTGATAATTATGAAGGAGCATATGTAACTATTTCCGTGAAATTGAGCGATAAACAGGTTTCGAAAACATGGGAATATTCCAATAGGAATAATGGCAGCAAACAACTATTCAATCTGAATGACAGTAAACTTGAATCCTCAAAGGATGGACACAAGGCATTCGAGACATACCAATATTATTTTATGATAACTGAGAATCTCTTGGTTGAATGACAGCTAAGACTACCATGTCACCCAACATCCTCCTGATTTACTTTCAGGACACGATACACCATTATTGAAAATCATCACATCATCATGAAACGCTTTGAAAAGGAATACAGGATTACCGCGGACAATATGGACATGGATTACCATGTCACTCCCAATGCCCTTCTGATTTACCTGCAGGACACGATAGCGACATTTCTCGCATCCAGGCATCTGGCCGCTTTCGATGTGATCGATGACGATCTGCTGTGGGTAATCACCGACTTCAAGGTCGATGTGGATCCGGTACGTCCGCTATGGCCTTCAGCGGTCAAGGTCCAGCTGTGGACCAGCGAGCTCACCTCCATCAAGGCCTATTTCGACTTCAGGATGATGGACGAAGACGGGCGCGATTTCTGTCATGGATCGTCTTGCTGGGCCATCATAGACTCCCTGACAAGAAAGCCATGCATCAGGACTGAAGAGTACCTATGTTCGAGGCTCGAGGTGGACCCTGAGTTCACGCTCGGGAACCACGGCAAGATAGTGTTCCCGACGTCAGGAGATACAGAAGCCTCATACGACTACAAGACTATGATGCCGGATGTCGACTTCAACGGGCATGTAAGCAACCGCCAGTACACCCTTGCAGCCATGGCATGCGAGGATCTCGAGTTCGAACGCACCCACACTCCAGTCAGCATCCGCGTCAAGTATTCCAGGGAAACGATGCTCGGCGACACGATCCACTGCCGGATGGCGCTCTCGGAAGTTGATCCTGCAGAGCACGTCTACTTCCTTACAAACGACGCCGGAGCCGAGACCTGCCGCATCCTAGTCCGCTGGGCTCCGCAGCCTCTGGAGCCTCTCGCGGTCCGTGCCAACTTCCGGAAATGATTTGCACCTGAAAATTTCGACTAACTCGCCCCTGCGGGGGCGAATTAGTCGAAAAATCACCGTCTGTATCACAGAATAACGCCGGAGCAAAGCCAATACAAAAAAGAAGAGGACCGCGAAAATTTCGCAGTCCTCTTTTCACTATCGATAAGACAGGGATTACTTCTGTCTTGACTTGTATCTCTGGTAGAATTTATCAACACGACCGGCAGTGTCAACGATCTTGACTTTACCAGTGTAGAAAGGATGAGAAGTGTTGGAAATCTCGACCTTTACGACAGGATACTCGACACCGTCGACCATAAGGGTCTCCTTCGTGGTGGCGCAGGAGCGGGTGATGAATACCTCATCGTTTGACATATCCTTGAAAGCTACAAGACGGTAGGTTTCGGGATGGATTCCTTTTTTCATTTCTTTAAATATTTAAAGTTTCGCTTAAACGGACCGCAAAGATAGGAAATTATCCTGAAGAATCAAAATTATTTGATCCTGTACGGGGCATCATCGTACAGCATGAAGCGCTTTGCCTTCCTGATCCACTTCTGTTCCTCAGTCTTGACATGCTCCTGCACGACATCGTAGGTGATTTCTTCCTGAAGGTAAGCCTTGATGACAGGATCTGCAAGCTTGCGGAAGAACTGCGAGTCATATTCGAACTGGGAGTAACGGGAGGAGAAGCATCTCATGAGGAGCACGGTGTGCAGCAGGGAATGGTACTCGGCTCCAGGGGCGAGCATGATCTGGATTCCGTTGCAGCGCTCGCCCGCATACTTGCCTGCGCTCGGCATGAAGGTACATGGGCGCAGCATCACCCCTTCCGGCGACGGGAGGGAGTCCTCGACGCCGACAAAAGGAGCACCTATATACTCATATGGTCTGGCAGTGCCAATGCCTGGAGTGATGGAAGTGTTGTTCCAGAGGGCTCCGCCGCTGTACATCTGGCATGTGAACATGCCTGGAATGTCAGATGCAGGAGCAATCGTCCACGGCATCAGCACCTTGTTGGATGCGCTGGCAAGGGCTGAGATTATGTGCAGGGCATACTTCGCCCCGATCTCATTGTAGTAGAGATGGCAGAGTTCACCAAGGGTCAGGCCGTGCCTGTGTGCGACCTTCGGCACCCAGGGGTCAGTGTCGACGACCGGGATTGTGCCCTCGACGATGCGGCCGGCAGGATTGATGTGGTCGACGATGTACAGCGCAGGGGCATCCTCGCCCATCTCACACAGCACAGACATCAGCCTCATCACGTCCCTTGTGTAGTTGAAATACCTCGAGCCGACATCCTGGATCTCCACCACGACGGCATTGAGTCCCTCAAGCTGCTCCCGCTCAAACACTATATGGTTGGTGTCCGGGGTAAGCTCCGGGTCGCGCGGGCTGAAGACCGCGGCGAGGTTGCCACGGGAGCGGAAGATGTCGTACACGTAGCGTCCGCGCTCGACATCCCAGGAGTTCTGTGTGCAGAACACAGCGACCCTGCCGTCAAGCAGGGCCCTGTCAAGCTGATCCTCGAGAGGAGTGGTGCGGAACGAGAACATCAGGCGCCGGCAATGATCCTCTGCGCGAAGTCTACGACCTCGTTGCCGAGAGCCTCGGCCTCAGCCTCTGTCCTGGCCTCGGCATAGACCCTGATGATAGGCTCCGTGTTGGACTTGCGGAGATGTACCCACTGCTTCTTGTCCTCAAACTCTATCTTGACGCCGTCGACGAGGTTGATCTTCTCGTCGCGGTAGTATTCCTTCATCGCATAGAGTATCATGTCGACAAGGTCCTTGTCTGCAAACTCGAGTCTCTTCTTGACGATGCTGTACTGAGGGTATGTCTTCTTGAGCTCTGATACCGTAAGCTTCTTCTTTGCGAGGTTGGTCAGGAAGAGGGCGACGCCTACCATGGCGTCGCGGCCGGAGTGTATGGCAGGATAGATGACGCCTCCATTGCCCTCACCGCCGATGATCGCACCAACTTCGTGCATCTTTGTCGTGACGTTGACTTCACCTACGGCGGCAGCAAAATATTCTCCTCCATGAGCCTCAGTCACGTCGCGCAGGGCGCGGCTGGACGAGAGATTGGACACCGTCCTTAAAGGGGTGATGCCCTTCTTCTGAGCCTGCTCGAGGAGATAGTCGGCCACGCTGACGAGGGTGTATTCCTCGACGAACGGCTCGCCGTTCTCGCAGATAAGCGCGAGGCGGTCGACATCAGGATCGACGACTATGCCAAGATCTGCGCCTTCGGAAACGACAGTGCCGCAGATGCCGCCGAGATTCTCAGGGATAGGTTCCGGGTTATGTGCAAAGTTGCCTGTAGGCTCGCAGTTGAGCTTTATGCACTCGACACCCATGCGCTCGAGCAGGCGTGGCATGATGATGCCACCGACGGAGTTGACCGCATCGACGACTACCTTGAAATGAGCAGCCTTGACAGCCTCGACATCGACATCCTCCATCGCGAGGACAGCATCGAGGTGGTCCTCCGTGAAGTCATGTCTCGTGACGGTGCCTATGGCATCGACATCAGCGAAGGAGAACTTCTCATCCTGCTCGGCACAGTCCAGGATGGCCTGTCCTTCTGCAGCGGTGAGAAACTCGCCGTTCTCGTTGAGAAGCTTGAGGGCGTTCCACTGGCGCGGGTTGTGCGACGCAGTGAGGATGATGCCTCCGTCGGCACCGGAGAAGACCACAGCCATCTCCGTAGTCGGGGTGGATGCATATCCTGCCTTGATTACGTCGATGCCGCAGGCCATGAGGGTGCCACAGACGAGCTGCTCGACCATCTCACCGCTTATGCGGGCATCCTTGCCGATCACCACCTTGCGGCGGGAACCGTCGAAATGCGGGCGTCTGATGCGAAGTTTCGCAGCATAGGCGTAAGTGAACTTCACGATGTCTACAGGGGTGAGGGCCTCGGACGGCTTGCCGCCGATGGTGCCCCTGATGCCGGAGATGGATTTGATAAGAGTCATATCTGTCTAGAGTAATTTCTTCTTGAGGTTGAGAATCATGTCCTTTGTCATGGAGGCGAGGTCGAAGGTCGGCTTCCAGCCCCACTCCTCACGGGCGCAGCTGTCATCCATGCTGTCAGGCCACGAGTCTGCGATGCCCTGACGGACCGGATCCACCTCATAACGCACCTTGAGAGAAGGAATTTCCTTGCGGATGGCTGCGAAGAGGGTCTCAGGCTCGAAGCTCATGGAGGCTATGTTGAAGGAGTTGCGGTGCACGAGTTTCGAAGGGTCTGCGTTCATGATGTCTACCGCAGCCTTGAGGGCATCCGGCATGTACATCATGTCCATGTAGGTGCCTGCGCCGATCGGGCAGACGAACTCCTCACCCTTGACTGCAGAGTAGTACACCTCGACTGCATAATCTGTCGTGCCGCCGCCAGGAAGGGTCTTGTACGAGATGAGTCCAGGAAAACGGACGGAACGGGTATCAACTCCATACTTATGGAAATAGTAGTCGCTGAGGAGCTCCGTGGCGACCTTGGTGACTCCATACATCGAAGTAGGCCTCTGGATTGTGTCCTGAGGTGTGCCGACATGCGGGGTCGACGGGCCGAAGGAACCTATGGAGCTTGGGGTGAACACGGCGCAACCCTTCTCACGTGCGATCTCGAGGAGATTGAGAAGACCGTTCATCTGGATGTCCCAGGCTAGGAGAGGCTTCTTTTCCGCCGTCGCTGAAAGGAGGGCTGCAAGATTGTAGATCGTGTCGATATGATACTTGTCGACGATGGCCGATATCTGGGAGTTGTCAGTAACGCTGGCAAGTTCCGAAGGACCGCTCTCGAGGAGGTCACCTTTAGGTTCTGCACCGGGAATATAGCCGGCTACAACGGTGGATCCCGGGATTTCTCTTCTGATTTTCATTGTCAGCTCGGAACCGATCTGTCCCGTCGAGCCGACCACAAGTACATTTTTCATTGCGTGAATATCAATATTGAGTACAAAATTAGTAATTTTGCAGGACTTCTTGAAACAATAAATTC
>R20__coassemble_707_pt1 | contig 23012 bp, 21 predicted proteins | sample R20__metabat2_low_PE_021 | metagenome-assembled genome bin R20
AGGTAGGATTTTTCGGCGAATATCCATATCTTTGCTCCCAAACAGACCATTTATGGGATTCAGGTTTCGCAAGTGGCGAAACCTACAGATCTAAAGGCACGTCAGTGCCGGCAGAAAGTCCTTTCCCCGAGGGAAAGGATTTAGGATAGGGGTAACGAAGTAAAAGAAAGGTGCGTGGGGAAGTTTCGCAAGGCCACCGCATCTCTCTGAACAACAAGAACTTTCACTTGCGAAACTTGAGTTATGAAACATTCACTCTACCGTATTCTGGCAGTCGCGCTCATAGTGCTGACAGCAGCCTCATGCACCAACCTCCGCAATATCAGCGTGACCTCATGCAACATAGCGTCAGTTTCGCCAAACGGTCTCCGCTCGGTCGATGCAAAGCTCAGAGTCGGCATACACAACCCTTCGATGAGCACTTTCACAGTATCCGATGTGCTTGGCTACATCCGCAATCAGGACGGAGTCATAGCCAACTTCACAGGAGGCCCTGTGACGGTGATGAGAAAGTCCGATATGACATATGAGATGCCTTGTTCGGTCACCCTTGACGGCAAGCTCTCACTGTTCGAGGTGCTCGGAGTCATCGGCAAGATGGACCTGTCCACCTACATGGTCGACGTTACCGCCAATGTCACGTCAGCGTCAGGGGTCACAAAGGTCTACAGATACAATGACATCCCTCTCAAGGATCTTGTCAGGGACAGCAATCTCGGCATATCACTGTAATGAGGAAGGCCATCATCATACTGTCATTCGTGCTGGGTGCAGCCGCTTCGCTGCGCGCCCAGGCCCCTGCCGGCTATGTGGAGGTGGACTCGCTTGTCTACCGTCAGGTGGATGCCCTGGATGCAAGCCTTGAGGGCAAATCCATATTTTCCGTCATCTCCTCCGAGAAGAAAGGGCTTACGGTATCGCAGGACGCCAGCATAACTTCCGGGATGGCCGCGCATGTAAAGAACAACAAGAGCAAGTCCCTGCAGGGCTACCGCATAAGGATATTCTTCGACAACAAGCAGAACTCCAGGGGAGAGTCAGAGGCTGCGCTGGCAAGGTTCAAGGCGATGTATCCGGGAGTACCGGCGTACAGGTCCTTCACCAATCCATTCTTCAAGGTGACCGTTGGTGACTTCCGCACGAAGTCCGAGGCCACGGCGCTCCTTGTCAGCCTCAAGTCGATGTTCCCCAACGCATTCGTGCTCAAGGAAAACATAAACTATCCGGCCGTAGACCGCCAGAATTCCTATGTCGTCGACACAGTGACGGTGTTCAGGCCGGTATCAGCATCCCTGTGACGTATGCCATCTCCTCTCAAGCAAGGACTTGAACTGAAACAGGTCCAGAAGCTGTCCCCTCTTCAGATTCAGACGATCAAGCTGATCGAGACTCCGTTCCTTGAGCTCGAGCAGAACGTCCGCAATGAATGGGACTCCAACTTCGTGCTTGACGACGACTACCATGCCGACAAGGAAGAGGAGAAAGACAAGGAAGAAGAGGACGACACCCCAAAGGACATCTCCATAGACGAGATGAAGGATGACGGCGACAACATCAAGTCATACAACCTCTATGTCAACAACAGGGGCAAGGACGAGGAGAAGCCGTACGACACTCTTTCCGTCAAGGACAGTTTCAGCCAGACTCTCATGGAGCAGCTCGGCTTCTGCGAACTCACTCAAAAGGAGTACAGGATAGGAGTCTTCATCATCGGAAGCCTGGACGAGGACGGCTATCTTCGAAGAGACCTCGACTCTCTCGTGGACGACCTTGCCTTCAGGGCCAACATAGAGACTGACTACGATGAAGTGCTCAAAGTGCTCAAGGTCATCCAGAGATTCGAGCCGGCGGGTGTCGGCGCAAGGGACCTCAGAGAGTGCCTGCTACTCCAGCTGGAGCAGATGAAGTCCTCTGCTGAGACAAACGCGGCTCTGGAGATAGTCAGAGACCATTTCGACGAGTTCACGGGCAAGCATTTCAGCAAGATAATGTCCAGGATGGGGCTGACACAGGAAGAACTCAAGGCAGCCCTTGGCAAGCTCGTCCGGCTCAATCCTGCACCTGGAGGCCAGGTCAGCGACTCGTATTCGGACAGCGCGCAGCAGATCATTCCGGACTTCACCCTCAGGATGGATGACAACGGGCAGTTGGTGATGACCATGCCACGGTTCCCGCTCCCGGAAATTCACGTAAAGTCTTACTATAAGGAAGTCATAGAGAGGGCAAAGTACTCCGGCGACCCGGCAGACAAGGACGCGGCCAGGCTGGCAAAGCAGAAAATAGACTCGGCAAAGTGGTACGTAGAAGCCCTCAGGCAGAGGCACAACACCCTCGAGACCACGATGAACACGATAATCGACTTCCAGAAGGACTATTTCATGACTGGTGACGAGAGCAACCTCAGGCCTATGGTGCTCAAGGACATAGCGGAGATTACCGGGTTTGACATCTCGACGATCTCGAGAGTCGTCAGCAGCAAGTACATAGACACCTGGTTCGGCATCTATCCGCTGAAATACTTCTTCTCCGAAGGTCTCGAGAATCAGGACGGTGAGGAAGTTTCCACCAGGGAACTCAAGAAAGCCCTTCTCGAATGCGTGGACGGCGAGGACAAGCACGACCCGCTCACCGATGACCAGCTTGTGGAGGAGATGCAGAAAAGAGGTTACAAAGTCGCAAGACGAACGATTGCAAAGTACCGCGACCAGCTCAGCATCCCCAAGGCCAGGTTAAGAAAAGAGATCTGAAAACTTAAATTTCGATAAAAAACCTCCTGAGAATAAGTTTCAGGGGGTTATTTTATGTTTTCTCGCATTATCTTGTCGGGCAGTTGAAGTATCCGACATGAAGATGACTGAGATAAGCAGGCCCGAAAGGCCGAGAGAGAAGCTCCTGGCAATGGGAGCCGGTGCGCTCGGGAGCGCGGAGCTCCTGGCGATACTGCTGCGCACAGGTACACGTACCGGGCGCGGCGCTGAAGCAAGGAGCGAGAGCGCGGTGGAAGTGGCTGGAAGGCTGCTCTCAAAAGCGGGTGGGAGTCTCGGCAGACTCTCCGCAATGGGCAAGGGAGACCTCTCCTCCATAAAGGGAATAGGCAGGGACAAGGCTGCGACCGTGATGGCTGCCTTCGAGCTCGGAAGGAGGTTCATGGCGGAGATGTCCGACATAAGGAAGGTCCCGCTGACATCTTCCGAGATGGTCTACAAGATGATGTGGCCGGGGATGAAGGGACTGGAGCACGAAGAGTGCTGGGCGCTGATGCTCAATGCGTCCAGATATGTCAAGGACAAGGTGAGGATGTCTGTCGGAGGAGGAAGCGCCACGACAGTCGATGTGCCGGGCATCATCAAGGCCGCCCTCGACAGCAGGGCACGCGCCATCATCCTCGTGCACAACCACCCCTCCGGCAACCCCAGGCCCGGGAATGCGGACAACAGAGAGACAGAAGCCCTGAGGGTAGCCTCAGAGGCTGTGGGTCTGCAGCTCCTGGACCATGTGATAGTATGCGACGACTGCTGGTTCAGCTATGCCGACGGTGAAGTCGGATTCAGGGAGCGCCTTGATTGAGCGGCAAGGTCACAGTCCCCTCTTGGCCTGCTCTATGAGTTCCCCGAGTTCCTCTATGTCCCTGACGATGACCTCCGGAGGATAGAACTCCGGGGCAGGGTTCGATGCGGCATCGCGTGCCACCTTCTCCGCAGTCTCGAGGGTCGTCTCCCCCGACAGTACAAGCACGCCGCATGCTCCGGCGTTGTGTGCCATCGCGGTGTCGGTATAGATACGGTCGCCGATCATCGCCATCTCCTCCGGTCTGATGCTCTTCTTGTCGCAGATGCCAAGGAGCATCGTCGGGTCCGGCTTGCCGAGCACGATGTCCGGCTTCCTGCCCGTAGCGTGCTCGATGCACTTCTGAAGCGAACCGCAGTCGACAAGCACTGTCCTCTGGTCAGTCGGACAGACCCTGTCCGGATTGGTCGCCACATAAGGTATGCCCTGCGATGCCCACCATGCAGCCCGACAAAGCCTGGAGTACTCCAGAGTCGGATCGAAGGCCACGACCAGCACGTCAGGCACGTCATCGGGGTCGTCGGCGCATGCCTCGAATCCTGCCTTCTCGAACTGGCTGGCCATGCTCGGGGTGCCGAGCATGAAAAGTCTGCGTGCCGAAGGGTAGCGGCTCCTTATGAAATCTATCGCCGCAAGTGAGGTAGTGTACATATTGTCCTCAGTCGCCTCTATGCCCATCCCGGCAAGCTTGGAGAGGTAGTCTGCCACTGACTTGGTCGGGTTGTTGGTGAGGAATGAATATCCTATGCCGAGAGAGTCCATCCTTGCGAGGAAAGCCTTGGTGAAAGGGAACAGGCGGCTGCCGAGATAGATCGTGCCGTCCATGTCGAGGGAAAGCTGCTTCAGCCTGCCCAGGCGCTCCCTGAGTTCGGGAGTGAGAGTCTTGTTGTGATTGTCTGCCATAGCGGCTGCAAAGTTAGCAATAAAAGGTCACAACTCACCCCCTCTTAAAGGGCGTGAAATGAGGACTTTAAGATTTTGTGGAAAAAATTGTAAGCAAGTGGAAGAAAATGGAAAATTGTTGGTATCTTTGCACAGAGAATTCCCCGGAACATGGTCAACTTCATCGACGAATATATCAGCAAGCTGGATGACAAAGGCAGACTCGTGATGCCTTCGGCATTCAGGAATGTCATGCCTGAAGGCAGCGACATGCAGTTCGTCGTCAGGAAGGACCTTTTCTCCGACTGTCTCGAGATGTACACCATGGAAGAGTGGCGCAAGCAGTCGGAAGGAGTGAGGTCGAGACTCAACATGTTCAACAGGGACCACGCCGCATTCTGGAGGGAGTACATGCGCAACACCGCGACAGTGGAGCCGGACCCCAAGTTCGGCCGCATCACGATCCCCCAGAGGCTTCTCGACGCCATTGGCGTTTCCAAGGAAGTGGTATTCTTCGGCAATGACTACAAGATAGAGATCTGGGCCAGGGAAAACTACGAGTCCAGCGCAATCTCGGAAGAGAAGTTTCTTGACATCGCCGGCAGTCTGCCTGAGCAGAGGTAGGAGGGTCCCCTTATGTCAGAATACCATACCCCCGTACTGCTTGATGAGAGCGTGAGCGCTCTCGTTGCTTCCCCCGACGGCTTCTATGCGGATGCCACCTTCGGAGGAGGAGGTCACAGCGCCGAGATACTGTCAAGGCTCAGCCCGCAAGGCCGGCTGATGGCTTTCGACAGAGACGCGGACGCCCTGGACAACGGTCTGGACGACCCGCGTTTTACGCTTATACACAACAATTTCCGGTTCATCCACAACTACGCTCTCCTCGAAGGAAAGGAACTTGACGGAGTGCTGGCCGACCTGGGAGTCTCCTCCCACCAGTTCGACACTGCCGAGCGGGGATTCTCGTTCCGGTTTGACGCAGCTCTCGACATGAGAATGAACAAGGAAGCCTCCAAGACCGCCGCGACGGTGGTCAACACCTTCGCGGCCGAAGGCCTCGAGAGGGTGTTCAGACTGTACGGGGAGGTCGACAACGCAGGCAGGGCCGCAAGACTCGTCGTCGCTGCTCGGGAGAAGGCGGAGATACTTACGACGACAGCCCTCAACGAGGCGCTCGCCCCGATGACTCCGTCATTTGCGGAGCACAAGTTCCTTGCGAAAGTCTACCAGGCCCTCCGCATCGAGGTGAACGACGAGATGCGTTCGCTGGAGAAGTTCCTCCAGGGCGCAGCCGAAAGCCTCAGGGAAGGCGGCAGGCTCGTCGTCATCACCTACCACTCCCTCGAAGACAGGATGGTGAAGAATTTCATCAAGACCGGCCGCATCGACGGCTCGGAAGACAGAGACATATACGGCAACCTCAACGCTCCGCTCAAGGCAGTGAACCGCAAGCCGATCCTGCCGGAGGAGACCGAGATTGCATCGAACACAAGGGCACGCAGCGCCAAGCTCAGGATAGCAGAGAAGATATGAGAAAGGACAAGGACACATACGAGGAGAAGGACGAGATCGTACCTGAGCAGACGACCTTGAACCCGGAGACCGGCAAGAGGAAATGGAAGGTCGGCGACATAGGCCGGCTCCTGTGGTCATGCATTGTGGCAGTGTTCAACGGAAAGTTCATCCTCAAGCTGAAGATCGACAAGTACTTCCCGCAGATTGCATGGACGTTCCTGCTTTTTGCGCTGATGATACTCTTCAGCATGTGCGTGGACACGACCCTCACGAAGGTGGAGGCCAACAAGAAGGAACTGCAGGAGCTGCAGATCCTCCACACTCAGAAAAGCTACGAGTTCGTGAAGCTGGGACGCAGGAGCAACCTTGGCACGATGCTCGAGGAAGCGGGATCGAAGGTAACTGAGCCGGAGAAGCCGGCCATCATACTCGAATAGGCGATGAAGGACCATACGACAAAGACCAGTAAACCAGTGGACAGGATCGGGAAGATCCTGACCTGGACGTACGTTGCCTTCCTTCTCGCAGCGTTCGCCGTCATAGGCAGGCTTGCGTGGCTGCAGGTATGCTGGACTCCCGAGCCGAAGCTCGAGAACGCCACAAAGTCCCGCGTGACAAAGCGCACCATCGAGCCAAGCCGAGGGGCGATTCTCGCAAGCGACGGCCGCATCCTGGCGATGTCCATCCCTATCTATGACATCCACATCGACTGCACCGTCAGGAAGAAACACTACGCCGATATGAAAGACCGCCAAAGGGGAGACTCCCTGGAGACCGAATGGAGGCGCAATGCACGCGACCTTGCGGACGGCCTGTCAAAGATCGTGGGCGGCAAGACAGCAGAAGAGTACTACGAGCTGATCAGGAGCGGACGCGACAACAACAGGAAGTACGTAAGCCTCTGCAACGGCTTGGAGAGGAAGGAGTTCAATCGCCTTCAGGAATACACGCTGATGAAGGCGCCATCCTACGTGGGCGGAATAATCGTAACCGAGCGCAACGTGCGCCGCTACCCGTACGGGAAGTTGGCACGAAGGACGATAGGATTTGTCAGAGGCAATTCCAGTGCCTCCACCAACAATTACATAGGCATTGAAGGCAAGTTCAACTCCTACCTGCACGGCACCGACGGAGTCGAATACCTCAGGACCACCAACAAGGGCAATAGAGTCCATGACAATGACAGCACATCGGTCAAGGCCGTGGACGGCATGGACGTGCGCACCACGCTCGACATAGACATCCAGGACATAGCGGACGCGGCGCTGAGAGAGCAGCTGGCGACCGACTCGCGCATCGAAGGAGGCTGCGCGGTGGTCATGGACGTGAAGACAGGAGCCATCAGGGCGATGGTGAACCTCATGAGAGACTCCACGAGCGGGAAGTATGAGGAGTACCAGAACTTCGCGATAGGAAGGCTCGGTGAGCCGGGGTCCGTCTTCAAGTCAACCACCCTCATGACAGTCATCGAGGACAGGAAGATCCGCTCCCTCGACGACACTATCCCTACCAATCACGGCAAGATCGGCTCGTTCGACCAAGATGACCACATCCTCGAATATGAGAAGGCCCACAACACAAAGGGCATCCCGATAATCGACGGATTCAAGATGTCGTCGAACTACGTGTTCAGGTACCTTGCCATCAGGAACTACAGCGACAAGCCGAAGGAATTCATCGACAGGCTCTACTCCTACAAGCTCGGAGAAGCCTACGACTTCGACATCGACGGATTCAAGTCCGCAATGCTGCCGAGCCAGAAGACGATTGACGATGACAGGACAGCCCTTGGGTCGGCTGCCATCGGATATGCAGTCATGGAGACTCCGATGCACATACTTACCTTCTACAACGCCATCGCCAACAAGGGGAAGATGATGAAGCCATACATAGTGGAAGACATCGAGCAGTACGGCGACATCATGGAGAAGAGGGGCCCGAGCGTGCTCAACGCCAGCATCTGCTCGAAGGCCACCGCCGACACCCTCACGAGAGCCCTCATGGCCGTGACTGAAGAGGGTACGGCGAAACGGCTCAAGAACGCAGCGTACACGGTAGCCGGCAAAACCGGCACGGCACGCATTGCACTTGATACAGGCGGATATACCAATGCCCGCGGCGAGCACAAGAACCAGGGAACTTTCGTAGGGTTCTTCCCTGCAGAAGACCCGAAGTATTCGGTGATCGTCACGGTGTACTCAGAACTTATGATGGGAAGCGTCTATGGAGGCACCATCCCGGCAGCCACGGTGCGCACCATCGTGGACAAGATATACGCCATGACTCCAAAGACCGGAGAGCCTACGCCGACAAGAGAAGAAGACGAAGACCAATGAAGATAAAGGACATCATCTGCAACTGCGGTGCTCTCAGCACCAGCGGAGACCTCGCGACTGAGGTTTCCTCCATCACCAGCGACTCCCGCCAGGCAAAGGAAGGGAGCCTCTTCGTCGCAGTCAGGGGCTACGCCAGCGACGGCCACTCCTACATCGCCTCGGCGGTGGAGAAGGGAGCCGCAGCGGTAATCTACGAGGACGAGGAGATGGCAAGAGAGCAGCTCGAAGGGTGCAGCAGCGTCCCTGTCCTCATAAGGGTGGAGAACTCCCGCCATGCCGTAGCAATGGCAGCAGACGCATTCTACGGCCACCCTTCCGGCAGCCTCAAGCTCGTGGGCATCACAGGCACCAACGGCAAGACCACTACAGTGACCCTCCTCTACAACCTGTTCAGGGGACTTGGGTACGAGTGCGGACTTCTCAGCACGATAGCGAACTACGTCGGCGACCGGCGCAGCGAGACCGCCAACACAACGGCCGACCCGATAACGATCAACTCCCTGATGTCCGAGATGGTCGCGGCAGGGTGCGAGTACTGCTTCATGGAGGTCAGCTCAATCGGAGTCGAGCAGGAGAGGGTCGCAGGTCTCGAATTCAAGGTCGGCATCTTCTCCAACCTCACCCATGACCACCTCGACTACCACGGCACCTTCGCCGAGTACCTCAGGTGCAAGAAGATGTTCTTCGACAACCTTCCGGAGGACGCCATAGCAATCACCAACGCAGACGACCGCAACGGGATGGTGATGCTCCAGAACACCAAGGCAAGGACAGTGACCTACTCCTGCAGGAGCGTCGCCGACCACACCTGCCGCATCATGGAGGAGAGTTTCGAGGGCATGCTCCTCAGGATCGACGGCACCGAAGCCTGGACAAGGCTCATCGGGCAGCACAATGCCTACAACATCCTCGCAATATACTCGGCGGCCCTCGCGCTCGGGGCCGACCCGACCGAAACCCTCATCGCGATCAGCAGGCTCGAGTCAGCCCCGGGCCGGCTCGAGAACCTCAGGGGACCTCGCGGCATATCCGTGGTCATCGACTATGCCCACACCCCTGATGCAATGGAAAACGTGCTGAAGACCCTCAGGGAAATCGCCCCCGAAAGGCAGCTCGTCTGCATCTTCGGATGCGGAGGCGACCGTGACAGGACCAAGAGGCCGGAGATGGCCCAGGTGGCGGAGAAGATGGCCGACAGGATATTCGTCACCTCCGACAATGTCCGCACCGAGAAGGCCGAGGACATAATGGCCGACATAAGGGCAGGCTTCTCAGCCAAAGGACTCTCCAGGAGCATCTTCATCACAGACAGGAAGGAAGCCATCCGCACGGCGATACTTACCGCGCAGGACAACTCCACGATCCTTCTCGCAGGAAAGGGCCACGAGAACTACCAGATCATCGGAAAGGAGAAGTTCCATTTCGACGAGAAGGAAATAGTCGGGGCCATATTCAAGGACATGCAAATCTAAACCTCTATGCTATACCATCTTTTCCAGCTTCTCAAAGACTTCGACTTCCCCGGACATGGCCTGATGAACTACCTTTCATTCAGGGCCATGGCGGCGTTCGTCATAAGCATGCTCATCTCGCTGATTGGAGGAAAGAAACTCATAAGCTTCCTGCAGAAAAAGCAGATCGGCGAGACCATCCGCGACCTCGGGCTCGAGGGACAGATGCAGAAGAAGGGCACGCCTACGATGGGCGGCATCATCATCATAGCCTCGCTGCTCATCTCCGTGCTGCTGATGTGCAACCTCACCAACATCTATGTGCTTCTCCTGATTCTCACTACCGTCTGGTGCGGTGCCCTTGGATTTGCCGACGACTACATCAAGGTATTCAAGCACGACAAGGAGGGGCTCAGCGAAAGGAGCAAGCTCATAGGGCAGGTGGCCCTCGGATTCGCCATCGGGCTTGCAGTGTGCTTCAGCCCGAGCATTGTGGTCAGGGAGGACGTCGAGACGGTGTCCCAGAACATAGCGACCGAGAAGAGCGAGCTCAATGTCAACTCCGAGAAGCTCGTCACCACCTCGGCATGGCACAAGGAAGACGTCGTGAAGTGCACCAAGACCACCATCCCTTTCGTGAAGAGCCATGAATTCGACTACAAGTGGTTCTCGCCGTTCAAGGGCACATGGGGATGGTACTGCAAGTGGGCAATCTATGTACTCATGATAGTGCTCGTGATCACTGCCTGCTCCAACGGCACGAACCTCACTGACGGCATGGACGGCCTGGCTGCAGGCACCTCGGCTATAGTTGGGGTGGTCATAGGCATCCTGGCATGGCTTGGAGGCAACATCCTCAATGCCGGATACCTCAACATAATGTACATCCCGGGGACAGGAGAGATAGCGATCTTCATGTCAGCGTTCGTAGGCTCGCTGCTCGGATTTCTCTGGTACAACTCCTTCCCGGCACAGGTGTTCATGGGCGACACAGGAAGTCTCACGATCGGCGGAATCATAGGTGTCAGCGCCATCCTCATCCGCAAGGAGCTGCTTCTGCCTCTTCTCTGCGGCATATTCCTCGCAGAGTCGGCTTCAGTGCTCCTGCAGAGGGGCTACTTCAAGTACACAAAGAAGAAATACGGCCAGGGCCGGCGCATATGGAAGATGACGCCGCTGCACCATCACTATCAGAAGGAAGGCATTCCAGCCCTGATCAAGACTCCGGCAAGGGCGATTCCTGAGGCCAAGATAGTGGCCAGGTTCTGGCTCATAGGCCTCATACTGGCAGTCTCTACACTAGCGATACTGAAAATAAGATAACATATGTCCAGAATAGTAGTATTGGGTGGAGCCGAGAGCGGCATGGGTGCCGCAGTGCTCGCCAAGGTCAAGGGGTTCGACGTGTTTCTTTCCGACTTCGGAAAGATAGAGGCAAGATATGCCGACGAACTCCGCAAGTGGGACATTCCTTTCGAGGAAGGACACCACACTGAGGAGCTGATCCTCAATGCCGACGAGGTCATAAAGAGCCCCGGCATACCATCTACGGCGCCGATAATAAAGAAGGTGGTGGAGAAAGGCATCCACATCATATCCGAGATAGAGTTTGCCGGAAGATACGACACGGCAAAGAAGATATGCATCACCGGAAGCAACGGCAAGACCACCACCACCTCCCTCATCTACTACCTGCTCCAGCAGGCCGGACTCAACGTGGGGCTTGGAGGCAATATCGGCAAGAGCTACGCCTATCAGGTGGCGACCGAGCACTTCGACTACTACGTGCTCGAGATCAGCAGCTTCCAGCTCGACAATGTCTACGACTTCCGCCCGGACATAGCAATCATCACCAACGTCACTCCGGACCACCTCGACAGGTACGACTACAAGATGGAGAACTACACCAAGGCGAAGTTCCGCATCACGCGCAATCTCCGTCCGGAGGACTGTTTCATCTTCGACTCAGATGATGCGATCACGATCGAGCACCTCGACAAGATAGTTCTCCATGCCAAGATGCTGCCGTTCTCCCAGAAGAAAGAACTCGAGCAGGGCGCATATCTCGACAAGACCAAGGAAAAGATCGTGCTCAAGTACGAGGAGAGCGAAAGTGAGATCTATCTCAAGGAGCTCGCCCTCGGAGGCATACACAACATCTACAACTCCATGGCCGCGGCGCTTGCAGCCAAGGCCATGGACATCGACGACAAGGTCATCAGGGAGAGCCTTGCGACCTTCGCCCCGATCGAGCACAGGCTCGAGCCGGTGCTCAGCATCAAGGACGTTCTCTACATCAACGACTCCAAGGCCACCAACGTGGATGCGGCATGGTATGCCCTCGAGTGCCAGACAAGACCTGTGGTATGGATTGTCGGCGGCACGGACAAGGGCAACGACTACAGCGTCATGAACGACCTCGTGAGGAAGAAGGTCAGGGCAATCGTATGCCTCGGCATAGACAACAGGAAGATACATGCAGCCTTCGAGGGCATCGTCGGAGCCGACAGGATGGTGGACACCCACTCGGCCGAGGAGGCTGTCAAGGCATGCTCCGAGCTCGCCGAACCAGGTGATGTCGTGCTGCTCAGCCCATGCTGCGCAAGCTTCGACCTGTTCACATGCTATGAGGACAGAGGCGAGAAATTCAAGGAAGCCGTAAGGAAGCTGTAGAGATGGAAAGCAACAAGGCCGAAGAGAAACTCAATTTCCTGAACCGCCTGCCGGGAGACAAGGTGGTGTGGATCATCGTGACCCTGCTGAGCATGATCTCGCTGGTCTGCATCTTCTCGTCGACCCAGCTCATCGGTGTCAACAGCGACAACAGCAGGTTCGGAATCATGGTCGAGCAGTTCGTCACGATCGGACTCGACCTTCTCGTGATCCTGGGGTGTTTCCAGATAAGGAGGATAAAGTGGTTCAAGCTCATCTCGAAATACTGCTTTGCCCTCACGTTCATCCTGCTCCTGACTGTGGTCCTGCACCTGAACCTTGGCTTCGCGAAGGCTGTTCCGATAAACGGGGCTTACAGGGTCATAAGGATACTGGGATTCCAGGTACACGTCTATGAAGTGGCCAAGGTCGCCATGGTGATGTATCTGGCCTGGGCCGTGGACACTTACAAGAAAGACGGATTCCTGATTCTCCCGACGCTTGCCAGGATAGACAGGCTGGCGTTTCTCGGCACGCCGCTTGCCAAAGTGACGGTATACATACTCCTTCCTATCATCACAGTCACCGTGATGATACTTGCAGGAGGTGCGTCCAGCGCAATATTCACGGCCGCGATAATGGTGCTGACCGTGCTGATCGGAGGTGTGGACTTCAAATATATCTTCCTCCTTGGAGTCGCAGGATGCCTGGCGCTGGGAGTATGTTCGGGGCTGTACTTCCTGACAAAGAACAACGACGATCCTTTGTTCAACAGGATCGGGGTCGTCATAGGCAGGCTCTCACGCAACGGGGCAGGCGACAACATGAGCGACCTGGAGAAGTTCCTCGCGGCAAAGCAAGGCAGCGAGGACTACTACAACGCGCTCGACCAGCTCCGCCAGCCGAAGGGCGCGCGTCTCGCGGTCAAGGAAGGCGGTCTGCTCGGCAAGGGACCGGGACAGAGCACCCAAAAGTATGTGGTTTCCGACATGGATGCCGACTACATGTTCAGCTTCATAGTCGAGGAATACGGCATCCTGGGAGCCATAGTGGTGCTGATGCTGTACATCAGCCTGCTCGCAAGAGGCTCGCTGATCGCGAGGAACTGCGACAACAACTTCGCGAAGGTTGCCGTCGCAGGGCTCTGCCTGCTCATCACAGGCCAGGCAATGTTCCACATCTCAGTCAATCTCGACCTGGGCTTCGTCACCGGACAGACGCTTCCGATGATAAGCCACGGCACGTCTTCATCCCTGTGCTTCGCCGCAGCGTTCGGCATCATCCTGTCGATAAGCAGGATGGCGGAGGACAAGATACAGATCATCCAGCAGAACGAGACTCCGCTCGTGCCGGAAAGTCTCCAGGCAAACGAAGATGAGCTCGGCAGCTCCCTCAACGACCTGGACAACCTGGAGTCCGGAGTGGAATTTACGGACAATGACATCTTATAGACTATGGAATACAGGAAGATCAGAGTCATAATAAGCGGAGGCGGCACCGGAGGACACATATTCCCGGCCGTCTCCATTGCGGCAAAGCTGAAGGAACTCAATCCTGAGACCGAGATACTCTTTGTAGGAGCGGAAGGCAAGATGGAGATGGAGAAGGTACCCGCAGCAGGATTCAAGATCGTGGGGCTCCCTATCGTCGGGCTTCAGAGGCAACTCAACTGGAAGAACATAAAGAACGACATACAGGTGCCGTTCAAGGTGCTCTCGAGCGTGCGCAAGGCACGCAGGGTGATCAGGGAGTTCAAGCCGGACATCGCAGTCGGAGTCGGCGGCTACGCCAGCGCTCCCCTGCTGTACGCGGCCACAAGGATGAAGATACCAGCCCTGATCCAGGAGCAGAACGGCTTTGCGGGACTGACCAACAAGATACTCTCGAAGAACGTGGGATGCATCTGCGTGGCATATGAAGGGATGGAGAAGTTCTTCCCTGCCGACAAGATCGTGCTCACTGGCAACCCTATAAGGAAGGACATGGTCCCTGCCACTCCCGAGACAAGGGCAGAGGGAGAGGCCATGTACGGGATGGACCCGGAGAAGAAGCATATTCTCGTCATCGGAGGGAGTCTCGGCAGCGGCACCCTCAACAAGGCGATGAAGAAATGGATATCTGAAGGATGTCCTGGCGGTGAGGGTGTGGACGTGCTCTGGCAGTGCGGGAAGTACTACAAGGCCGGAGTCGACGCCTTCATGGCGGAGCATCCAGTCGGAAGCATACATCACAGCGACTTCATAGGGAGAATGGACCTCGCCTATGCCATGGCCGACGTGGTGATCTCCAGGTCAGGCGCAAGCTCGGTGTCCGAGATGTGCGCTGCCCGCAAGGCGGCGGTGTTCGTTCCGTCTCCGAACGTGGCAGAAGACCATCAGACGCACAATGCGATGGCGCTCGTGCGCAAGGACGCGGCCCTGATGGTCAGGGATGCAGAAGCCTCCGAGAAACTGCTGCCTACAGCGCTGGGGCTGCTTGCAGACCCTCAGAGGAAGGCCATGATAGAACAGAACGCCGGAGCAATGGCAAAGATGGACGCCGCGCAGGAAATCGCGGACGAGATTTACAGACTGCTTGAAAAGTAAGACATGTACAGGAACATCCATTTCATAGGAATCGGTGGCATCGGGATGAGCGCGATTGCCAGGTATTACAAGTTCAAGGGATACAACGTTGGCGGATACGACCGCACGCCGTCTGACCTTACGCGCAAGCTGGAGGCCGAAGGCATAGAGGTCCATTATGAGGACCGCCCGGAGATGGTGCCGCAGAACGTGGATGAGACACTGGTGGTCTATACTCCCGCGATTCCTGCGACGCTCAGGGAGCTGCAGTTCGTGCAGGAGAACCGCTACAGGGTAATCAAGCGCTCCAGGATGCTCGGGGAGATTGCGCAGGGTCAGAAGTGCCTCGCTGTCGCCGGCACCCACGGCAAGACCACGACCAGCACCATGGTGGCCCATATCCTCACTGAGAGCGGCGACGGATGCTCGGCATTCCTCGGCGGCATCTCCAAGAACTACGGCACCAACATGCTCATGAGCCAGACTCCCGTCGTGGTAGCGGAGGCGGATGAGTTCGACCGTTCGTTCCTGCAGCTGCACCCTGCCATCGCCGCCATCACGGCGATGGACGCAGACCACCTCGACATCTACGGGGACCTCGCCCATGTGCAGGAGGCCTTCAGGCAGTTCGCATCCCAGGTCTCGGAGTTCCTGATCCTCAAATACGGGCTCCCTATATCGGCAGATGTCACCAAGGCCAGGATACTGACGTACCATTTCAGCGACACACGCGCAGACTTCCATGCCGAAAACCTGAGGCTTGACGCGCTGGGACACTACACCTACGATCTCGTGACGCCTCAGGGAACGATAGCCGACATCAGGGTAGGCACTCTCGGATGGGTCAACGTCGAGAACAGCATCGCCGCGGCGGCGATATGCCTCAAGCACGGCACCGCCCCGGATAAGATCCGCCACGCCATCGGCACCTTCGAGGGCGCGAAGAGGAGGCTCGACGTGCATGTCAACGACGGCAAGGTCACCTACATAGACGACTACGCCCACCATCCTGAGGAGCTCGCGACAGCGATCTCCTCCATCAGGGGCATATTCCCGGAAAGGAAGGTGACCGCAATATTCCAGCCTCACCTCTTCACCAGGACGCGCGACTTCGCGCCTGAATTCGCTGCTGCCCTGAGCAAGGTCGACAAGTTGATACTTCTCGACATATACCCAGCCCGCGAGGAGCCGATCCCGGGAGTGACTTCCGAGATCATCTTCAAGGACATCACGGCGCCTGAGAAGCTGATGATGCACAAGGAAGACCTGATGGAATACCTCGGGAAGGAAGACATCGACGTACTCGTCACGTTCGGGGCCGGAGACATCGACAGATTCATAGGCCCGATTACCGAAATGCTCGAAACAAGGATCGGACAATGAAGGCAAGGACCCAGAGGATAATCGGCATCGCTGCCGCCGCCCTCACCCTGATGGTGATGGCGGCGCTGCTTGTCGCCAATTCCTCCCACCGCAGGCAGCTCACGTGCGAAGGACTTGAAGTGACGGTGTCAGACACGACCCGTTTCGTCACTGAAGAGGATGTGAGGGGCTGGCTTGAGGCGGAGTACGGCAGTTTCATCGGCGAGCGGCTCGACAGCGTCGGCCTCGACAGGATGGAAGGTATCCTGAATGCCCAGAGCGCCGTGCTGAAGAGCGAAGCGTACATCACCCCTGACGGCATCCTGCACATAAAGATCGACCAGAGGGCACCCGTGCTGAAGTTTGTGAAGGGAGAGACTTCCTTCCTCGTCGACTCGAGGGGATACATGTTCCCAATGGTGGAAGGATGCGGCGAGAACCTCCCTGTAGTGAGCGGGGCAATTCCTGTCACCTATGCCGCCGGCTACAAGGGCAAGGCCATCGATCCAAGGGAGGAGCAGTGGCTCGCCGGCATGACAGACATGATGGGATGGATAGCAAGGAGCAAGGTTTGGAGCGACGGGGTCGCGAAAGTGTATGTCGACGACAGCGGAGACGTTACGATAGTGCCCCGCGAAGGCAAGGAGAAGTTCATCTTCGGCACTCCGGACGACTTCGCCGACAAGTTCGCAAGGATATCGAAATATTATACGGAGATAAAGACCAGGCCGGACGGGGCCTCATACAAGACCGTCAATCTCAAGTACAAGGGACAGATAGTCTGCAGAAAGTAAGGATATGGAAGAACGCTACATCGCCTCAGTGGACCTGGGGACATCGAAGATCGCGGTTGCAGTCGCCAGGATAGAAGGCGACAACGTACAGATGATCTACTACAGGGAGACTCCGTCGGAAGGTGTCTCAGAGAGCCGTGTGCTCAATCCGGCCAAGGTCGCAGTCCAGCTGCGCAAGGCTCTTGACATGGCCGAAAAAGAACTAGGCATGAAGATACTCCAGGCCGTGGCCGGTCTTCCACGGTGGGCTGTCAGGCAGGAGATAGCCACGGCCACACTCGAGAGGACAAACGGGGACGAATGCATAGGAGAGGACGAGCTGGAGGCCCTCAAGACGAACGCCATGAGCACATACCCCCTCGCTGACGAGAGCAACGAGGTGATTTACGGCATCGTCGCCCAGTCATTCTCCGTGGAGGACATACACCAGACTTCCGAGGAGGGCGTCATCGGCATGGTCAGTCCTACGATCGACGGCAACTTCAAGGCATTCGTCGGTCCGAAGAGAGCGATGACCAACCTTGACATGGTGTTCAACAAGGCTGGAGTCGCGATTGCCGACAAGGTCTTCACTCCTGCAGCCGTGGCAAAGGCAGTGCTCTCCAACGACGAGATGGACAACGGAGTCGCCCTCATCGAGCTCGGCGCCGGTGCCACCTCGGTAACAGTCTATCATGGCGGCATAATCAGGCACTATGCCGCAATCCCGTTCGGAGGCAACACGATCACTGAAGACATCAAGCAGGAGAGCAGCATCTCGACGAGGCTTGCCGAGAACATCAAGCTCGCCTACGGAGCATGCATGCCTGAAAAGCTGGCATCCCTTGAAGACAAGACCATCAGGATCAACTATACCGAGAACATGATGGAGAAGCAGATTCCTGTCAAGTACCTTGCCGAGATCATAACAGAGAGAGAGCGGGAGATCATAGAGGCGATGCTCTATGAGATCGAGGCAAGCGGCTATGCAGATTACCTGCGCAGCGGAATAGTAATCACTGGAGGAGGTGCCAACCTTGCCAACTGCGGCAACTTCATCAAGGTTCTTTCCGGATACACCGTCCGCGAAGGATTCCCTCTCAACAGATTCTCTTCTGACGGATGTCTGGGAGTTCACGAGACGGAGGCTGCCACTTCAGTCGGACTCATCCTGGCGGCAAAGGAGAACAGGACTCTCAACTGCACCGAGGATGCTCCAGTGGCAGCCAAGGCAGCGGAGATAGAGAATCAGGTCGAAACGGTCCCCGAGGAGCCGGAGATTCAGGGAAAGACTGAAACGGAGACCAGTCTCCAGGAAGGGCAGCTCTTTGGCAAAGAAGAGTTCGGGCCTGAGGTCAAGCCTGAGAAGGAGAAGAGGAAAAGAGAAAAGCCGAAGAAGCCGAAGGGTGCATTTGGTCTCACCTGGGCGAAGGTGAAGGAGAAGATCAACGATCAGATGGACAACCTCTATGAGGGTATGGAAAACGAATAAGGGTTATGGAAGAAACAGACAGAATAGGGATGATTGTGCCGGATGACTGGACTCCGGCCAATTCGATAATCAAGGTCATAGGTGTCGGCGGAGGCGGATGCAACGCCGTGACATACATGTACAGGCAGAAAGTGCAGGGCTGCAGCTTCATAGTCTGCAACACTGACAGCCAGGCTCTCGAGAAGAGTGAAGTTCCTGTCAAGATCCAGCTCGGCAAGGGACGCGGCGCAGGATGCGACCCCATCAAGGGTCGCAACGCGGCGCTCGAGGCTCAGGACGAGATAGCGAAGATAGCGCTCGACAGCGGTACGGAGATGCTCTTCATCACCGCCGGAATGGGAGGAGGCACCGGCACCGGAGCCTCCCCTGTCATCGCCAAGATGGCGAAGGACAGGGGTATCCTCACGGTTGCGGTCGTCACCCTTCCGTTCGAGAACGAAGGCAATGATTCCCTCACCAGGGCGATCGACGGCATCAGCGAGCTGGAGAAGAACGTAGACAGCCTGCTCATAATCAACAACCAGAAGCTCTACACATACTATAGCGGCGAATTCGTGCATGAGGCGTTCCCGAAGGCTGACGAGGTGCTGGCGACTGCAGTGAGAGGCATCACAGAGATAATAAGCTGCCCCGGATACATCAACATCGACTTCGAGGACGTAAAGACCATGATGAAGGACAGCGGCATGGCGCTTATGGGATGCGGCACAGGCACAGGGCCTGACCGTATCGAGAATGCAGTCCGCGAGGCACTGGACTCCCCTCTGCTCAACGACTTCGACCTGAAAACGGCCAAGAATATTCTCGTCAACATAACCATCGGAAAGAACGATCACGGTGTGACGATGAGCCAGCTCGACAAGATCAACCAGAAAATCTCCGAGTACACAGACAACGCCAACAATTTCAAGAGAGGCATCGTCTTCGACGAGGATCCCGAAGTGGGTGACAAGATACACATCACGGCAATAGCCACGGGGCTGAAGTTCATCGAGGCAATCGGCAAGAAGGAAGGAGAGTTCGGCAACTTCATCATGATCGACGACGACTTCACCTACGACAAAGGCGTGACTGAAGCCGGCGAGGGAATCTCCCTCGGGGAGGCCCCGAGCCTCGTGTCAAAGATCGGATTCAGCAGCAAGGACAACTGCAGGCACTTCCACTTCACCGGGGACGAGAAGCCGGCACTGCTGGTAAGCATGGCGGATGACAGGTCCGGTCTCAAGAGGTCCGCAATTTCAAGGAAAAACATAAAGAAATCATAATGAGAAAGACAAGAGTACGCTTCGCGCCTTCACCGACAGGACCGCTCCACATGGGCGGCGTGCGGACAGCGCTGTACAACTACATCTACGCCAAGCAGAACGGAGGAGACTTCATCATCCGTATCGAGGATACCGACTCCCACAGGTTTGTGCCCGGAGCCGAGCAGTACATAATCGAGGCCCTGAATTGGTGCGGAATCATCCCTGACGAAGGCGTCGACGAGAACGGGAAAGTCGTCGAGACCCCATCGGAGAGGCATCCCCATGCCCCATACCGCCAGTCGCAGAGGCGCGGCATCTACCGCAAGTATGCCGAGCAGCTGATAGAGAACGGCTATGCCTACTACGCATTCGACTCCGCCGAGGCCCTCGACGCGGCTCGCGCCGCTGCCGAGGCCAAGGGTGAGACATTCATCTACAACCAGACCACGAGAATGGGTCTCAGGAACTCCCTCACCCTCCCGGAGGAAGAGGTGAAGAGGCTTCTCGAGGAGACGGCTGACTGGACCATCAGGTTCAAGATGCCGTCCGACACTGTCGTGAAGATGGACGACCTCATCAGGGGCCACATCGAGGTCAATACGGACACTCTCGATGACAAGGTGCTCTGGAAGAGGGCCGACGAGCTTCCTACCTACCACCTTGCCAATATCGTAGACGACCACCTCATGGAGATCACGGAGGTCATCCGCGGAGAGGAGTGGCTCCCGTCGCTTCCACTGCACTACATGCTCTACAAGGCATTCGGATGGGAGGAGACCCAGCCTCGCTTCGCGCACCTTTCCCTTCTCCTCAAGCCTGTCGGCAACGGCAAGCTCAGCAAGAGGGACGGAGACAAGATGGGATTCCCTGTCTTCCCGCTGAAATGGACCAACGCCGAGGGCGAGACCTCCCACGGCTACCGCGAGGACGGATACTTCCCTGAGGCGTTCGTCAACATGCTCGCGATGCTCGGTTGGAACCCAGGCAACGACCGCGAGATGTTCTCGATGCAGGAACTCATAGAGTCATTCTCCATGGACAAGGTCCAGAAAGCCGGAGCGAAGTTCAACCCGGACAAGGCGAAGTGGTACAACAAGGAGTACCTGCGCCTCAAGAGCGACGAGGAGCTCACCGACCTCTTCGTGCCTGTGCTCGAGAGCCACGGCATCAAGGTAGAAGGCTGCTACATGTGCCCTGTATCTTCTGACTTCTCCACACACACATTCTCGAAGAACTACATCAAGAACGTGGTCTCCCTCATCAAGGAAAGGGCGACCTTCGTCCAGGATTTCTGGACGATTGCATCATACATCTTCATCGCCCCTTCGGACTTCGAGGCATTCGGAGTCAAGGCAGGAGCGGCAGTCGAGCAGAAGCCTGCTGACCCGCGCAGGGCAGCCGATCCACGCGCCAAGGTATACGATGACGCGGCGACCGCTCCGTTCCTTGCCAAGGACGTCGACAAGTTCTGGAAGGAAGAGAACTGGACTCTGGCAGTGAAGGCCGTAGACTATCTCGCAGGCTGCGGGTGCGGCTCTGACAAGGAATCCATCGAGACTGCGCTCGAAGAGTACATAAAGTCGAACGAGTGGCCTATGGGCAAGGTGATGAACTGCCTCAGGCTCGCCCTCACGGGCGCGTCCAGCGGCCTGGGCATCGCCGACATAATCTCATTCATCGGTATGGACCAGCTGAAGGCACGCGTGGCCTTCGCATGTGATAAACTCAAGTAATCATGAAAATAGCAATCTGCAGCGACCACGCAGGCGTGGAATACAAGGCAAAGCTCATGTCCTACCTTCTCGGCAAGGGATATGAGGTGATCAACTTCGGCACCGACTCGACCGAAAGCATGGACTATTCTGACGTGGCCCATCCACTTGCAGCGGCAGTCGAGAGCGGCGAGGCCGACCTCGGCATCGCCCTCTGCGGCACAGGCAACGGCATGGCGATGACCCTCAACCACCATAAGGGAATCCGGGCCGGTCTCGCCTGGAACACCGCCATCGGAGCGCTTGTAAAGCAGCACAACAACGCAAATGTCCTGGTGATGCCGGCCCGGTTCATATCATACCGGATGGCTGTCAGCATCGTGCGCACATGGCTCACCTCCGACTTCGAAGGCGGACGCCACCAGCGCAGGATCGACAAGATCCCAGTATAGACATATATGCCGTCTTATATACTCAGGAAGGGCGAAAGCCTCACTTCATCGATAGAAGACTACCCCGATGGCATCATCATCCCGATCGACAAGCCGTACAGGTGGACCTCTGCCGATGTCATCCGCAAGGTGAAGTGGGCCGCATGCAGGCATTTCGGGAAGAAGAACCTCAAGGTCGGCCATGCCGGCACCCTCGACCCTCTGGCGACCGGCGTGCTCCTGGTGTGCGTCGGCAAGGCGACCAAGCTCGCAGAGACCCTGCAGAAGCATGACAAGGAGTATGTCGCTGGAGTGACATTCGGAGCCACGACCCCTTCCTATGACAGGGAGAAGGAAATCGACAGGATGTACCCTGTGGACGGAGTGTCCCGGGAGACTCTTGAGGCTGCGCTCCCCTCCTTTGTCGGCGAGCAGGAGCAGGTCGCTCCCCTCTTCTCTGCCAAGTCGGTGGACGGAGTGAGGGCATATGAGATGGCCCGCAGGGCCTACAAGGCCGCCTCGAAGGGTGACGGGACCTTCGACCACAGCGCCGCCGAGCTTCTCTCGAAGCAGCAGATATGCATCACGAAGATGGAGCTCCTCTCCTATGGCGAGCCCGTCGCCGACGCATGCCCTCCGAGCGCCGACAGTCTCAACAGATTCAACGGCCGCATCAATGTCATCGACATCTCGGGACTCGACCTCCCGCACGCCGACATCCTTGTCGGATGCACCAAGGGTACGTACATCCGCGCCCTCGCAAGAGACCTCGGAGAGGCGCTCGGGTCCGGTGCTTTCCTGCATTCGCTCAGGCGCACTTCGACAGGAAGCTTCCGAGTCGAGGACGCACTGGAAGTGGATGAAGTGATGGACATATTGCTCGCCCGCCCATGAAAAGGATCCTCGCCATAGCCGCCGCGCTTCTGCTGTGCATCGGGGCATCCGCACAGGACAGTTTCGGACGCGGGAAAGTGCCTCCGTTCTCGTTCGAGTACGGAGGGGTTCCCTCATCGAAGCTGCTGCCC
>R20__coassemble_747_pt1 | contig 22363 bp, 15 predicted proteins | sample R20__metabat2_low_PE_021 | metagenome-assembled genome bin R20
CACGACCGGACAGAGGCGGGATGGCGGAGGACCGGACATAGGAGGTATGGCGTAGGATTGCGCGGGCTCAGCGGGAGGCCTGGAGGCGGATGAGGAGGCCTTCGCAGCCGGTGAGGATGTCGCCCAGGGCGGACTGGAAATCACCTGTATACCATGGGTCGGCGACGTCACCGGGGGTTTCGGTCCAGTCAAGGAGGCGCGTGACCTTCCCTTCGGGATCGTCGCCTATGATGCGCATGAGGTTGCGTACATTGTACTTCTCCATACATATTATATGGTCAAAGCGTGCATAGTCCCTTCGGGCAAACTGCTGCGCAGTCTTGCCCGGATCAACAGGGATGCCTGACTGAGAGAGAATCCGGCGGGCAGGCGGGTACACGGGATTGCCGATTTCCTCGGTAGAAGTGGCAGCTGACTCTATCTGATACTCCTTCTCAAGTCCCCTGCTGCGCACGAGAGCCTTCATCACAAACTCAGCCATAGGGCTCCTGCAGATGTTGCCGTGGCACACGAAGCATATTCTTTCCATGGCGCAAAGATAACAAAAAGAGAGGTCGGCTGAAACAGTGATTCCAGCCGACCTCACAAACAAGGCAATGAAATTTCCGACTAATCAGCGACAGGGGTGAACTTCACGGCAATCGAGTCAATTCTCTCAGTGGCCGGAGTTGTGAACACGACTGTCGATACAGGATCGTCACCCGGTGCCCATGCAGTTGTGCCAGTCATTGAACCGGTGCTCACTGTCGGGGCTGTACTTGGAGCATACCCCTTACTGTAATAGAGCTGAACGCCGACAATGGAAGGAGCGACAGTGGATGTTCCGGAGACACTCGTAACAGTCAGCTGTGAGCCTGTATACATACGGAGGCTGGTGCCATTGAAATAATACGCACAATCATTCTTGGAGTCTCCCTTTGCATATGAAACGGTGATCCCATCGACACTGTCTGACTTTCCGCTCACAACGACATTTCCTTCAGTAACAGATGAATAAAGAGCCTTATACCTGAACATTGCAGTAGAAACCTTTATCGAGCCAAGCTGGCTTACAACAATGTCCTTGGTAATCTTTATCTTACCCAGAGCAAGTACGACAGTCATCTTGCCGCTTCTGTCAAAACCGCTGTTCTCGGCGACATAGTAGGTGATCTGATACTTCTTGTCTGTGTCAGTCTTGGCTATGTTGGTAGGTTCAGTCACTACGGTACCATCCATTTCGAGACTGACATCCCAGCCGTCAGCATTGGCGATATACACATCAAGAGTCTGTCGGCTTGCTCCGCTTGCTGCCACGTCGGAGATGGTGGTCGAGGTAGGATTGATGGTCGGAGCCGTGTAGTCGAAGTCAGCAAGGTCAGCGGCAGCTATCGGATAGATCTCGATGATATCATAATAAGGATATGCAATACCGGAGATGGAACCCTTCTCCTGTACTGGAGAAATTTGCTTCGAAGAGAAATTGGCAGCGCTCAATGTATAGACCGTGACGGTATCCTTTGCAGCGTCAGCAAATTTCCTGGTGCCGCTCCATGTGCGGATAGCAGAGGAATCAGTGAAATGAAGGCCGTCTATCTTCACATACATGCCGGCAAATGTCGAATCGACGTCTGCCGCATCGATCTCGAGAGCATCGACAGGATCGGCATCACCGGAAACCTTCTGGTCGACATCCTTGAATTCAAGAAGGCCGTTATAGTTTGTCACGGAGGATCCTGAGGCAATGGTAGTCACGATATCCTTGCCGAGAGGATAGTCTGCGACAGTGTTGTACTTGCTGCCATAGAAAACAGCACCGCATCCCTGGCAGTCAGCATCTCTGTCCTGAACTGCAAGAAGGTTCTTGAAGGAGTTCTGTGCATTGTTGCCGACAATGGCTCCCTTGAATTTGTAGCCAGCATAGTCAGCAAGAGACTTCGCCTCTTTTCTTGCAAGATTGAAGCCTGCAGCGAGGTTGTAGAGGTCCTCAGTAGTGAAGAACTCCGTTGTCTCTGAAGTTTCGGAAGGAAGAGAAGGTCTGAACATGAGAGTGTCCTCAGGAACGACGACAAGCTCGAAGTCATAGGTCTTTTCACCGTCGAGGGCAAGGGTAAGGACGGTGTCCTTTCCTTCCTCAGCAGTGAGCCTGATGGTGTCAGGCGCCGCAGTAGAACCTTCCTCAGCATATGTGATGACATACTCGCCGACCTCGACCTGATCGGCCTCCGTCAGAGGCTCCTCGCCCTCGTGGGTGATGCCGTCAGGGCCCCATGTGAGCTGCACGATATTGCCATTCTGGTCAGAAAGAAGCTCATAGGAAGGATATGTCGGCTTAGGCTCCTTGAAGAAGGTGTCCATAGCGAGGTACTCGCCCCTGCCGAGGAACTGCTCCTCTTCTGTCTTCTTCGTGAAGACGTAGCCGTCAGCCGTATAGACCTCGACCGTGAAGCCGTACTCGAAGTTGGTCGGAGGCACTACGATGACAAACTCGGTCGGGGTCTCCGGGTCGAGGATGACTCCATTGCCCTCCTCGTCGGTGGTGATGAGGGTGAGCTCATCACAGCCTTCCTGCTCGTCGTCGGTCTCCATCACAGGCTCGCCGTCGGTGTGCACTCTCGCCTCGCCGCAGAGGACCTCGCCGTCGTTGCCCCTGAAGACAATCTTAAGCACCTCGTCACCTGCTCCGCACATCGAGAAGCCGACTGCTCCGCAGATGTCCTGGCAGTAGAAGTGGGTGTCGTAGGAGTGCTCAGTGCGTGCAACTACAGGGAAGTACTCGCTGCGGAAGATGATGGACTCGTCGTCAGGACGAACCTGCTCAGCAGGAAGAGTGAAATAGACGTAGTCGGACTCTTCGCTGAGGTCGAACTCTGTCGCCATGGATGCCGGGCTGAAGGCCACGTTGTAGTCGACATACCTGCCCTCAGCAGCCTTGACGGAGGTCTTGAAGTAGGCAACCTTCTCGCCGGCGCCGGAAATCATGTCATAGACGACAGGCTCCTTGCCGTACATCGAGACGAGCATCTGGTCGCCCTCTGCCCATACTACATTGCCCTCTCCGTCGGAGACTACCTTTGTGGCAATCGAACCGTGAGAGACCTCTATGGCATCGGTGAGGTCAACCTCCTCCTCCGCCTGTCTGCCTTCGGCAGTGTCGACTTCCTGGACTCTCTCGCAGCCGGCAAGGATGCCGAGCACTGCTGCAAGAGCGGAAGCAAATCTGAAAAATTTCTTCATGATGATATTGGTTAGTGAAAAATCCGAATGTCCACGAAATTAAGCAAATAAATCGTCAAGTCAAAAAAACATGTGTCGCAAATACAAATAGTCATCACTTTTTGAAATACAAATAATTATCACTATAATTGTGGTTGGATTGTTTCGACATTCATTAACCTATCTAATACATCAGACAATGACTTACAAGATCATCGACATCGAGGGCATCGGCCAAGTGTATGCAGAAAAACTCATCGCTGCAGGTATCGACACAGCTGAAAAGCTTCTCGCAAAGTGCGCAGCTCCGGCAGGCCGCAAGGCTCTCGAGGAGGAAACCGGCATCTCAGGCAAGCTCATCCTCACTTGGGCAAACCACGCAGACCTCTTCCGCATCAAGGGTGTAGGTCCTCAGTTCGCAGAACTTCTCGAGGCTGCAGGCGTCGACACAGTAAAGGAGCTCGGTCACCGCAAGGCTGAGAATCTCGCAGCGAAGATGCTCGAGGTCAACGAGGAGAAGCACCTCGTGCGCAGGGTACCTGTACAGGTAGAGGTCGAGAAGATGATCGCCCAGGCCAAGGAGCTTCCGGGAGTGATGACCTACTAATCCTTCCCTCAAGAAGGAATGGAAAGCAAGGCCGCCTCTCGCAAAGAGGTGGCCTTTTATTGAGAAACACGCCGCCCGCAAGACAGTAACGTATAGCAAGGCACATAAAGGATGAAGTTCAGACTTGAATCACCATACAGGCCGTCAGGCGACCAGCCGGAGGCGATAAGGGAGCTCTGCAGCGCCCTCGACCAGGGCGTGAGCGACGTCACGCTCCTCGGTGTGACGGGCTCAGGCAAGACCTTCACGATGGCTAACGTCATCGAGAAGCTGCAGCGCCCTGCCCTGATCCTGAGCCACAACAAGACCCTGGCGGCCCAGCTCTACGGAGAGTTCAAGTCGTTCTTCCCGGACAACGCAGTGGAGTACTTCGTCTCCTACTACGACTACTACCAGCCGGAGGCCTACATCCCGTCGAGCGACACCTACATCGAGAAGGACCTGAGCATCAACGACCAGATCGAGAAGTTGCGGCTGAGCGCCGCGAGCGCCCTGCTCAGCGGCAGGCGCGACGTGATAGTGGTCTCAAGCGTCTCATGCCTCTACGGCATAGGCAATCCTGAGGACTTCCATGCCCAGACCACGACGGTGAGAAGGGGCGAGCGCCGCAGCATGACGGGCCTGCTGTACAGCCTCGTCGACGCGCTCTACTCCCGCACGGAAGCGGAGTTCGCAAGGGGCACCTTCAGGGTCCGCGGCGACACGGTGGACGTCTACCTCAGCGGTGCCGACAATGCCGTGAGGATAGAGTTCTTCGGGGACGAGGTCGACAATCTCAGCGTCATAGACCCTCTCACGGGAGCCTTCATCGAGTCCCTCGACGAGATCAACATCTACCCTGCCCGCAACTTTGTCACGACAAAGGAAAGGGGCATAAGGGCAGTGAGTGAGATCCAGGACGACCTCACGCAGCAGCTGGAGTTCCTCGAGAGCGTGGGCAAGAGCCTCGAGGCCAAACGCCTCAAGCAGAGGGTAGAGTACGACCTGGAGATGATAAAGGAGATGGGCTACTGCCCGGGCATCGAGAACTACTCCCGCTACTTCGACGGGCGCAAGCCTGGGCAGAGGCCATTCTGCCTCATCGACTACTTCCCCAAGGACTTCATCACGTTCATCGACGAGAGCCATGTCACGCTCCCGCAGATCCATGCGATGTTCGGAGGTGACCACTCGCGCAAGTCGGTGCTGGTCGAGTACGGCTTCCGCCTGCCGGCAGCATCCGACAACCGCCCTCTTACCTTCGACGAGTTCGAGTCCGTCACAGGCCAGAAGGTCTATGTCAGCGCCACGCCGTCAGAGTATGAGCTGGGCAAGTCGGAGGGGCTCGTCGTGGAGCAGGTGGTGCGTCCGACAGGCCTCCTGGACCCTCCGATCGAGGTGCGTCCGATAGAGCACCAGGTCGACGACCTCATCGAGGAAGTGCGCAAGAGAGCCGAGAGCGACGAGAGGGTCCTCGTCACCACTCTCACCAAGAGGATGGCCGAGGAACTCTACGAGTACATGCAGAAGATCGGCATCCGCGCCAACTACATCCACTCCGACATCGACACCTCGGAGAGAGTCACCATCATAGAGGACTTCAAGCAGGGCCTCTATGACGTGCTGATAGGTGTCAACCTCCTGCGCGAGGGTCTGGATATCCCGAGCGTGTCGCTCGTGGCGATTCTCGACGCCGACAAGGAAGGGTTCCTGCGCACCGGCAAGTCCCTCACGCAGACTGCGGGGCGTGCGGCGCGCAACGTCAACGGGCTTGTCATAATGTACGCCGAGAAGATAACTCCGTCCATGGAGGAGACGATCAGGGAGACCAACCGACGCCGCCAGAAGCAGATGGAATACAACAAGCTCAACGGCATCACCCCTCAGCAGGTAGAGGTGAAGATGAACACTCTCGCCTCGGAACTCACGTCCTCCTCCGGCGAGAACCCTCGCCTGCGCAACTCTCCGAGCGGGAGAGTCAGCGCGGCCAACTCGGTCGACGACCCGACCTACATACCGAGCCCGAGCGAGCTCGGCAAGGGCTCGGTGTCCGTTGGATTCGGCCACGACTCCAAGAGGGACAGCGACTCCGCATATGAAGACGGAGCAGTCAAGGCAGACCTGGCTGCAGTACTCCAGGATCCGGTCATCCGCTCGATGAGCAGGCCTCAGGTAGAGAAGATGGTCCAGGAAGCGAAACGGAAGATGAAGGAGGCCGCAGCGGCTCTCGAATTTACGGCGGCAGCCCGCTACCGCGACGAGATGTGGGCGCTGCAGCAATATCTCAAGGTATGGAAAGATCAGTAGAAGCACTTTTCCCGCACTTCGACGAAGCGGGCAAAGTCCTTGTCCAGAGGGCATGGGACACGGCTGAAATAGCACTTGCGGGAGAACTCCGCAGCAACGGGGCGCCATTCTTCGAGCACCCTCTCGGCGTCGCCCAGATAGTCAGCGACGAACTCGGCCTCCAGGCCGAATGCGTCGCCGCCGTCTTCCTGCACGAAGCGACCCGCACCCACCATGACATCGACATCAGCGACTTCCCCGCCGACGTCCGCACGATAGTGGACGGCCTCAACAAGATAAGCACCATCAAGCCCAAGGACACACGCCTCGAGGCTGAGAAATACAAGAAACTCATAGTATCCTACTCCGCAGACCCTCGCGTGACCGTGCTCAAGATAGCAGACAGGCTCGAGGTGATGAGGAATCTCTCCATATTTCCGAAGGCATCAAGGGAGCAGAAGATACTCGAGACCCTCCTTCTCTACATCCCTCTCGCCCATCAGCTGGGGCTCTACAACATCAAGAGCGAGATGGAGAACATCTACTTCCGCTTCGCCGAACCTGAGCAGTACAGGGCCATCACCAACAAGCTGAAGGCGACGGAGAAGGACCGCGAGAGACTGATGGAAGAGTTCATCAAGCCGCTCGAGAAGAAGCTCTCCGACGCCGGCATCGTCTACAAGCTCAAGGTCCGCACCAAGACGGCCTACTCCATCTACAAGAAGATGCAGGTCCAGAAAGTGCCTTTCGAGGGCGTGTACGATGTATTCGCCATGCGGTTCATCATCTCCTGCGAAGATGACAGGGACACAGAGAAGGACCTGTGCTGGAAGGTCTACTCCTACGTGACCGAGGAGTACGAGCCGGACACGAAACGCCTGCGCGACTGGATATCCAACCCCAAGCCGAACGGCTACGAGTCCCTGCACATCACTGTCAAGAACCGCCAGGGAGCCTCCATCGAGGTACAGATACGTACAAAAAGGATGGACGACGAGGCCGAGAACGGCAACGCCGCCCACTGGTCCTACAAGGGCATCAAGCACGAGGAGGCCCTCGACAGTTGGATGAAGTCCGTACGCTACACGCTCGAGCACCCTTTCGAGGCCAAGCCGGAGGACCTGCCGCAGCCACCGTCCAAGGAAATCTTCGTCTTCACTCCCACAGGCGAGCTCAGGGTACTCCCTGCAGGGGCGACGATGCTCGACTTCGCATTCAACATCCACTCAGGACTCGGCTCAAGATGTACCGGAGGCAAGATAAACGGCAAGATAGTCTCCATCAGGGAGCAGCTCAAGACCGGTGACGCCATCGAGATCCTGACATCAAAGAACCAGAGGCCGACAGCCGACTGGCTCAACTTCGTCGTCACTTCCAAGGCGAGGACCCGCATAAAGCTGGAACTCAACGAAGAAGAACGCAAGAAAGCCATCGAGGGCAAGGAACTGGTCGAGAGGAAGCTCAAGAACTGGAAGCTGGAGTTCCCGGACGACATGGTCGCAGACTTCATGAAGCACCACAAGCTCTCGTCCCTGAAGTCGATGTACGCTGCAATAGCAGACGGGACCATCGATGTCAACGAGGTGAAGACATACATCCTCGACAAGGCGAAGAAGGCAGCGGTCAAGGAAGAGGTCGAGGACCTTGCGGGATGGTCCGGAAGCGAGGAGAGCAAGACCTCGGGAGACGACATACTCGTGCTGAGCGCAAAGCACGTCAAGGGACTGGACTACAAGATGTCGAAGTGCTGCAATCCTGTCTATGGAGACGACGTGTTCGGATTTGTCACCAGAGGCGAGGGCATCAAGATCCACAGGATGTCGTGTCCCAATGCGGCAAGACTGATCGAGAGATACCCGTACCGCATCCAGAAGGTGGTGTGGAGCGAGACTCCGTCGTCAGGAGACTTCCAGGCGACGGTCCGTGTCACGGCGGAGATGGAGCACACGGTGCTTACCCAGATCATGGAGGTCGTGAATCAGTTCAAGGCATCGATACGAGGCTTCAATGTGCTGGAAGACACCCGTACCAACACCTACGACATCACGATGCGCCTTCTCGTGCCGTCCAACACGGAGCTCGACAAGGTCGTCTCCCAGACGGCCGCCCTGAAGCATGTCATCAAGGTCAGAAGAGCCTGATCATTTCTTTTTCCTCTTGTTGAGCTCACTCTGGAACGCCCTTGCGTTGCGGAGATGGTCGGCGTACGACTTCGCGAAGAGGTGTGTGCCGTCGAAGGCGGAGCTTGCGCAGAAATAGAGATAGTCCCCTTCCGGGTTGAGCACGGCATCGAGACATGCCTTGGTCGGCACCGCGATAGGTCCCGGAGGAAGTCCGGCGTACTTGTAGGTATTGTACGGAGAATCGTACTCGAGGTGTCTGTTGAGCACTCTCGTGAGCTCATAATTGAAGCAATACGCCACCGTAGGGTCAGCCTGGAGCTTCATCCCGGAGTGGAGACGGTTGAGGTAGACGCCTGCAATCTTCGGCATCTCCGGCTCGTAGTTGGTCTCCCCCTTCACGATCGAGGCGACTATCGACACCTGCAGCGGAGTCAGTCCCTGGGCCTCGGCCTTCTTCTTCCGCTCGTCAGTCCAGAACTTGTCATAGGCTTCCTTCTGCTTGTCGAGGACATCCTTCATCGTGGAAGTCCAGTACATCTCATAAGTGTCCGGCATGAAGAGAGAGAAGACATTGCGCGGGGTGAAGCCGTAAGCGGAGAGCATTGCCCTGTCACTCAGGGCCCTCATCACCTCCGTCGAGTCTATCATCAGCTGGCTGCTGATCTTCTGCGCCAGCTGGCTTTTATCCCGCATGGTCCCTGACAGCGTCAGCTTCGCAGGAGACTGCCAGCAGTTGTTGAGCATGCGTGCGACATAGACACTCGTATAGTCGGGGCGGATCTCATAGCGCCCGGGCTTGAAGTATGTCGCCACCTGCTTGTCCTTGAATGTCCTGTCCAGAGAGTACGGATGGCGCACACCGGCTTCGTTGATGAGGGTGGCGTATATCTCGTCGAGAGTCGACTCCGGCCTGACATATAGGACGATGGAGCGTCTGAAATTAGGCAGCTTGTTGTCGCAGAGCCAGTTCCATGACAAAAGCAGTCCGACCAGGAGGAGGATGGCGGAGGCTATGCCTCCGTATGTCAGGAGCTTCTGTTTCCTTGTCGGAGCCTTGCGCTTCCCCGAAGTCTTCTTCCTCGGCTTCGACGCCTTTGCGAGTGCCGCACTTTGAGTTCTTGTCGGCTTGTCCTTTGTTCTTGTAGCCATTACTTACGCAGCAGTATGGTGTCGCCCTCGCGGAGAGTGTGGCCGGAGTCGAAACCGTTGATTTTCATTATGGACTGCTCCCTTACCGCAAATCTCTGGCAGATGTCACGGAGATTCTCGCCGTCAGTCTCGACTATGTACTTGTCCAGTCCCTTGCGGGTCTGGGCCTTCTTCATCTGAAGGTACACGACGGTACCCGGAGCGAGCGCCACAGAAGCGTCGAGGTCATTGATGCGGAGTATTTCCTTCGGGAAGAGATTGAAGTCTTCCGCTATGGAAGCATAGCTCTCACCCTCGCGGGAGTAGATGAACGGGACTCCGTTCTGACGATAGACCGGCCTGGACATCGCAAAGTGGAAAGTCTCGCGGCTCTCGGCCTCGCTCACCTGCTCGGCCTCCGCCATCTGCAGAGGAGACTCAGGAAGCACTTCAGGCTCCGGCTCGGACTCATGGACGGCATTCTTCTTCGTGGCCTTCTTCGCAGAAGCCTTCTTCGACGGCTTCTGCTGAGGCTGGGAGGCAGGCTCCTGGGAGACGGTCTCCGGCGAAGACTCCGAGAAGTCCGACGGCTTCATCAGGTCATACTTCGCGAGTCCGTAGTCCTCGATGTTCTTTATGAGCTTGGCAGGATAGGCAGGGTCAGTGGCATAGCCGGCCTTCTTCAGGCCGTTGGCCCATGCCTTGTAGTCCGTGACCGGATAGTCGAAGAGGAACTTGTAGCGGTCGCGGTATCGCAGGAAGTCGGAGTGGTCGCGGAACGAGTCCTCGTCGGCGTCATAGACCCTGAAGCACTCCCCCGGAGCGTCGTCGTCGACCTTCATGGACTTGCCGGTCCAGTCCTTGTGGCACTTGATGCCGAAATGGTTGTGACCCTCTGCGGCAAGAGCCGAAAGGCCATACCGGGACTCGAGGATGCCCTGGGCAAGGGTGATGCTCGCCGGCACGCCGCTGCGGTACATCTCACGCACGGCAATCTCGGCGTATTTCCTGACGTACAGCTCCTGTGGGGAGACATCAGCCATCAGGGGCATCGCCAGAGCGAGCATGAGTATGGTAAGGAGCCTCTTCATCATTTCGCGGCGGCAACCTTGGCTATGCGGGCCTTGAGCTCCCATGTGCGGAGGCGGTCCTTGTAGAGATTGTTGGCGTTGGTCTTCTCGATCGAGAGCGCCGCATCGGAGTTGTCATCCCACCGGCGACAGTTGTAGACCACGTCATAGATGCGGCCGATGCGCCAGTCGCGGCTGATGCGAAGGCCCACTGCGTAGTCCTCGCCATACTTGGTCACAGGGAAGTTGATGCTGCGCAGCAGCGGCACATAGAACCCTCTCGGAGCGCCGAGACCGTTGATGCGAAGTGCATTGTTGCGGCCGTTGTCAGGAGTCCACTCACGGTGGTCTATGACTCCCGGAGGGAGGGTATTGAGGTCGAAATCAGTCATCCTGTAGGTGCCGACAACCATCGCGCACTTCTGCTCGCGGAATGCATCAACGAATTTCTGCACCGTAGTCTCATCGTAGTACATGTCGTCAGAGTCGAGCTGGATGGCATAGCGACCGCAGTCGGGATGGTGCAGGGCAGCGTTCCAGTTGCCGCCGATGGCATGGTAGGACGGGTCCTGGGCGATATAAATCAGCTTCGGGTCGCCGAGGAAGCTCTTTATCACCTCGGCCGTGCCGTCAGTGGAGTTGTCGTCGACGACGATGACGTTGTACGGGAAGTCCGTCTTCTGCGAGAGCGCCGACTTCAGCGCGTCCGCGATCGTGCGCACCCTGTTGCGGCAAGGGATGATGACCGAAGCCTCATATGCGAAGGTCTCGTCAGACTCAGGCACCTCCTCGAACTCGGGGGCAAGGTAGCCGCCTATGGCCTTGAGGTGCTCCGTACACACCTTCTCCATCTCGACCTGGACTCCCCTGTTGCGAGGGTTGACATAATCGAAGAGCTTCTCCCCGGAGGCCCTGGTGTCGGTCTCCACCTCATAGTAGAGGAATTCGCTGACATGCTCGAGGGCGCCGAGGCGCGAAGCGCGCAGGCGCAGGTCGTAGAGGGCTGCGTACTCGTACTCCTCCTTCATGCCGGCGACAGCCTCCCTGAGGACGGAAGTCCTGTACAAGAGCACGGAGCCAAAGTCGAAATCATCACGGAGGGCGCCGAACTGGCAGTCGATGACCGGGGCCTCGGAGACCTTGTCACCTTGCTTGAAGAAATGGTCGGCGTAGACCATCGCCGCGCCAGTGTCGTCAGCCACCCTGAGCATGCGTTCGAGGGCGAAGGCGACGAACCTGAGCTCGGTCGGCTTGGTGCATATGAGAGTGAACTCAGCCTTGGCGGCCGAGGCTATCGAGCGGATCTTCTGCGTGCTGCAGAGACCGGAGATGTCCACATGGGTTACATTGGAGACCTCTGGCTGCAGAGCGAGCATCAGCATGGTGTCCTGGGACGGAACAAAGCAATCTATCCTTTTCATAACTATGCAAAATTAAACATTATTTGCTACATTTGTCTAAACTGACCGCATCATTATGGATACAAAGATCGTCATCATCCCTACCTACAACGAGAGGGAAAACATAGAGGCCATCATCCGCAAGGTGTTCTCGATCGAAGGCGGCTACCACATCCTCGTCATAGACGACAATTCAAAGGACGGAACTGCAGCGATAGTCAAAGGGCTTCAGGAGGAGTTCCCGGAGAGGCTCTTCATAATCGAGCGTGAAGGCAAGCTCGGTCTCGGCACCGCCTACATCACGGGCTTCAAGTGGTGCCTGGACAAGGGCTACGACTACATCTTCGAGATGGACGCCGACTTCTCCCACGACCCTGACGACCTGCCGAGGCTTTATGCAGAGTGCGCTGAGAAGGGAGCCGACGCAGCGATAGGCTCCCGCTACAGCGACGGAGTGAGCGTGGTCAACTGGCCGATAGGCCGCATACTGATGTCATATTTCGCATCGGTATACGTAAGGACAGTGCTCGGAGTGAAGCTCTACGACACGACCGCAGGGTTCATGTGCTACAGCCGCAAGGTGCTCGAGGCCATAGACCTCGACGACGTGAGGATGAAGGGCTATGGATTTCAGATAGAGATGAAGTTCACGGCGTACAAGCTTGGGTTCAAGGTGGCTGAAGTGCCTGTGATATTCGTCAACCGCAAGCTCGGCACCTCCAAGATGTCCAGCGGCATATTCGGCGAGGCTTTCTGGGGCGTGATGAAACTCCGGCTGAGGAAATTCCATCGCAGGGAAGCCTGACATCATTTCTTGAAAATTTTTCAAAATTCAACATCGGAAGCATTTTTTACGAATGCCTCCGATTTTTATTTCAAAAAGCGGAATTTTACTTTCAAATTGTAAGCAATTCAAGGATATGAAGACTGAATCAGAATCGGTATGCCATTAAATTTCAATCAATTAAAATTTGTTTTTTTAGTTTGAATCTCTAACTTTGTACCCGGTTAGTTAATAGATATGGTGTCAAATGACACAAGATAAACCCCGATGCAGCGAGTGCAACGGGGTTTTTTCGTATCTGATGTTTCATTTTTTCAGTCTCAGGGATATCCTTCCGCGGTCGAGGTCGACCTGCAGGACAGTCACGGTGACATGCTGGTGGAGCTTGAGTATCTTCGACGGGTCAGCCATGCCCCTGACTCCCATCTGCGAAGCATGGATGAGGCCATTGTCATGGAGACCGATGTCCACGAATGCTCCGAAGTTGGTTATGTTGGTCACTATGCCAGGAAGTTCCATGCCTGTGACGAGGTCCGATATCTCATGGATGTCCTGGGCGAACTCGAAGGCCTGCGCGGCCTCGCGAGGGTCGCGCCCTGGCTTTGCAAGCTCCTGGATGATATCGTTTACCGTAGGAAGGCCGAAGTCCTCCTCCACAAAATCCTCAGCCTTGATCCTTGAGCACATCTCAGCATTTCCGACCAGTTCTTCCGGGGAAACGCCAAGAGACTTTGCCATCCTGTCCACGATATGGTAGGACTCAGGATGGACTGCAGAGTTGTCAAGAGGATTGGCAGAACCCTGGACCCTGAGGAAGCCCGCACACTGCTGGAACGCCTTGGCGCCGAGACGCGGGACCTTGATGAGCTCCGCCCTGGTCTTGAAGCCTCCGTTCGCCGTGCGATAGGCTACGATATTCTCGGCAAGGGAAGGGCCTATGCCGGCCACATAGCTCAGAAGCCAGCTGCTCGCCGTGTTGAGATTGACTCCTACGCTGTTGACGCATGACTCTACGGTATTGTCGAGCTTCTCCTTGAGGAGATTCTGGTCTACATCGTGCTGATACTGACCCACTCCGAGAGACTTCGGGTCTATCTTCACGAGCTCCGCGAGAGGATCCATCAGGCGTCTTCCGATAGAAACTGCGCCCCTTACCGTCACATCCTCGTCCGGGAATTCCCTGCGGGCGGCCTCAGAGGCAGAATATATCGAGGCTCCGTCCTCGCTTACGGTCCATACCCTGCAGCCCTCCGGGAGTTCCACTTTCTTCATGAACTCCTCGGTCTCGCGGCTCGCGGTGCCGTTTCCTATCGCGACAGCCTGGATGCCGTATTTCGTGAGCATGTCGGTGACTGCAATTATCGACTTGACCTTCTCGTTCTGCGGAGGATGCGGATATATTATGGTATGGTACAGCAGACCTCCCCTCTCGTCGAGACAGGCTATCTTGCACCCGTTCCTGAATCCAGGGTCTATCGCCATCGTCCTCTTCTGACCTACAGGTGGAGAGAGGAGAAGCTGGCGGAGATTCTCCCCGAAGACTCTGATTGACTCTATGTCAGCTTTCTGCTTGGCCTCCCTTATCACCTCATTCGTGATCGACGGCTCCAGCAGACGCTTGTAGCAGTCGTCGACAGCGAGATGGATCTGCTCGGAAAGTTTCGGTCCCGGATATGAGTGCTCCTGACAGAAGTCATAGTATATCTTCTTGCCGCAGCGCTCAGGGTCAGCGTCCACAGACACTGAAAGGAAGCCTTCGTTCTCCGCACGAAGCATCGCAAGAAGGTTGTGGGAAGGAACCTTCTCTATTGGGTAAGAAAAATTGAAATAAGACCTGTACTTGGCCGCCTCGGGGGCTTTCTGGGCTGCCTTGGTGGCTTTGGACACGACCCTGCGTGTACGGAAGATGCCTCTTACGGCCTCCCTGATCCCGGCAGTCTCGCTGAGGCGTTCAGCTATGATGTCGCGGGCCCCGGCGAGGGCATCCTCGACGCTGGCAACCTTATCACCGACATACTTGCGCGCCTCGGCCTCAGGGTCGGAGACCTTCACCTCGAACATCCTGTCGGCAAGAGGTTCCAGTCCGGCCTCGCGCGCAGCGGTAGCGCGCGTGCGACGTTTCGGACGGTACGGAAGATAGAGGTCTTCCAGCTCCGAGGCATCAGTGCAGCCTTCGATGGACGACTTGAGCTCGTCAGTGAGCTTGCCAAGACCGGAAATGGTCTCAAGGACGGTCGTCTTGCGCTTCTCCATGTCAGAGAAGACATCGTTCCAATGGCGTATCTCGGCCACGGAGGCATCATCAAGTCCGCCCGTGCGCTCCTTGCGGTAGCGGCTGATGAACGGGATAGTGTCCCCATCCTCGAACATCCGGACGCAGTTCTCGACCTGCCAGTCCTTGACATCGAGCTTCTTGGCGATATAGTCTATGTATAGCTGTTTCATATCAGTCCTGAGATATCGTCTTCAACTCCTGGCGGTACGCAGACAGGAGCCTCGACCTCGAGACGAACCCTTTGTAGTGCCTGTCATGGTCGATCACAGGGAGTCTCCATGCGTTGGTCCTGTCAAACTTGCGCATGACGCTGTCCATCGGTTCGTCGATGTACACATACTCCAGAGGCGACTCCATGATGTCGTAGACATGCATGGTGTCATACTCCTCCGACTTGAACATGAAGCCGCGGATGTTGTCGAGGTCGATAAGACCAAGGAAACGGTCGCTGCCGTCGACCACCGGAAGCACTGCGCTGTTGTCCTGCGAGATGATGCCGACGACATCCCTGAGCGTGTCCCTGAGATGAACTCTCGGATACTTGTCCCTTACTATGTCCTCGATGCGGAGGAGAGTCAGCACGGCCTGGTCGTTGTCATGGGTCAGCAGCTCGCCCGTCTTGGCGATACGCTTGGTGTAGATGGAGTATTTCTCGAAGATTCTCGTCGTGCCGTACGCTATCGTGGCGGAGAGAATCAGAGGCACGAGAAGTTCATATCCTCCTGTCGTCTCGGCAATGAGGAAGATCGCCGTCATCGGAGCCTGCATGACTCCGGCCATCAGCGCTGCCATGCCCACAAGCACGAAATTCTGCTCCGGGACAGTGAGAGGCGAGGATGCGAGGGTCAGGTTCAGCACTCTTGCGACAACGAAGCCAAGGATGGCGCCGACGAAAAGGGTCGGACCGAACGTACCTCCGACTCCGCCTCCCGCGTTGGTCAGGGTCATCGCAAAGACCTTGAGCAGAAGCACCAGAAGGAAGAAGAGAGGCACGCCCCACTTCCAGTGAAGCATGAATGCAAGGATTGTCTTGCCGTCATAGTTGATCTCACCGCCGTTGAGGAGTATGCCGAGAGAGTCGTAGCCCTCTCCGTAGAACTGAGGGAAGAGGAATATGAGAAGGCCGAGGCCGACGGCACACAAGGCCCACTTGCCGAAGCCGAGCCTAATGCCGCTGAGCTTGTCCTCGAGCCACAGGGTCACCCTCGTGAAGTACAGCGAGCAGAACCCTCCGCAGATGCCCAGTATGATGTAGAACGGCACGTTGACCATCGAGAAAGTGGTGATCGTGCACTCGAACTGCGGGGCGTCTCCGAGAAAGATGTACGACACCATCGTCGCCGACACCGCAGAGATCAGAAGCGGCAGGAGCGACGTCATCGAGATGTTGAAGAGGAGTATCTCCATCGTGAAGAGCACTCCTGCAAGGGGCGCCTTGAATATGCCGGCGACGGCGGCGGCGGAGCCACAGCCGAGCAGGATCGTCATGTTGCGGTAGGACATGCCCATGATGCGGGCAAAGTTGGAGCCTATCGCCGCTCCTGTATAGACAATCGGGGCCTCGGCTCCGACCGAGCCTCCGAATCCAATCGTCACGGCAGACGTCAGGAGGGATGACCACATGTTGTGCGGACGTATCCTGGACTTGTTCTTGGACACGGCGACAAGCACCTTGGTCACTCCGTGGCCTATGTTGTCCTTCACGATGAACTTGAGCAGCAGCAGGGAAATCAGCATGCCGACTCCCGGAGTTATGAGATTGCGCCACCCGTACGCAGAGCCTGTGCCGGAGACAAGGCCCTTGACGAAGTGGATGGCAGTCGTGAGGATCACGGCAGCAAGACCGGAGCACACACCCACGAAGAACGACAGGATGAGGAGCTTGTTGTGCTCCGAGATCCTGTCAAGGAAGTTTTTCACCGAACCCGGTGACCATCTCTTGGGTGCTGCTGCCATTGCAAAAAAAAGAGGCCGGGAAGAACCTGACCTCAACTGGAATTCTATGGGCGTACTGACTTATGCGTCTGCCGTGTCATCGTCGTACTGAGAAATGTTGTCGTCAGGAAGTGGGGTCGCTTCATCATCTCCCGCCCCGGCATCTGTAGGACTTCCTGCATTGGACTCTTCATCGAGCCACTTCTCAATGTCATCTATGTCGTCGGTCTTGATCTGTATCTTGACGAGATAGATGTCATCGCCGAGCTCGATGGTCACCGCATGGAACTGGGTGCCGTCAGGCTTCGGGTATGTGGTTATGTCAGGGAGATAGTCGCTGAACCCATGGGGATATTTCTCTGCAAATGCCGCAGCGACTGCCTCGGACATCTTTTCGTAGCTTACAACGTGTCTTTTTATAGGTGCTTTCATAACGCTTCTCAAAAACAGGTGCAATTATAAGTCAATTTTTCCGACCATACAACATTGTCTAATGTTTTTTGAAAAAAAGTGACTTCTGAGCCTTCTTCTTTTCCATGTCGTGCTCCGTGAACACAGGCTTCATCGTCCTCGGGTCGAGCCCGGTCCAGTACATCACCGATGACGTCGTCATCGGAGTCGGGGTGAAGTCCTGCACCTGGTCCATCCAGATGCCCTTGAGGGCGGGATGGTGCGCAAGGCACTCCATGTCCTTCATCGTGCAGCCAGGGTGCGAGGAGATGAAATACGGCACGATGCCCGTCTTGCGTCCAGCAGCCTCGGTGACCTTGTCGAACTCCCTGCGCAGGCGCTCGAAGAGCCTGAACGAAGGCTTGGCCATGTAGTACAGGACATTGTCCTGCGTATGCTCCGGAGCCACCTTGAGGCGTCCTGAGGTGTGGTTGAGGACAAGCTCCTTGAAATAAGGATATGACGTCTCGTCGACGAATCCCTTCTTCTCGTCGAGGAAAAGGTCGTACCTTATGCCGCTGCCAATGTAGGAGTGGCGTATGCCCTTGACGGCATCGACCCTCCTGTAGAGTTCCAGTACCTTGGCATGCGAGCGGTCGAGGTTCTGGCAGGGCGACGGGAAGAGACATGACTTTCGGCGGCAGACATTGCAGACCGACAGGTCCTTGCCGTGCATTCCATACATGTTGGCGGTCGGGGCGCCGAGGTCCGATATGTTGCCTGCGAAGTCCGGCAGGTCGAGAAGCCCCTTCGCCTCCTTCACTATCGAGTCCATGCTCCTGGACTGGATGAACTTGCCCTGATGGGCGGCGATAGTGCAGAAATTGCAGCCTCCGAAGCACCCCCTGTGGGTGTTGATGGAGAACTTTATCATGTCGTACGCCGGGATGCGCTTGCCCTTGTAGCGAGGATGCGGGAGCTTGGTGAACGGGAGGTCCCAGAACGAGTCCATCTCCTCAGTCGTCGCCGGAGGCAGAGTCGGGTTGATCTGTACATATCCGCGTCCGACAGGCTCTATGATGGTCTGCGGGTGCATCATGTTGGCATGGGTCTCGATCTGGTGGAAGTTCTCCGCGAAGGCCCGCTTGTTTTTCTGGCACTCCTCGAAGGAGTGCAGCAGCAATGCATCCCCGACCTTCGGTTCTCCGGTCATGTAGAAGGCTATCTGGGAGATCTTCCTTATGTCATGGTCGCTCCATCCGGCCTCTATCGCTCTCGTGAGCTCGAGCATCGTGCGCTCCCCCATCCCGTAGCAGAGCCAGTCTGCGCCGCTGTCGACAAGAATCGACGGGAAGAGCCGGTCCTGCCAGTAGTCGTAGTGCGTCACGCGTCTCAGAGACGCCTCAATGCCGCCGATCACGACAGGTATGTCGGGATATATCTCCTTCAGGATCTTCGTATAGACGGTGACGGCGTAGTCCGGCCTCTGGCCGAACTTGCCGTCAGGAGTGTAGGCATCGTCGTGGCGCAGGCGCTTCGATGCAGTGTAGTGGTTGACCATGGAGTCCATGGCACCGCTGTTGACGGCAAAGTAGAGCCTCGGGGTACCCAGTTTCCTGAAGTCGCGCAGGTCGTCCCTCCAGTTCGGCTGCGGTACTATCGCTATGCGGTAGCCGTACTTCTGCAGGTAGCGCGATATGCAGGCCGTACCGAAGGACGGGTGGTCCACAAAGGCATCACCAGTGAAGAAGATGATGTCGATGTAGTCCCACCCGAGGGCCTTCACCTCCTTGACGGAGGTAGGAAACATGTATGGGGTATCGCCCATATTGGATTTACATTCTTTCCGGAAGTTCTATGCCGAGTATGCGCATCGCCTTCACGAGCACTCCGGCAAGGGTCTCGATCAGCACGAGACGGACCTTGAGCAGAGTCTCGTCCTCCTCACGGAGGATAGGAGTCTCATGGTAGTACTGGTTGAACTCCTTGGCGAGCTCGTAGGCATAGTTGGCTATGACAGCCGGCGAGAAGGCGGCAGCGCCCTCGGCAATCTTCTGAGGGTAGGCGTTGAGCAGCTTCAGGAGACGGGTCTCCTTGGCGCTGAGCTCGACGTCAGGCCTGATGTCGGCCGTGGAGAAGCTGATGCCCCTTTCGTCTGCCTTGCGCAGTATGCTGCGGATGCGGGCGTGAGTGTACTGGATGAACGGGCCAGTGTTGCCGTTGAAGTCGATCGACTCCTTAGGGTCGAAGAGCATCGTCTTCTTCGGGTCCACCTTGATGATGAAGTACTTGAGCGCTCCGAGGCCGATCATATGGAAGAGTTTCTCCTTCTCCTCCTCAGGCATGTCTTCGAGCTTGCCGGATTCGGAGGAAGTGGCCTTGGCCTCCTCGTACATCTTCTCGATGAGGTCGTCAGCGTCGACTACCGTGCCCTCGCGGGACTTCATCTTGCCCTCCGGGAGCTCCACCATTCCATACGAGAGGTGGTAGATCTGGTCTGACCAGTCGTAGCCGAGCTTCTTGAGGATGAGCTTGAGCACCTGGAAATGGTAGTTCTGCTCATTGCCCACGACATACACGTGCGAGTCGAGCCTGTGCTCGGAGAAGCGGCGCTCGGCAGTGCCGAGGTCCTGGGTGATGTAGACTGAGGTACCGTCGCTCCTGAGGAGGAGCTTGCGGTCGAGGCCGTCCGCAGTGAGGTCGCACCATACGGAGCCGTCCGGGTCGCGCACGAGCACTCCCATGTCGAGGCCCCTCTGGACGATTTCCTTGCCCAGGAGGTAGGTCTCATGCTCATAGTATACCTTGTCAAAGGATATGCCGAGGGTGGCATAGGTCTCGTCGAATCCGGCAAACACCCATGAATTCATCTTCTCCCAGAGAGCGCGCACCTCAGGGTCGCCCTGCTCCCACTTGACGAGCATCTCATGCACGGCCTTCAGGGAAGGAGCCTCCTTCTTGGCGGTCTCCTCATCCATGCCTGAAGCGACGAGTTCCTTCACCTCACGGGTGTAGATGTTGTTGAACTCGACGTAGCAGTCGCCGACGAGATGGTCGCCTTTCTTGCCCGTGGACTCAGGGGTCGCGCCATCAAAGGACTTTTCCCAGGCGTACATGGACTTGCAGATGTGGACGCCGCGGTCGTTGACGAGGGTGGTCTTGATGACGTTGTTGCCGCTGGCCTTGAGAAGGTCTGAGACTGACGCACCGAGGAGGTTGTTTCTTATATGTCCGAGGTGCAGTGGCTTGTTGGTGTTCGGTGACGAGAACTCGACCATCACGGTCTTGCCGGTCGGAGGAAGCTGGCCGAAGTCAGGGTTGCCTGCTATCTCTGCGAAGAGGCCGTTCCAGTAGACCTTGGACAGGAGAAGATTGAGGAAGCCCTTGACGACATTGTAGTCGCTTATCTCCGGTGCATTGGCCTTGAGCCAGTCGCCTATCGCCTTGCCGGTGTTGTCCGGGGTGCTGTGTGAGATGCGCAGGAGCGGGAACACCACGAGGGTGAAGTCTCCCTCAAACTCCTTGCGTGTGGCCTGTACCTGAAGGGTACCGGCGTCTATGTCTGCACCGTAGAGAGCCTTGATGGCTTCAGCGGCTTTTGATGCAATGAATGATTCAGGGGTCATATTATCCGAGGTATGTCTTGAGAAGCTTGCTTGCACTAGGCTTCTTGAGTTTCCTGATGGCCTTCTCCTTGATCTGGCGTACGCGTTCCCTCGTGAGGTCAAGCCTCTCACCTATCTCCTCGAGGGTCATTTCCTGGCATCCGATGCCGAAGAAGGACTTGATGATTTCCCTCTCGCGAGGGGTGAGTATCTGGAGAGATCTCTCGATCTCCGTACTGAGGGACTCGTTCACGAGACCGCGGTCTGCGCTCGGCGAGTCGTCGTTAGGCAGCACATCGAGGAGCGAGTTGTCCTCGCCCTCCACGAAAGGTGCATCAACGGACACATGCCTGCCGGAGACCCTGAGGGTATCTGCAATCTTGTCGCGAGGCACCTCTATCATCTCGGCAAGCTCGTCGTTTGATGGGAGACGCTCGTTCTCCTGCTCGAACTTGCCGAGTGCCTTGTTTATCTTGTTCAGGGAACCTACCTGGTTGAGAGGGAGACGCACGATACGGCTCTGCTCTGCAAGTGCCTGGAGGATACTCTGACGAATCCACCACACAGCATAGCTGATGAACTTGAATCCACGGGTCTCATCGAACTTCTCGGCAGCCTTGATGAGGCCGAGATTGCCCTCATTGATAAGGTCCGGAAGGCTGAGTCCCTGGTTCTGGTACTGCTTTGCCACTGAAACGACAAAACGGAGGTTTGCCCTTGTGAGCTTCTCCAGAGCCTGCTGGTCGCCCTTGCGTATCCTCTGGGCGAGTTCGACTTCCTCTTCCGGTGTCACCAGTTCCTCACGGCCGATCTCCTGGAGGTACTTGTCCAGAGATGCGCTCTCACGATTGGTGATTGACTTTGTAATCTTTAACTGTCTCATATATAGTACACAACAAAAATACCTGCCGGTCCGGCCGGCAGGTATCATACTTATCTTGCAGAAGCCTGACTATTCCTTGCCGAAGCCGAAATATGAGGCCTTCCCGCTTGCTGTGACGCCCTCGACGAAGACAGCCCTCTTGCTCTTCTTCGCGATTTCGACCACATCCTCAGGCTTGCTTACAGGCTGGTCATTGACATACTGGATGATGAATCCTTCCTGTGCACCCGCCTCCATGAGCTTGCCGGAGCCTACGGAGACAATCTCCACGCCGCTCTTGAGCCCAAGCCTTGCGAGAGTCTCCTTCGAAGGAGCGGCGAGATATGAGCCATAGAACGCTACGGATCCGTCCGGAGCTACCGAGCCGTTCTGGGTATCAGTGCCGTAGAACGTAAGCTCGACGGTCTTCTGTTCTCCATTACGGATGATGACGGCTGTGGCTACATCTCCCGGGTGATAACTGTTGACCTTCTCCTGAAGCGCGGAGACGGTGTTGGTCTCCTGACCGTCGAGGGAGATGATGACATCGTCTTTCTTCAGCCCTGCCTTGTCGGCGGAACCACCCTTCGTGACCTCGTTAATATATACGCCCTTGAGGGAAGAAAGTTTCATATCTTTCTTGATTTCTTCGTTCACCTGACGGATGCTGACGCCAAGGACAGCCCTCTTCACGGTACCGAAGTCGATGAGGTCGCTGACTATC
>R20__coassemble_748_pt1 | contig 22335 bp, 21 predicted proteins | sample R20__metabat2_low_PE_021 | metagenome-assembled genome bin R20
AGCCCAAATCTTGATGATCAGGATTTTTTCTGACATTTGACTGACGGCTTTCCTTTTTTCAGCTGCTTCACCATGAAGCAGCTGTTTTTTGTTTGACAACACTTAACAATATATTTTATGTCAGTACTATTCTTACTTTTGGGAATGATTCTCGGTGCGGCCCTGGCACTGGGAATCTATATATTCCTCCACAAACGCTCCCTCAACGGCAAGAAGGAAGAGATCCTCGAGCAGGCAGAGCGCGAGGCAGAGGCTATAAAGAAAGACAAGATATATCAGGCCAAGGAGAAGTTCCTCCAGCTCAAGAGCGAGCATGAGCAGTATGTCAATGAAAAGAATGCCAAGATCCGTGAGACTGAGAACCGTCTCGGACAGAAGGAGAATTCTCTAAACCAGCAGACTGCCGAGCTCAACCGCAAGATGAATGACGCCGAGAACGCAAAGAAGTCCTTCAATGCCCAGAGAGAGATCCTCGAGAAGAGGACCGAGGAGTACGCCAAGCTCTCCCAGCAGGTCAACCGTCAGCTGGAGGCTGTGGCAGGCATGACTTCAGAGCAGGCCAAGAACATGCTCGTCGAGAACATGAAGGCCGAGGCCCGCACTGCGGCCCAGGCCTACATCAATGACACCATGGATGAGGCCCGTCTCAATGCCGCCAGGGAGGCAAAGCGCATAGTCATCAACACTATCCAGCGCACTGCCACAGAGACGGCAATCGAGAATGCAGTGACCACATTCCCTATCGAGAATGACGAAATCAAGGGCCGCATCATAGGCCGTGAAGGCCGCAACATCCGCGCCCTCGAGGCCGCCACCGGAGTCGAGATCGTCGTCGACGACACTCCTGACGCGATACTTCTCTCTGCGTTCGACCCTGTCCGCAGGGAAGTCGCACGCCTTGCACTCCATCAGCTCGTAGTCGACGGACGTATCCATCCTGCACGCATCGAAGAGGTCGTCACTAAGGTACGCAAGCAGCTTGAGGATGAGATTCTCGAGACCGGAAAGAGGACCTGCATCGACCTTGGCATCCATGGCATGAACATAGAGCTCGTCAAGCTCATCGGCCGCATGAAGTATCGCTCATCCTATGGTCAGAATCTTCTCCAGCACTCCCGTGAAGTCGCCAACATCTGCGCCATCATGGCTTCCGAGCTCGGACTCAACCCTAAGATTGCCAAGAGAGCCGGCCTTCTCCACGATATAGGAAAGGTTTCGGAAGATGACCCGGAGCTGCCACATGCACTTCTCGGTGCCAAGCTCGCAGAGCAGTACAAGGAGCGTCCTGACATCTGCAACGCCATCGGTGCCCACCATGAGGAGATGGAGATGACGTCCATCATCGCTCCGCTCGTGCTGGTCGGCGATGCCATCTCAGGAGCACGTCCTGGAGCACGCCGCGAGGTCATCGAGTCGTATATCAAGCGCCTCAAGGACATGGAGAACCTTGCTCAGGGCTATCAGGGAGTCACCAAGGCCTATGCCATCCAGGCCGGCCGCGAGCTTCGCGTGATCGTAGGTGCTGAGGAGATATCAGACGAGAGAGCTGCGCAGCTCTCCGGAGAGATCGCCCAGAAGATTCAGGAAGAGATGACTTATCCGGGCCAGGTCAAGATCACGGTCATCCGCGAGACCCGTTCGGTAGCATTCGCAAAGTAATCATGAGACTTCACCATATCATTTTTGCCACCGCCCTTGCAGCGGTGGCTTTCAGTTGCTCCGTGGAAAGGAATTCGCTTACCAAGGACGAGATCGGTCTGATTGACTCCTCTGACAGTGTGATGAGGGTGCTGACCGTTGAAAACGAGGCTGACTCCCTTGTCCTGCGCACCCAATGCACGGATTTCCGTCTTAGAGACATAGGCTCAGATGTCTACCACACCCTTGCGGAGAAGATGGTCGCCACGGTCACTTCCCCTGAGCAGGATGGCGTCGGCATAGCCGGACCGCAAGTCGGCGTCACCCGCAGGGTGGTCGCCGTCCAGCGTTTCGACAAGGAGGGCGAGCCTTTCGAGGTCTATCCCAACATAAGAATCGTCGCAAGGAAGGGTGACATGAAGCCAGGACCTGAGGGCTGTCTCTCGATTCCGGGCAGAAGGGGAGAGGTGATGCGCTATCAGGAAGTCGAGATATCATACATCGACCCGACTACCCTGAAAGACACCACCGAGACAGTCACCGACTACACCGCCGTCATCTTCCAGCACGAGTGCGACCACCTCGACGGCATCCTCTACACCGACTACCTGAAGTAGCGGTGCTCGAATTTGTGCCATTTAGGCCGAGCGTGAATAATCTGGCTAGAGCCTGATCTGAACCAGCCTGGTCCTGGCTTCTGACAGTATCTCCTTCTCGCCGGGGACGACTCTGTGCTTCATCACGAGCTTGCCGCCGGCGATGACCGAGTCGATGCAGTCGCTGTGGGCCGAGTAGACGTAGTTGGCAAGGAACGGGGCGGGGGAGAGGAAGTAGCTGCTCTCCGTCTCCACGATGTTGATGTCGGCTATCATGCCCTCTGCTATCCTTCCGGTGTTGAGTTTCAGGCATTTCGCCGCGTTTGTGGTCGCCATTGCAAGAAGGTCTTCCAGCGGGAGCGCCTTCGGGTCGCTTCTCCATGCTTTCTGGAAGAGCGCGGCGGTCTTCATCGCCTCGAGGATGTCGAGGTTGTTGGAGGACGCGCACCCGTCAGTACCGATGCAGATGTTGATGCCTGCGGCCTTCATCTCGTTGTACAGGAACTTGTAGCCGGAGGACAGCTTGGCGTTGGAGTTGATGTTGTGCACGCATGTCACTCCGCGCTCCGCAAGCAGCTCTATGTCGTGCTCCGAGAGCCACAGGGTATGGGCAGCGATGAGGTTCGGCCCGAGCGCTCCGAGCTCGTCGAGGTACTCGACCGGCGTAAGGCCTCCGTGGGCCGCCTTGCAGTCCTCGACTTCCTTGAGGGTCTCGCAGACATGGGTGTGGAGGAGGATGCCCTTGCTGCGTGCAAACTCGGCCGCCCATCTTATCATCGGCTCGCTCACAGAGTATACTGCATGGAAGTTGAGGGCGTAGATGCTGCCTGTCGAACCAGGTGCAGGCTTGTAGGTCTCGTACCTCTCCTCGCACTGAGCCTTCTGCTGCTCCGCCACTTCAGGGTCGAACTTGTCCATGATGTCGTAGCCCGTGACGGCCCTCAGCCCCATCTCCTCTGCGGCCCTGAGGGTCGCCGGGAAGGACCAGTACTGGTCGTTGAAGGTCGTAGTGCCGCTCTTTATCATCTCCAGCATCGCCACCTTGCTGCTCCAGTAGATGAAGTCGTGGTCGATGCCTGCCTCTATGTCCCAGATCCTGGAGATCCAGTCGTGGAAGACCACGTCCTCTCCGATTCCCTTCATCATCGTCATCGGGGTGTGCACGTGCATGTTGACAAAGCCAGGCATCGCCACCTTGCCGCTGCACCTCAGCACCTCGTCGCCTTCCTCAGCGCTTATCGTTCCGGCGTCGGAGATCTTCGCAATCAATCCATTCTCGACGAGGATGTCGCACTGACGTCCGTCTACAGTTATATCCTTGAGTATTATCCTGTCCATATAAATTGAAAATCGCCGGCTCAAAGGGGCCGGCGCTGTGGTTATCGACTAGAAGTCTGTACCCTGAGGGTCTTCGTACTCTCTCTGCGGTATCTCGCCGTCAAAGCAATTGTCCTTGATGTATTCGATGACTTCAGCAAGCCCGGTCTGGAACTTCTCGAAGTCTTCCTTGTAGAGGAAGATCTTGTGCTTGTCGAAGGTGAAGCTTCCGTCGCCTTCCATCCTTTTCTTGCTTTCCGTGATGGTGAGGTAGAAATCCTTGCCACCTCTCGTGGACTTCACGTCGAAGAAGTATGTACGCTTGCCTGCTCTCACCGGCTTGGAGAACACATCCTCTGCTCCATGATCCTGCGCTGATGCGCGGTCGTTGTCATCTCTGTACATCTTTGGTCTTTTTTAACTTTTCAGCAAGCAAAATTAGAATTTTTTATCGAATCTCTATTATCTTTGCATAATAATTTTCGTTGAAATATGCTCAATAGAAGAATTCTCCGCATCAAGGCGTTCAAGGAACTGTACAGCTACGCTGAAAATCCTTCCATGACGCTCAAGGAAGCTGAAGCAGAGCTCCAGATTGCCTGCGAGGCTACCAGAGACCTCTATCTCTATATGATGGCCCTCATCGTCCCTCTCACAAAGGAAGCTTCCGACAGGATAGAATCCCGCAGGAAGAAATTCAATCCCACCGAGGAGGACCTCAACCCCAATACAAGATTCGCGGACAACCTCGTCGCAAAGACTCTCTCCGAAGATCCTGACCTCAAGAAGCTTCTGTCCCGCAAGAAACTTTCCTGGGACCAGAATGATGTATTCCTCCGCAAGCTTTACGACTCGATAAGTTCCAAGCAGTACTTCCAGGACTATATGACGTCTGAGAAGTCAGGGCTCGCCCAGGACATCGATGTCTTCGTGAAGATATTCGAGGAAGAGCTGGTCGACAGCGAGGATCTCGAGCAGATTCTCGAAGACATGTCGATATATTGGAACGATGACCTTGCATATGCCCTCACACAGTGCTGCCGCTCCCTCCAGGCGATGAAGAAAGGCGCTCCGTGGCAGTACCCTCCTCTTTTCCAGAGTGAGATGCTCCTGAAACCGGATGTCAAGCCGGGCAGCGACCGTGAGTTTGTGACCGGTCTCCTTCGCGCGGCATTCTCCGGCTATTCCAGATATTATGAGATGGTGGCACAGGCCGTGCCTAAGTGGGACAAGGACAGGCTCTTCACGACGGATGTCGTGCTGATAATCTGCGGACTTGCCGAGGCTGAGCACTTCAAGGACATTCCAACCAAGGTCACCGTCAACGAGTATGTCGAGATATCCAAGTTCTACGGCACCCCGAAGAGCCGTCCTTTTGTCAACGGCCTTCTCGACAGGCTCATAAAGGAAAACCTCTCTCTCACGATATAATAACCCAAAATGCATATGAACACAATTTTAGTTTTGCTTCAGACCCAGGCAGCAGCTCCTGCACAGGGCGGCCAGGCCAGTTTCTGGATCATGATCATCCTTCTCTTCGGAGTAATGTGGCTCTTCATGATCCGTCCGCAGCGCAAGCAGCAGAAGGAGCTCGAGGAGTTCCGCAACAGCCTCAAGAGGGGTGACAAGGTTGTCACCGCAGGAGGTATCTACGGCACTGTGGATGAAATAAAGGAGAGGTATGTCGTCATCAAGGTAGACGGCGAGACCAAGCTCAGAGTCGACAAGAACTCCATCGTAAAGGACAACTCTCCTGAATAGTCCTGCTGCCGATGCTGCGTGAGTGGTACCACAGGCTGGCTGCCATGCTTCATGTGTCAGGGAGGGATGCCAAGGATTTCGCGGCTTCCTTCCTTGCCGCACTTGTGATATGGCTGGTCTATACCATGACGCAGACTGCAGAGAACGAGCTGTCGGTTGCTGTCCTCATCGAGAGCGACATCCCGGGACATTGCCTCCAGGCTTCGTATCCTGTCACCGTTTCGGCCACATGCGAGTGCGCATACTCCAAGGCTGTCACCATGGGCAGCGCCAATGAGAGGCACGCCAGGGTCGTGAAGGTGGAGAGTTCCGCGCTCAGGAAGAAATCGGACACGGAATATGTCATCTCCTCAAGCGACCTGAGGTCAAGGGCTGCGGAAATATTCGGGCCCAATGTGATATTCAAGTCCTTCCTCGATGACAGCTATACGGTCACCTTCGAGCTGGAGAACTCGAAGATGGTGCCTGTAGTCCCGGTTTCGATGCTGACCTTCAAGCCGGAGTGCCTGACCGTCGAAGGACTTACCGTCTCACCCGATTCCGTCCTTGTCTACGGGGAGCCTCAGGTGCTCAGGGACATAACCTATGTCACAACTGATGTGGTCAGACTCAAGAAACTCAGTTCCTCCAAGAACGGGCATGTCTCGCTCGACGCTCCTGGCGGCATCAGGCTGAGCCAGGACAAGGTCTCGTACAACATTGACGTGACGAGGTTCATGGAAATTGTCAGAAAGGACGTGCACGTGGGAGTGAAGGGCGTGCCGCAGGGCCATAGCCTCATCGTGCTCGACCCTGTTGCAACCGTGACTTTCAGGTGCAAGAGGTCCATGATGGACGAAGGACGCACTTCTGAGGTGGAAATCTTTGTCGATTATGCCGACTTCCTGTTGTCCAGGGATGGCCATTGCGTCGCGAGATATTCCGAGCTTCCGGACGGAGTGCTCACATGCTCGGTGGAGCCTGAGATCTTCGAATGCATGGAGGAGGGCAGCAAATGATCACCGTAGCCGTCACTGGAGGCATAGGCAGCGGCAAGACAGAGGTCTGCCGCATGCTTCAGCAGCAAGGGATACCTGTCTATGATGCTGACTCGCGCACAAAGTCTCTCTATGATGAGGATCCGTCTCTTGTAGAAGCGATTTCGCGCACTCTCGGGGCAGATGTGAGATCCTCTGACGGCACGCTCGACAGGAAACTCCTGGCAGGCATGATATTCTCAGATGCCGGCAAGCTCGAAGCCCTCGAGTCCGTGGTCCATCCCAGAGTCCTCGCCGACTTCATCTCTTGGGAGAAAGGTCTCGGCGAAGAGCCTGTGGCAGTGATCGAGTCGGCGATTTTCCTTCAGAAGCCGATATTTCGGCCGTGTGCCGATGTCGTGGTTCTCGTCGATGCCCCGCTTGAGACCCGTATAGAGAGAGCGTGCGCACGCGACTCTGCCGACAGGCAGAAGATAGAGGCAAGGATTGCCTCACAGCAGGTCCGCCGGGATGAGGCAGACTATATTATTGAAAATGATTCGGACATCGCCACTCTGCATGACAGGGTCATGGGTGTCCTCCAACTGATAAAAGAAAGACTGAAATGAAAACAAATCTTGCAAGAATCCTGTCCGTTTCGGGACAGCATGGCCTTTTCACTTATATTGCGCAGGCCCGCAATGGTATTATCGCCGAGTGCCTCAGCACAGGCAAGAGAGTTGCTCTTGACGCCCACAGCAGAGTCAATACCCTCGAAGACATCTCCATCTACACTTCTGAAGGTGAGATGAAGCTCAAGGACGTTTTCCTCGCGCTCAAGGAGGCTCTCGGAGATGCTCAGGCTCCTACTTCGAAGTCATCTGCAGAGGATCTCAAGGCACTTTTTGCCAAGGCTGTTCCAAACTACGATGCAGACCGTTTCTATGTGTCACACATGAAGAAGGTCATAGACTGGTACAATGAGATAGTGACCTATGCATCCCTCGACTTCCTTGCTGAGGGCGAGGAGGAAGAAGTACCTGCAGAAGACGCTGAATAATGCCACGCAGGTCTGTACAGATAGTCACGCTCGGCTGCAGCAAGAACACTGTCGACACGGAACACATCCTCTACCAGGTCAGGGAACTTCTTGACGTGATCCCGGCCGGTGAGGATGCTCCTTATGTCGACTACCTGCTCCTCAACACTTGCGGCTTCATCGGAGATGCAAAGGAAGAGTCCATCAATGCCATCTTCGAGGCTGTCGGCCGTAAGCAGGAAGGCCGCATAGGCCGTCTGATCGTCTTCGGCTGCCTGTCTCAGAGATATGCTTCGGAGATGCCGGGGCTTATCCCGGAGGTAGACGAGTGGTATGGTGCCAGGGATTTCGACCCTGTCATCAGGGCGCTTGGCGGAGAGCCGAGGGAGTGTGACCGTACGGGCCGTGCATTTACGGAGGACCATCCTGGATCCGCCTATCTCAAGATATCTGAAGGCTGCAACCGCAGATGTTCGTATTGCGCCATCTCAGGTATCAGGGGGCCTCATGTCTCTGTCCCGGTCGAGAATCTTGTGGAGGAAGCGAAGTTCCTTGCTGCCAGTGGCGTGAAGGAACTTATCCTCATAGCCCAGGATACCACCTATTACGGGCTTGACATCTACCACAGGCGCGCGCTGGCGGAGCTGCTGCGCGCCCTCTCCGCAGTCGATGGCATAGAGTGGATCAGGATCCACTACAGCTACCCTACGGACTTTCCGGAGGATGTCCTCGATGAGATGGCATCCAATCCCAAGGTCTGTCCGTATATGGACATACCCCTGCAGCATGTCAGTGACAAGGTCCTTGACATGATGCACAGGCATTGTACCGGTGAAATCACGAGAAATCTTGTCCGCAGCCTCAGGGAGAGAGTCCCCGGCGTCGCTCTCAGGACTACCATGATAGTCGGATTCCCTGGAGAAGGGGAAGAGGAGTTCCAGGAACTGCTCGACTTTGTCCGCGAGACAAGGTTCGAGAGGCTCGGAGCGTTTACTTATTCTGAGGAAGAAGGTACCTATGGGGCCGATCATTTTGCCGATGACATCCCTCAGGAAGTCAAGGAAGAGAGGCTCTCGAGGCTCATGGACCTCCAGAGACAGATTTCGTCGGACTACAATCTCTCAAGGGTCGGGTCAGTCGAGAAGGTCATCGTGGACGGCTTTACGGACGAATATCTCGTCTGCAGGAGTCGATACGAGAGCCTGGAAGTAGATGGGGAGATTCTTGTGAAATACATGCCGGAAAGGCTCGGCGGAAGGTCTCGCGAAGACCTTGTCGGCGAGTTCATTACGGCTAAGATAACGGCGGCCGATGACTATGACCTGGTCGCCGAACCAACTCTTTAAGGATATGAAAAGAATTCTGATTGCCGCTGCGGCGGCCCTGTCACTTGTCTCGTGCATGCCTCAGGTATACACGATGTACCTTCAGACCCGCACCCCGTCAGACTCCGGTGTCGACATGGACGGCAAGACGATGGCCATAGTCTATCTTGAGGATGGCACATCAATCGATTCTCTCTTCAACAACTGCCTTGCCGACGGGCTTGCGCAGGGCCTCGAGAAAGAATATTTCGGTGGGGAAACCTCAGTCGATGTCTGCAGCATTGTCACTGACAAGCAGTATTCCTCCAAGGACTCGCTCGTCAGACTGGCCCTCGACATGGACGTGGACATCCTTTTCCTTGTCGACAGACCTCAGTTCAATGAAGCATCTTCCCAGGGCAAGCTGCAGACAAAGTCTCTTCTATATGTCTATGACACTATGGGTCGGGACTCAGTCTATACTCTTCATGCCACGACCAACATTGTTTCAGACCTTGCAAGCAGCGCATTTTCCAAAGGCGCTGCCAACATGGGCAACGCCTTCTCGACAAAGTTCATCAACGGCTGGAAGGAAGACTCCTTCACCGTGATATATTATGATGCTGACAAGTGGACCAAGGCTCTGACGTATGCCGACAATCTCGAATGGGACAAGGCTGCAGAGATATGGATGAACCTTGCGACGACATGCTCCAATCCTGACATGAAGTCTTGCGCGGCGTACGACGTCGCCCTTGCATGCTACATGAACAGGGAGTATGACCTCGCCATGGAATGGCTTGCCGAGTCCGACAGGCTTGCGCCGATATCGGACCTCACCAAGACATTGAGAAGAAAGATAATAAACGCCAAAGGCAGCTTCTAGGCGTTCAGAGCCGCTGTCTTTTCCATGTCCATTGCCTCGGCAAGGATGGAGATCGGGTTCTTCACCTTGTAGGCAGTGGACATTTCTATCTGCCACTTGCAGGTCTCACACTCGCATGCGACGAAGTCGGGATCCACGGCCTTGATGTTGTCGAAGAGCGGCTTTCCTATCGCCTGGGAACGGTCGTAGTTCTCCTTCTTGAAACCGTAAGTGCCTGAAATGCCGCAGCAGTTGCTCTCGAGGGATATAAGCTCCAGGCCAGGAACCATCCCGAGAAGTCCTCTCGTGAAGATGCTTTGTCCCAGCTTCTCCATATGACATGGCACATGGTATGCTGCGCGTGCCTTGTACCCTTCCTTGAACGCTATCTTTGCCTCACCCTTCTCGAGGGCCTCATAGATGAATCTGATTGCAAGGCTTATGCTGTCCCTTACCTGTGAGTTGTCAACCTTGAGTATGTCCGGATACTCGTCAAGCATTGTAAGGGTGCAGGTCGTCGATGTCGTGAGCACCTTGCGGCCGTCGGATGTGGCCTTGGCAATGGAGGCTACGTTGACCTGCGCATCCTTGCGCGCCTTGGCGAACATGCCGCTGCTGATCTTGGCGACGCCGCAGCACTTCTCCTTCTCCAGAAGGTCCACACCGTAGCCGAGGGCATTCATCACGGCTACGAAGTCCTTTCCGAGCTGAGGGTAGTTGTAGTTGGCATAGCAGCCATGGAAATAGCTGACTCTGCGGGTGTACGCCTCCTGCCTTGCAGCGGCTTCCTTGCGGAACCATGTCTCGAATTTCTGCCCCGTATATTTAGGAAAAGTCCTCCTGTGGTCTATTGCAAGCACCTTGTCCATCACGAACTTGGCGGCTCCCATGCCTGTCACGGCATTGACGACAGGGGCGAACGGCGTTGCCACCGAGCCCATGAGGTCCGTGCTGGCAAGAATGAAGTCTCTCACCTTCGGCGTGTGGCTTGCGGCGTATTCGTCTCTTGCTGAATGGATTATGTCTGCAATCTTGACTCCGGACGGACATACGACCTCGCACCTCTTGCAGTTGAGGCAGTACTTGATGTTGCCGTCGAGAAAGAGGCTGCTCTTGAGGCGGTATCTTTCTCCGTCAGGCCCGGACTGCTTTGGCCCGGGGTAGACTGTGGAAACTTTCAATACCGGGCAGTACGCCGTGCAGACAGTACATTTCACACACTGCTCGAGATTGTTGACGCTTATGTTCTTTTCCTGCATTGCCATGTGCTAGCCCTCCATTATTTTGTCTGCCACGGCCATGGCAGTGATGATCGCTATGCCCGCCCCGCTGCCTTCGTAGAGCGGTTCCGCACCGGAGAGCACGGCTCCCGCTGCATAGATATTGTGCACGGTCAGGCCATCCTTGGAAACCTTGAGGTCATTGTCTGTCCTGACTCCGAAGGTCCTGTAGGCCTGCTTGCCGAAGAAATCGCTCGAGTACCAGCCTGTCCTTGCCTCTGACGCTTCGACGTCGAGGCCGAACACCGGCTCGTAGATGTGTGTGAAGTCTGATGCCAGCCCCTTGCCATGGAACGAGCCTGTGGCAAGCACGAAACTGTCGGCTTCGAGAGGGTACTGACCCAGGTTGGCTGTCGTGACAGAGACCAGTCTGCCGTCCTTGAATTCGCCTCCGGTGACGGAGTCTCCCATCATCAGGGTGCCGCCTGCCGCAAGGAATGCCTTCTTCAAGGCTTTCTGGGTGCGTATGCCAGGTACAGACGGCATCAGGGTGCTTACGAAGGTCACAGGCATCCCCACGCCTTTCCTCACTTCTCTCAGTACGGAAGTGTCCTCGACGCCGAATACCTGCGGGAGGACGAGTATGTCTTCGTCTTTCCTGAGCGCTGACACTGCTTTGATGAAGGCCTTGCGCACGGACTCCTTCTCCATTGCCAGGGCGATGTTGGTGGCGCGCATCTCAGTCGCATTCTCGCGAAGGGTGCGCAGACTTGCCGTATCCACGGTTTCGCATCTGCAGGTCAGTCCTCTTTTCTCGAGTTCTTCCGCCATGAATACAGGGAAGAAATCCTGGAATCCGGTGATGGTCACTATGAGTGCCTTCGTGCCTATCTTGTCATCTCTGGTGGCAAATCCGGTCGTGTCTTCCATCGCAAGCCAGCATCTCTTCATCTTGCCCGAAGATGTGAACCGCCATAGATTGCCGGCTGCGCCGGTAAGCTCCACTCCGCACTCTGCGAAGAATGGTATGGCCTGCGAGGCGTACTTCCTCACGTCGACCTTGGAGTATGGATGTGTCTCGGGAAGCTTTGCAACTTCCTCCAGCGGGTTGTCCACAGGAGTGCCGTCAGGAAGCCTTGAAAGAAGTCCGAACGACCCTGAATTGAAACTGAGGGCGCTCTCACCGGCTGCGATTACCGCGCATCTGCGGCCTGCCTTGGCGAGCTTTATGCCGCATGTGAGTGCTGTGAGACCTCCGCCTATTATAATGGTATCGAATTTCATCTCTCGTCCTCCATGTCAAATCCGAGCACTTCAGTATATTCCCATGCTGAGAGGTCAGCACCTCTCAGGGCGTCTCCCCATGCTATAGGGTAGAGACCTTTCCATCTCTCCTGCATGAAGGCCGCTATGTCCTCGCGCTCCTTCTTGACGCAAGGACGGTTCTTTGCGAGGATGCCGGCCGCCCTGCATGCGCAGAGCTGGCCCTGGCATGTCCCCATGCCGACGCGTGTCCTGCGTCTGAGGTCCACGAGGTTGTGGACGTCGAGGTTGTCCATCGCCGATTTCACCTCGGAGACCGACACCTGCTCGCACTCGCATACGAGGCTGCGGTCAAGGTCTGTCTCAGCCTTTATCATCGATGCCCTTGTGCCGTGCCTGCCGACAGAGGCCTTCTGGGCCGTCGTCGGCCTTGCAAATATCTTCCTTGCCGTCTTCTCGGTAGTGTCGCCTTCCGATCCCGGGAGGGGAGTGGTGGCTGTCGAGCAGCCTACTTTCACTCCAAGCTTTGCGCAGACTGCATCCGTAGCCTGCTCTGCCATGAGACGGTAGGTCATGAGCTTGCCTCCGGTGATGGTTATGAATCCCTTGAGCCCGTCGCGGCTTTCATGGTCGAGGCAGACAATTCCTCGGCTGATGTTGCGCCCGGTAGGGTCGTTGTCAGCGGAGACGAGAGGCCTGACGCCTGCGTACGCGCGGAGGACTCTTGTCGTCATCAGCGAAGGGGCCAGTTTGGCACCTTCCCTGAGCATGAGGTCGACCTCTTCAGGAGTGACCCTCATGTCGTCGCACTCCTCGAAAGGAACCTTGGTGGAGGTGGTGCCTATCACGCTCACGGTGTCGCCCGGCACAAGAATGTCACCGTCGGCAGACTTGCGGCAGCGGTTGATCACCACGTTGTTGACGCGGTGGCCGAAGATGAGGAGCGCTCCCTTTGCCGGGTACATGCCCACATGGACTCCTGCCATCTCGGCGACGTTGTGCCCCCAGATTCCGGCCGCATTGACGGTGACTGGGGCATGGTAGCATGACGTCTGGCCTGTTGTGCGGTTGCGTACCTTGACGCCCTTGACCGTGTCTCCTTCCTTTATGAGCTCGACCAGTTCATGATAGGTCAGCACCTTCGCTCCATGGATCTTCGCGTCCACCATATTGGCGGCGCAGAGCCTGAACGGGTCGACCGAACCGTCGGGGACCTGTACGGCCCCTATGAGGGAAGGGTTGACGGAGGGCTCCATCGCGAGCGCCTCCTTCGGGTCCATCGCCCTGGCGCTGATGCCTGCCCTGGTGCAGGCTTCTATGAATTTCTGCTGATAGTCGAGACCGTAACCGATCTCCTCGTCCTCAGGGAGGGTGATGAAAAGGCCCTGGGTGTCCTCGACACAGTTTGATGCAATCTTCCTGAGAATTGTGTTCTCCTTGATGCACTCCTCTGCCGATTCGCTGTCCTTGACTGCATAGCGTGCGCCGCTGTGCAGCAGGCCGTGGTTTCTTCCTGTCGCTCCGGTGGCTATGTCGTTCTTCTCGACGAGAAGGACCTTGAGGCCTCTGAGAGCGCAGTCACGGGCCGTGCCTGTGCCCGTGATACCTCCTCCGATGATTATCACATCGAAGTCTTTGTCTTGCTGTGTAGGAATCATATCATACAAATTTACCACTTTTGGCCGTTTAATGAAAAATATTATGAGTAAATTTGCGGCCAAAGGTGGGACGTTCCGTCGCGGCCGCAAGGCTGAGGAAAGTCCGGACAGGACAGGGCACCCCGCTGTGGAAAGCACAGATGGGAGTAATCTTATGGATGCCGTAACAGAAAATTACCGCCCGCGAGGGTAAGGGTGAAAACGTGAGGCAAGAGCTCACGACGCCTTCCAGCGATGGAAGACGGGTACGGCACCGGGGCCTGCAAGACCAAATATACTGGCAGATGAGGGCGGCCCGCACGATGTCAGGGGGTAGGTTGCGAAGATAAATGACGGAATCAAAAACAGAAACCGGCTTACGGCCCCACCTTTTTTTACTTTACGATTATGCGCTGCAGATTCTATTCTTTTTTCCTGCTGCCTGTCCTTGCTTCCCTGGCCATAGGGTGCAAGGCCGGCAATGGCAATCCGAAACAGTACAGGGTGGAGGTGGTCGCCGAGTATCCGCACGACGAGACTTCGTACACTCAAGGCCTTTTCTTTGACGGAGGCCGTTTCTATGAGAGCACCGGCCAGTGGGGAGAGTCGACCTTCCGTGTCGTTGACCTCGCGACCGGGCAGGCCACGGGCCGGCTCGACTTCGACAGCCAGTACTTCGTCGAAGGCTCCGTAGTCTTCAAGGACAAGCTCTACATCCTTACATGGACCAACAAGGTAGTGTTCGTGTATGACCCGCAGACCCTTGAGTACCAGTCTGCTTTCTCTTATCCGCGCGAGGGATGGGGACTGACCACGGACGGAGAGCATCTCATCGCGTCGGACGGGTCGTCGAGGCTCTTCTTCATGGATGAGAATCTTCAGGTCGTCAAGGCAGTCAATGTGAAACTGGAAGGCCGTCCTGTCAGGTATCTCAACGAACTGGAGTACATAGACGGCAAGGTGTGGGCCAATGTCTACACCACCGATACCATTGTCATCATCAACCCCAAGACCGGAGTCGTCGAAGCCACCGTCGACTGCGAGGGCCTGATGCCGCGGAGCCTTTATGACGAGCGCACAGACGTGCTCAACGGCATTGCCAGAGACCCTTCTGACGGTAAGATCTATCTGACAGGGAAGTACTGGAAGCGTCTCTATGAAGTCAAGCTGGTGCCCGCCTCCGGGCGCTGAGCTGTAACCCGCTCGGACATACATGAAAAAACCTCGCTGTCACAGCGAGGTTTTATCGGTTAGTTAGTAGTGTATTACCTAAAAGAAGGTCAATGTTGGTTAGTTTCTCTCTAAGAATTGAGAGATGAGTGTTGTCATTTTTCGAATGCAAATATAGACAACTTTTCTATACTCCCAAAACTTTTTCAAAAATATTTGAAAATAAAATTTATTATTAAAGTTTTTTATTAAGTAGGGCCGGTCTAAGCAATTTCGTTCGCTCAAGTGCCTGTTCGTCCTGCCATGCCTGAATCAGCTTGGGGTTGCCGCTCAGAAGCACATCCGGAACTTTCCATCCGTTGAACTCTGCCGGCCTTGTGTAGATGGGAGGGGAGAGAAGGTCGTCCTGGAAACTGTCACTGAGAGCTGAAGTCTCGTCTGTGAGCGCTCCAGGGATGAGCCTCACTATCGAGTCGGCCACTATCGCGGCAGGAATCTCTCCGCCGCTTACCACATAGTCGCCCACGGATATCTCTCTCGTGATGAGATGCTCGCGGATCCTGTGGTCTATCCCCTTGTAGTGGCCGCAGAGAATCATTATGTTCTCCTTCAGGGAAAGTTCGTTAGAGATGCCCTGGTTGAGGATCTCGCCATCCGGAGACATGTATATGATCTCGTCATAGTCCCTCTCCGCCTTGAGCTCCTCCATCATCCTGTACACAGGCTCTACCATCATCACCATGCCGGCGTCTCCGCCATAACTGTAGTCGTCGACCGACTTGTGCGGCCCTTTCCCATATTTCCTTATGTTGTGGACATGGATCTCGACCAGGCCTTTCTTTATGGCCCTGCCGACGATGGAATGGCTGAGCGGGCTCTCCAGGAGCTCGGGCACCACTGTAAGGATATCTATTCTCATATTCCTGGAAGTCAGATTGTCTTGCAAAAATAGAGATTTACTTCAAAATATTTGATATATTTGTCGGACATATCGATTTATACAACTTAGAACTCTTTTATCATGAGCGAAACAAACATTCCTGATGTACCCCAGACATCAGACGTACTTGAAGAAACAGCACAGGTCATCGAAGAAAAGGCTGAAGAGACTGCAGAACCGTCTGTCAACCTTGCCGAACTCACCCTCGCCGAGCTTGTAGAGCTTTTTGGCAAGTTGAAGGAAGGCGTCGACAGGATGAAGAAGTCGAAGGAAGTGGAGGCCATCAAGTCAGCATTCTACAAGAAACTTCTCAAGGAGAAAGCGGATGCCGGTCTTGCATCCGAGCCGGAGACTGCCGAGACAGAATCTGACGAAGCCCCTGCTGCAGAGGGAGAGGTTCGCGACCTTTCTGCACTCAATCCATTCCAGGCGATCGAGACTGCATTCAAGGATATGTACAGCTCATACAAGGCCGAAAGGGCCGAATACAACAAGGCTCAGGACAAGGAACGCGAGGAAAACCTTGCTGCCAAGCAGGCTGTCATAGAAGAGCTCAAGGCTCTTGTGGAAGGTCAGGAGGATGTCAGCGCATCTTTTCCTGCATTCCGTGACCTCCAGGCACGCTGGAGGGAGATCGGCCCTGTCCCTGCCCAGAAGTTCCGCGAGGTCAACGACCTCTACCAGTTCTATGTAGAGAAGTTCTATGACATGGTCAAGATCAACCGTGACCTGCGCGACCTTGATTTCAAGAAGAATCTCGAGGCCAAGGAAGCGTTCTGCGAGGCTGCGGAGAAGCTTGCTGAGAACGAAAATGTGGTCAATGCATTCCATGAGCTCCAGAAGCTCCATGAGCAGTGGAAGGAGTTCGGTCCTGTAGCCAAGGAGTACAGGGAGGATATCTGGAACCGCTTCAAGGCTGCAACGGCTGTCATCAACAAGAAATACCAGGCCCATTTCGAGGGACTCAAGGAGCAGCAGGGTGAGAATCTCGCTGCCAAGACAGCTCTCTGCGAGAAGGTCGAGGCCATAGCCGAGAAGGAAGTAAGTTCTTCCAACGAATTCAATGCTCTCGCCAAGGAGATTGAAGCCATCCAGGCAGAGTGGAAGAAGATAGGCTTTGCGGCCAAGAAGGACAATCAGAAGATATATGACCGCTTCCGCGCTGCATGCGACAAGTTCTTCGAGAAGAAGCGTGACTTCTACACCCAGTACAAGGACAGCATGAACGAGAATCTCGACCGCAAGATGAAGCTCATCGAGGCTGCAGAGGCTCTCAAGAGCAGCACTGAGTGGAAGAAGGCCACTGACGAGTTCATCAACCTCCAGAAGCAGTGGAAGGAGATCGGTGCAGTGCCTCGCAAGAAGTCGGAGCAGCTCTGGAAGAGATTCCGTGCAGCATGTGACGAGTTCTTTGCCGAAAGGGACAAGCAGGCCAAGCCTGAGAATGACTTCCATGCAAACCTCAAGGCCAAGAAGGCCCTTGTCGAGGAAATCAACGCATATGTAAGCGCGGACGAGGCATCTGATGAGACTGCGATGCAGGAGTTCGAGGAGAAGTGGAAGGCTATAGGATTCGTACCATTCAAGGAGAAGGAGGCGATCACCAAGGCATTCAGGGATGCAATGGCTGCCAAGTTCCCGTCATATGCGGAGAGGGGACAGCGTCGCGGCGGCGCGCAGCGCCAGCAGAGCCATGCTCCACGCTCCCTCAAGGACACCCTCGTACAGAAGTACAATGCTCTCCAGCAGGATATCAATACGTTCGAGAACAACATAGGCTTCTTCTCGCTGTCCAAGAACGCTGAGCCGCTGATAGCTCAGATGAAGCAGAAGATCGAGGATGCCAAGGCTGAGCTCAAGGTGCTTGAAGAAAAGATCAGGAAGGCGGAGACAGAAGAGTCAGAGGAGGCAGCGGAGTAATGGACAAAAATTCCATCATAGGATTTATCCTGATGGGTGCTATCCTCTTCGGATTCACCTTCTATCAGTCGAAACAATATCAGAAACAGGCCGAGTATCAGGCGCAGCTCGATTCCGTCGCGAGGGCGGAGCAGGCCGTGATGGACTCCATATATGCGGCGGAACATCCTGCCGACACGGCCTCCTTTGCGGAAGGGGTACCTGCTGTTCCTGCCCAGGCTTCGATCTACAAAGACTCTCTGCTCGAGGCCGCCTCTGCGGCTGAGGGCCAGATTGTGACCCTGGAGAATGAGAAGCTTGCAGTAGCCTTCACGACCAAGGGGGCCCAGCCGTATTCTGCTCGTGTAAAGGACTACAAGACCTACGGCGGTGAAGACCTCTATATCTTCAAGGAGGGCATGAGCGAATATGCTGTCAGGCTGTATACATCAGAGTACATCAGCACTGCCGACTTCAACTTCGCTGTCGCAGAGAAGACCGACACCTCGCTGGTCATGAGGCTCGCACTCGCGACCGGAGGATACATCGAACAGAGATATGTGCTTCCTGCGGGTTCCTACATGATGCAGAACACTCTCTCGCTCGTGGACATGAAGAACTCGATTCCGCGCAATGTATCCAGCATCGACGTGGACTATTCGATTGTTGTGCCACGCATGGAGAAGGGTTTCAAGAATGAATCCACGTACTCCAAGGTCGACTACTATTTCGACGGCGACAAGAAGCCTTCGGAGATGGGTCGTGGACGTGCCTCGTCCAAGAGAATCGACTCGAAGCTCAGCTGGTTCGCTTTTCAGCAGCAGTTCTTCTCCGCGATAATGCGCTCCAAGGACCAGTACTCTTCCGGCGAGCTGTCTGTAAGTTTCTTCCAGGATGGCGATGAAACAGGCAACCTCATGGCCTGCAAGGCAGGAATGCGCCAGGAGCTCGACAAGTCCAACCCGGACCTCATCGCTCTCGAGTACGAGATGTATTACGGTCCCAACCATTTCCAGACTCTCAAGTCCTATGGCCAGAAGTACGAGAAGATCATCCCTCTGGGAGGGTGGCTTGTAGGGTGGTTCACGAGGTACGTCATCATTCCTCTCTTCAACTGGCTTCACAAGTCGATAGCCAACTTCGGTATCATCATCCTCCTGATGACGATCTTCATCAAGATAGTCGTATTGCCGTTCACCTTCAAGTCCTACTCCTCATCTGCCAAGATGCAGGCCCTCAAGCCTGAGATGGACAGGATCAACGCGAAGTACCCTAAGCAGGAAGATGCTATGAAGAAGCAGCAGGCGACGATGGACCTCTACAAGAAGGCCGGTGTGAGCCCGATGGGAGGCTGTCTCCCGATGCTGCTCCAGTTCCCTATACTCTGGGCGATGTTCAGGTTCTTCCCTGCGTCGATCGAGCTCCGTCAGCAGCCGTTCCTGTGGGCCGAGGACCTCAGCGCGTATGACTCGATCATCGATTTCGGTCACAGGATCATCCTTCTCGGAGACCATATCTCCCTGTTCGCGCTTCTCATGGCGGTGTCGATGTTCCTGTACAGCAAGATGAACTCCTCGCAGATGTCCGGAGACGATCCGAATACTGCCAGCATGAGATTCATGAGTGTCTGGATGATGCCGATCATGATGTACTTCATCTGTAACAACCTCTCGTCAGGACTCAGCTACTACTACCTTCTGAGCAACCTCATCACCATGCTCGAGACCTTCGTCATCAAGAAGTTCTTCGTCCATCCTGACCAGATACTCGCGAAGGTGAAGGCAGCCGAAGGCAAGCCGACCCAGAAGAGCAAGTGGCAGCTCAGACTTGAGGAAGCGCAGCGCATCCAGCAGCAGCAACTCAAGGAGCAGCAGAAGAAACAAGGAAAGAGATAATGATAAGAGAAAATCTCGAAGCGATAAAGTCGGGACTGCCATCAGGTGTGAAACTGGTGGCAGTTTCCAAATTCCACCCGGTGGAGGCAATCAAGGAGGCCTATGAGGCCGGCCAGAGGAGTTTTGGCGAGAACCGTCCACAGGAGTTCCAGCAGAAGGTGCAGGCTTTACGGGACATGAATGTTCCAGGAAGCGGCATCGAGTGGCATTTCATCGGCCATCTTCAGACAAACAAGTTGAAGATGGTGCTCCCTTATGCGGACCTTGTGCAGTCGGTGGACTCTCTGCATCTTCTCGACGAGATTCAGAAATGGGGCAAAGCCAATGACAAGGTCATAAATGTGCTCCTCGAAATCCACCTCGGGGCGGAGGAGACCAAGACCGGACTCTACGAGGAAGAGGTACTGGATATACTTTTCAACGCTGCCAAGTATACCCATGTTCGTTTCCATGGCCTTATGGGCATGGCGTCTCATACCGAGGACATGGAAGTCGTGAGAGCTGATTTCCAGAGGATATCGGCTTATATGGATTATCTGAAGGACCTCTTCCCTGAATATGAGGATTTCAAGGAACTTTCCATAGGTATGTCCGGAGACTGGCCTGTTGCCGTAGAGTGCGGCTCCACGATGGTACGCATCGGCACCGCGATTTTCGGTCCGAGAGAGTATTAGCTCCTTCCGAGCTCTTCTATCATCGCTTTTGCGACAGCGTTGGACGCCCCGGACTTTCCGAGGGCGTCTCTTATTTCCGCATATCCGTCAAGCATCTTCCCTCTGTAATCACTGTCCTCGATGAGCCTTCTGATTTCCTTTTCCACGTTGGACGGAGTCATTTCTTCCTGGATGAGCTCACGGAAGACGAGCCTGTCCACTATGAGGTTGCCAAGGCTTATGTAGCGTACCTTTACGATGCGTCGAACTATCGCCATGGTCAGCTTCGCGAAGGAGTATACAACCACCTGCGGGGTGCCGATCAGCGCAGCCTCCAGCGATGCGGTGCCGGAGTTGATCATCGCTGCTTCTGAATTCCTCAGGATGCCATACGTGTCGGAGAAGATCAGCTTCACATAATCACGTCCTCCGATGTGCGTGCTGTAATCCTCTTCGCTGCGCGAAGGCGCTCCTGCCACGAGGAATGTGAAATCCTTGTATTGCGGCAGGGCGTGGAGCTTGTCGGCGAGCGCCATGCCGACAGGCATGGTGCGGCTGATTTCCCCTCCTCGCGAGCCGGCAAGTATCGCGATGAACTTCCCGTCCTTGAGACCATGACGGCTCAGGAAAGCCTGACGGGGCTCATTCAAGGCCGTTGACTCATCTATGGCGTCTATGAGCGGGTTGCCTTTGTAGATATATGGAATGCCCTTGGACTCGAAGTATTCCTTCTCAAACGGGAACACTATGAACAGCCTGTCGACGTACGCTTTCAGCTTGCGGTTCCTGCTCTCACGCGAAGCCCATGTCTTCGGCGCTATGTAGTAATACACTCTATATCCATGGGTGTGGGCATACTTCGCAATCTTGAAATTGAACCCTGGATAGTCGATCAGCACCACGACATCCGGCTTGTAAGCCTCTATGTCCCGCTCGCATCTGCGGACATTGCCAAGGAGCTTGCGCGCCTTGGCAATCACGTCTCCCACTCCCATCACGGCACCGTCCTTGTAGTCCTGGACGAGGGTGCCGCCGACCGATGCCATGAGGCTCCCGCCCCAGAATCTGAAGTCTGCCTGCGGGTCCTCGGCCTTGAGCCCTTTCATGAGGTTGCTTCCGTGGAGGTCTCCCGATGCTTCTCCCGCTATGATATAGTATTTCATGCCTTGAAGTCCTTGTCGAATCCCAGGCTGCGCAGCCTTGCTGTCTCAGCCTCGTCGGTATTGATTATGTTGTGAGCTTCCAGTGTGATCCAGCCCTGCTTGAGCACGACATGGTCGGCATCCTCAGCGTTGCGCGGGTCGTTCACCAGCTGTCCTTTCATTATGTAGACCTCCTCTCCCGGCTCCACTTCCGGCATCATCGTGATGCCCATTTTCTGAGGGGTGGTGCCAAGCTTCTGGAATATGTCATAGTCGTATGGCTCGAACTCCTTGAGCCAGTGCACTATGCCCTGTCTTGTTACCTTCACGCCTTTGACTTCCGATGCATCGAGGTCGGGGAAATTGACATTGTAGTATACTCCGAACCTGGTGCTCAGCTGAGGAAGCATCTTGTCCAGAAGTGAGGGGAAGAGCTGCTTTACAACGGTGAAATCTGCGGTGGGCGACATGTTGTCAAGGGATACGCCTATTGCAGGTATGCCTGCCAGGGCTGCTTCCTGAGTGGCCCCGAGGGTGCCTGAGTACAGGGCAGCCGAGGCGCAGTTGGCACCATGGTTGATGCCGCTTACCACGAGGTCAGGGAGAGTGTCCGTGAAGACTTCGTCGATGCCGTACTTCACGCAGCTGGCGGGCGTACCGTCCACATAATACCATATCTCGCCCGGAGCCTCTGAAAGTTTCTTGACAGCAATCGGCTTGAGGCCCATCGTGACGGCCATGGATGTGGCGGACTGGTGGTATTTCGGGGCAATGACCGTGATATCTCCATAAGGGCGGAGTATCTCCACAAGTGCCTTGACTCCACCGGCCGTGTATCCGTCATCGTTCGTGACAAGTATTCTCATCATTCTTTAATTTGTACAAAGGTAGGATAAATTATTTTTTTTTAATAAATTTGCATCGCGAATTGGAGCGGGAAGGTGCTGATATAGCGCAAATTGCTCCAATTCAATTGGTTAGAGAAAATTGTTGTTTAACTTATAATTCAAAACAAAATGATTAAACTTGGTATCAACGGA
>R20__coassemble_753_pt1 | contig 22196 bp, 20 predicted proteins | sample R20__metabat2_low_PE_021 | metagenome-assembled genome bin R20
TTGTCGGCCTCGGCGTCATACCAGCTGTCGAACATCTTGAGGAACGCCCACTGGGTCCACTTGTAGTAGCCCGGGTCACAGGTGCGGACCTCGCGGCTCCAGTCATAGGAGAAGCCGATGCGGTCGAGCTGCTGGCGGTAGCGGTTTATGTTGGCCGTCGTGGTCACCTCAGGATGCTGCCCTGTCTGGATTGCATACTGCTCAGCAGGGAGTCCGAAGGCGTCGTACCCCATCGGGTGGAGGACATTGAACCCGCAGAGTCTCTTGTAGCGGGAGAAAATGTCGCTGGCTATATATCCGAGAGGATGTCCTACATGCAGGCCGGCTCCTGACGGGTACGGGAACATGTCGAGGACATAGTATTTCGGCTTTGAGGCATCTTCGCGAGCCTTGAATGTGCCTTCGGCAGCCCACTTCGACTGCCACTTGGTCTCAATTGATTTGAAATCGTAATCCATAAGTATATGCTATTTTTTCTTCTTTTCGAGTCTGAATTCGACGTAGAGGGATATCTCCGACTTCACCTTCTTGCCCTTGACATAGCCAGGCTTCCAGTCAGGAGACGCTGAGACCACTCTCACGGCCTCCGCATCGAGCGCCTCGTCCACTCCCTTGAGGACCTTGACATCAGTCATTTTTCCGTTCTCGTCGATGACGAAGTCGACAAGGACCTTGCCCTGGACTCCGTCCTGCATCGCCTGCTTTGGATATCTCAGATACTGGTACACCCACTTCTGCAGGAAGAGACGCGGATCGCTGCTTCCGAGGAATGTCGGCTTGTAGTCACAGTCGTAATATGGCACAACATTGTCTCCGGAAGGTCTCTTCTTCAACTCCGAGTCGACACTGAATATCGGCTTGGGGCCATTGACAAGGGACACGGTATAGTTGTAGATGTATTCGAGTTCTTTCTCAAGGCCTTCATATTGGACGATGTCAGGGACATCCTTGCTGGTCTGGAACTCCGGATAGCGTCCTGTCGTGAACATCATCGAAGGAATCTCCTTGTCGTAGAATGCCATATGGTCGGATGGGAAAGGCTGCTGGGAGGTCACCGTCGCCTGTACTGGCTGGAGAGTAGATGACAGAGCCTCCGCTATGGCATTCATGTCCGGATTGGAGCATGAGTAGCCATAGAAACCCTCGCTGAGAGTGCCAAGCGCGTCGAGGTTTATCATCGCGTCTATGTTGGCCGCGTCAGGGAAGGATCGATTCAGGAAATACCATGCTCCTGCGAAAGTCTGCGAGGAGGCGCCGAAGCCGACGAGCAGAACTGAACGTCGCAGAAGCAGGGAGTTGGTGCTGAGCATACGCGCGAGTTCAAGGAGCATCGCCACGCCTGTCGCGTTGCCGTTGGCTCCCGCGTAGACCACTTCCTGTGAATCGCCGTTGACATTGAGCCTCATGGTGCCGAGGTTGTCCATCCTTGCGCCTATCAGTATGTACTTGTTTTTCAAGGTCTTGTCGTAACCCGGGATGAATCCCACGACGTTGCGGGAAGTGATGGTGTCGCCGGACTCCTGCTTGAGACCGAAAAGGTCTCCTTCGTCCCCTGAAAGCACGTCGACTCCATAGTCGCGCAGCACCTGCGTGACATAAAGCGCCGTCTCATATTCGCCGTCGGACCCGGCAAAGCGTCCTTTCATGGAAGGCGATGCGATATAGGACACATGATTCTTGAAGGACCTTACCGTTTCGGAATCATCGATTTCAGCATAGGACTGAGTCCTGTACTGCGCGTGGAGAGTCAGCGCACAGAGAATCATTGAGAAGATGAGGAAAGCTTTTCTTTTCATGTCAGCGGTTCTTTACCAGGATCCATGCCTCTGCGGGGCAGAATTTCTCTGCTCTTACCCTCGGATACGCCTCGGCAAGGACGACTATGTCGTCTGTCGGACACACACCCACCATTTCGTGGGAATTGGTGAATTTCATGACAGCGGCTTCGTAGCCCATGGTCCGGAGCTTCTCAGCGAACTTTGCAGCATTGCCCGGCTGGGAAAAGGATCCCACGACTATGGCATATTCCGTGCCGACGGAGGCAGTGTCGAGAGCGTGGATTGCAGACGCGCCGATGAAAGTGGCCTTTGCTTCGGCGAGATAGGCAACCGCTGCAACAGAATCCGCGGAATGCTTTGCGGCGGCCTCGGCGGCAGCCTTCTCAGCCGCAATCCGGGCCTGTTCTTCTGCTTCGATGCGGGCGATCTCGGCAGCCTTCGCCTCGATCACATCGGAAGTGGGCCTGCCGGCGACACTCCTCAGGAAATCACATCCTCCAGCAAGGAAAACCAGTGCTGAAAGAATACAGAAAGTGCCTATATGACGCATAAAATTCATAACTTGCAAATTTAGTAATTATCCGTGACAAAAAAAGGATATATTTGCAGTCTGCAACCCACGACAATGCTTAGGGAAACACTGACCACGACGATACTTGCAGCCATGTGCATGACGGCACTTGGGCAGTCCTCCGTGAAATACGAGGTGCCCGTGCCCAAAAGCCTGTGGCCGGCCCCGGACACCATCTCGATGGTCATCGTCGGAGATGTGATGATGCACAGAAGGCAACTCGAGTATGACCACACGAAGTTCCTCGAGCCTGTGCGCCACATCCTCGAAGATGCGGACATAGCCGTGGCCAACATGGAATTTGCCCTCGGGGGCGAGCCCTACACGGGGTATCCGGCATTCTCGGCTCCGGATGCGTACGCACGGTACGTCGCCGGCACGGGAGTGGACGTGTTCCTCACTGCCAACAACCACATTCTCGACCGCGGTTCCGGTGGGCTCAGGCGCACCATAGGTGTATACGAGGAGATGAAGGCCGGCGGCGGCATCCTCTATACGGGCACAGCCTCCGACGCCGCGGCAGATACCTGCATCAACCCCCTTGTAGTGGTCGGGAGGGGCATCAGGATAGCACTGGTCAACTTCACATACGGCACCAACGCAGGTTCAGGCGAGCCATGGCCGACGGTACGCAGGGCTTCCCGCGAAGCTGTGGGAGCCGATATTGCAAGAGCCCGGGAGAAGGGCGTGGACTTCATAGTGGTCCTCCCCCACTGGGGCGAGGAGTACAACCTGAAGCACAGTGCCTGGCAGCAGGACTGGGCAGAGTGGCTGTGCAGTCAGGGAGCGGACCTGGTAGTGGGCGCGCACCCTCACGTGGTACAGGACACGACCCACATCGGGAGGGTGCCGGTAGTGTACTCCGTGGGCAACGCCATATCCAACATGAGCGCCACCAACACCAGGCTCGAGCTTGCGGTGACGGTGAGATTCGTGCGGCACCACGACGGCTCGACGGAGATGCTCGAGCCGGAGCTCACATGGCTCTGGTGCACCATCCCGGGGACGCTCACCACAGGATATGCGACCATCCCTGTACGGGAGTACATCGGCAGGAGGGACGAGTGGATCAACCCTTCGGACTATGACAACATGGTCGCGACATTGAAAAGAGTGAAAGAAACGACAGGCATACAATGAAAAAGACATTAAGACTGGAAGCCATGGACCCCGTGGAGATCTATGGCGTCGGCAACAGGATACTCGAGGAGTTCTGCACATACTTCCCCGGGCTCAAGGTAGTGGCAAGAGGGGACGAGATCCTGCTGGACGGCAAGGACACGCAGGTCGAGGAGTTCGAGTCGAAGATGGCGCAGCTCATCGAGCGCCGCCATCACAAGATGAACCTCACGGTGTTCGACGTCGAGGACATATTCGACGGCGAGACCTCGGCGGACAGCTTCCGCGTCAATGGTGACGCAGTGATAGTCCACAGCACCGACGGCAAGCCCATCAAGGCACGCAACCAGCGCCAGCAGGAGATGGTGAAGGCATACTTCGACAACGACCTTGTCTTCGCCCTCGGCCCTGCAGGCACCGGCAAGACATACGTCGCCATAGCGCTGGCTGTGAGAGCCCTCAAGAACAGGGAAATCAAGAGGATAATCCTCACCAGGCCCGCAGTCGAGGCAGGAGAGAGGCTCGGATTTCTCCCAGGAGACCTCAAGGACAAGCTCGACCCGTACCTGCAGCCGCTCTATGACGCCCTCGGCGACATGATTCCGTCCAAGAAGCTCCAGGAATTCATGAGCGACGGCACAATCCAGATCGCACCCCTTGCATACATGAGAGGACGCACCCTCGACAGGGCGTGCGTCATTCTCGACGAGGCGCAGAACACAAATCTCGGCCAGCTCAAGATGTTCCTCACCCGCATGGGCACGAGCGCCAAGTTCATCGTAACCGGAGATGCCAGCCAGGTCGACCTTCCGCACAGGGAAGACTCCGGACTTGTGAAGGGAGTGAAGCTCCTTGAGGGCATAAAGGGGATTGCTACGATACAGTTCTCCAACGAGGATATCGTAAGACATCCTCTCGTCAACAAGATCGTGAAGGCATTTGACGGGGCAGAATCCTAGGAAGAGACCTTGACTCCGGTGCGGTCCTCATTGAGGGAAACCTTGAGAGTGCGCCTGTCCTTCCCTTCTGCTGTCCTGAGTATCCTGTCAGTGATGATATACTCGGAAACCGGGTCCTCTATGAACCTGGTGACCGCCCTTTTCAGCGGCCTGGCGCCGTAGACAGGATCGTAGCCGCTCTCGGCAACGAATCTCTTGACTGCCGAGGACACCGTCATGCGATAGCCTGCCTCCTGCACTCTCTTCCTGAGGCCGGAGAGTTCGATGTCGACTATCTTCTCGAGGTCTTCCTTCGACAGGGCGTTGAAGAACACCTTCTCGTCGACCCTGTTGATGAACTCCGGAGGGAAGGTCTTGCGTATCGCCTTGTCGAGCACGGCCTGACGGTTGACAGAGATGTCCCGTCCCGTCTGGGCGAAGCCTATGCCGCTGCCGTACTCCTCGAGTTCGCGGGTGCCGACATTGGATGTCATGATCACGATAGTGTTGCGGAAGCTGACCGTGCGGCCGTTGGAATCCGTAAGGCGTCCGTCATCAAGCACCTGGAGAAGCAGGTTGTAGATATCGGGGTTGGCCTTCTCGATCTCGTCGAGAAGCACCACGCTGTACGGCTTGCGGCGGACGCGCTCGCTGAGCTGTCCGCCTTCCTCATAGCCGACATACCCCGGAGGAGCTCCTATGAGACGCGACGCCGAGAACTTCTCTCCGTACTCGCTCATGTCGATACGGATCATATTGTCTTCAGAGTCAAAGAGATACTCCGCAAGGCACTTGGCAAGCTGTGTCTTGCCCACTCCGGTCGAGCCGAAGAAGAGGAACGACCCTATCGGCCTGCCCGGGTCCTTCAGACCGGCACGGCCTCTGCGGATAGCTCTGACCACTGTCTCAATCGCCTCATCCTGACCGATGATACGGGATTTGAGACGCTCCTGCATCTTCATGAGGCGGGACCCTTCGCTCTCCGCGACCTTGCTCACAGGGATGCCGGTCATCCTCGAGACGACGGCAGCTATGTCCTCAGCATCGACAGACTTGTGGCCACGTGCCTTGAGATGGGCCCTGGAACCGGCCTCATCAAGCGCATCTATCGCCTTGTCCGGCAGGCACCTGTCCGAGACGTACCTGTCAGTCAGGCGGGCACACGCCTCAAGTGCATCATCAGTGAACTTAACTCCATGGAACTCCTCATAGCTGCCCCTGAGGTTCTTCAGGATCGATATGGTCTGAGGTATGTCCGTCGGTTCGACGACAATCTTCTGGAAGCGTCTGTCGAGCGCTCCGTCCTTTTCCACTATCTTGGTGAACTCGTCCATCGTGGTGGCGCCGATGCACTGTATCTCACCCCTTGCAAGCGCAGGCTTCAGGAGGTTGGCGGCGTCGAGACTGCCCTGGGCACCGCCGGCCCCGACTACCATATGGAACTCATCGATGAAGAGGATTATCTCCGGATGGGTCTTCAGCTCCTCGATCACATCCTTGATACGCTTCTCGAAATCCCCCCTGTAACGGGTGCCGGCGACAAGGGATGCTATGTCGAGCGACACGATCTTCTTGCGGGCAAGAGCAGATGTGATGTGGCCTGATGCAATTCTCTGGGCTATGCCCTCCACGATGGCAGACTTGCCCACTCCGGGCTCGCCAAGGAGCATCGGATTGTTCTTCTTGCGTCTTCCGAGAATCTCCACAACCCTTTCGATCTCAGAATCCCTTCCGACCACCGGGTCAAGACTCCCGCTGAGAGCCGCTTCCGTGAGGTCATAGCCATAGTCCGATATGGTGAGACGCTGCTGCCTGGCACCGTCGCCCTCGGGCTGCACCGTCTCCGGTTCCTCCCTCGAAGGCTCCGGTTCCCCGTGCCTGCGGGGCTTGAGCATGCCCTTGGCGCGCATGTGGGCAAAGAGTGCCTCATAGGTCACTGCCTTTGAGAGCATGTATGGCTGGCAGACTGTGTCTGCGGCCCGGCTTATCGACAGGAGCAGATGCACCGCTCTTGTCTCCGTGTCACTGAAGCGGGTGGCCTCGAGCACCGACAGGTTGAGGACATTCTGCGCCGCCCTGGTGAATATGAATCTCTCCGTCTCCGAGTATGGCACGCTCCCGCCCTGGCCGACCTCCGACTCCACGTAGTGCTTGAAGTCATCCGGATCTATGCCCAGATCGCAGAGAGCCTGCACCGCGTCGTTGTCGCCGTGACGCAGGATGCCCAGAAGGAAGTGGTCCACGGAGATGCCGTAGTTGCCCGTGCGCATCGCTTCCTCCCTTGCATAGGAGATTATCCTTGTGAGTTCTTCGGATATGTGCATTTCCATACTCTGTCCTGCCGTTTCTGACGTCTCTGCAAAAGTAAGGAAATTTGATATAAACGTGAAATTTTACTAAATTTGCGTGTTTATGTAATTACCGCAAATAAACAGGACTATATATGAACGAAGAAAACTATACCGAGCCGGTCCACGGCATAATAGAGCCGGTGGAGATCGACCATGAGATGAGGACGGCGTATATCGACTACTCGATGTCCGTCATCGTCTCCCGTGCGCTCCCTGATGTGCGCGACGGCCTCAAGCCTGTACAGCGCAGGGTGCTATTCGGAATGGACGGGCTTGGACTGAGCTACAGCGGGCAGACCAAGAAATCCGCGAGAATCGTGGGTGAGGTGCTGGGTAAGTTCCACCCTCACGGCGACTCAAGCGTATATGACGCCATGGCAAGGCTCGCCCAGAACTGGAACCAGAGGTACCCTCTAGTGTTCGGACAGGGCAACTTCGGCTCCATGGACGGTGACCCTGTCGCCGCCATGCGATACACCGAGGCAAAGCTTGAGAAGAAGGCAGAGGACGTGCTCGGCGACCTTGACAAGGACACGGTAGACATGATGCTGAACTTCGACGACTCCATAGAGGAGCCGACGGTTCTCCCGACCAAGCTCCCGCTGCTTCTCCTCAACGGTTCGGCAGGCATCGCCGTCGGCATGGCCACCAACATGGCTCCGCACAACCTCTCGGAGTGCTGCGACGCCATCTGCGCATACATCGATGACCCTGACATCACGACAGAAGGTCTGATGGAGCACATCAAAGGTCCTGACTTCCCTACCGGAGGCATCATCCAGGGACGCCAGGGCATCATAGATGCGTACGAGACCGGCCGCGGCCGCGTCATCGTGAGGGCAAGGACAGAAATAGAAGTCGCCGACAACGGCCGCGAGACGATCGTGGTGACCGAGATTCCGTACATGGTCAACAAGAAGGACATGATCGAGCGCATCGGCCAGATGGTCGAGGAGAAGAAGATCGACGGCATCTCATACATCAACGACGAGACTTCACGCGAGGGTGTGAGGGTGATCTTCCGCCTCAAGGCTGGAGCCAACTCCAACGTGGTGCTCAACACCCTCTTCAAGTACACGGCCCTCCAGTCCAGCTTCGCCATCAACAACGTCGCCCTCGTAGGCGGCCGTCCGCGCACGCTTTCCCTCAAGGAAATGATCGCCAATTTCGTGGATTTCCGCCACGAAGTGGTCGTAAGGCGCACGAAGTTCGAACTTGACAAGGCCCTCAAGAGAGCCCACATCCTCGAAGGTCTCCTCAAGGCAATCGACGTCATCGACGAGATAGTCCAGATAATCAAGTCCTCGAAGAGCATCGACGAGGCCAAGACCCAGCTCATTTCGACCTTCGACTTCAGCGAGCTTCAGGCTGCAGCTATCATCGAGATGCGTCTGCGTCAGCTCACAGGACTCGAAAAGACGAGACTGCAGGCCGAGTACGACGAGCTCGAGAAGTTCATTGCACGCTGCAACGAGATACTCGGCAGCGAGGCTGAGCAGCTCGGTGTCGTCAAGGCCGAGACGATGGAGATGAAGGAGAAGTACGGCGATGCACGCCGCACGGAGATAACCCTCAGCTCGGAGGAGTTCAATCCTGAGGACTTCTATGCCGACGAGGATGTCGTCATCACGATCTCCCATCTCGGCTACATCAAGCGCACGCCTCTCACGGAATTCCAGGCACAGAGCCGCGGAGGAGTGGGCAAGAAGGCCAGCTCGACCCGCGACGAGGACTTCATAGAGCACATCTATGTCGCAAACATGCACTCGACGATGCTCTTCTTCACTGAGAAAGGTATCTGCTACCGCCTTAAGGTCTACGAGATTCCTGAAGGATCCCGCACGTCAAAGGGCCGTGCAGTGCAGAATATCCTCGCGATAGACCCGGAGGACAAGATAAAGACCTACCTCAACGCCAAGAAGATAGAAGACCCGGAGTATACTTCGAGCCACTATGTGGTGCTCTGCACCAAGAAGGGCGTCATCAAGAGGACATGCCTCAGCGAGTTTGCCAACGCACGCAGCCGCAACAAGGGTCTCATCGCCATCAGCTTCCGCGAGGGCGACGCTCTCCTCGATGCGGTCCTCACCAACGGCAAGGCTCAGATAATGATGGCCGCCTCCAACGGAAGGTGCGTCAGGTTCGAAGAAACGGACGCACGAGAGCTCGGCAGAAGCTCGATGGGTGTGAAGGGCATAGATATTGAAGAGAGCGACGAAGTTGTAGGCATGATAGCATGCGACCCTGAGACAGGGGCAGCTGAGAAGCGCACCATCCTCGTAGTCAGCGAGAACGGATACGGCAAACGTTCCGAGGCTGAGGAGTACAGGCTCACTTCACGCGGAGCGAAGGGCGTCAAGACCATGGACCTCACCGACAAGACGGGCGCACTGGTGGCCATCAAGAGCATAGCGGCAGACCAGGACCTCATGATCATAAACAAGTCCGGACTGACGATAAGGATGAAAGTTGACGAAATAAGAGTGACCGGCCGTGTGGCGCAGGGAGTGAAGCTGATCAACCTCAGGGCTGGCGACAGCATAGCTGCCGTATCACCGGTGGCCGCAGCCGAGGAGCCTGCAGAAGGCGAAGCCCAGACACCAGAAACTACTGAAACAGAACAATAATTCAAACACACTACACTTATGAAAAAGATTGCTTTAGTATTGGCCCTCATCGCATCGATGCAGATTGCTGATGCACAGGTTAAGACTGTCTCTGCTGCAAAGGCTGCAGTTGAGAAGGCACAGGCAGACGCCAACAATCCTAAGAAGAACACAAAGGTTGCCACTTGGATCAAGCTTGGCCAGACCTACATGGACGCATATGCAGCTCCGGCAGGAAACGGCTGGCTCGGCGCAGGTCGTCAGGAGCTCGCTCTCGTGATGGGCAACACGAAGCCGACAAGCTCAGAGTCCGTGGTCGTCAGCGGACAGCAGATGACCAAGGAGACATATGAGAACTGCGAGTACTATTATGCAGCGAACGATGTCCTCACCATCATCAATGTAACAAAGCCGGTCTACGCTGACGCTCTCGGAAAGGCTCTCGAGGCATACAAGAAAGCAGCAGAAGTCGACCCTAAGGGAACAAAGACATCTGACATCGCCGCTGCCATAAAGGATATCGACTCAAAGTACACTGAAATGGCATACAACGCATATCAGTTCGGTGACCTTGCAAAGGCAAGCGAGTACTTCGAAAAGGCAGCGCTGGCTTCTGAGACCAAGCCTTGCGCAGCAGTGGATACCAACTCCTTCTACAACGCAGGCTTCACGGCACAGCTTTCAGGCAATGCAGAAAAAGCCAAGAAATACTATGACATCTGCCTTGACAAGTACAACTACGAAGGCACTGACGGAGAAATCTATGCAAAGCTTGCAGACCTCTGCGAGAAGGCAGGCGACACAGCCGGCATGAAGGACTACCTCGAGAAGGGTTTCACCAAGTATCCTCAGAGCCAGAGCATCCTCGTCGGTCTCATCAACTACTACATCTCCAGCAAGGAGGATACCGGACGTCTCTTCGACCTCATCAGCGAGGCAAAGAAGAACGAGCCTAACAACGCATCCCTCTGGTATGTGGAAGGCAACATCAACACCCAGCTCGGCAAGATCGATGACGCCATCGCAGCTTACGAGGAGTGCGCAAAGATCAACCCTGAGTATGAGTATGGCTATATCGGAGAAGGCATCCTCTACTACAATCAGGCCATCGATCTCCAGGAGAAGGCTCAGGCAGAGATGGACGACGCCAAGTATCAGGTACTTGCAGAACAGTTCGAGGTAGCGCTCAAGAACTGCATTGCTCCTTTCGAGAAGGCATTCGAAATTACAAAGGACGACGCACTCAAGGTCAACATCTCTGAGTACCTCAAGAACGCGACCTACCGCTTCCGCGATGAGGATGCAAGCTATCAGGCAGCTTACGAGAAATACGCAAAGATCGTCGCTGACGGCACTGCAAAGTAATACTCTTATCAGAAAAGAGAGGGCGCCCGGTCGGGCGCCCTTTTTTTTTTAATCCTCAGTGAGTTTCTGCAGGCAGAGCCTTACAAGTTCGTTCACGCGAGGCTTGTAGTCGGTATTGCTGCTCTTAAGATATCTGTGGGCTATGGCACAGCAGACCGTGCCGGCATTGTGACCCAGCTTTGCAGAAAGTCCTGCAAGGGCAGACCCTTCCATCTCGAAGTTTGTTATACGGTAGCCATCAAAGGAGAATGACTCGAAGTCCTCAAGCATGTCCGGCATGGCAAGACCAAGACGTACAGACCTTCCCTGAGGGCCGTAGAAGCCAGGTGCTGATATCGTCATACCTTTGACGGTGCAGTCCTTGAACTTGTCGATAAGAAAGTCGCTGGCCCTGACGAAATACGGATCAGGAAGATGTCTGTTCCATTTCACATGTTTCTTGAAAGCTTCTTCAAAGTCCGTAAGAGCGATGGAATCGCGGTCTTCATACCAGTTGAGCAGTCCGTCAGTACCGACGGAGATATGCGAGAATATGAAGGAGCCGAGAGGGATGTCAGGCTGTATGGCACCACATGTACCGATACGCAGGATATTCAGAGTCCTGTGCACAGGCTTAGGCTCACGTGTTGCGAAATCTATGTTGGCAAGAGCATCGAGTTCTGTGACTACTATGTCTATGTTGTCGGTACCGATACCGGTCGAAAGCACTGTGACACGCTTGCCATTATACTTGCCGGTAATCGAGACGAACTCACGGGAAGAATTGCGGCACTCTATGTCCTCCAGCAGAGGGACAAACATCTCGACGCGGCCTGGGTCGCCTACAAGGATCACATTGTCAGCGAGCTGCTCTGGCTTGATATGGATATGGAAGGCTGAGCCGTCGCCGTTGATTATAAGTTCTGATTCTGGTATTCTCATATATGTCAAATATTAAAGGAAAGAGTCAAATATAGATTATTCATGCGAAAATTCCTATTTTTGCATGAAACAAAACTTCAAGGAACATGTGGCAGAGAATACAGACTCTTTATCTTACGATTGCGACTGGACTTATCATAACGATGTTTTTCTCAGCAATGGCGACTGCCATCGGCACCGACGGCGCCGTAGCCCAGATTGCCTGGATAGACAAGATACCTTATCTCTGTCTGATGATATCGATTCTGGTAGCCAACGCTTCAGCGCTTGTCACATTCAAGTTCAGAACCCTGCAGATGAGAGTGGCGACAATTGCGGCACTGATGCTCATCGGCTTCCAGATATGGATCGCCATCGACTATTTCAACGCTCCCGATGGCATTGTATTCAAGTTTACCGCAGTATTCCCTGTTGTCGCAGCCATACTTGACATTCTTGCAATAAGAGGCATCGTAGCCGACCAGGTGATGGTCGAGAGCTTCTCAAGACTCCGCACGAGCAAGAAAAACAGAAAGAGATAGGTGTCGTCCCTATCTCTCATTGAATCTTTTCAGCACATTCTCCTCATAAGTCTTGGTGACCACGAGGTCAGGGAGTGCCGGATTGTCCATCTTTATCATATAGCCATCCTTTACTTTGGCAATTTTCTCAACATGCATCATGTTGGCTATATACTTTCTGTGACATCTTACCAATGAACTGTCGCGGAAACTTTCCTCGATGGTCTTGAGACGGCACCTGAGCATATACTGTCGAAGATTGTCCGAAGTGTCATTGTACCATACCTTCACATAGTTGTCATCAGACTCGATGTAGAAGAGATTGGATTCATTGACAGAGAGCTTGAGGTTGCCGTTGTTGTCGAACAGCGTTATCTTCCTGTCCTGGACAGGTGCGGCGGTTTCGTCAGAGACGGCCGCACCGAAGTCGGTCATCCTGATGATATTGTCCTTGTCCTCAATCTCGAAGTACATGGCACAGAAAGCGCACGGGACAAGTAACGCGAGCACACAGTAAGCAATGCTCTTGAAGAGCAGTACTCCGAAACCGAGATTGGAAGGAATCATGCCTCTTGATGAGGCGTAGAGGGTGGCAATGGAGTAGAATATACTGATTACGAGGACCTCGGCAATCATCCAGAGGCAGTACCCATACATCGCGACCTTGCCGCGGAACCGATAGAGAATGTAGCGGCTGATGCAGAGAAAAAGGAAACAGATCACGAAGAACAGTACGACATACCCCATGGACATTGCCAGTGTCATGGTAAGCCACGGGTTATGGGAAAACGGCATGAACAGCAGCATTACAAAGGCCGCGAACATTGCCGTGACCGCCACAGTCGCATACATCTGCCTTCTTCCGAAGAGGTATGCAGGAGCCTTTTCCCTGAGGGGCACCATCTCTACTCGCCTGCTTCCTTCAGGCGCTCTGCATTCTCAGCTATGGTAAGCTGGTCTATGCATTCCTGGATGTCTCCATCCATGAAAACAGGGAGATTGTACATGGACCAGTTGATGCGATGGTCCGTGACGCGACCCTGAGGGTAGTTGTAGGTGCGGATCTTCGCAGATCGGTCACCTGTCGAAACCATGGTCTTGCGTTTGGCGGCTACGCTGTCAAGGTACTTCTGATGCTCGAGGTTGTACAGACGGGTACGGAGCTCCTCAAACGCACGCTCCTTGTTCTTCAGCTGCGAGCGCTCTTCCTGGCACTGAACGACGAGTCCTGACGGGATATGGGTCAGTCGCACTGCGGAATAGGTAGTGTTGACGCCCTGTCCTCCAGGTCCAGATGCACAGAACAGGTCGAGACGGATGTCACTCCAGTTGAGCTCGACATCGAACTCTCCGGCCTCAGGGAAGACGGCAACAGAAGCCGCAGAGGTCTGGATGCGGCCCTGGGTTTCTGTCTGAGGGACTCTCTGCACGCGGTGCACTCCCGATTCGTATTTCATCGTGCCATAGACACCATCCGGATGGGAGAGCTTGAACACAATCTGCTTGAAACCGCCTGAAGTGCCTGGAGCCTGGTCGGTGACCTCAAGCTTCCAGCCCTTGGTCTCTGCATACTTGGAGTACATCCTGAAGAGGTCTCCTGCGAAGATTGCCGCCTCATCGCCACCGGTGCCGCCACGGATCTCGACCATCGCATTCTTTGCGTCATCAGGGTCGGCAGGGATGAGCAGAAGTTTGATATTCTGCTCCATGTCAGGAATCTTCGGCTCTATCTCCGCAATTTCTTCGCGGGCCATATCCTTAAGGTCCTCATCCTTCTCGTTCATCAGGATGTCCTTTGCCGATGCCAGGTTGTCGAGCATCTTCTTGTACTCAAGACCAGCCTTGATGATCGGTTCCAGTTCCTTGTAGTCTTTGTTGAGCTGGACAAACTTCTTCATGTCGGACATGACGTCCGGACTTGAAAGCTGATCCTGAAGAGACTTGAACTTGTCCTGAAGAGACAGGACCTTTTCGAGTAGAGTATTGTTTTCTGCCATAATCCTATTCTATATTCTTGATGTAGCAACGACGCCTCATGAACGGGTAATGCTCGTAGCTTTCCCACACATTGACAGCATTGTTGGTCTCTATCTGAGGGTTCGTTATGCCCCAGCGCGTACCGTTTGATATCGACTTTGCCGAAAGTTCCTTGTAATAGATCGCAGACACTCCCCTGCTGCGCCATTCCTCGACAACTCCGTTGACCATGAGGTCTTCCACATAGTATGTCCTCAACGCCTTCAGAAGGTGTATCCAACCAAACGGGAAGAGATGGCCCTTCGCCTTCTTCAGACCTTCGGAAATCGATGGTATGCATATGCCGAAAGCCACCACCTCACCATTGTCGTCGGCAAGGATCGTGCTTGTCTTGTCGTTGACATACGGGAGCATGCTTGCAGCCTCCTCGTCTATCTCCTCGTCAGTGAACGGAATGAAGTTGTATACGCTCTTGGCAAAAGTCTCATTGTATACCTTGAAGAAACCGCGGACCTTCTCCTTGTCTTTCTTGAGCTTCGATATCTTCACCGGCGAGATCTTGTACTTCTCCGCAAGGAGACCGGCTATTCTCGTAACCTTGTCAGGCACTCCAGCATCAGCCACTACCTTATACTGTATCCAGTCACACTCTTTGACAAAGCCGAGCCTGTCCATGAAGCCGTTGTAATACGGATAGTTGTAAAGACAGTTGAATGGCGGGGTGTTCTCAAAGCCTTCCACCAGCATTCCCTGCTTGCCAAGCGTATTGTAGTACAACGGACCGTGAATCTCCGTCATGCCACGGTCCTTTGCCCATGCTTCAGCGGTCGAAATCAGAAGCCTGGCAACCTCGAAGTCATCTATCGTGTCAAACCACCCGAAACGTACCCTCTTCTTGGAGTAAAGTTCATTGTAGCGAGGATTGATGGCAGCGCTTATGCGACCCACAACCTTGTTGCCGTCAAGTGCAAGCCACATCGCATGCTCGCAGTACCTGAGAGTCGACACGTCAGTCAGAGAATGCCTCTGATCACCATGAAGAGCCGGCACATACTGCTCGCAATTCTTATAAAGTTCATCAGGGAATCTGATGAACTTCCTTAGATCCTTTCGGGTCTTCACTTCGGCAACAGTATACTTCATTACAGTTTCAGCACGTTACCACAAAGTTAAGAAATTCTGACGGATTATTAAAGACCGGAAGCCTTTGCCTCATCCCATATCGCATCCATCTCGGCAAGAGTCATTTCCCCAAAGGATCTGCCCTGTTTCAGGGTATGCTCTTCAAGATATGTGAAACGCCTGCGGAACTTCTCGCACGCCTGGTTGAGTGCAGCCTCCGGATCGACCCCATAGAGTCTTGCAGCATTGATCGTGGCAAACATGAGGTCTCCGAACTCTTCGGTCATATGGTCCATGGACTCCTCGGAGCAGGCATCCTCGACCTCCCCTTCCTCTTCCTTCACCTTGGCCCACACGTCTTCTTTCTTTTCCCAGTCGAAGCCGCATCCGCGGGCCTTCTCCTGCATCGAGAGGGCCTTGAGCACGGCCGGCATTGAACGCGGAATACCGGACATCACCGTCTTGTTGCCGTCCTTTTCCTTTGCTTTCACAAGTTCCCAGGAATCCGCTATCTCCTTGGCCGTCATCTTCCTGCCGTCGGAAGCGAATACATGCGGGTGGCGGAACACCATCTTGTCACTGACCTTCTTGAGCGAATCTGCTATGTCGAAGTCACCCGACTCCTGTCCTATGCGGGCGTAGAAGACCATATGGTAAAGCAGGTCACCTATTTCCTTGGCAGTGGCAGACTTGTCTCCGCTCATTATGGCATCGCTGAGCTCGTAGACTTCCTCTTCAGTCATGGGACGGATGGATTCCATCGTCTGGGCTGCATTCCACGGGCACTTCTCACGAAGCTCGTCCATTATGTCAAGAAGCCTTCCGAAGGCTTCCATCTTTTCCTGTCTTGTGTGCATATGTTACTGGAAGAATGAAAAATGGACCCTGCCATAGGTCTTTTCCTTGACAAAGCGAGGATGGTCTGTAAAAGAGTGTTCGTCGCCATGCTCAAGGATGAAGTAGCACTCCGGATGGAGAATGTCCTGCGAAAAAACTTTGTCTGGGATATCCTGAAGGTTGTCCAGGGCATACGGAGGGTCTGCGAATATGATGTCAAACTTCTCCCGACATATAGGAAGGAAGTCGAATACATTGTCCCTTACCATGGTAACGTTCTTCAGACCCAGCCTGGAGGCCTCTGTCTTGATGAACGATGCGTTCTCCCGGGCCATCTCGACACAGTAGACGCGTGAAGCGCCTCTGGATGCGAACTCAAAAGATATGGCTCCGGTACCACCGAAGAGGTCCAGAACCTTGAGGTCTTCAAATTCATACTCGTTGCCGAGCACATTGAACAGACCCTCGCGTGCAAAATCGGTGGTCGGCCTTGCCTTGTAGCCGGCCGGCGGATTGATTGTCTTTCCCTTGAGCGTACCCCCAATGATTCTCATAGCTGCTCGACTGACTTGAAATATCTGTACAAAGACATCTCCTCCTCAGCGGAGATTGGAGTCATCATAGTGATGGTAGAAATCTCCGGATTGAGTTGGAGGGACTTCATGGCGAAGAAAATGAAATACTCCGCTGTCGTGAAATCCACCGCCGGATATGAATTGGCAAGCAGAAGCTTGCTGTCCTGGGCAATGACTATATGCACGATCTCATCCGAGTACGATACGAGTATCCTGTTGTACTCGCTGCATCGTTCAAGAGTTCCGAGCATGTCATAGATGACCGGAACAGGCTCTCCGGCATAGACGAGAACGGCGTCGAACTGAGGAACTGGTATATAGGACACCTTTTCGGTCTGCTCGAGAGGGAAGATCTCAGAAAGAATGCACCTTGGGTCCTTCTCGTCAAAGAAACGAGTCGGCACCAAGGTGCATTTAGGTATTTGAGTCATCAGACTACTCCCAGTTACCTGCGTTGTTGTTAGGAGCTGTGATGCTGCCGACCTGGAGTCCTTCGTACTTGTTGAGGTCGCGGCGCTCTGCATCGAGGTTGATACGGAGCTGGTTGTCCATGCCGGTAAGGAGCTTCTTGTAAGGAATCTTTGCCTCGAAGAGAGGAACCTGCACACCCGAAACTGTCTTCACGATGGCATCCATGATGACGGTGTCACCAGCTGCTGCGAAAGGAATCTGCTTGAGAGCGGCTGCATTGAAATCGCTGCGGCTTGCGAAGAGGGTATCCTTCACAGGAATCTTGTTCTCGATCGAGAATACGAGGTTGTTGTCTCCCTTCTGATAGAGGTCGAAAAGCTTCGCATTCATCTCAGCAGGCTTCAGACCACGGAGAGACTTCTTGACTGCATCGGTATGGGCAACCATTGCAGAGTCATCGGCAGAGCCGACCTGCATGATTATGGCCATCTTGCCATTCTCATAGAAGTCTGCGAGGGAATCTATTGACGCAGTGAAGACACCTGTGGCGCCCTTGTAGGCAACCTCGAGAGTACGGATGTCCTTGAGCTGCTGGATAGCGACAGCCTCACGGGCTGCCTTTTCCTTGTTGAACCTTACAGGCTGCATGACGCTGTTGTAGATCGCATATACAAGAGCGACTGATGCCACAAAGAGAAGGATTTCAACGAGTACCTTGACTAATTTGTTCATTTGTTATGATGTTTTATTATTTCCGAAACGTATATTCCTAAACACCGACAAAGTTAGAAAAATGAATTATGAAATGCAATATTCTTTGTAAATTTGCCCTCCGATATGACTGACATCAACGCAGCAGACATAACATCCACCCACAGCCTCATCGTTGGCGCATCAAAGATAGGCATCGTGACCCACACGCACCCTGACGGCGACGCAGTGGGAAGCAGCATCGCAATGTACCAGTACCTGAGGTATGTCTGCGGCAAGAATGTCCGTATCCTTCTTGCAGATGCAGCCCCGGCCATTGTCAGGTTCCTTACAGAGCCCTGCAATGACATCATCAGATACGACAAGGCCCCTGAAGAAGTCAGGTCATGGGCGGCCTCCTGTGACCTCATGTTCTTCCTCGACCTCAACGGAATCCACCGCACAGGAGAGATGGAAAAGGCTTTCGTGGGCACGACAGCCATGAAAGTACTGATCGACCACCACCTCAACCCGATGAGGGAGGAGTTCGTGACCGTGTTCTCAAAGACAGACATATCATCTGCCAGCGAGCTGCTGTACCACATACTCAAGGCGATGCCCGGGATTGACGGGGACTGCACCAAGCTTCCTCCGACATGCCTCGAGGCCGTGATGACAGGGTTGACGACAGACACCAACAACTTTGCCAACTCGGTCTATCCCAGCACTTTCCAGACAGCCTCTGAACTCATTGCCGCAGGTGTGGACAGGGACGCGATCCTGGCGCACATCTACAACTCCTATCCCGAGCGCAGAGTGCGCCTGATGGGTGAGCTGCTGTACAGGAACCTGAAGATCACGTCCGACGGAGTGGCCTACATGATTCTCGACGGCGAGACCCGCGACCGCTATGGAGTTGAGCAAGGCGACACGGAAGCATTCGTCAACATCCCGCTTTCGCTTGAAAAGGTAAGGATGAGCATATTCGTCAAGGACTACGGAGACCTATACAGGGCATCGATCCGCAGCAAGAGAGGAGTTTCTGCCAACCGCCTGGCGATGAAGTACTTCAACGGCGGAGGTCACGAGCAGGCATCGGGAGGCAATCTTCCGAAGGAAGGTCTGACCGGCAACCCGCAGGGTGTTGCAGCATACATAGAAAGAGTCACAGCAGAATTCTTTGCCGATGAAAGATAGAGTGATGACAATGCTTGCTGTGGCAGTTCTGGCAGCGGCATGCACGTCAGAGACAGAGAACACCTATACTTCCCAGTCCGAGCAGATTGAGAAGTACGTCACATCGCGCCTGAGTGCCGACCCAGACATGAGAGTGGAGTACAACGGGAGCGTCCTCAGACTCGTAGAGTCGGAGGGCAGCGGCACCCAGCTGGAGGAAAAAGGCACGGCAACAATTCTATATGCAGGATACAACTTCAACACGTCCACAATAAGCAAGGCCACGCTCTTTGCCACAAATGACTCCGACGTGGCCGCCGAGTGCGGGTGGACCGTCAGCGACGAAACGATATTTGGAGAAGTTGACGTGGACCTTGGCGATGACAGTTATGTCAAGGGACTCAGGATGGGACTTGTGGGAGCCAGGGAAGGCGAGACATGCCTGATACTTTTTTCCGGAAAATACGGATTGGGAAAGCAGGTCGGCACGATTCCTGCAAATGCAGCCCTGGCCTATCGGGTCAAAGTACAGAAGGTAACAAATTAAAAACAAGACAATACATTGATAATGAGGAGACTTACAACATTCGCCCTGAGCATTGCCGCCCTTGTGGCAGTGGCAGGCAGCTGCGCAAAGTCATCGGATACAGGGCAGAACTACCTCACCAAGAAATATTTCGACGCATGGATGGCGACAAACCATCCTGGAGTGCAGAAGACCGGACTGGGCATCTACATACTGGAGGACACTCCGGGAGACGGCGACCTGGTCAGCGATGAGGACACCCATCCATATGTCTATGCGACGTACACCATTACAGACCTTGAGGGCAATGTCACAAGCACGAGCAGTTCCGTACTCTCACAGCAGCTTGGAAGCTACGACCCGACCTACTATTATGGTGACTACGTACTCGACAGAAGCGAAGGTGCGATGTACGCAGGCATCAACAGCATGCTGAGCACGATGAGAGTGGGAGGCACAAGGACTGCCGTCGTGCCGGGATGGCTCATAAGCACCGACGTGTACGACACAGAGGATGAATATCTTGAGAACTGCACAGGCACTGACGCCATATACACACTCTCCGTCCACGAAGTGTTCGACGACGTGACCCAGTGGGAGCTGGATTCTCTCGAAAGGTATATGGCACACAACTACCCTGGTGTCGACACGGTGATGACCGGATTCTACTACATCCAGCTCAAGGCCCCGTCGGACACTGCAGCGTTCAGCGATGACGAGACAGTCTATATCAACTATACAGGAAAGCTCCTCAACGGACAGGCGTTCGACACCACTCTCGAGGATGTCGCAAAGCAACAGGGGCTTTACTCTTCCAGCACTGAATATGCTCCGACCTATGTCACCTGGAACGACGACTATACCGAGATAACGATGGGAGAAAGTTCGACAGAGATCATCTCAGGTTTTGCAAAATGCATAAGCATGATGAGAAAGGGAGAGGTAGGAATGGCGATATTCCATTCGGCTTTCGGGTATGAGTCGAGCGGCAGCGGTGACAGCATCCCGGGCTACTCCCCTCTGATTTTCGAGATCCAGTGCCTTGGTACGGAAGAGACAGACACGCTGGATGACTAAGACAGCACTGACAGGAAGGATAAAGGCAGCAGCCGCAATTCTCATTGCGGCTGCGCTTGTTTTTGCAGTCTGCCACAAAAGGAAGCCGCACGAGCCGGACCGTATCCCAAGAGACCTCAATGTGACTCTCACGAACGCCATGTCCGACACATCGACACTATGGAAGATGGACAAGGCCATAGAGAACTACATGGCACAGTGGGGGCTGAGGGGGTCCTCTCTTGCGATAATGAGGAACGACTCGCTCATATATGCCAAAGGCTACGGCTGGGCCGATGAGGAAGAAGAGATGTATATGACTCCGGGCAACATAATGCGACTTGCATCCGTATCCAAGCTCATCACGGCCACCGGCATCATGGTGCTCAAGGAGCAGGGAAAGCTGACTCTCGAGGACACAGTCTTCGGCCCCGACGGCATCCTCGATGACCCTGAATACACGGCCATAATCAGGGACACAGGCTACTTCCGCATCAACATAGAGCACCTTCTGCGCCACCAGGCCGGATTCACGACCAGAGCCGGTGACCCGATGTTCATCACAGGTACCATAATGCAACAGAACCACCTCAAGGAAGCCCCTGACCATCACACGCTCGTCAAGTGCGTAATAAAGAGGAGGCTTGGATTCCGTCCCGGCACATCCCAGGACTACTCCAACTTCGGCTACCTGCTGCTTTCGATGATTATCGAGAAGGTCACAGGCGAAGACTATGAGACCTGGATGCAGGAAAACGTCCTGAGGCCAGCCGGCTGCACGGATATGCATATAGGAAACAACTACTACCATGAGAAGCGGGCCAACGAAGTGAAACACTATGTCCACTCAAAGGACGAACTCGTGGACGAGTACAACAACAGCGGACGCAAGGTGGTGCGGTGTTACGGAGGGAGCGACATCCACGCCTTGTCCGGCGCAGGAGCATGGACGGCGTCTGCAGCGGAACTCGCACGCTTCGTGGCGTCAATCGACGGGCGGCCTGAAGTTCCGGACATCATAAGCGGGGAGAGCGTGAGAGAGATGACCCGTTACATCGACGACAACACCTACTCACTCGGATGGAACGACACCCGCGAAGATGGGACATGGACACGCACGGGCACCCTCTCGTGCACGAGCGCTCTGGTCAAATACTACCCTGATGGAGAGTGCTGGATACTCGTGACAAACACAGGCACATGGAAAGGCCCGAGGTTCACGAAATACACCTCGAGCCTTTTCACCAGACTCAGGGAGAAGTACTCCCCTCTCCTCCCGGAAAGAGATTTCTTCTATCTGGAACCAGTGAAACCGGCAAATAAAAAATCCAGACGATAGCGTCTGGATTTTTTATTGAAGACCGTAACATTATTCCTGACTGGCCTGCACGATGTGCATCGTGTCGCGGGCAATCATGAGTTCCTCATTGGTGCAGATGACTGCGACCTTGATCTTGGAGTCAGGGAGGGAGATGATCGTATCCCCATCAATTGCCACATTGGCATCATAGTCGAACTTGAGGCCCATGTAGGCGAAGTTCTCGCTGATGCGGCGGCGCAGGCGTGCATTGTTCTCACCGATGCCTGCGGTGAAGACGATAAGGTCGACGCCCTGCATCTCCGCGATGTACGAGCCTATGAGCTTGATGATGTCATATGTGAAGACCTTGAACACGA
>R20__coassemble_757_pt1 | contig 22167 bp, 14 predicted proteins | sample R20__metabat2_low_PE_021 | metagenome-assembled genome bin R20
TTTTGTTTTTTAATATATAAAATTTTAATTTATTTTTGTTGGGGCGGATGGGCTAGCTTTTTCTGGTGGGCGAGTGTGGTGCTGTAGACCCCACCTCTCTTATATGTAATCTGCTTAGTAAATGAACTCGAAATCGTCGATATAGCAGAGCTTCGTGTTGGTCTCGGAGACTGCAGCGTCGCAGTTGGCGTCGCTGATGGTGACGAAAGGCCTGATCTGGAGACTTCCAGGAGAGCCGAAGTTGGAGCAGGAGTATCCACACGCAGAGAACGAATACTCGAGGACGTTCCAGTCATCATGCTTCAGAAGGCTCGCGATGTTGTCAGTCGTGGAGGCCGTGCCGTTGACCTTGCTCGGGAGTTTTGAGCCATATTTGCTGCCTGCGTCGATCCTTAGATATGGATAGTAGTCACTGGCACCGATCCATATCTTGTACCTGATGCCCTTGAACTTGTCGCGAGCCGCATACGGGAACATCTCCTTCACTTCGTCGGAAGTGAATGTGATCTGTACATATCCGGAAGTCGCCCATGTTGCAGTGTGCATGTCGTTTGCAAGAACCTTGGAGCTTGGATTGGTGTCCGTCTTGCATGGATTGTCTATGATCGAGAGGGCGTTCGTATTGCCCGTAATGTATGCAGGAAGGCCCTCGAGGGACTCGCAGTCGAGGAATACATATGACGGGGCAGGACGGAGGGTTCCGAACTTGAAGACCTTGGAGCGCTCGAGAGCGACCACCTTGCCGCTGAAGATGTACTCGGAGCTGTTGTCCTTGTATATCTGCTTGACGCGAAGTCCCTTGGAAAGACTTTCAACCGGAAGCACGGAAAGGTAGTATGTACCTGCGGAAAGGCCTTCCTTATTGACCACAATCACGTCAGTCTTCTTCTCAACAACGCTCACTGTCGGCTCGTCAGAAACGGTGATGTTCACTGTGCCGGCAAGTGCCTCTCCGCCATTGGCCGAGAGCATGAACTGTGCAAGCGGGTTGTCGCCCTGCGTCATCGACTCAGGTACTTCGATCCTTACCAGGCAGCATACGTTCTTGAAACTGAGCTTGAGGTCTGTAGACTTCGCGACAGAGACGTTCATCCCGTTAGCGAAGGTGCCTGTCCTCTCATACTGGCTGTTGGCGATGACCGTCTTCACCGTGCCGTCGTCGTTGATGGAAACGTCATCACCGTCAGGGTAGACTGCCGTGAATGAGGCTGACGCAAGATCCGCCTCGGTCATCTCACCCACAAAGGACGCCGTGGCGCCACCATTCGCAGCCGTGAAAGTATACTTGTTGCCGTTGGCGAAGACCGCTATCTTGTCACCCTCGGTCCATACCACATTGTATGATTCGTCGATGGTCGTCTTTGTCTCTGAAGAGACAGCCGTGAAGGTCACAGGAACGAGCTTGCCTTCCTGAGTGCCGGAGGATTCAACTGAAGGCTCCTTGGTACATGATGACAGGGCCACTGCCGCTGCCATTGCTGCTATCACATAAATCTTTCTCATTTTCTTTCCAGTTTTAATTGAAGTAGTTACCTCCGTCGATAAAATCGAAACCTTCGTGGTCTCCATCCGCGGAGCCCGCGAGCAAGACTGAGCCTTCGGCGAATGAAATCACCTCGAGGTCAGGCGTCTGATAAAGTTCTTTACTCATATAATAAATGTTTTAGAAATTATTCTACAAATTCGATGTCATCGAAATAGACGTTCTTAGGCATCTTGCCGCTGTTGTTGAAGTCGACGGCCACCCTGAACTGAAGCTGGTCAGTGCCGGAGCAGTTCTTGAGCTCTGACGAGTATTTAGGACCTGTCAAGTCGTATACGAAGACATTCCAGTCATCGGTCTTTATGGCCGCATTCCATGCATCCAGCGAAGGATTCGCCGTATCGAAGGCGACTCCGTTGATTGTCGAAGGCGTGCTTCGCGTACTGTGTGCATCCTCCTGCAGGAGCGGCGTGAATCCGCTGTCGCCGACCCAGACCTTGACCCGCACCTTCGTGTACTTGGCGCGTTCCTCAGATGAGAGCGCCGTACCGTCAGGCTTCGTGTCAATCTTGAACTTGAAGTATGCGGAACTGCTCCACGTGATGAGCGAGCCCTCGTCGACAAGCACCTTCGAACTGCTGTTGACCGAAGTCTTGTACGGGTTGTCCACGACCTTCATCACATTCACTCCGCCCACGGCATTGCCCTCATAGTAGGTGGACACTCCAGCCACGCTTGCCTCGAAGCTGTCGAACATCATGGAAGCGGACGGATCTGTGCCTGGATCAGTGCCAGGGTCATCGGTACCGGGGTCGTCGCTGCCGCCTCCGGTACCGTAGTCGTTGGCAAGGAAGGTAATGTCGTCGAAATAGATGTCCTTAGGCATCTTGCCATTGTTGTTGAAGTCGACGGCCACCCTGAACTGAAGTTGCTCCGTAGCGGCAAAATTCGCCACCTCGTCAGAGTACTTAGGACCTGTCAAGTCGTATACGAAGACATTCCAGTCATTGGTCTTTATGGCTGCGTTCCATGCGGACAACGAAGGGTTTGCGGTATCGAAGGCGACTCCGTTGATCTCCGATGGCGTGCTCCTGGTGCTTCTGGAATCTTCCTGAAGAAGAGGTGTGAAGCCGCTCTCACCGACCCATATCTTGACTCTGAGTCTATTGTAGCCGGCACGTTCAGAGCTGGAGAATTCAGTTCCATCCGGTCTTGCCGTAATGGTGAACTTGAAGTATGCGGAGCTGCTCCATGTGATGAGCGATCCCTCGTCGACAAGCACCTTCGAGCTGCTGTTGGATGCCGTCTTGTACGGGTTGTCCACGACCTTCATGACATTGACTCCGCCAACGGAATTGCCGATATAGAAGGCAGACGGCACGCCGACCGTGCTCGATTCGAAATCGTCGAAGATGTATGTTCCCGCCTCAGGGTCAGTACCCGGGTCGACAGGTCTTTCGCTGACCTCAACGGTCCACTCGTTGGAGGCAGAGTCTCCCTGTGCATTCGTCACCTTGACGGCGACCTTGTGCTCACCGGTCGAGTCGAACTTCTGCTCGAGGGTCTTGTCCGTTCCAGCCTCTGCGCCGTCGACTGTCCATGCGAACCCGACGCCGAAGACGCCGGAGGTGACTGCTGCGCTGAAATTCACCACATCGCCGACAAAGCTCGTGATGGACTGCTCCTTCGGGGTGAATGTGACTTCAAGAGGCAGGTCGGAGATGTCGAGTACCCACGATCTTGAGGCCGTCATGCTGTCCCTGTTGATCGCGAAATGATTGAGAGTGTACTTCCCAGGGGTGTCGAAACTCTTGGCAAAGACGTTGGACGAGGAAAGTTCCTCGCCATCTATCTTCCAGCTGTGGACAGTGTTCTTGTCGCCTGCGAGGACAGTGACTGAGAGTTCCACGGTCTCCCCTATCCTTGCCGAAACGGTATCAGCCTCGCAGGAATACTCCACCTCCAGAGGCACGCCAGCCACATTGACAGTGAAATTCTTCTCCAGTCTTCCCTTCTCATTGGCCGCAAGGAACTTCACATCGAAGCTGCCAGGTGTCACGAAGGTGTAGATGAAAGAAGGAAGTTCGGAGACGGTCTCCTCGTCTATGCTCCACGAGCATGTGTACACATCGGTGTTGGTGATGTCAGCGACAAAAGAGAGCGTCGAGTCGACGTCGATGTCGACAACGTCCGTCGCAGGTGCTCCCGTTATGGTAAATTCGGCCTCAGGGCTTGCGATTCTCAGCTCTTCGACAGGCTCCTTGCCCTGGCAGGCGGCAAGGCCGGCCATGGCAAGGAAGAAGATGGCTATGTTTTCCAGATTCAGTTTCATATTCTACTCCACGAACTCGATGTCGTCAATATATACGATTCTAGTATTGGTCTCGGTCACTGCTCCGGACGCTATGTTGCTTCCGTCCTCCTTCAACATAGGACGGAAGGTGAGGTTCTTGGACGGGTCAAGGTTCTGACCGAAGTCGAACTCCAGTTCCTCCCACTCATCGTTGAACTTAGGAGAAGCGACAGGAGGATACTTGACGCCGTTGTACTGGATACGAGGATAGTACTTGTTCTTGCCAAGATATATCTTTATGCGGACCTTCGAGTACTTCGCCACATCGACGTCTGCAAGCTGGTTGCACTTGAGGTCGAAATAGCCGGAAGTGCTTCCCGTGCCGGCGACGCTGTCGCTCATGCACCAGTCGCTGGTATTGATTCCACTCTTGAGCGGGTTCTCGCACAGCTGGATGCCCGGAGAGTTCTGGCCGAGGGTCCACCACGGACTCAAGGCACTCTTGCCCTCGAAATCGTCAAAGACATACCCCCTCGAAGAAGCAATCACGGTCCACGATCTGGACACGGTCTCCCCCTTCGCATTGCTTGCCGAGTACTCTATGGTATAAGTTCCGCCCTTCGTGGCCGTCCATGTGAAGTCATTGCCGGTCGAGACCTCGGCGCCGTCCACGGTCCACTTCTGCTTCAGGCCATTCAGGCCATAGAGAGGTACTGCGCTGATAGACAGCGGAGTGCCAGCCACAAGTGTGATGACGTTGTCTGTGACCGTCCATGCCACCTCGAGCGGACGCTCGATTATGTGGACGGTGAAAGTCTTCTCGAAACTTCCCACATTGTTGCTGCCGACATACGACACGGTATAATCCTTTGCCTCGACGAGCTGGAAAGTTCCGAAGTAGGCATCCTCGCTCCTGAGGATGCCGTCGACGGTCCATCGGTGCGATATGCCAGACCCGCTCTCTACGATTGCCGCAACCTTGAGGTAGTCCAGTTGGAGCCTGGTCACCTCGGTGGAGTCACCCACTGAGAGCGCCATCCTGAAGACATCGGTGACATTGACCACATATGTTTTCTCTGCCGTGCCGGCGCCATTCTTGGCCTCGAAGCGCACTTCGTGCCTTCCGGGCGTCGCAAATGAGTATGTGAAGGACTGGGCGGACGACTCAATGCATCCGTCGACGTACCACGCACAGCTGACTCTCTCGCCGCTGACGACAGTCGCCGTGAAATCGAGGGCATCCCCGACGGAAGCGGAAATCTCCTCGGAAGAAAGTCCATACTCCACGACAGGCATGGAGTACTCCACCGGCTGCGGCTCAGTGGTACAGGCAGCCGCAAGACAGATGGCTGCGGCTGCCGGGATGAAAAATCTACTGCACATCATAGAACCTTGCAAGATTGTAAGTGCACTCATTTATCTGCCTCATCTGGTCGATGAGGTCGGTGTAGCGCTGGAAATCCCATGTCACGATACCCTTGTTGGAGTCGATGTTGGAAGAGTCAGCGTCCGTGTTCGTCGGGTCATTGTCCATGTACGTGAACCAGTGCCATCCGACGCATGTGCCGCTCTTGAGGAGTTCATTCACGAAGTTCTGGTAGAAGTAGCCGCGGTCAGTCTGTGTGAGGACGTTCCATCCGGCACCAGTGGTGTTTCCCATTCCGGAATCTTCTCCCTTTGTGTAGAATTCCGTCACGAAGAACGGACGACCTGACCACGAGGCCCAGTCGCTGATGATGTCCAGGTCCGGCTGCCACTTCTGGTAGTGGTTGACCGAGATGATGTCCATGTACTTGCCTGCGACCTTCCACATCTCCGGATTCACCAGTTCATACTTCCACTGATTGAAGCGACAGCCAAGATAGAGGTGGTTCGGGTCATATTTCTTCGCAATGGAAGTCACTTTCTGCATGTATATGTCAAAGCAGTACGCCACGAATGCCTCGCGGTCACTGTCAGTGACATCATTGATGGTGCATCCGGTACGGCCCTTGCGCCCGTCCAGCCATTCCTGGGCCTTCTGATGGTTGATATGCGACGCCGGCCACTTTTGGAGGCAGCGGTCGATGGCATACTGCTTCCATGGAAGCTCATTGTCGATGAAATAGCCTATGCAGTATGGATCGTCCTTGTACTGAGCAATCGCTGAAATGCCATTTTCCAGGTAAGTGTCGAAATCATCATCCCACACGCACACGAAGTCGTACGGGTATCCCTCCCAACCGGCCGCATTGTATGCATCTGTCTCCTTGCCGGAAGACTTCATGGCACTGTTGAAACTGCTTGTCGGCGACACCATCACTGCGTATGGTATCTTCTGGTCGTCGCTGAGGCCCTTGATTACAGATGTGCTGGACCATGCACCCACAGAGTTGAAGCCCTGCTCCTTGAGGAACTGGATTTCTGACTTCGCCCAGTTGGATGCGGTGCCATACTTCTCCTTCAGGTTCGCCTGCTGGCGCTCTGAACTGCCATATGAGAAGACAGCCACCGCCTTGCTGAGGAAGATGTTGCCCAGCGGGTCCACGAGCCACCACCTTCCGGCAGCCTGCTGCACGCGGAAGTATCCGTCCGCATTGCCAAGATTCATGATGGTCCACCCACCATATGTGTCTGTGTCAGGATCATCCTTGACAGTGAAGCCCTCGATCCTGTCGACAGTCACAGCCGAGTATGTGTCCCATGAGGAATTCTTGTCCTTGCGGCACTGCACCTGGTGCGGGGCCTCAACGGTTCCCTGCTGTTCCGGTTCCTCGTCTTCCGGGAAGATGAGAGGTATGTCAAGCGAGCCTGAGCTGCCGCATGCCGAAAGCAGCAGCAATGCGAACATTGCCTTATTCATAGTTATTCTGATTTTCATCCTGCCATTCATTTACACCGTCACGAATACGGTTACGGAAATATAGCGTGTCTGTGGCATGATAGGTCAGTCCGTCAGACACATACTTGTACTTGAGATATATCTCTCTGTCCTGCAAGAGCTTGGAGTTGTTGAAGCGGCACTCGCCATCCTGCTCCACCACCTTTGGGGCGCCATCGACAGGCTCCACTGTCACTGAGCCGTCATCTGCCAGGGTCAGCTTCATCTGCGCGTCAGAGCCCGAGAGCCCGTCCGTGAGGGCATTTGCCGTCACGGAATATGGCGCCACGGTCGTGAGCGTCCATACCTTGGAATCCGCCTGCGGGACAGTCCGTTCGTAGACGGTAGTCCCCACCAAGTTGCCGGACCCGTCCACGACTTCGACCTTTCCTCCATGATACCAATAGCCGAAGAGCTTGCTCTCATAGTGGACTCCTATGACAGTATAATCCATACCGTCTATCACATCAGTTCCGTCAGAGGATGTAATCCTTAACGGAATCACATATTTCGGAAGGCGGTTCCCTTCGTCCTCGAGGAAACTGTCGTCTATCCTTATCACTATACTTCCGAGGTGTGATCCCTTGAGGATGCATGCCTCACCGGACCTTGTCGATTCAGTCTCGACATCGTACATGTCCACTGGAAGCGCCTGGAGCCTTTCCACTCCTGCCATCAGCTGCTGTATGTACGAGAACTGATGGACCTTCATCGAGGCCAGAAGGGCATCTCCCACGAGCGAATAGTCCGTACCGAGGCCGAAACGCCGTGTCTCCTCGTTTTCTATCGCTCCGCCGAGGGCGATGCCGGTCGAGAATTCCATGCTCTCCCCCACAACTACGCTTCTCACGTCTGTCTGGTTGGCAAATCCCGCAGCGACAGTCTCATAGTCGCCGACATAGGACGGGTAGCAGGAGGCTGCGCAGATGGCCGCAAGTGCAATTGTATACAGTCTTTTCTTCATATCACTTCTTCTCTTTACTGCCAGCTTTCCCATCCCTCGTTCTGAACGAGTCCGCTGACGTTCATCATCTCCTTGTACGGGATCGGCAGATACCCGGACGTGAAAACCCTCTTCTCAATTTCAGTGGAATAATCATAGACGAACCTGCCGTTAGCCTTCTTCGTTATGGTCGGCCTGTAGAGGGTCTTGTTGAGCGCTCCGAGGTTGACATTCCATCTCCTGAGGTCATAGAACCAAGTTCCTTCGAAGCAGGTCTCTATGCGCCGCTCGTTACGCAGGAACTTGTCGAAAGCATCCTTTCCCATCACGGCGACCTGCTCGAGGTACTGGTCATCCTTGATGCCGTCAGCACCGTCATATGTGGTCCTGGAGCGTATCCAGGACGCCACCTGCTTCGCGGTCAGGCCCTCGACCTCGCCGTTCGGGCCGGCTATCTGGTTGGCAGCCTCGGCATATGCCAGAGCCATGTGCGTCCAGCGGATGAGGAACTTCGAGTGCGGCATCTTGTTAACGCTGCTCTCAGACCAGTTCAGACCCATGTAGACGAATTTCTTGATGTGGTAGTTAGTCAGGGAATTGGTCGAGCTTGCGCCGGCCTCGTCCTTGCCGCCAGACCAGTTCTCGAACGTGTATGACTTACTTGTAGAACCAGTGGATACAGTCCTGTTGTTGTAGAATATTACACTGTAAAAGCGCGGGTCACGGTCGACATACGGGTCCTGGTCGTCATAATCGTACTCAGGAGACTGTCCGACAGGATAGCCATCGGCCATACCGAAGCAGTCCACGAGGTCCTGAGTTGCGCCCATCTGTCCCTCGCCCTGGAAGCCTCCAGGGTAGAACATCTTCTCCATCGTCTCGCTGCTGGAGTTGTATCGCGAGCCGAAGACGATTTCGGGATTGTTCGGGTCAAACCAGTTGACAGCCTTCGTCCTGTCGAATCCTCCGGAGACGCTGCCGTCGACATTTTCCTTGAAGTCCATCACCTGCTTCGCATATTTCGCGGCCATCTCGTAGCGGGAGACGTCCCCGTCCGGATTGAAGCGCGGGCTCGCCCATGTGAGGCACACGAGGGCCTTGATGGCGACTGTGGAGATGCCGTCGATGCGGCCCCAGTTTCTCGACCCAAGTACCGTCAGGTCGTCCGCATTGTCCACGAGAAAGTCCCTGTGCGCTATAGGGAGATACTTGCAGGCCGAGTCGCAGTCGGCGAGAATCTGCTTCACGCAGTCATCGTATGACGCCCTCTTGAACTCCACCTCCTTCATTTCCTCAGAAGACATCTGCCATATCTTCACAGGTTCAGTGACAATCGGGAAACCCAAGAGGTTGCCGTCAGTGCCGCGTCCGCCGAACTTCTGGAGAAGGTCCCATTCGAACCACGCCCTCAACCCGTAGGCCTCTCCCCACAACATGTTGACAAGAAGCGAGTCGAGGCGCTCGTCAAGCATGTAACGAAGATTGCGGCCATTATTGTCCTTAAGGAAGAGATTGGTGTTGTAGATGCCCTGGTAATCGCGGGTCCAATAGGTCTGGAAAGGGTCATTCACCGGAGAGGTGACTCCTGTCGCCATCCTGCTGATGACGTCCGTACGCGAGGTGCGCACCGCGTTGTCAGTGAGGCAGTCCATGTATGCGCCCTCATTGTTGTTGTAGTTGGTCGATATCCATTCATAGCACTCTCCAATCAGGCCCTGCATTGCAGTGGGGCTGGTCAGGACATACTCCTCGCTGCGTATGGCGCTCGGGTAAGGGTCAAGGAATCCGCTGCACGAGCATGTCGCAAGCGCAAAGACCGCAAGAAATATATTTTTTGTCAATCCTTTCATGGTTCCTCCTGTTTAGAATGTGACTTTCACTCCCCCGACAACTGTTCTCATCAGAGGGTATGTTGTTATTCCCGACGACAGTGACTCCGGGTCGCAGTCCTCTATCCCGCTGAGAGTAAGAAGATTGTTGCCACGGGCAAATATGCGCAGCGACCGCACGGCATTCTTCGTCGCCAGCCAGCGAGAAACCGGGAACGAGTAGCCCAGCTCCACTGCCTGAATCTTGAAGAAACTGCCGTCAGCGAGCCAGTACGAAGACAGCTTGTAGTTGTTGTTGACCTTGTTGTAGGTAAGACGCGGGGCTGTCGCGTCCTTCACGTGCTTCATCGTGTACATCGAGTAGTTCGAGTCGCCCCATCCGTTCCAGTAGTAGGAGTTGGTGAGCGGAAGGTCATAAAATGCCCTTCCCGTACCTGTCAGCATGAGGTCCCATCCGGCATAGTTGAAGTTGAGATTGATGCCGAATACGAGGCGCGGGCTCGAGTCGCCGATTACGCACACGTCGCTGTCGTCTATCTGGCCGTCGCCATTCATGTCGCGATACTTGAAATCGCCCTTCTGCAGGGAATCGTCGAAGAGCTGCGGCACCAGAAGTGTCTCTTCGTCAGACTCGAACTGTCCCATGTACCCCAGGCCCCAGATGGCCGTCGAGGACTTGCCCACCTTGGAGCGGTACTCCTCCTCGTAGTCAAGTTCGTCGACCTGAAGGATCCTGGACATCGATGTCGAGGCCCAGCCGCCCAGGCTGTACCCGAACTTCCCGACCTTGTCATGCCAGGTGGCGGAGAGTTCTGCCCCCTGGCGGCGGGTCATGTTGTAGTTCATGTAGAGCGAGCCGGTCGAAGTGCCTGCAACGAGCGGGAGGACGTTTGCAAGCGCAGCAATCTCACCGTCATACAGAGTATTGTAATAATTCAGGGAAACGTCGAGACGCCTCCCCAAAGCGGTGAGGTCTATACCTGCATTGATCTCCTTGCGTTGCTCGAGGCGGAGGTTAGGGTTGCCGAGCATCGATGCATAGGTCCTGTTGGTGGAAGAGCTCTGGGAGCTTCCAAACCACTGGTTTGTCGTGTACGGGCCGAATTTCTGGCCGGAATTGTTCCAGCTGTAGTTGTCGACGTCACGGTTGGCCGATGTAGCTGAATCATAGTTGAGCAGACCGGCCTGGACCCTCAGCTTGAGGAAGTCTATTGACGACGCTCCATCCATGAAGTCCTCCTCCGAGATGACCCATCCGAGTCCGACTGACGGAGAGAATGACCAGCAGTCGAGAAGAGAATACGTTCCATGCTCGTTGAGAGCAGCCTGGAAGAGATATTTCCCCTTGTATGAATAAGATGCATCAAGGCCGAAGTTTATCTCACGCCTGTGCTCGGTGATGAATTTCTGACTTCGCTTCGTTATCATGTAGTCGGCCCCGAGCTTTATGGCGTGGTCGCCGAAAGTCTTGTCGTAGCCAAGCTTCTCCACGAGATAGAATCTGTTGGAGAAGTAGTCGAGAAGCTTCGTCTTGCTGGACATCGACTTGACAGAGTGACTTCCACTCTGCTGAGGGACGACCACTTCTTTTCCTTCGGCGTCAAGACCGGTCGTGATGATGTATGCGGCATAGTCCTCGGAGATGCCCAGGCGCACGAGGTTGGTCGCGTCATAGGCCGCATAAGTCATCGATGTGAGTCCTGGCAGGACGAAGGACAGGTCCGCATCCACCTTGACGTTGAAGAGGGCCTTTCTTATCGTCTCCTGATAGGAGCCGTTCTCCAGGATATTGGCTATCGGGTTCTGCGTGTACTGCGAGGAGACAGCATACCATGGTGACTCCAGTTCCTCTGAATTGTCCGCATAGACTGGGAACGACAGTGGCGGAATCGTGTTGAGGTCGGAGATGATGTCCGGGAACTCGATGGCGCTCAGGGTCGTGTTGGACGATGCGTCCTCACTGGAATAGTTGGAGGAATAGCCGTAATTGTTCGACTTGCGGAGGCCAAGTGACGAGATGAGGCCGAAGCTTGCGCTGATGTAGCGGTTCAGTTTAACATCAAGGTTGGCGTTGATGTTGATATTGTTGTAGCTTGACTCAGGACCTATCTTGTAGATGTCATCCTCCCCAGTATAGCCGAGGAAGGCATAGTACCTTATCAGATCGTTTCCTCCGCCGGAAGACACGCTGGCCCGGTTGTAGGACATGGTATTCTTCAGCATCATCGACTTGAAGTCCACTGCCGGATGCAGCTTGTCGTATGGGTCATCCTGCTGGTACGCAAGGTAGTCGCTTGCGGAGTAGAGCATCTGAAGGCCGCTGTTGTTTCTGGCAAGGTTGTTCATCGCTGCATACTGCGACGCATCGGCATACTCAGGCATCCTGTCCACCATGTTGACTCCGCTCTCCACGGCAACGTTGAGATATCGGTCGTTTGCGATGCCTCTCTTCGTCCTGATATAGACGATTCCGTCCGCTGCGGACGGGCCATAGAGGGTCTTCTCGAGGACGTCACGCACAATCGTGATGGACTCTATCTGCTCCGGGTCGAGCGGCGTCTCGTCTATCTGGACCGGTACGTCATCAACCATGTATATCATCTGGCGGCCTCGCGAAGTCACGCTGACGGCCGTCGATGCACCATATTGACCAGTGTGCTCGAGAGGTGACACTCCAATCTGTCCATAATTCTCCGTCACCTCCACGCCGGGAACCACACCCGTGAGGACATTGCGGATGTCGGCAGACGAATACCTTGCAAGTTCCGCCCCGCTGATGGTGACGGAAGAGCCCACTGAGTAGCGCTTTTTAAGCTGAGTGTAAGGAAGATAGATATTGTCTCCCTCGCCTGCGAGGAGTTCTTCTCTCGTGAGGGTCACGGTGTCCGTGTCTACCAGGACGCTTGCAAGGACAGTCTCCGTCGCATACCCGTCCTTGGACACGGTGACCATATCCTTCAGAGCACACTTGAAGCTTATGCGTCCTTCAGCGTCAGTGAGATAATGGTTCTGCCCCTCACCCACCGACACCTCGGCGGAAGAGACAGGGTCGCCATCCCGGTCCACTACCTTCAGCACGACGCTGAGCGCCGCCTGCTGCCCGGACTTCTTCTGCGCAAATGCTGCAGCTGCGGCGGAGGACAGGATCAGAATAATGGCCAACGCTCTGTATATGAATTCTTTCATTGCCATATCGTTCTACCAGGATTGTTTCGGTGTGTAGTTCTTCATCTTGAGAAGGTCGCTTGTCTGGAAAGGAATCCAGTACATTCCGTCCTTCCATGTTATCTGACGAGTGGACGGGAGGTCGAAGCGCTCATAACGGAAGCCTGTCGGATACTCGGTGCTGACATTGACCTTGACCGGTCTCATGCCGGTAAGGGAAATGCGGCCCAGCGCCGGTGCATCCATCCATCTCCTCACGTCGCAGTAATAGTGGTATCCCTCGAAACAGAGTTCAACGGTCCTCTCGTTCTTGATCCTGTCGCGGAAGAGGTCGGCGGAAGATGTATACTCGTCACGCACATCCGGCATGCCGACCCTCGTGCGCACCGTATTGACCGCCTCAAGGGCCGTCAGCGTCGCAGATGACGACTTTCCCTGAGGCCCCCATGCCTCGTTCGCAGCCTCAGCATAGTTGAGATAGACCTCGGCAAGGCGGATGATAGGATCCGTCAGGATTACGTTCTGATTGCCCTTGTTGGAAAGCGGGCCGGTCCTCTTGCACTCATAGTAGAATGTCTCCGAAGTGCTTCCGAGAGTCTTCTGGACGAGAGAGCCTGACGGGTATGACCCGTCGGCCTCGACATAAAGGGAGGCGCTGCCGTATCCCTGGACGGTTTTCTGGTTATAAATCACGGTGAAGCCCAGGCGCGGATCGCGGTTCGAGAACGGGTCCTGCTCGTTGTAGCTCTTGGCCGCAGTGGCCACGGCGCGGTCATCGGCAGTATTGAGCGCATAGCCGTCTGCAGTCTCAAACCTGTCCACGAAATTCTGTGTCGGACACTGGCCTGAACTGAACGTGTTGTTCGAGAAAGGATAAGGGACGAAGGCCTGGACCAACGAGGAATTGTAGTTGGTTGTGCTGCCTGTCGAGTATGCCCAGAGCTGCTCGTTCGTGTACTTGTTGCCGTAGAAATTCTTCGTGAAATCAGCTTTCGGCAGAAGCACGTAGCCGTGGCTCAAAGCGGCATTGAGTGCCACCGCATTGGCCTCGGCGGCCTCTTCCCAGAGGGTCTTGTCCGAGTCATGGTTGTTCAGAGGACTGGCAGCATAGAGCATCACCCTGCCCTTCATAGCAAGGGCGGTGACACCGTTCGGCTTGTCCTGATCGGCATCGGACAGATTGCCGGCTCCTGAAGCAGGGTCCCTTCTCATGAGTCCGGCCTTGTCGAAATGGTCCGCAGCCGTCTGGAAATCCTCCGCACATTTTTCAAGGAACTCGCGGTCGTCAGGGCACGGGAGGTCCCACTCGTCGTTTGCCCCCAGCACCTTGTCCACATATGGGACAGCTCCATAGATGCGGAATATCTCGAAGTTGCAGTATGCCCTGACGAAATATGCCTGCGCCAGAAGGTCCTCCTTCTCCGAGGTTGTGGCGTCCTGGAGCATGTCGATCTTGTCGATTGCCATGTTGCACACTCTGATGCACTTCCAGGTATTGGTCACCTTCGCAGCATTGGAGGAGTACTGGTCGCCGGTATTGTACCCGACGGCCCATATAGCCTGTGAGGAGTCACCCAGCTTTATCGGCTGGCACCTCTGCATACGGGTCATGTCGCAGATGTCGGTGAGTCCCTCGAGGGTGAATTTCTGGTTGTTCTCCGCGAAGTAAAGCGGGTAGTGACACTTTATGTTCCACGACGAGCCGTTGTAGACGGAGAAGAAATAGTTCTTGAAGTTGGCGTACTTGCTGAACACCTCCTGCTCGGAAAGACCTGAGTCCGGAGACTTGTCAAGATAGTCGCTGAGACATGATGTCGCGCCGAGAGCGGCAGCAGCCATCAGGATGACTCCAAATATATGTCGCATTGTCTTTTTCATCTCTTTCCAGTGTTAGAATGTGAGCTGGAGGCCAAGCTTGACCGTCATCATCTGCGGATATTCGCCCCAGACAAGGTACTTCTGCTCCGGGTCGCCTTCGAGGAGGTCAGTGAAAGTAAGCAGGTTGTTGCCTGTCGCATAGACCTTTATGGCCTGCAGTCCCAGCACCTGCCTGATACGTGGAGTATTCCAGGAGTAGCCGACACTGACCTCCTTGAGACGGAGGTAGTCCGCCTTTCGCCAGGAGTGTCCGAGAAGCTTGGCGTTATAGCCGCCCGTAGTCGCACTTTCATTGTATCCGGACCACGCCATGTTGGCGAAGTTGGACTCTGAATAATGCACGGTGGCATGTGTGCCTGTCGTGTTGGACGGAGACCAGTAGTCAACGGATGAGAGATGGGTCCTGTAGTTGCCCTTGTAGAACTCCCACTCGTACATCTGGTCGAAGTTGACATACTTTCCGGCATAGCCCTGGAAAAGGAAGTTCAAGTCGAAGCCCTTCCATCTGATGCCACCCTGGAAAGCATAGGAAATTGGAGGATAGAGGGATCCCACCATCCTCGTCAGGTCGTCCTTGTCTATCGTGCCGTCGGAAGTATAGTCAAGGAACTTGTAGTCACCGACGACAACATCAGATACATTTACCGGGAGGAAGTTGGAATGGATGTCATCGACAGATGTGAAATACTCTCCATCGACAAGATATGCACCGCTGGTCTGGGACCCTATAGGAGTGCCTGCCGACTGCTGGTGCGAGAGTGCGTACGGAGCGTCGTCAGCATATACGATTCTGTTCTCGTTGAAAGAGAAGTTACCGCCTATATGGTACGAGAAACTGTTCCCTATCGTGTGGTGGTACTCGAGTTCAGTCTCGAGGCCATGCTTCTTGACTGCGCCTTTGTTGAGCTCCTTGGAAGTGTTGCCGACCCATATCGGGGTGTTGTTGTCCACCGTTATCAGCATCTTGTCGCGGTACTCGTCGAAGAGGTCGACGTTGAGGGACAGGTCTCCTCCGAAGAAGCCCAGTTCCACGCCGAGGTCCCTCTTGAGAGCCTCTTCCCACTGCACATAGAGGTTGGCTGCCTTGTCCTCGACTATGTAGCCTCCGCTGTCCTTCGAGAATTCGCTCATGTACAGCCAGCGGTTGTTGGCATAGTCACTGCCGACAAGGCCTTCGCTGAAGCGGATCTTGAACTTGCTGAAGTATGGCTTGAGCGCCTTGAAGAACGGTTCTTCGGAGATTACCCAGCCTATGGCGCCGGACGGGAAGAAGCCGAAGCGGTTCTCCGGGGAGAATCTTTCCGAACCGGTATAGCCCATGTTGAACTCCAGAAGATACCTGTGCGCGTAATCATAGGTGGCACGGGCCACGAGCGCCTCGTTGTAGTAAGGGAAATCCGATCCCTTGTCCTGCTCCTGGCGGTTGATGAGGAAGAGCCCCGTCACATTGTGCTTTCCGAAGGTCCTGTTGTAGTTGAGGGACGCATCATAATAGAGGTCCATGTAGTACCCGCTCTGGAGGGTATTCCCTGCAGTGGTGTACATCGGCGGCTCCACATAGTAGTACCCGTCAGTGCCGGTGCGGCTCCATGGATTCTCATCAGTGCCGATCTTGCTGAAGTCCAGATACCAGCTGGCCCTGTCATAGGACGTGCTCAGGGTCTGATACATATAGTAGGTGCTGAGCGACACCTTTGCCTGGACATAAAGGCCCTTGGTTATGAAATCAAGATTCTGGCGGGCGATGATGTCCGAGAAGAGCTTGGTATCAGTGTACTGGATGAAGCGGCCCCTCATCATCTGATAGTAAGGGTTGCCTGTCGTCTGGTCAGCCTCGCTGATGAGACGGTCGCCGGAAGCGTCAGGATAATCAAGGTCGGGAACTTCCTCAAGGACCCATGACGGATAATACATCGGGTACTTTGCCGAGGAACTGCCGAAGATATACTTCCACATGCCTGTGTCGCCGTCGGTCGGCTGCGGTTTGTTCTTGACACCGACGCTGCCTCCGAGCTTGAAAGAGACGGTGGTCGAGCGGGTCACATTGAAGTCAAGGTTTGTGCGGAAGTTGACGCGGTTGTAGTTGTAGCTGGAATCGACCTTGCCATCGCTGAAACTCTTGAAGATCGACCCTTCGTGGGTATATCCGACAGAGGCAAAATACTTCACGAACTTGGTGCCTCCGTGGATATTGAAATTGGCATTGTGCGTAGTTGCAAACGTGTTCGTCATCTCCTTCAACCAGTCCACATCGGGATAGCGGAGGGCGTTAAGGTCGCTGGAAGGGCTCTTGTACTCGGAGAGCACCTGGTCGGAAACTATCTGGCTGAATTTCTGGTCGTTCTTCAGAGCGGTGTTCATCATCGACATCGTCGTGTACGAGTCCACATGCTGTGCAGTGTTGATCGGTGTGGCAAGGCCCATCGAGTAGCTGACATCCATCTTCGGCTTGCCCTCCGCGCCGTTTCTGGTAGTGACGATTATGACGCCGTTCGCGCCCTTCGCGCCGAACACCGCAGTCGCCGACGCATCCTTGAGGACGGAGATGTCAGCGACCTCGTTGGGATCTATGGAGGCAAAATCACGCTCGACGCCGTCGACAAGTACCAGCGGGCTGGAGTCATTGAAACTGGAAACGCCTCTGATGAGGATTTCCGCATCGTTCTGACCCGGCTGCCCGGAAGTCTGGATGGTCATCACGCCGGAGAGCTTGCCTGCAATGGCGTTTGTGATGTTGGAGACGCCGGAATTGACAAGGGCGTCGCCCTTGACCTGCGAGATCGCGCCGACGACACTCTCCTTTTTCTGTACGCCATAGCCCACCACCACGACATCGTCAAGCATTATCGAATCACCCGACAGCATGACATTGATGAGAGGATTGTCGCCGACCCGTACCTCGACGGAAGTGTAGCCAAGGCTGGAGAACACCAGAACGGCACCCTTGGGCACCTTGATGGAATACGCTCCGTCCAGGTCAGTCACCACTCCCTGGGTTGTCCCCTTGACGACGACACCTGCACCGACCACCGGTCCCAGCTCGTCGGAGACGACACCCCTGACGCTCACCTGTCCCTGCGCTGCCACCTGGACGGCCGGCAAGATGCAGAAAATCAGGACAGCAAGGAAGGCCTGCACTCTTCTGAAGAAATGTGACATGTGTTTTCAATTAAAAAAATCAGTCAAAGTTACAAAATTCACGTCACTTGTTCAAATTCTATCAAACAGATTGCAAGTGTATTCAGAATTTGCACTTCCTCGAAGACTTCGTATATTTATACCCATGAAAGATCCGATGCAGACAATGAAAACGAAGACCATGTCCCTGCTGGCCAAGGTGTCAGCATCAGCCACAAAGCACGCAGGTGCATTCACGATGTCATGTACAATCGCCGCCATCGCATTGACCGCAACCTCATGCACCATGGGCGGTATCCGGGTCAAAGGTGATTCCGTCTACTTTGACGGGACATTGGTGGGATACTTCCCTTCCGACATCGAAGGCGTTTCCATAAAGGACTCATATAGGAGGATAGATGACAACACCCTGCTGCTGCAGCGGACCTGCACGGCAAGGGCGGACCTGGACTCTGTGCGGCTCGTGACAATGTTCACGCACTGCGAGCAGTCGCGTTTTTCGATGATTCCTGCCGTATGCTACAACGGGAACGAATGGGGCCGCGGCAAGGAGCCCAAGGGATTTGAAGATGAAGGCATCACCCGTTCATATTCGTACCTGCGCACATCAGTCCCGGGAGCGACCTTTTCCGAAGGGGACGCATTTGCCGTTGCGCTGTGGAGCGAAGCGCCGGCAGACCCGGCAGATGCATTTTCATGCTCGATCCTGCCGTCCGACAGTTCCGTCTGCCATTCGCTGATCTTCCCGGAAGAGGAACTGCCGGTCGTCTATGCCAGGCGCGACGGTTACGCACCAGGTTACGCAAGGAAATACTCGATGAAAAAAGGTGACAGAAAGGAAATCAAGGCTTATCTTTTCATCACTCCTGCGACGCCAGGGCACAAAAGCATAGGGCAGTTCATGGCTGAAGCATGGAAGCTTGCCGACAAGTCAGGCATGGTTCCCGACCCGGACAACCGGCAGATATGGAGCAGAGGCATTTCCTATGCGAAGAATGAGCTGTAGGCAGTGGATGGTGACTATGAAGGCCTGAGCATCGGCCTGGTAAGGAACGGAGACGGGTGGATACAGCGCCCGGGATGGAAATACGAGATCGGCTGGTGCGGACAGAATGCATCATTCGCCAACTCCCTGCTGACTGACTTCCTCATCAATTCCGACAGCACTTCCCTGTCGAAGGCATTGAAAATCCTTGACACATGGACAAGCCCGAAGACCGTCCTTCCAAACGGACTTTACATAACCAACTATGACTATCTGCTCAATGGGGACGCAAATCCTTCCCTCGATGCCTGCAACCTTGGGACCGCAGCACTTAACTTCTTCGAAGGAGCCGACCTCCTGCGCAGGTGCGGCGCCGGAGACCCCGAGCGCCTCGAGTCGATTGCGATTGGCATCCTCGACTTCGCAAGGAGCAAGCAGGGCAATGACGGCTGCTATGCGCGCGGATGGAAGGCCGACGGGACATGCATCTACCGCGAAGGGACAGTGGGAGCGTTCCTCATCCCTCCAATGGCTGAGGCTTTCAACAGGACGAAAGACACCGTCTATCTGGAATCTGCCGTCAAGGCCTTCGATTACTACTATGGGGAGCTCGCCAGAGACGGCTACACCACGGCAGGCGCCCTGGACACATGGTGCATCGACAAGGAAAGTTCATACCCGGTGCTCCAGTCGGCACTGATGCTCCATGATGCGACTGGCAATTCTGACTACATTGATGCGGCGGTGGCGGCAGCGAGCTATCTCTCGACCTGGATATGGCACTACAAGGCGAGCTATCCGCAGGATTCCGATTTCTCCAGATACGACTACAACACCTTCGGCGCCACATCAGTTTCAGTGCAGCACCACCACCTTGACCCCTATGCGGTCAAGTATATCCCTGAACTGCTGCGCCTTGCGGAAGTCACGGGAGATGGCACATGGAAGGAGAAAGCAAAGGCCATCTGGAACAACGGGTGCCAGCTCGTTTCCGACGGGACCCTTGAAATACATGGCGCCGTACGGCCTGAAGGCTCCCAGAATGAAGCATTCCTGCATTGCAACTGGAGCTGGGACGGCAACCCCGGCGCGGCGCGTCTCAATGACTGGCTGGTGGCCTGGCCGGGCGCATTCAGGCTGGAAGTGATGAGAAAAGACAAAAACACATCCCTATGAACTTCGACTACCTTGAGAATGTGGCGTTTGCAGCCACGGTATGCGACAAGGACGGCATTGTACTGTACCAGAATGCACGTGCACGCAAGCGCGACGGCGGAGTGGTCGGCAAGGACCTCTACGGGTGCCATAGCCCCAAATCCGGTGAGATGATCCGCCATATGATCGAGACAGGCGAGAGCAACACCTATGAGATAATCCGCCACGGGAAGCGCAAGCTCCTGCATCAGACCCCCTGGTACGAGGAGCCGGGCGGGTCAGTCGCCGGCCTCGTGGAAGTCGCCATCGACCTTCCTGACGAGTATCCGACATTCAACAGGGATGCCCCGTCTAACGTATAAGAGTCCATACGCAGGAGTCAACGACAGCCTTTTTCCCATTCCCGCAGACGACCCTTATCTCATTGTCACCGGGGCTTAGTGTCACTTGATGCCATACCAAACGACTCATGCCATCATTGCAGGCATCTCCTATCTTCTTGCCGTTGACGTAAAGCGTAGCCTTAGGCTGATTGGAATACACCTTCACATCAGTGGTGGCTTCAGTGCGAGGAGAGAACCGTCTTGACGTAATGTATACCATAGGTTCAGAGGTCCATTCAGCCTTGTAGAAGTAGAAAGAATCCTTTCGGACACTGCGGTCATAGGTGACAAGTCCCTTGTCATTGATACCAGGGCGGTCTCCCTCATTCTTGACATAAGAGCCAAAGTCTGCAAGATTCCAGATGAACGTTCCCCACATCCATGGGCACTCGCGGAACACTGCCCAATTGGCTTCATGGACGACATTCTGTCTCTCTTCCGGATGGAAATTGGGAGTAAAGGAATCGTTACAGCTGACTGAAGGGACATGATGACGGATGCTTGCACCTGCACCATATTCCGACACTCCTCCACACTGAGGAAAGATGTTGGTGTGGAATCTGTCGTAGAATTCACCGGTCTTTTCAATATGACGGTCATACCATCCGAAGTATTTGTTCCAGGCGATGAGATCCGAACATCCCTTCATATGCGTTTCTTCCTCACATACTGCCATCGTAGTGAGCCTTGAGGAATCAAGGCGGTGGAAAAGGTCATTGAGTTCCCTGACAAAAGGCGCCGGGTCACCGTAATCCCTGAATGCTTTTCCATCGTCCCACACGAGCTCGTTGAAAATGCCCCAGAAGCAGACTGAAGGATGATTGTATTTCTGATATACAAGTTCATATACACTTTGGCGGGCGTTCTCCTTAAGCAAAGGGCTGTCTATGTATCCTGCAAATCTGAATCCTCCGGGACCACACATCGGAATCTCCGTCCAGACGCATATCCCGTACTTGTCTGCAAGGTCATAGATCCTTTCGGCATGAGGATAGTGAGCAAGACGGAGTCCCGTCGCCCCTATCTCCTCGATAAGGGCCATATCCCTGTCGTAGTCTTCAGGGAGCAGTGCACTGCCGCGTCCCTCTACATCTTCGTGGCGGCATACGCCATACACACGATATGGTTTGCCATTCAAGAGAAAACCCCTTCCATACTCCGCTGCAATTGACCGGAATCCAGTCGTTACAGACACCCTGTCAACAGGTTCTCCATTCTTCAACAAAGTAGAGGTCACCTGATATAAATTCGCAGCACCTTTGCCGTTCCAAAGCATAGGATTCTCTATCAGCGCTGCCACTTCAGTTGTGGCATCTGCAGGGACGATTTTTTCAAAGACTACATCACCTGATGGAGACTCCACTCTGATAGCCACCGCGAGTTTATCATAATCGGCAGCGCTGACAAGCGTCCTGATATTTATTTCAGCTTTTTCAGCACTTATGTTCTTCTGGTCGACGAAAACGCCAGGAGATGCAAAGAAGTCCGGTGCTATGCACTCCTGCGGCGTCGTTATGAGATGCACAGGACGATGCACTCCACCATAGATATTGAAGTCCCCTATAAGGGGTATGACATCAGAGCGGAAATCGTTTGAAACCCAGAGTTCCACAAGGTTGTCTCCTTCATTGAGATAAGTGGTAATGTCGTAGCAGAAAGCGGTGTACCCTCCCTTATGCTGTCCTACGAACTCATAATTGACAAACACGTCGCACACAGTGCTGACACCCTCAAAATACAGGAAACGCCTGGTCCTCTCAAGGCCTTCGATTTCAAGGTGCCTGCGGTAGACCATAGTCTGACGGTCCGGGCCCGTAAAATTGTCCCCGTTCCAGGTATGGGGTATGCTCACATCAGTGTAGTCACTATCTTTCTGGTTCTGCGTGATGGGTTTGACGGACCATCCTTGCGAAAGGCACTGCACATCTCTTGAGAAGGACTGCAAACTTGTGCAGAGTACCAGGCAAAAGAAGATGGTTACCCTTTTCATTTATGGTAGTATTTCATTGCTGTCCGGAGAAATTTTCCCCAATAGCATTTAAAAGGTTATATTTT
>R20__coassemble_758_pt1 | contig 22139 bp, 14 predicted proteins | sample R20__metabat2_low_PE_021 | metagenome-assembled genome bin R20
TCGCGTTAAATTCGGACTCGTCATCACGATAATCATCGCCCTGTCCCTCCTGTATTTTATCATAGACCCTAACTCCCTGTCATCAGCACTCAGCGGGTCGTCATCGAAGTATGCTGTGGGCAATATCGCCGGCAAGAAGATCAGCTACACTGATTTCCAGAACGATATCGAGACCTTCAACACCGTCAGCGAGATCATGTCAGGCGGCAGCGTGAAGAACGAGCAGCAGCAGGAGCAGGTAAGGAACAGCGCATGGCAGAGCCTTATCGACAAGTATGTGTTCGTCAAGAACGCTAAGGCAGCAGGTCTCAATGTAGGTGAAGCTGAGATGGTTGCTCTCACCACGGGTGACATGGTATCCCCTATCATTGCCCAGAATCCTGCTTTTGCAGGCGCTGACGGATCTTATGATCCTAATGCCCTCGTAGAGTTCGTGCAGAACATCAATGACGATGAGTCCGGTCGCCTCAAGACTTTCTGGAACTATCTCCAGAACACGGTCTACACTCAGGAGTTCTATGCAAAGTATGCATCCCTCTTCACCCAGAGCGACATCCAGAATCCTCTCATGCTCCAGAGGGCAATTGCAGAGAACAACAATACCACCAGCGTCGATTTCGTGATGGTTCCTTTCGGATACGCTCCGGATTCTACAGTGGTTGTTTCCAGCAAGGAAATCCAGGACTACTACAACAGCCACAAGGACTTCTTCAAGCAGGGTGCAAGCCGCGACATGGAGTATGTAGTGTTCGAGGTCACTCCTTCGGCAGAGGACATCGCTGCAGTGGGCACAAGCTTCTCAGACCAGTATGAGGAGTTTGCAGCAACTGAGAACATGAAGAACTTCCTTCTCAAGAACTCAGACAGGGCATACTCAGAGTATTGGTACAAGGAGGGAGAGCTCAAGACCGTATCGGCACAGGTAAGCGAATTCGTTGATGCAGCTGAGCCTGGACAGGTTTCTCCAGTCATCTCTGAGGGCAACACTTTCTATGCAGCAAAGGTGCTTGCAAAGGCAAGCCGTCCTGAGAGCATTCAGGTCAAGGTCATCCAGGCACCTGAGACTGAGGACGAGGCATCTCTCAATGAGAAGCTTGCAGCAAGTGAGGCCATGCAGATGACCCAGACATATATCATCCCTGGTCTTGAGGTTCTCTTCACAGCTCCTGTAGGTCAGCCTCAGTATGTACAGACAGCTCAGTATGGCCGCCTCTATGCAGAGGTAGAGTCTGCCGGCGATAAGGTGGAAATGAAGCAGGTGGCAATCTTCGAGAAGGAGACAACCCCAAGCAAGGACACCTACAACGCATGCTACGCAAAGGCCAACAACTTCGCAGTGCTTGCCAACAAGGACTATGAGGCATACAAGGCTGCAGTCGACACCATGGGTGTATACTCCCACCCTATGAACAAGATCACGGAGGCAACTTCCAGCTACGGCGCAATCGAGAATGCGAAGGAAGTCACAAGGTGGGTGTTCGACAACAAGCCTGGCAAGGTTTCCAACATCATCACTGTCGGTACTAACTATTTCTTCATCGCCACTGTCAAGAAGATCAACAAAGAAGGCTATGCTCCTGTAGCAGAGGCTTCCTCAATGATTCAGAGCCGTCTCTACAGCGAGAAGCTCGGTGAGAAGAAGGCTGCTGAAATCAAGGAGAAGATTGCCGGTCTCAGTGACATGCAGTCCATAGCTGAGGCTCTCGGTACGACCGTCAGCTCTCAGAGCGACATCGCCTTTGCCAGCATGATGTCTCAGGGCCTCGATCCGGCATTCATCGGTGCAGTCTCAGCATCCCCTGAGAACAAGATCTGCGGTCCTGTGGCAGGAACCATAGGTGTGTATGTATACAATGTGACTGGTCATGACACCGCTTCCTACTACACTGAGGATGATGCCAAGAACTTTGCGGCTCAGAAGAACCAGTACAACACTCAGATGATCCTCCCTATCATGATGGATGCAGCTGACGTGAAGGACAACAGGGCACGCTTCTTCTAGCAGAAGACTGTAATACGAAACAACCCGGCTCCTTATTGGGGCCGGGTTGTTTTTTACGTCAGGGAGTATCAGACGTTGAAGAGGAAGTGCATGATGTCTCCGTCCTGGACGACATAGTCCTTGCCTTCGACACCCATCTTGCCGGCGGCGCGTACGGCCGCCTCTGTCTTGTATGTCATGAAGTCCTCATACTTTATGACCTCTGCACGGATGAACCCCTTCTCGAAGTCGGAGTGGATGACTCCTGCAGCCTTTGGCGCCTTGTCGCCCTTGCGGATCGTCCAGGCGCGGCACTCGTCTGCGCCGGCGGTGAAGAATGTCTGGAGCCCGAGGAGATGGTAGGCGCCCTGTATGAGGCGTACGACTCCTGACTCTTCCAATCCATATTCGGAGAGGAACATCTGCCTTTCGTCGTAGTCCTCGATCTCTGCGATCTCCGACTCTGTCTTGGCCGCTATGACAAGAATCTCCGCGTTCTCGTCCTTGACGGCCTCTCGTACTGCATCGACATATGCATTGCCTGTGGCAGCGGAGCCTTCATCCACGTTGCAGACATACATCACCGGCTTGTTGGTGAGAAGGAAGAGATTCCTTGCAATCTCCTCTTCTTCCTCGTTGAGAAGAGCTACGCTTCTGCAGGACTTGCCGGCCAGGAGCGCTTCCTTGTATCTTATCAGAAGATCGGCAAGCTTCTTTGCTTCTTTGTCCCCGGCCTTGCCGGCCTTCTCGGCCTTGGCAAGGCGTGCCTCAACCGTCTCGAGGTCCTTGATCTGAAGCTCGAGGTCCACTACATCCTTGTCGCGGACTGGGTCGACAGAGCCGTCTACGTGGACGATGTTGCCGTCATCGAAGCATCTGAGGACATGGAGTATCGCATCAGTCTCCCTGATGTTTGCAAGGAACTGGTTGCCGAGTCCCTCTCCCTTGCTGGCTCCCTTGACGAGGCCGGCGATGTCGACTATGTCGACCGTCGCCGGGATGGTGCGCTTTGGCTGGCAGAGTTCTGTAAGAGAGTCGAGTCTCTTGTCAGGTACGTTGGTGGAGCCGAGATTAGGCTCTATCGTACAGAATGGAAAATTGGCGCTCTGGGCCTTGCCGGAGCTTATACAGTTGAACAGGGTGGACTTTCCGACATTCGGAAGTCCGACTATTCCGCATTTCAATGACATAAAAAACTTATTTTATACTATGCAAAGGTACGAAATTTAAGTTTCTTATGACTATTGCCGAATTGTTGTTGCATATTGGCGGGAATGATTTTGATGATATTTCTGTTGCTGTCTTCCTTTCCGCTGCCGCCAGCCGCCGACGAGAGCGGGATAGACATGGTGTTCTGGAATGTGGAGAACTTCTTCGATTATTTCGATGACGGATCCAGCGCTTCCGATTCGGAGTTCTCGTCCCGTGGTGAGAGGCACTGGACAAAGAAGCGCTTTCTCACGAAGTGTGCCATGATATCAAAGGCTGTCTTCATGGTAGGCGAAAACCATGGAAGGATGCCCGACATTGTGGCATTGGCGGAGGTGGAGAACCGTCTGGTCCTCAGGAAGCTTCTTGACGAGACTCCTTTATGGAAACACGGTTACGAGATTGTCCATTATGAATCACCTGACCCGAGGGGCATCGACTGCGCGCTTCTCTACCGGCCGGAGAGGCTGACTCTGGCAGCCTCCAGGCCGTGCAGGATCGACGGATTCCGCACCAGAGACATCCTTCTGGCCCAGTTCGTCACCTCCGGGGGAGACAGCCTTGCCGTGACCGTCAACCACCATCCGTCGAAATATGGCGGAGAGTCCTCCCGCTCCCGTCGCCAGATGGCCATCGAAAGACTTTGCTCTCTCTCGGACACTCTCCGCATGCAGGGTTGGAGCAACATAGTTGCTGTAGGTGATTTCAACGATACCCCTGACGCTGATATTTATGAAGGGATGGAGTCCAGGTGGAGGAATCTTTCTTTTCCGCTGTCTCTCAAGGGTATAGGTTCGATCCGGTTTGACGGGGCATGGCAGCTGATCGACCAGTGTCTTGTCAGTGAAGCCATGGATGGAAAGGCGGAGATGGAAGTGTGCATGATTCCTTTTCTGATGACAAATGACTCGGCCCACCCTGGCATGAAACCTCTCAGGACATACTCAGGCCCTCGATATCTTGGGGGTGTGAGCGACCATTGCCCGATTTTTGTGTCTGTGGCCTTTTAGTATGGAAAATCAGAAAGATTCGTTAAATTTGTGGATATCCGTGCAGAACAATAACCAATCACAAGATATGAAGAATACAATTGCAGCAAAGTTCAAGGAACTTTATGGCGTGGACGGCGAATTCTTCGCTTCCGCAGGACGTATCAACCTCATCGGCGAGCACACTGACTACAACGGTGGCTATGTGTTCCCTGGCGCTATCGACAAGGGCATCATGGCAGAAATCAGGCTCAACGGCACTGACAAGGTGAAGGCCTTCTCCGTCGACTACAACGAATCTGTCGAGTTCGGCCTCAACGAGGAGGACAAGCCTGCCCAGAGTTGGGCGCGCTACATCTTCGGAGTATGCCGCGAGACCATCAAGAGAGGTGGCAAGGTGGCAGGATTCGATACCGTATTTGCAGGTGACGTTCCTCTCGGAGCAGGTCTTTCATCTTCGGCAGCCCTCGAGAGCACCTTCGCTTTCGCGATCAACGAGCTCAACGGCAACGGCATCGACAAGTTCGAGCTTGCCAAGATCGGCCAGAGCACTGAGCACAACTACTGCGGAGTCAACTGCGGCATCATGGACCAGTTCGCTTCATGCTTCGGCAAGGCAGGATGCCTCATCCGTCTCAACTGCAAGACTCTCGAGTACAAGTACTTCCCATTTGACCCTGAGGCAGCAGGCTACAAGCTTGTCCTCATCGACTCCTGCGTGAAGCACGAGCTCGCATCCTCGGCCTACAACGACCGCCGCAAGTCCTGCGAGGCCGCTGCCGCAGCCATCAAGAAGAACCATCCTGAGGTAGACTTCCTCTCGGACGCCAAGAGACTCTGGCTCGAGGAGGTACGTTCAGAAATCACCCAGGAGGACTTCCTCCGCGCCGAGTATGTCATCGGTGAGGTACAGAGAGTGCTTGATGTCTGCGACGCCCTCGAGAGAGGCGACTACGAGACAGCGGGAGAGATGATGTACCAGACACACTTCGGCATGAGCAAGCTCTACGAAGTAAGCTGCGAGGAGCTTGACTTCCTCAACAAGCTTGCACGCAAGATGGATGTCACCGGCTCCCGCGTCATGGGCGGCGGCTTCGGCGGATGCACCATCAACCTTGTCAAGAAGGAACTCTACAAGCCATTTGTGGACGCAGCAGTGGAGCAGTTCACAGCCAAGTACGGCCATGCTCCTAAGGTCTATGACGTCGTGATCAGCGACGGAGCCCGCAGGCTCGCATAAATCTCCTGGAGGTCAAGTAATTGACCTCCAGTCTTTTATACGGACACCTTTCCCTCAAATGAAGGAAGGGTGTTTTTGTAATAGGTTGAGGGTCAGGCGCCTGTCCTCCAGCTGTCAGGAATCCTTTCAGAGGGTCGGGCCTGTTTCGAAAAGTTTTGTCAGCTCCACGAAGTCGTCGACGGAGAGGCGCTCGGCGCGAAGGTCGAAGACCGGAGCGGCCGTGACGCCCGAGGCGGCCATCTCTTCGGTAATCATAGGCTTGAGAGCGTTCCTCAATGTCTTCCTGCGCTGGTTGAAAGCAGTCTTCACTACCTGCTTGAAGAGTTTCTCGTCGCAGCCGAGAGAGGTGCGGGAATTGCGGCGGAGCCTTATGACTGCAGACTTGACCTTTGGTGGCGGAGCGAATGCCCCGGGACCGACGGCGATGAGGTATTCGATGTCATACCAGGCCTGCAGAAGCACGCTCAGGATGCCGTATACCTTGCTCCCGGGCTTCTCGGCTATGCGGTCGGCCACTTCTTTCTGGATCATGCAGACCACCTCGGGGACATTGTCCTTGTGGTCGAGGATCTTGAAGAATATCTGGGAGGAGATGTTGTAAGGGAAGTTGCCGATCACCCTGAAGCTGCCAGGGAACACGCGGCCCAGGTCCAGTCGCAGAAAATCAGCCTCCATGAGTCTGCCCTGCATCCCTGGAAGATGAGTGAGCAGGTATTCCACGGACTCGGAGTCGACCTCCACCATCCTGCAGTCTATGTCATCTCTTTCTATAAGGTACTGTGTAAGCACTCCCATGCCCGGACCGATCTCCAGCACGTCGCGCACCTCAGAGTCATGTTCGAGGGCGTCGACTATCGCCTTCGCTATCGACTGGTCCGTCAGGAAATGCTGTCCCAAAGCTTTCTTTGCCCTTACTTCCATACGTCTTTCTTTGATGCAAAATTAGTAAAAACTTATGTATCTTTGTTAAAGATGCGCATCATGCGCATCGCGCAAAGGAAATGGCAGGCAAAAAGGAAGCGGACAACGGGATGACCCCGATGATGAAGCAGTATTTCGCGATGAAGGCGCAGTGCCCGGAGGCGGTGCTTCTCTTCAGGTGCGGGGACTTCTACGAGACGTACGGCGAGGATGCCGAGACGGCCAGCAAGGTGCTCGGCATCGTGCTCACGAAGCGTTCCAGCGCCATGGCGACCCCTGTCCCTATGGCCGGAGTGCCTTACCATGCCATCGACGTCTATCTCCCGAAGCTCATCCGCGCCGGCTACAAGGTGGCCATCTGCGACCAGCTCGAGGACCCTAAGTTTGCCAAGGGCATAGTGAAGCGCGGCATTTCGGAGATCATAACTCCCGGCATAGCCTTCGGCGAGCAGATGCTCCAGCAGAAGGAGAACAACTTCCTGGCAGGACTCTGCTTCAGTTCGGACAACATCTGCGGAGCGGCATTTCTCGACGTCTCGACAGGGTCGTTCCAGATTGCCCAGGGCCCGCTCGACTACATTGGCACCATCCTGTCTTCGTTCAACCCGAAGGAGCTGGTGCTCCCGAGGGGCTATGAGAAGGCAGTAAGGGAGAGATACCAGACGACTGCGTATATCACGTCCATCGATGAGTGGGCCTTCGTGCAGGAGGCTGCCGAGGAGAAGCTCAAGGCCCAGCTCCGGGTCAAGTCTCTCAAGGGATTCGCGGTCGACCGCTACCCTCTCGGCATCTGTGCCGCCGGAGCGCTGATGGTCTACCTCGAACAGACCCAGCACACGGGCCTCAGGAACATATGCTCCATCTCCCGCATCGACGGCAGCAAGTTCGTGTGGATGGACCGCTTCACCCTGCGCAACCTCGAAGTCTTCGCCTCCGCCTCCGGCAATGAAGGCACCTCGCTTGTCGATGTCATAGACAAGTGCAGTTCCCCTATGGGCGCGAGGCTCCTCAGGAGCTGGCTTGCGATGCCGGTGATGGACCTCAAGGAACTGAATGCCCGCTACGACGTGGTGCAGCACTTCACGGAGGCGCAGGATGACCTGCTGAAGCTCCAGGAGCTCCTCGGCAACGTCGGCGACCTGGAGAGGATAATCTCCCGCGCCGCGACCGGCAAGATCCTCCCCCGCGAGGTGATGCAGCTCGGAAGGGCCCTCGCCCAGACCGCTCCGATCGAGAACATCTGTGTCGGACATGCCGTGGACGAGCTCGAAAGGATGATGTCCAGGCTCAAGGGGTGCGACAAGCTCCTTTCGGACATAAGGGCCACCATGGCGGAGAACCCGGCAGCCGCCCTCGGCAAGGGGGACATCATAGCTCCTGGAGTAAGCGCGGAGCTGGACGAGTACCGCAGCATCTCCCGCGGAGGCAAGGACTACCTCCTGCAGATGCAGCAGAGGGAGGCCGAGCGCACGGGCATACCGTCCCTCAAGATAAGCTACAACAATGTCTTCGGCTACTACATCGAGGTGCGCAACACCTTCCGTGACATGGTGCCGCCTGAGTGGGTGCGCAAGCAGACCCTCGTCAATGCCGAGCGCTACATAACGGAGGAACTCAAGGAGTACGAGTCCAAGATTCTCTCCGCCGAGGACCGTATCTACGAGCTTGAGAGCAAGATATACGCCGGCCTCGTGTCGGAGATTCAGGACAACATAAAGGACATCCAGTCCAACTGCCAGATACTCGCGCGCCTCGACGTGCTCGCAGGATTCGCGGAGATGGCCACGGAGAGCAACTACTGCCGCCCTGTGATGGACGACGGGCTTGTGCTCGACATAAAGGCGGGGCGCCACCCCGTCATCGAGAAGATGATGGGCCCGGGCGAGGAGTATGTGCCCAATGACGTGCTTCTCGACTCCAAGGGGCAGCAGATCATCATCCTCACGGGCCCCAACATGGCCGGAAAGTCGGCGCTCCTGCGCCAGACGGCCCTCATCGTGCTGATGGCCCAGGTCGGCAGCTTCGTGCCGGCGACAAGTGCCCGCATAGGCTATTTCGACAAGATATTCACGAGAGTCGGTGCAACGGACAACATCTCCCGCGGAGAGTCCACCTTCATGGTCGAGATGCTCGAGACCTCGATGATCATGCACAACCTCTCCCAGAGGTCCCTCGTGCTTCTCGACGAGATAGGAAGGGGTACGTCGACCTATGACGGCATGTCGATAGCAAGGGCCCTCGTGGAGTACCTCCATGACCACGGCAAGGGTGCCAAGACCCTCTTCGCCACCCACTACCACGAGCTCAACGACCTCGAGAACATCTACGACAGGGTAAAGAACTATCACATTGCAGTCAAGGAATCCGGCAAGGACGTGATATTCCTGCGCAAGTTGATGGAGGGTGGCGTCGCGCACAGCTTCGGTATCCACGTCGCGCGCCTCGCCGGCATGCCGCAGGAGGTAATAGCATCGGCGGAGAGGACCCTGAAGGCCCTGGAGCGCAGCGGCCCTGCGGTCGTACCGTCGGGCCGCGACACGAAGGAAGGCCATATCGAGGAGGACGGCTCCCTCCAGCTCTCACTGTTCCAGCTGGACGACCCGACCCTGTCGAGCATCCGTGACACCCTGAAGGACGCAGACATCAACAACATGACCCCTCTGCAGGCCTTCGACCTGATAAGGAACATGAAAAAGGAACTTGGACTATAACAATAACCATAGATATGAAAAAAGCACTTACAGCCATCGCTGCAATCCTGGTCGCCACCATGGCGACTGCAGCCACAAAGCCTCAGACACTCAAATCTCCTGACGGCACCATAGAGGTCACCGTCGACGGATTCACCTACTCCGTCGCTGCGGACGGAGTCCAGATGCTTGCTCCTTCGGCAATCTCGATGACTCTCACTGACGGCACCGTCTATGGAGGCGGAGCAAAGCTTCAGAAAGTCACGAGGAAGGCTGTCAGCCAGACCATCGAGCCGGCAGTCTACAAGAAGGAGCAGATAGCCGACTGCTACAATGAGATGACCCTTGTCTACAAGGACTTCAATCTCATCTTCAGGGCTTATGACGACGGCATCGCATACCGCTTCGTCTCCAAGTCGAAGACAGACTTCAAGGTAAGGCGCGAGCAGGCCAGCTTCACTTTCCCTGAGGACTGGAACATGTACTATGCCCCAGTCAACAGCAATGAAGAAGTCCTTGAAAGACAGTTCAAGAACTCCTTCGAGAACACCTACTCCTACTCTACGGTCAGCGCCTACGACAAGGCAAGGCTCTCCTTCCTCCCTGTCCTCGTGGAGGCATCCAACGGCTACAAGCTCTGCATCACGGAGTCCGACCTCCTCAGCTATCCTGGCCTGTATCTCTACAATTCCGACGCCGACCTCACCCTCGAGGGCGTCAACGCCCCATACCCTGACGAGATCATCCAGGGCGGACACAACATGCTTCAGGGCCTTGTCCAGACCCGCAAGGACTATATAGCGGAGGCCAAGGCCGGAGCCTCCTTCCCTTGGAGGACCGTCATCATCGCCCGCGAGGACAAGGACCTTACAGCCAGCGACATGGTCTACAAGCTTGCAACGCCTTGCGAGGACATCGACTGGAGCTGGGTCAAGCCGGGCAAGGTGGCCTGGGACTGGTGGAACGACTGGAACCTTTACGGAGTGGATTTCCGTGCAGGCATCAACAACGATACCTACAAGTACTACATCGACTTTGCAGCCTCCCATGGTATCGAGTATGTGATCCTCGACGAGGGCTGGGCAGTCAACAAGCAGGCCGACCTCTTCCAGGTAATTCCTGAGATCAACCTCGAAGAACTCTCTGCGTACGCCCAGTCCAAGAATGTCGGCCTCGTCCTCTGGGCGGGCTACTGGGCATTCAACCGCGACATGGAGGCGGTCTGCAAGCATTTCTCAGAAATCGGCATCAAGGGCTTCAAGATCGACTTCATGGACCGCGATGACCAGATGATGGTGGACTTCTTCCGCAATGCGGCTGCCACAGCTGCGAAATATCACATGTTCTGCGACTTCCACGGCGCCTTCAAGCCTGCCGGACTCCAGCGCACATACCCTAACGTGATGAATTTCGAGGGTGTGCACGGTCTGGAGCAGATGAAGTGGGAGACGGACGACAGGCAGATCGAGTATGACGTCACGATTCCGTTCATCAGGATGGTAGCAGGCCCTATGGACTACACCCAGGGTGCGATGCGCAATGCTACGAAGAGGAATTACCGTTCAGTCAACTCCGAACCGATGAGTCTCGGTACCCGTTGCCACCAGCTGGCGGAGTATGTAGTGTTCGAGGCTCCGTTCGACATGCTCTGCGACTCTCCGTCCAACTATATGAAGGAGCCGGAATGCACCGCCTTCATCTCAGCAGTTCCTACCACATGGGACGAGACCATCCCTCTCGACGGCAAGGTGGCTGACTATGTGGCCATAGCCCGTCGCAAGGGTGACAACTGGTATGTCGGAGCGATGACCGACTGGACTCCAAGGGACCTTGAGATATCCATGGACTTCCTCCCTGAGGGCACCTATGTGATGGAGGTGTTCAAGGATGGCATCAATGCAGACCGCGCTGCCTGTGACTATGCCAAGGAGGAGCTTACTGTCACCAACGCCTCCAAGGTGAAGCTTCACATGGCCCCTGGCGGCGGCTGGGTCGCAAAGGTTGCCAAGCAGGAGAAGTAAGCAGCCAAGATTCCTGATTTACAGAAAAAAGTAATGAAAAAAGACCGGAACGATCCGGTCTTTTTACATGTCGACGCTGAAGGTGAGGCTGATGCAGTTTCGCTTCATCGGGGCTCCAAGGGCCTTGAATGCGTCGTAGGCGGAGCCTCCGTTGAAGGACCAGGTGACTCCGACCCTGGTGTCATACGGAATCCAGGCGATGTTTCCAAGGACTGCACAGACATCGGCTCCGACGCTGTACAGGGTGCCTGTGCCTGCCAGGTCGCGATGGCGTGAGCCGGCATATATGCCGGCGTCGCCATGGAGGGTGACCTCGAAGTTGCGGATGTAGGCCAGAGGGCAGAGCCATGTCCAGTCTACAGGTGCCACGGCCATGCGGTAGTCGGCCGTGAGCTTCGTCTGGGACGGATAGACGGCAGCTATGTATGAGGACATGTATGACATGCCGCGAGGGTACGATGAGATGTAGTTCTCTCCGAATTTCACATTGCTCCCGAATTGCTGCTGGTATGTGGCAGTGAGTTTCAGACCGTGCTGAGGGATGATGCCCGGCACATAGCCGTACAGGAAGAAGAAGGCAGATGGCGAGAATACGTCTCCGAGGCTGATGCGGCGGGTGTAGCCGGTCTCCGCTCCTATGCCGAGGCGCGGGTATACTGCCGCTGTTGCCGTCGGCAGGATGCAGTAGCCTCTGACAGAGGTCATGAGCCTGTGCATAGGGACATTCTGGCCAGGAAGCAGCCCTCCGAAGATGGATTCATTGCCTTCGCTTCCTATGATGTCCAGATACTTGAGCCCGCGGATGGAAGTTGCGAACATGCTGTTGGAAAATCCGTACTGGACCTGAGGTATGATGCCCCTCTGCCAGCCGCCGGATGAGAAGTTGAACGGTATGTAGGCCTTCACGCTTCCTGTAAGGAGCGGCACCGAGCTTGCCTTGCGCACGCCTCTCGCATATGATGACACTCCGTCTGTCTGGCGCACAAGGTACAGCTGGTACTGGCTGGCAAAGTCGTCGCCTATGTCCAGGGTGGTGCTGATGACAGGGTACCATCCGCTGTAGTTGAACTTGAAATGGCCGGAATGGTGAGGCTGGCCTGAGGCGAGATGGAAACCGTACCCTACCGAACCGTAAGCGCTGCCCAGATGGTTCTGGAACATGGCCGTCGCTCCGAGCGCCGCGTCTGACATGACAGACTCGAGACTCATTGACGTGATCTCGTCATAGTCGATGTATAGAGGTGCCCATGAATGGAAATGGAAGAGATGGGTGCCTTTGTGGTATGGCTTCACCTCCGGCATGGTCTCCATGGGCGTCTGCTCCGCCCAGGCAAGGGCCTCTTCCTGGGCGGAGAGCTTGTTTGCGATGCCCCAGGAGTGGATGTCCGCGAAGTCCGCTTCATGGACCGGAAGATCGCTGACTGCGGTGCGGCAGACGCTTCTCGCCTGAGGAGAGAGTGCCGAGAAGAAGAGAGAGTCCCCTTCGAAGACGTATGAGCTGGCGCCGTACCTTGTGCTGGTGAGTTGCATGAGGACTCCGTCGGTGCTCAGGGAGTAGAGTTCGTCCACTCCGGTGCGGTCGCTGACGAACCATATGCCGCCCTTGGGGTTGGAGCGCATCTGCATGATGGAGACAGGCTGCGGAGGGAGCACCTCTTCATAGACGGTCCCCGCCTTGTAGATGCCGAATCCTGTCTCCGAGATGGCGCAGGTCAGGACACTCTCCCCGTCCCAGGCAGATTCCACGACCTGGAGGGTGTCCGGCGCCGGGTAGCGGGCCAGTTCCCTGCCGCTCCTCCCGTCCAGGATGACGAGTGCCGAAGTGGCTTCGAGTGGGTAGTCAGTCGCAGCGATACGCTCACCATGGGGCTCCGGTGCTGGGTTGTAGAGCCTTCCCTCCGTGGTGAGGTCGTGTGCCCTGGCATCGGACGGGTCCATGTACCTGATGCGGGAGGTCTTCTTCAGCGACCATCGCGTGTCTGTGACGGACTCGCTCCAGAAGAGTTTTCCAAGGCTCTCCGACCATACAAGGTCGCTCGTCGAGTACGCGAACGGGCGCACTCTGACGAGGCTTCCGTCATCACCGATGCGGGCGACATATGGGGTCTTGGCTATTCCGGAGACGATTGCGTACATGCTGCCGCCCGCCGCCGTGGTGCCAGTGACGGACTCGTACCGCCTTGGAATGGCAGTGACTGTGTCCATTGGCATGAACGGCCCGCGCTCTGCGATGCCCTCCCTCCATTCTTCCAGGAAGGCTTCCTCTATGTCCCTGAAGGCCTCCTTCGGCTTCTCTCCGGAGACTTCCCTTATCGTCTTGCCGGCCACGTTGAGAGGCAGCTGCCAAGCCTTGTTCCTGAATATCCTTCCATAATATTTCTCGGTGAAGAGCGGCTCGTCGAAGACTGCCCTCATGCCGGCGACGGTCATGTAGCCTACCTTGTAGTGGTCCGGAGTGTACTGCTTCTGGGATGAGTAGCGCCAGCGGTACCAGTTCCTCCAGTCACCGGCGTCGAGAGACACCATCATGTACTCGAGAAAATCTGCCTTGCGTCCCCTTCCATACCTGGAGAGTGCGGTCTCGGCCGTCACGGCATCGCCTTCGAGCAGGGCCGGGCCCGGGTAGACGGCGGACATCGCGCCCGTCCACAACTGGCCTATGAGACCGCTGAAGATCCTGTGGTCTCCGTCATATCCGAACTGCATCTGGGCCACATGGCGTGACTCGTGGATCGCGAGGCTCTCTATCCATGGGAATGGTCCTGGATTGTATGCGTCAGGGACGGTATAGAGGTCCATCCTGCGCGGGGCCCATGTGACGGATCCGTTGGACGTCGCGTTGAAGGCATGCAGGATGACGGGCATCTGGGTCCTGTACATCCCGTTGGGTGCATAGCCTGCAGTCCTTGACACCGGGGTGCTGTTCTGCTCCAGGGAGACTGCATACTGCCATGCCAGGGAGTCGAGTCCGGCAGGGTATATGAGGTGGAAGTTCCGGGTCTTGAAATGACTCCATCTGACGCTTGCCGGGTTGTCTCCGGCCTGGTCGAACTGGGCGCGGAGGGGCATGGCTGCAAGCAGAATCGCCGCCAGGACTGCAAGCTGTCTGTAGAATAATCTCATCCCGTATATCTAATCCGGAACAAATCTAACTTATTTTTCTTAACTTTGACTGATTTTAGGATTCATTTAATTCAATTTACTGCATGAGTACAGTATTCGCAGTCCTCAAGATGCTCGGATGCCTGGGTATGTTCCTCTACGGAATGTCCCTGATGAGCGGAGGACTCCAGAAGCTGGCAGGAAACTCTCTCCGGTCGTTCCTGTCCAAGATGACGTCAAGCAAATTCAAGTGTGTACTGACCGGTATCGTCGTGACTGCCCTCGTGCAGTCCTCCACAGCCACCACGCTGATGCTGGTGAGCTTCGTGAACGCAGGTCTCCTCGCCCTGGCCAACGCCATCGGCGTAATCATGGGAGCCAACATCGGAACCACCGTCACGGCATGGATATTCGCCCTGTCCTTCGACGGGTCGTTCAGCCTCGGTGCGATTGCCATCCCGGTGATGTTCTTCGCGTTCATATTCCTTTCCCTGAAAGACCAGCGCAAGAGGAACTTCGGAGAGTTCCTGATGGGATTCGGTCTTCTCTTCCTCGGCCTCAGCACCCTCAAGGACACTGCCTATCCGCTCCTGTCAAGTGCGGGAGTCCAGAATTTCCTGAAGCCTCTGACCAGCTATGGCATGCTTTCCGTGATTCTCTTCATGGTCATCGGAGCCGCCATGACCCTGTGCCTCCAGTCTTCCGCCGCGACCATGTCGCTCACCATGCTCCTTGTTTCCGCCGGAGTGATTCCGTTCACGATTGCGGCCGCCATGGTGCTCGGTGAGAACATAGGTACCACCATCACTTCCAACATAGCGGCTTCCGTCGCCAATGTCTCGGCGAAGAGGACAGCGAGGGCCCACATGCTCTTCAACCTCTTCGGAGTGGCGTGGGTGCTGTGCCTGTTCCATCCGTTCCTCAAGCTCATCGGCATCATAGTCGAGGCCCTCGGCTTTGCCAACCCTGTCACCACTGACTTCCAGAGCAATCCCGATGCTCTTGCAGCCACCCTCCCATACTGCGTGGCCACCCTCCACTCCCTGTTCAACATCATCAACACCGCGATTCTCATCTGGTTCATCCCAGTCATCGAGAAGGTGGTGAAGATGATGGTTCCTTCCCCGAAGGACTCCGAGGAAGTCTTCAAGCTCCGCTACATCGGAGGAGGACTCCTCAACACTTCGGAGCTCTCGCTCAACGAGGCGAGCAAGGAGATTGTCAATTTCGGCGACATCTGCTTCAAGGGCTTTGCATACGTGCGCCAGGCCATCAACGAGAAGGACCCGGCAAAGTCGGATGAGCTCATCGACAAGCTTGTCAAGTATGAGAAGATCACCGACGACATCGAGTACGAGATCGCGGCATACCTCAACGAGGTGTCCAAGGGAGAGATCAGCAGCACGGCGGCAGAGCGCATCAAGCGCATGTACAAGATCATCGGCGAGATGGAGAGTCTCGGCGACTCCGGTGAGGCCATCAGCCGCATGCTGACCCGCGCCAAGGTACATGGGCAGGAGTTCGACGAGTCCATGCTCAAGAAGATGAACAGGATGATGGATCTCGTCGACAATGCCTACAACGTGATGATGGAGAATCTCCGCAACGACGACATCACTGACATCAGCAACGCCCGTGACGCCGAGCACCGCATCAACGAGTACCGCAACGTCCTGCGCGAGGAGCATATCGTAAACCTCGAGACTGCGAAGTACAACTACCAGGCAGGTGTCTTCTATATGGACATCATCTCTGAGATGGAGAAGATAGGCGACTTCATCATCAACATCTCGCAGGCCCTTATCCCTAACGGCAAGAATGAATATTAGAACACTTTCAAGGGCAGCCCTTCTTCTGGCAGGGCTGTCCATACTGTTTTCCTGCGCACCGAGGTCGCCGAAGAAGACCGAGACCGGTCTAAGGACGTTCCCTACGGTCAAGGTGCCGTCTGTCTGCAGCGGACAGGAAGAGATCGCCGACTATGTCCTCACACACTTCTGGGACGGATACTTCGACTCCTCGAACAGTTGGCTCACCGACTCCCTCCATATGGCCGGGGTCGACCGCAAGGAGATGGTCAGCCAGATTTCATCCTACATGGCCATCCTCGAGAACAGTCCTCTGGAGAAGGCTCAGAAGAGCATATCGGGCCTGATGGACAAGCTTGAGGCATATCACGATACCGACACCCTCCTGTACGGGAAGATGACGAAGATGCTCTCGAGCTGCCTCTATGACCCCAACTCCGAGCTCCGTGACGAGGACATCTACTATCCGGTCGTGACAAGGCTCGCATCCTCGCCGTACACTCCCGACAACATGCGCGGAGCGTATGCCTACGATGCATCGATGTGCGCTCTCAATGCCAAAGGCACCAAGGCGGAGGACTTCGACTTCATGGACGCTTCCGGACAGCCTGGCTCCCTGTATGGCATCGACACAGAATACACCGCGCTCATCTTCGTCAATCCGGGCTGCCATGCCTGCGGCGAAGTTGTAGCTCCGTTCAGCAGCGAGCCTGTGATGAACCTCATCGCCGCAGGACGCCTCACCGTCCTCGGCATGTACATCGACGAAGAGGTGGACAAGTGGCTTGAAGGCAGGGACGAGCTCCCGCCTCACTGGCTCAACGCCTATGACCCTTCGGGAGTCATCCGTACCGACGTCACATATTCGGTGCGTGCCATCCCTTCGATCTATATCCTCGACAGGGACAAGACCGTCATAATGAAGGACGCCGTTCCACAGAGGGCCATAGCATTCCTTGAAACCCTCCAGTAGCATATGAAGCAGTATCTCGACATACTTCGCGACATCCGTGAGAACGGCACGGTCAAGACCGACCGCACCGGAGTCGGCACCAAGAGCGTCTTCGGTACCCAGAGCCGCTATGACCTGAGCCAGGGATTCCCGCTGCTCACCACGAAGAAGGTTTTTGTGCGCGGCATCATAGAGGAGCTCCTGTGGTTCCTCTCTGGCGACACCAACAAGAAGACCCTGCAGGAGAAGAACGTCCATATATGGGACTCCTGGGGTGACGACGAGACCGGCGAGCTCGGTCCTGTCTACGGCCACCAGTGGAGGGCCTGGGACACCTATGACGGCGGTCATGTCGACCAGATAGCCCAGGCCGTGGACCTCATAAAGAACCATCCTGACTCCCGCCGCATCCTCGTCAATGCATGGAATGTGGCGCAGATCGACCAGATGGGGCTGCCTCCGTGCCACTGCCTCTTCCAGTTCTATGTGGCTGACGGAAAGCTCTCGTGCCAGCTCTATCAGAGGAGCGCGGACTTCTTCCTCGGAGTGCCGTTCAACATCGCTTCCTATGCCCTGCTCACGATGATGATGGCGCAGGTATGCGGGCTCGAACCGGGATCCTTTATCCATACGACAGGAGACACGCACCTCTATCTCAACCATTTCGAGCAGGCGGACCTGCAGCTCTCACGCGAGCCGAGGCCGCTCCCGACGATGAAGATAAACCCTGATGTCAAGGACATCTTCGGATTCACCATAGACGACTTCAAGCTAGAGGGCTACGACCCTTGGCCGGCAATCAAGGCCCCTGTGGCAGTGTAGCGATGGAGAAGTGCATTATAGTGGCGGTCGCCGACAACATGGCGATAGGAAAGGGCAACGCCCTGCTCTGGCACATCTCAGAGGACCTGAAGATGTTCAAGAGGCTCACTATGGGGTGTCCGGTGATCATGGGGCGCAAGACGTTCCTGTCGATAGGACGCCCTCTCCCGGGCCGTAAGAACGTCGTCGTCTCGCATGGGTTTGCGGATGCTCCGGAAGGTGTCCTGGTCGCATCTTCCCTCGAAGAGGCGTACTCATTTTGCGCTGATGCGGAGAGGTGTTTCGTGATAGGCGGCGGGCAGATCTACAGGGAGGCCATGAAGGATGCCGACACTCTCTATGTGACCCATGTCCATGAGTCATTCGATGCGGACACATTCTTCCCGGAGACAGACCCTGCAGTATGGGCGGTTTCCGAAAGGTCGGAGCTCTATACGGACGAGAAGTCCGGACTCAGATACGAATTCGTGACCTACAGGCGCAGGTAGCCCTGTGTCGGTCAAAACGGTTAGTCAGTCAATGAAGGAAAGGGAGAATTTCGGCAGCCGGATGGCTGTCATCTTTGCCATGGCAGGCTCTGCCATAGGACTTGGGAACATATGGAGATTCCCGTACATGGTCGGGGAGCACGGCGGCGCAGCCTTCGTGCTTGTCTATATCGTCGCCACTCTCCTGATTTCCCTTCCTGTCTTCGTGGCCGAGGTGACGGTCGGCAGAAGGAGCCACAGGAGCGCCTACGGCGCGATGGGGCGTCTCTCCGGCGGCAACAGATTCTGGCGGGCAGTCGGTTTCCTGCCTGTTTTCATACCGCTTCTGATCGCTTCTTATTACAGTGTGATAGGCGGCTGGTCGCTCAGCTATTTCGTTGACGCATGCTCACTGCGTTTTGTCCATGAGGGCCCTGACGCAGTCACCGGCATCTTCGGAACGCTGATTTCCTCCACATGGACGCCGGTGATATTCCATCTTGTCTTCCTCGCGGCCTGCTGCGTAGTGGTGGCAGGAGGCGTGGAGAAGGGAATCGAGAAATTCAGCAAGTATACCATTCCTGTGCTGTTCGTGCTGATACTGGTGATACTGGTGTACTCCGTCACTCTCCCAGGCGCGTCTGCAGGTGTGAAATATCTGGTCAGGCCAGACCTGAGCGAGATAACCCCGAGGACCTTTGCCTATGCCATGGGCCAGAGCTTCTACTCCCTTTCCCTCGGCATGGGCTGCATCATCACCTACGGGTCATATGTCAGCAGGAAGGAGAATATCGTGGTATCGAGCTTCGGTACAGCTGTGTCTGACCTGCTGTTTGCAATACTCGCAGGCTTTGCCATCATGCCGGCCGTCTTCGCCGCCGGCATCGAACCGGGTGCGGGAGCCGGCCTGATATTCCAGAGCGTGCCGTTCATATTCTCCACGATGGGTACGCACATGCCGGTCGTGAGCGCAATTGTGTCGATACTCTTCTTCCTTACGATAGTCGTGGCTGCGATGACATCATGCATCGGCCTCGTCGAGGTCGGCGTGGCATATCTCACAGACAAATACTCCGTGCGCAGGCCTCTCGCGACGCTCCTTATGTTTCTTCTGACAGGGTCATACGGAGTTCTGTGCTCGCTGTCCTACGGCCCGCTCGCCGCGAAGACCATTGCCGGCAAGAGCATCTTCGACTTCTCGGACTGGTTTGCCTCCAACATACTTCTTCTTGTCACGGCTTTCCTTGTGGTCGTTTTCGTCGGATTCGTGATGAAGAAGGAAGATGTGCGGGACGAGGTCACCAACGGCGGACGTCTGGCTTTCAACGGCAGGATATTCGGAGTCCTGTATTTCCTCATCAAATGGGTGGCTCCTGTCGCTCTCGTGCTTATCTTCATCACTAATTTCATCTACTAATGGCATCTGGAAGAGGTAATTTCGGCAGCCGTTTCACCGCCATCATGGCCATGGCCGGCTCTGCCATCGGTCTTGGCAACATATGGAGATTCCCATACATGGTGGGACAGAACGGAGGTGCAGCGTTCATAATCGTGTATCTGCTATGTGCAGTGATGCTCTGTATCCCGATCTTCATAGCAGAGTCTGTCATCGGCAAGAGGACCCAGCTCAGCACCTTCGGAGCCATGGACGCCCTTGCCCCGGGCACCAAATGGAAGTGGCTGGGATTCCTGACGGTCTTCACCCCGCTGATAATACTCTCCTACTACAGCGTGGTGGGCGGATGGTCGATAGAGTACCTCATCAAATCGCTTACCTTCTCATTTACCGATCCTTCCGTGAGTCAGGATGGTCACAGCGCCATCTTCGCCCGGTTCATATCCTCCACATGGAAGCCGCTTGTCCTTCATACCGCATTCATGGCCATCAATGCCATCATCGTGATTGCGGGCGTGGAGAAGGGCATCGAGAAGTTCACCAAGGTCATGACTCCGATGCTCTTTGTCCTGGTGGTGGCCATAATGATATATTCGCTGACTCTGCCGGGAGCATCTGCCGGTGTGGAGTACATGCTGAAGCCTGACTTCTCGAAGCTTACGGGCTCGGCAATGCTTGCGGCCATGGGCCAGTCATTCTTCTCCCTTTCGCTCGGAGTCGGATGTATCCTGACATATGCCTCATATCTCAAGAAGGATGAGAACCTCCTTACGACAAGCCTCTGGACCTCCATGTTTGACCTTGCCTTTGCCATCATAGCAGGTTTCGCCATCATGCCGGCAGTCTTTGCCGCCGGCATCGAGCCTGGAGCGGGTCCGGGTCTCATCTTTGAGACTCTTCCGTTCATATTCTCGACAATGGGCACGAGCGCTCCTATGGTAAGCAACCTGGTGGCGATACTTTTCTTCGTGACCATACTTTTCGCCGCTCTTACGTCCTCTGTCTCCATGCTTGAGACAGGAGTCGCGTACCTCATGGACGAGAGGAAAATGCCACGCTGGAAGGCAGTGCTGATCCTTTTTGCCGGCTGCTGGGCCCTCGGAGTGCTCTGCACCCTTTCCTACAGCACTCTTGCTGACTTCAAGATTCTCGGCAGCACCGTCTTCGACCTCTGCGACCACGCGACATCAGACTTCCTCATGACCTTCGGAAGCCTTCTCTTCGTGCTGTTCGTGGGCTGGAAGATGGAGAAGTCTGAAGTGCGGGAAGAGTTTACCAACTGCGGCACCCTCCGGACCAACGGGAAGATATTCGATGTCGTCTACTTCTTTATCCGCTACGTCGCTCCTGTAGTCATAATTGTCATCTTCGTGACGAATCTTGTGATGTAGTCCTTACCCCATGAAGGAGGCGACCCAGTCCTGGTCGACTGTGGCGAAGCCTTTGACGGACTCTGAGACTGCCGGGTTGCGCTGAAGGATGCCCCGGCAGTCTTCGTATACATTGAATCCCACTGAGAGCATCTCCATCTGACCTTTCGACGGGTAGGTTAGGATGATGTCGTTGTCCGCTCCGTCAAGCCGTAGGAATTTCATTCCCGTGATGTCCTTTCCCATCTCCAGCCTTGTCACATATTTGCACAGTTCGACCACGATGTCGTCGAGTCCGGCGTCAAAGATCTTGATTTTCTCGATGAGGTCTCCCGGACTTGTGACGAGGCGGGCGGTATATGCCTTGAGAGTCTCGTCATGAGCAAACATGTCCTTGATGCTTCCTCCGAGAGGAGCACCTGCATCTGCAAGCAGAATCATCAGCTTGTGGTCGGGGTCATGGTACAGCGTCTCATAGCGCATCAGGTTGGTCGTGCCGCAGTGGGGGCATTCCCATGTGAAGAGGGAACCGTCAGAAACCTTCTCTTTGAGTTCCGGCTCCGAGGCAACGTTGATGCTTCTGTAGATGCTGACCTGACTCTGCCTTGCGCAACACGAGCAAGTCCCGAGGGCTTCCGATACCATAGATAAATGTTTTACGCAATGACAAAGTTAGCAAATTTGACTATATTTGTAATCGGTGCGTCGCCAAAGGGCGTCGTGAACGTATTACTAAAACCCAAAATCATGGAAAAAACTAAAAAACCTTCTTGGTGGAAATCAGAGGACTGGATGGCTTGCTGGATAGGCTTCATAGTCATTGCAATAGCTGCCGTGTCCGTCCTCACCGGCTGGTTTGATTTCTCTGCCCTCAAGTTCAGCACCTGGACAGTGGGAGAGACCCTCTCTGAAGCGGCGGCAGCCAAGGCATCTCCACTCGGAACGCAGCTCGCATCAGGCGCTTTCTGGCTCAAGTTCTGCAGGACAATCCTCGTCCTCGGCATCCTCTTCGCCGGTGCTGTGAAGCTTCAGGGCGCCAAGCTCAGCAAGTATGTCCCGGCGTTCATCGCTCTGTTTGTAATCGCGCTCATCGTGCGCCTCATCAGTGCGGAATTCACCCTCAACCGTTATCTCGAGTGGGCATTCTGGGCTCTTCTCGTCGGCCTGCTCA
>R20__coassemble_798_pt1 | contig 21190 bp, 9 predicted proteins | sample R20__metabat2_low_PE_021 | metagenome-assembled genome bin R20
CGCGAGATGATGGATGAGAAGGACCTCTGGCCAATCAACCGTGAGGTCTGGGACTACCTCGACGGCAACGGGTTCTTCCTCATCAGCACCCTGTACAAGGAGATGACCGACCAGTATGGCGAATCCTCGTCCATCGATGAGTTCGCACGCAAGGCGCAGTTTGTCGGCGCCATGAATTACAAGAGCATCTGGGAGGTCTGGAACTACAACAAGCTGGACTATGGCGACAGGTTTGCATCCGGTGTGCTCTTCTGGTATAACAACAGCCCAATCAGACATTTGAGCTCCATGATGTGGGACTGGTCTCTCGAGCCGATGGCGTCGCTCTATGCGGCAGCCAATGCCATGGAGCCGCTCCATGCCCAGTACGACTACCTCAAGAATACGGTCTCCGTCGTCAACGACTTCTATCAGGCATTTGCCGGATACAAGGTGAAAGCGAGGGTATATGATATAAGGAGCAAGGTCGTCTGGGAGAAGACTGTCAGTGTCGACCTTCCTGAGGACGGCGTTGCAAATGACGTGATGAAGATAGAGTTCCCTTCCGACATCTCCCAGGTACATTTCATCAAGCTCTGGCTATACGATGACAAGGGAAGGGAAGTGTCAGGCAACTTCTACTGGAGGTCCCGCGACGCTTACCAGGGCAAGGCCACGGTAACAGGCCCATGCACCTCAGGCTTCCAGTCATTGAAGGACCTCGGCAAGGCTTCTGTGAAGTACAGTTACGCAGTACGCGAAGATGACGGACGATATTATGTCGACATCACGTTGAAGAACAGGTCTTCCAGCATCTCCTTCTTTGACCAGATCGAACTCCTTGACTCCGCCGGCAGTCACATCCGTCCGACCTTCTATACCGACAACTTCTTCTCCCTCCTTCCTGGCGAGCAGAAGACAGTGACTCTTGATACATCTGCCGAATCAGTTCAGGAAGGGGCAACCCTCCGCTTCAGCGGCTGGAATACCCCTGTAGTAGAATATAGATTGAAATAGAGTATGAAAAGCTGGCGAAAACTGATTGTAACGACAATATTTGCCGCACTCTCGCTATGGTTCTGGATCATCCTCAGCCCAGGGACTTTAAGATTCCTGGAGACCACGCAGTTCTTCCCATACACATGGACTCATCTCAAGGAGGCGCTCCTCTATCCGGGAGGGCTTGCTGTGTATCTGTCAGAGTTTGCAGTGCAGTTCTTCCTGTATGCTGTACCAGCAGGCGCCATCGTGACTCTGTCCTTCCTGCTTTTGCAGTATCTTTGCTGGCTGCTTCTCTCTGTCTTCTGCAAATCGGAGAATGATACCTGGTATGCCTTGAGCCATATCCCGGCATTCTGTGCATGGGCCTACCTCTGCGTATTTGGAAACATGTTTTCAGGAATCGTTGCGCTGACCATTGTCCTTGCAGCCGCAGCCGCATATTTGAGGACAGACAATGTATGCCTTGCGCCTCTGGCGACGCTTCTGCTTTATTATGTCGCAGGGCCGGTCACCGTTGTCTTTGCTGTCATTGCCTGCATTGACATCGTCAGAAGGAAGGACATGAAGTCCGCCGTCTCGGCACTGACATGTGCTCTCGTTCTCGCAGCCACACCATATGTATGCAGCCTCTTCATGCAGTACACTCTCAGGGAGCTGTATCTCGGCATCAACTGTTTCAACCAGCCTGAAGTCTATACGGTCACATGGTATGTGCTTGTGGCAAGTGTCCCTGTACTGTGCATCGTTGCCCTTGTGTTGCCACGCAGGCTTTCCCAGGCCCTCGACTGGGCATGTTTTGTCATGTCGGCTCTGATTGTCTTCGGATGCGGATGGCTCTTTATGATAAAGAACTGCAACCCGATGCTGGAAAGAATCTACGAGTACGACAAGATGGCCTGCAGGAGCGACTGGGACGGCATACTTGCCAGGGGACGCAAGACCCCGCCTGCATCTCAGGCTGAGGCTACTGCGATAGATCTGGCCCTTGCAATGAAAGGCACGATTCTCTCTGACATGTTCAGGTACTACCAGCCAGGATATACTGCACTTTTCCCGGATTACGCCCAGGGATACATAGTCACTCTCACTGCGGGTGAGTCGGTCTACAGGGCAGGGCTTCTCAATACTGCGCGACATTACGCTTATGAGGAGTATGAGTCATACCCTAATTTCATGATAAGTTCCCGACATATGAAGAGAGTCGCTGAAATCGATCTTATCAATGGTAATTACAAGCTGGCGCGGAGGTATCTGAAGGACCTCAGCCATACTCTCTTCTATAGGAAATGGGCCATGAAGTATCTGGCTGACCCTGAGTCTGTGTCCCAGGATTCGGAGTACTCCCGTCTCATGCAATATGTCGACTCCTCAGACTACCTGTACAGCGACACCTCCGATGATGACAAGAGGGAGATGCTGCGCAGGATCGTCGCCAAGTCCGGGGCATTTGATGTCCCGGCGCAGTACCTGCTTGCATATGACCTGCTTGCAAGAGATCTTTACTCGCTCCGTCAGGATATCAGGATGGTGGATTTCGGAGGAGAAGTCCCTTCTCTTGTCCAGCAGGCGGCAGTGATGCTCAGCGCCGCCTTCGATGATGTCACGGATGAGGAACTTTCCCTGGCAGACCCGGGTACGGTCTCCAGGTATGCCGACTTCCAGGAAGCCCTCACTGAAGGCAAGTCTGCCGGTTATATAAGCGGCAACTTCGGCTCGACCTATTGGTATTACTATTCAAGCAAGAGATAACAATATGAGACACCCTATACTGATTGCGACAATAGCGGCCTTGACCCTGTCATGCTCCCGCACGACTGAAATCTCAGAGTCATATCCTCCAATATGGCCAGACTATGTGGGCGTGACCGTTCCGGTCAACATTGCCCCGATGGATTTCGGAGCCCGGGATGAGGCCTGTGTCAAGGGCTTGAAGGTGGCCGTCAAGGATGAAGACGGCCGGACTGTCCTTTCACACAGGGGCAAATATGCCCGTTTCAGCATTTCAAAGTGGCATAAGGTACTGTCAGCCAATGCAGGCAAGTCACTCACATTCGAGGTGTCGATGCTCGAGAATGGAGTCTGGACTTCATATCGTCCCTTCGGGATGTCGATCAGCAGAGACTCGATAGATTATGGCCTTACATATAGACTGATCCCTCCCGGATATCAGTCTTTCGGCCATATGGGCCTGTACGAGCGTGACTTGTCTTCGTTCCGTCAGAGGACTCTTCTTGACACAAGGATGGTGGAGTCCGGGTGCATCAACTGCCATACGGAGAACCGCGGCGACCCGGATTCTTACAGTTTCCATATCCGTGGAAAGCACTCTGCCACCTTCATGCGTCACGACGGTGTCGAAGAGTGCCTCAATACCAAGACTGATATCACCGGAGGTTTCTTTGTCTATCCGTACTGGCATCCTTCAGGCAAGTACATAGCCTATTCGACCAATGCCACGAGGCAGTCTTTCTACACTTCTGCAGACAAGACCCTCGAGGTGTATGACGAGAAGTCAGACGTGATTGTCTATTGTCCCCAGACTCATGAGATACTCCGTCCCGAGGCCTGCAACACCGACAAGTTCGAGACCAAGCCTACGTTCTCCGCCGACGGGCTCAAGCTGTACTACTGCGTTTCCGAACCAGGCATTCTGCCTCGTGACAGCAAGGAAATGAAATACAGCATATGCTCGATAGACTTCAATCCGGAAGACGGCACATTCGGTACAAAGGTTGACACGCTCTTGTCTGCAAGTGCTTTAGACCGCACGTTCATCTCTGCGAGGCCGTCATATGACGGTAAATACATACTCGTAGCTTCTGCCGACTACGGCACGTTCCCTCTCTGCCACAAGGAAGCGGACCTGTGGATATACAACCTTGAGACTGGGGAGTATGGCCCTGCCGGCGGAATCAACAGTGATGAAGGCGCGGAGAGTTTCCACAACTGGAGTTCCAACTCTAAGTGGGCAGTTGTCAGCTCCCGTCGTGACGATGGCCTGCACACAAGGCTTTACATCGCCCATATGGGACCTGACGGCCTCTTTGAGAAGGGGTTCCTTCTCCCACAGAGAAATCCTGGCAGATATTACTATGAACTCATCAATTCATACAACGCCCCGGACTTCACTACGGGCCCTGTGCGCTTCAATGCGCAGAGGGCAAGGAAGATGATTGTGTCATCAGAAAGGAACAACGTGACTGTCAGGTAGATCCGTATGATGAAGACTCTCAGAAGACTTGCATCGATTCTTTGTCTGATGCATGCCATGGTCCCTGCCTTCTCTGAATCTGAGCATGAACCGGACTACCTGTTCCGCTCATTCGGGGTGGATGAGGGCCTCTCGCAGAATACGGTGTATTCCATACTCCAGACTGACGAAGGCTTCATGTGGTTCGGTACCAGGGAAGGCCTGAACATGTATGACGGGTCTGTCTTCAAGACGATACCTGTCCGTGATGCCTTTCCTTCCAATTATTCTGTGAATTCCATCTGCCAGGGTCCTGACGGCACAATATGGGTGGGTACCATGGGCGGGCTGTGCCGCTATGACCAGTCCATGGAAGAGCTTGTCCGTGTTCATGTCCCGGGTCTCGATGAAGACTGCGGCATTCCCTCCCTTGTGAAGGCTCCGTCAGGCGACATCTGGGCCCCGCTTGGCTCCAAGGGTATTCTGCATATCGGCATGGATGGCACGATGTCTGTCGTCAGCAGATCCGGCCGCAGCGGGCTGTCTTACATCCCTGAAGCAATATGTTTCAGCCCTGACGGCACTGGCTATCTCATACAGGAGGGCGGCCAGGTCCTGTCCTCGGCGGATGGATTCGAGTCGGTCTCCGATGTCCTGAGACAGCAGGACCGGCTATGGGGGCCGGGCAATCGCGCCCGTGCAGTTATCTGTTCGGCTACTGGACGCCTGTATACGGTGACAAAGACAACTTTGTATTGTATTAAGCTGTCCGATGCATCGATATGCACATACCTGATTCCTATCCCGCACGCTCTGGCACTGGATTCTGAAGGGAATCTTCTGGTCGGCACGGATGAAGGCATAAGGATGTTTGACCCTGAGCTCAGATTCCTGAAATCCATAAGGGCGGACATATCTGTTGAAGATGGACTCAGGGACGATGCCATCTATTCTCTATATTGTGATGACAAGGGTGGAATCTGGGGCGGTACATATTTTTGTGGCGCGTTCTATATGACTTCCAACAATGCGGCAGTGAGAAATTATGCCCCAAGCTCCAAGGACAGTATCCTCGGACAGAGGGTGAGGGAAATCCATATGGATGGCGACGGCACCGTATGGATCGGTACAGAAGACAAGGGACTCCTCCACTTCTTCCCCGCAGAGGATCGTTTCGAGCATGTGGACGTCAGCGATGAGACGGCCAACATACAGGGAATCCTGGTTGATGATGACGGAATCTGGGTCGGTACCCACAGTACGACCGTGCCGCTTATCTTCATTGACAGGAAGACCGGACGCAGAAAGCCCTATCCTGAGGCAGGCAATGATGTCCTCAGCCTTCTTAAGACACGTGGCGGCGTCGTGACTGCTGCGACGCAGTCTGGTGTGATGTACTATAACCCTGACCTGGACAAGTTTGTGCCGGACCAGGTGATGAATGTCCCTGCCATGAGCCTTACGGAGGACCAGTCTGGGAATGTCTGGGCATCTACAAATGGTGGCCTGTATCTCAAGATGTTCGGCCATGATGACTGGAGGCACATAGAGCATGACCCGTCAGACCCTGAAAGCCTCCCATCCGACATGGTCCTGCATGTGTATCAGGACAGAAATTCCAGAATATGGGTCGCCACACGAAACGGAGGTGTCGCCCAATATGATCCGGCATCGCGCAGATTTACCCGCCTGCTCGACAACGGAGTGCTTCCATACAATACGGTCTACAGGATAGTCGAGGACTTCGACGGACTGCTGTGGCTTACCACGAGTCACGGCATAGTGCATTTCGATCCGAGGACAAATGCGTATACTACATATTCCTCACAGGACGGTCTCCTCAGCGGACAGTTCAACTACAATTCCCTGTGCATGGATGACAACGGCCGTCTGTACGCCGGCACCGTCATTGGTCTCGTATCCTTCGACCCTTATCTCATCACCCGTACAGCCCAGTCATCTCCTGTGGTGCTGACATCCCTCAGGTCTGTTGCTGCCAGGACCGGCAGGGACGTCATATACCATTCCGGCGAACTTGCCGATATGGACAATGTCACTCTCCATCACCGGGACAATACCTTTGACATCGGAGTCGCAGTAATCAACTATCAGTTCCCCCACAAGAACAGATTCCTCTACCAGATGGAGGGGTATGACCCGACCTGGCACATAGCACGCAATGGCATACTGCGTTTCGCCAATCTCAGGCCCGGACACTATTCTTTCCATGTGAAAGGCATCAATGCCGACGATTCCTTCAACGGGCAGTTCCGAGACCTTGACATCACTGTCAAGCCACCGCTTCTTCTGTCGTGGTGGGCATTCATCATTTACCTTGCAATTGTTGCGCTTGCCTCGATTGCTGCATACAAGTATGTCTCGTATCGTACCAGGACAAGGCTTGAGGCCGCGGAGCGTGAAATGGATTTCCAGAAGCAGAAGGAGGTGTATGCCGCCAAATTCGAGTTCTTCACCAACATAGCCCATGAGATCAAGACGCCTCTGTCGTTGATATCAGGCCCTGCGGAAAGCCTCAGAAGTCGCATTCCCCAGGATGACCGCGAGGCTGTGGAAGACATAGAGTGCGTGCTACGCAATTCCAACCGGCTGTCAGTGCTTGTCGGACAGCTCCTCGACTTCAGGAGGGTGGAAGCAGGAGGCTTTGAGTTCTCTCCTGCTGAGACTGATGTGAGCCAGCTCCTCAGAGGAGTATTCTCATCTTTTGAGAAAGGACGATATGACCGCAGGTTCTCTCTTGAAGTGCAGGGACCGGATGTAATATGTGCCGTGGACAAGGAACTGATGACAAAGCTCTTCACCAACCTGATGTCCAATGCCGTAAAGTATTCCAAGTCTTACGTGGATGTCGTGATGTCGTCAGATGCCAACTCATTTACGGTCTCTGTGACAAACGACGGCGACGTTGTTCCTCTGCAGAACAGAGAGTCTGTATTTACACCATTCGTCAGGTACAACAGCGGTGACAGGCAGGTGTCCGGGACTGGCATAGGCCTTCCTCTTTCACGCTCACTTGCTGCCATGCATGCCGGCACTCTTGAAATGGACGACGACGAGACTGTCAACAGATTTGTGCTTGACATCCCGATAGTGCACACGGAGGCTCCTGCTGAAAGTCACGAAGAAGAGATTGAGGCTCTCCCTGTTGAGGCTGAAGAGTCAGAGGAAACGGGGCGCAGGACGATACTTGTCGTAGATGACAATCAGGAGATCCGACGCTTTGTCGCCCGTCAGCTTGATGACACCTATAATATAATAAGGGCCAGAGACGGGCTCAATGCACTTGAGAAGCTCCAGTCGAGGCAGATAGACCTTGTCATCAGCGATGTCATGATGCCGGAGATGGACGGCATGGAGCTGTGTGACAGGGTCAAGAGTGACCTGGTGCTTAGCCATATCCCTGTCATACTGCTGACGGCAAAGGATGACATCGGCTCAAAGATAGAGGGCCTCGGCCATGGAGCGGAGGCATACATAGAGAAACCGTTTTCCATGGACCTTCTGCGTGCCACAATAAAGGGCATCTTTGACAATCGCTCGAGGGTGCGTCATCATTTTGCGGAGTCTGTGACAGGGGAGAATACCGTCCCGATCACCTTTGGCATGTCCAAGGTTGACAAGGAACTGGTGGAGCGTATAGACAGGTATATAGCTGCCAATCTTGGCAATCCGGACCTGTCGGTCGAGGATCTGGCGGCGGAAGTGTGCATGAGCTCGTCCAACCTCTTCCGCAAGATGAAGGGGCTTCTCGACATGACCCCTAACGAGTACATCCAGGGACAGCGCCTACGCAAGGCAGCCGAGATGCTGTCTCTTGACAGCTGCACAGTGGCTGATGTGAGCGAGGCTACAGGATTCAGCACCCACAGCTATTTCTCCAGCTGCTTCAAGAAGCACTTCGGCAAGACACCGAAGGAATACCAGCGGGACTGCCATTCTACCCCCCCAGTAGGCTTTTTCAAGAAAAGTGAAAATTTTTGACGGATTTCCGACAGCCCTTCCACGAACATAATTGATAGATTTGCGTGTTGAATATTTTTAATCCAACACATAATTATCAACCTATGTTCAGAATTAATTCTTTCAAGACTCTCGCCAGGACTGTCCTGGCTGTCTTCGCATTGGTTACTCTGACAGCCCAGACTTCATTCGCCCAGAAGGTTACCGTGAGCGGAAAGGTCGTGGACTCGAAGAATGAACCGATTGTAGGAGCAGGTGTTGTCGAGAAGGGCACGACCAACGGTGCGGTGACCGACCTCGACGGTACATTCAAGATTTCTGTCGCAGGCAGGAATTCTGCTCTTGTTGTCTCTTCCATCGGATATGCATCGAAGGAAGTTGCCCTCAATGGCCAGTCAAACGTGACGGTCACTCTTCTCGATGACGCTGAAATGCTCGAGAATGCCGTGGTCGTCGGTTACGGAAGCCAGATGAGGGAGTCCATCACAGGTGCAATCTCATCCGTGAAGGAGAAGGATATCAAGGCTCCTAACGCAGTCAGCGTTGACGCAGCCCTCCAGGGCAAGGTCGCCGGTCTTACGATGAACGTAAGCTCAGCCCAGCCTGGTTCCGCAGTGTCTGCCAACATCCGCGGTGAACTCTCACCTAACGGATCCAACTCTCCTCTCTATGTGATTGATGGAGTCATCATCAGCTCGAACTCCAACAATGCCTCGAAGTACGGTCCTACCCGTCTTCTTGACTACTCGGGACGTGATGATGCAAACCGTTCACCTCTCGCGACACTCAACCCTAACGACATCGCTTCCATCGATGTCCTCAAGGACGCATCCGCAGCAGCCATCTATGGTGCTGCAGCCGCCAACGGTGTCATCCTCATCACCACCAAGCATGGCCAGTCTGGCAAGCCAGTCGTTTCCTATTCCGGTTCCGTCTCCGTACAGAAGGCCGGCAAGTACTATGAGGCCCTCGACTCCGCTACCATGATGGAGCAGCAGAACCTCGCACTCAAGGAGAACTGGCTGTATCAGAACAGTTACTATCCTTATGGCACTGCCACCGCTCCTTCTTCAGGATGGCCTGTAAACTACACTGAGCAGGAAATCTCCCAGAACAAGGGCACCAGCTACGACCATCTCGCAGAGATGTTCCGTACGGGTCTTATCCACGACCACAATGTCTCGATCAGCGGCGGTACCGACAAGTTCAAGGTCTATTCATCATTCAACTATTATGACAATACATCGGTCATGAAGGGATCTGACCTCAACCGTGTCAGCGGCCGTGTCAACATGGACGCTCAGGTCACGAAGTGGCTCAAGCTCAACCTCAATGCGATGTATGCCCAGAACAAGGCGAACAACCCTTCCGGAGGTCACTGGAGAGAGAACTCCAATGAGTCCAACCTCATGAACGCCGCCCTCTATTTTGCCCCGTATGTGGCCCTCAAGGATGCTGACGGCAATCTCAACGACCCTGTTGCAGGTAACACCAACAACCCTCTCGCTTTCCTTCAGATCAAGGATATCTCCACCACCAAGAGAATGATGTTCACTCCTAGCGCAGTCGCTACCATCACCCCTTGGCTCAAGGCCACCGTCCAGCTCGGCTTCGACATGACAGACGACAGCCGCGAGCTCTTCTCTCCTACCACTGCCAAGCTTGCCCAGCAGATTCAGGACAACTACGGTTCCTTCTCCAACGGCTACAACAAGAACACCTCTGCCGAGGAGTATCTCACCTTCGACAAGAAGTTCGGCAAGAGCGCACTCAACATCGTGGCCGGTACAGGTTACTATACCGCGACAGGTACTGACTACGGATACTGCGTGTTCAACATCCCTACCGATGCCCTCGAGAACTACGCTCTCCAGCTTTCGTCAGACACTGACGACGTGACCTACAACTCCAGCAAGTTCTTCCGCAACAAGCTCTCTTTCTACGCACGTGCGAACTATTCATATGACGACAGGTATGTCCTCGGACTCACTGTCCGTCGTGACGGTTCCTCAGTGTTCGGTGCCAACAACAAGTGGGGCACATTCCCTGGAGTTTCCGCAGCGTGGAACATCTCCAACGAGGAGTTCATGAAGGGTGCAAGCAAGGTCGACTTCCTCAAGCTCCGTGCAGGTGTCGGTACCTCAGGCAACGAGTCCATCCTCACCAGCAACTACTACACCCTCAATACCTATGGCTCTGCCAGCAGCGGCGGTTTCTACTACTTCAACGGTCAGCTGACCAATGGTATCTACCAGCTCCAGAAGGGCAACAAGGACCTCAAGTGGGAGACCGACATCACCTTCGACGCAGGTCTTGACTGGACAATGTTCGGCGGCAGGTTCTCCGGCAGCATCGACTACTACATCCGTCAGGCGAAGGACCTCCTCGACTTTGCATACCTTCCTATCAATGACGTCATGAACAAGCAGGCCAAGAACATCGGCTCCACAAGGAGCTCAGGTGTCGAGCTCTCCCTCAGAGGCACGTTCATCGAGAAGAAGGACTTCACATGGTCCGGATACTTCAACATCAGCCACAACAAGTCAAGATGGGTCGAGAGAAATCCTGAAGTTGCGCTCTACGCATGGGAGAGCGAGACCGATGACCTCGGTGCAATGTTCGGTTGGGAGACTGCAGGCATCTTCAAGACTCCTGAGGAGATCACATCATGGACTTCCAACGGCAAGGTGCTTCAGCCTGATGCATATGTCGGCAACATCAAGTACGTCGACCAGAACGGCGACGGCGTGATGGATGAGAACGATATCGTCTATCTCGGTACATCCCACCCATTCGCAGTGTATGGCCTTGGCACCAGCTTCCGCTGGAAGAACCTCACCCTCGACCTTGACGGTTATGGCCGTCTCTTCGAGAAGAGAAAATATGGTTGGGGATACTCTGGTCTTACCACAAGCAAGGGACTCAACACTTCCACCAACGTCTTCGACAGATGGACATCCTACAATCCTGACGGTTTCCTCACAGGTGTCGCCACTGACAAGACTGCCAACAAGAACACCTCAGGCAACAACGACTATACTCTCAGCAACACATCATTCCTGAGACTCAAGAATATCAAGCTCACCTATGATCTTCCTTCAAAGATTCTCTCGGGAGCAAAGATCTCTGCAGCTTCAGTCTATGTAGATATCCAGAACTCTGTCCTCCTTTCCAACTACCAGGGACTCGATCCTGAGATGGAGCAGAACTCTTCACCTATTCCTATCCCAATGATCGGAGTATTCGGAGTAAACCTTACTTTCTAATCTCGTAATTCAGGAACAATATGAAAAAGATTATATTCGGTATTCTCACTGCTGCGGCAGTCGTCGCAGGACTGAGCTCATGCAGCCTGGATGCAGTCGTGTACTCTGATATGACAGAAGCCAACTTCCCATCGACCGAGGCCGATGCGCAGAGCCTTCTCGACGGTATGTACGGCTACCTCAAGACCAATTCCGGTTCCGTCAACATGTCCTCCAACGCCAACACTGGCTGGGGATGGCCATACTGGTCAATCGGAAACATCGGATACTACGGCTTCAACATGTACACAACTGAGGAGGCCCGTTACGGCAGCCCTATCCACAATGTCGCTGATTTCCAGTGGGGAGTCGCAAGCCAGGACTGGATGCAGACTTTCCAGATCATCAAGAATGCTTCCCGTCTGACACAGATCATCGACGTCATTGAAAATACGGATGCGATTTCTGCAGCCAAGAAGAAGACGATGGTCGCTGAAGCCAAGGCTCTCCGTGGCATCACAATGTACGTCTTCCACAGCCTCTTCGGTACTTTCCATGTGACTCTCGACCCTAAGGAGCTCGACAACATCGAGTATGTCGCACGCCCTTCAGAGTCTGAATATATCGGATGGATGGTATCCGACTTTGAAGCTGCTGCTGCCGATATCTATGACAAGACCAACAACACCTCCAACTGGGGACGCCTCAACAAGGCTACCTGCTACATGTTCCTTGCGAAGATCATGATGGCCCAGAAGGACTACTCCTCTGCAAAGAACTACCTCACCAAGGTTCTTTCCATGGGCTACAAGCTTGAGTCCGACTACTTCAAGCCGTTCTCTGAGGCTGGCGAGCAGTCTGACGAGAACATCTACTGCATCCCTTCAGGCACAAAGGCAGACAACGAGTTCTACTTCTACACCACTCCAAGCAACTGCCAGGCTTTCTACCATGTCAATGTCAACCAGTATACCAGCAGTGATGGAACTCTTCAGACAACCCACTACTGGGGAGGTGCCCGTGCCACATGGGAGCTCTATGATTCCTTTGAGGAGAATGATGTACGCCGCGGCGGTCTTTCAGACAGCTTCCTCTCTACAGACAAGGATGCAAACGGCAATTACATCACCTATACCCGTGAGAATCCAGGCTCTTCAGTGCTCCAGTATGGCTGCAACTGCTGCAAGTACTTCTATCCTCAGGACCGTATGTACGCCGGCAACATGCATGCTGTCATGTTCAGATATGCAGATGTCCTCATGATGCTTGCCGAGTGCGACGTGCAGATCAACAAGAGTGTCACATCGACCGCTCTTGGCTATGTGAAGCAGATTACAGACCGCGCAGGTATCGAGATTCCGGCATCAGCCAAGACATCCGTGGACGGATTCATGACCTTCTTCAAGAAGGAGCGTCTCCGCGAATTCTACTGGGAAGGCTGGCGCCGCGACGACCTCCTCCGCTGGGGCGACTACATCACATTTGCGAAGACACGCAATTCTTCCGCAACTGACGCCTACAAGCTCATGCCTATTCCGTCACGTGTAATCAACGAGGCTGAAGGCATCATCACTCAGAACCCTGGTTATTGATAAATAGTGTGTATCGAGGGGAGGGTGGTGAAGAATCACCTTCCCCTTTTTTATTTTATTATGAGATTTGTTTCCCATACACTTTCATACGCAGCCGCGGTGTTCCTTGCTGCCATGTCCGTATCTTGTTCCAGTGGCACTGCCCCCGATGTTGAAAGACCGCAGTGGACTGAGAAGCAGGCGTGGGAGTGGGACCGTAAGATTGGAGTCATCAAAGGTTTCAACCAGCCTGAAGGTGCCTTCCCTGGCATGACCCAGGATGACATCCTTCGCAAGATGTCCTCTCTCGGTTTCAACAGCGTGCGCTTCTGGATAGGCGGCGAGACCGCAGAAGACCAGGTTGACCGCATACAAAAGATTGCCGACTGCGCCGAGAAGTATGGCATGACAGTCTCACCTGTGCTGTACCTGCACAGGAACTACCTGCATCGTGATGCATCCCCTGAGGATAATCTCAGGGATGCAGAGGAGAATGTGCGAAAGATAGTGCGTCCGTTCAAGGACGACCCTCGCATCGCACTCTGGGACCTTTGGAATGAGCCAGTATTCGAAGCATCTGATTCCTCCAACGTGATGCTTGAAATGGACTGGCTTGAAAGGGAAGTCCATTGGTGCAGGCAGGAACGCCTTTCCCAGCCGATCACTGCATCCATTTTCTGGGATACTGAAATGACATCCGACACGACAAGCGCACTGTTTCAGAGAAGGAAGGAGGTCGAGCAGATGATGGACCTCCACAACTTCCATGACTATATGTGCGCCGAGCATTTCGGCGAGGACGCGCGCGTTATGATCGGGAAGATGGAGAAGATGGGCAACAGGCCTCTTGTATGCACGGAGTGCCTTACCAGGGTCAACGGCTCCGGCGTAGGCCGCACCATGGCAGAGTTCGCATCCGGACATGTCCATTTCTACATCTGGGGCAGCTATGCCAATGACGCCAATTGGGAAGTCAAGTGGGGCCGCTCCACTTATGACTCCTACGATGAGATGTTCCATAACATCATGTATTCTGACGGCGACTTGATTGACAGCCGTGAGATAGAGTACATAAGAAATTTCAAGTTTGTCGACAGAGACGCTTCTGCGGACCCTGGCCTCGAGGTCACCGAGAGGTGGACTCACGAGAGGGCCTGGAAGCGCATGGCCGGCGGCCCTGTAAAGGGCCAGACCGGACTGTTACGTCCTTCTTCCGGCTACAACAGCATCCGCGTGAAGTTTGACTATGCCGACTATGCCGCAGACAGAGAGTCTTTCTTCTCCAAGGTGGACGGGGTGCTCAGGTCTGCTGAGGCAGGCCGCTATACAGTACTTCCGGTACTTGTAAGCGATGCCGACATCGCTGCCGGCCAGGAAAACCTTTCGGCATATGTCGCCGATGTGGTCGGCCGTTATTACTGCTCGCCTGAGATCCAGGCATGGGATCTCTATTATCACCCAGGCGAGACAGCCGGAGACCGGCAAAAGGTATCTGAACTTGTTACAGCTATTTTCAGATACGCAAGGAATGAATATCCCAATCAGCCGCTTACAGCCACCCCTGCAGTGAAGGTCAGGGAGTTTGCGCCTGATTTCGACTATAGGGCGGCGCTCGTCCATGGGCACCGCAACGGATGGAATATGCTGGAGTATCCAGGGTGCAGCGACCCTGATCTGGTCTATGGCATCTGGTGCCTGTCTGACGTGATTTCGTTCTCGTCCGACCAGCCGGCCGCTGAGACAGGCTGGCTTGCCAGCATCTGCTACAAGTTTGGAAGGCCTGTCTTCTGTACCGACCTCGCATCTCCGACATCGGCCGATGTCGAGACTCTCATGGACCTCTTCCAGGACAACCACATCCATTTTTATACCGAGAATCCAGTTCCTCTCCAGACGCTGACATCTTTCTCATTCCGTCCGATAATTACAAGACATTGATTCTCTCATGAGACCGCGAACCATATTCTTCCTCTGCGCACTGCTCCTTGCCTGTACACCTCTGCGGGCACAGGGCGTGTATGGCAAAGTGGTGAAGGAGACCATCCCTACTTATCGGGTCGGGGCTCCGGAAGCCGATCCGATCTTCTTTACCGGCAGAATCTATCAGGGAGCCGAAGGGTATATCTATCCGTACCCTCTCTATGATGTGATGTCAGACGACAGGTATGACAAGGACTATGAGATAGTCAAGCTTGGCAATGAATTTATCAGTCTAGGCATACTTCCTGAGATTGGCGGCCGTATCTTCCAGGCCGAGGACTTGACAGACGGATACAATTTCTTCTATACCCAGACCGGCATCAAGCCTGCGCTTATCGGAATGCTGGGCGCCTGGCTGTCCGGCGGTGTGGAGTGGGATATCCCTGACCACCACAGAGCAAGCAGCTATATGCTTGTAGACTGGACGATGGAAGACAACCCTGACGGAAGCAAGACCGTTTGGGTGGGTGAAAGCGAACTCAGGCACAGGCTCAAGTGGTCAGTCGGCGTGACTGTCTTCCCCAACAGCTCTCGTGTCGAGGCTACCGTCAAGGTGATAAATCCCACCCCTATGGTCCAGAGCATGCTCTATTGGGCCAATGTGTCAGTCCATTGTGATGAGCAGTACCAGGTCGTTTTCCCTCCGGATGTACAGTTCGGCACCGACCACAGCAAGGTGTATTTCACGCGGTGGCCTGTCGGGCCTGTCACGTCGAAAAGCAGTGACGAAGTGGACCTGTCATGGTGGAAGAACTTCGACCAGGGCTCCCGCTCGATCTTCGCATGGGGAAGCCGCATGGGCTTCGTGGGAGGATATGATTATGGCAAGGATGCCGGCACTGTCCATGTGGCCAACAGGTTCCAGGTCCCTGGCAAGAAGTTCTTCCTCTGGGGCAACAACCCGACAGGAATGCTGTGGAACAAGATTCTTTCCGACAATGACGGTCACTATCTGGAACTGATGGTCGGCGGCTATTCAGACAATCAGCCTGACTACAGCTGGATTGCTCCGGGAGAGATCAGAGAGTGGAAGCAGACATGGTTTCCGCTGAAGGGAATCCAGGGGGTCAAGAATGCCAGCGAGTTTGCAGCTGTGAATCTCAAGAAACTGGATGACGGCAAGTGGCTTCTCGGCTATGATGCGTCAGTGGTGCTGAAGGATGCGAGGGTAACCCTTTCCTGTGGCGACACCATGCTTCTCGACCGGAGGGTCGATATCGATCCGGACAGATTTTTCCTGGACACCCTCGAAGTTCCTGACGGTGTCGACGAACAGGCGCTGTATACATCACTCACTGATTCTGAAGGCAATCTGATGGTGGATTACCGTCCGGTGAAATTGCAGGAACATGAACTCCCGCATGTCATCGACGGCACGAAACCTGTGTCGGAGTATGAGACTGTAGAAGAACTTTACCTGGCTGGACTCCGTGTCGACCAGTTCAACAATGCCCGCCTCGATTACATGGATTTCTACAATGAAGCTCTGAGACGTGACCCCGATGATGCGAGAGTCAATATCGAAGTGGGGAAGCACTATATCCGTCAGGCGGAGTGGACGCTCGCCGAGGAGCACCTGATGCGGGCAAAGACGCGTCTGGAACATGACTACACAAGAGCCTTCAACACTGAAGCTGACTACTACCTGGGTTATCTCTATGCCATGATAGGAAGACCTGCAGAAGCGGAAGAGAACCTGTGGGCTGCGACATATACACCTTCATTCAAACACCCTGCATACTATCAGCTGGCCATTGCAAAGGCTCGGACGGAAGACTACGGCGAGGCTCTCCATCTTCTCAATGAGTCGCTTCTTACCGGTGGGCACGACCTGCAGGCGCTTGCTGCCAAGATGTATGTGCTCAGAAAGGCTGGCATGAAGGATGAGGCCATGGCGACCTATGAGAAGATCAAGTCGACAGACCCGTTGGACTACTGGAGTGAATTTGAGATGCACATGCTGACTGATGGCAACATGTCTTTTCTCGCTTCAACACGCCCGAGACGAAGCGAAGGCATCATTGCGGTCCAGGAGCTTCTTGAAGTCGTGAACAATTATATCGCGGTCGGTGCCTTCGACGAGGCCCTCATGACTGTCGACGAGGCGATCAGGATTGGCGATCCATTCTCTTCATACCCTCTTGTCCACTTGTACAGGGCGTTTCTCCTCGCTGACGAGTCGGCTGCAAAAACCGAGATTGACCTGGCTGGAGGTCTTTCTCCTGCCAACAATTTCCCAATGCGTGTCGAGGAGGTCGCGATGTTTGAACGGCTGGCTTCCATAAACCCGCAGAGTGCGGCCGTGCACTATTATTTCGGAAATCTTCTTTACTACCTTGGCCAGAAAGACCGTGGACTCGCAGAATGGCACCAGAGCGCAGAGCTCGATCCTGGATTCGCCCTGGCGCTCCGCAATGTTGGCTTTGCAGAGGGACAGAAAGCCAATTATGACGAGGCCATCAGATTTTATGACATGGCGATAGCAAATGCACCGGACGACCCTCTCCTCCTTACTGAGTCAGACAAGCTCTGCGAGAAAGCCGGCATCTCTCCGGCAGTCAGGAAGAAGCGCCTCGAATCTCACGTCAAGACCGTGATGAAGCACGACGATGCCGTGATGCGGCTTCTCAAGACATACAATGAGACTGGGGATTATGACAAGGCAATCAGGATCATGGAAACGCGCCACTTCCATCTCTGGGAGGGTGGCGGTGACATCCACAACATCTATGTCACATCCCATATGCTCAAGGGACAGTCTCTTCTGGAGAAGAAGTCATACAAGAAAGCGATGGAAGAGTTCAGGCTCGCAACGTTGTATCCTGACAATCTGGAGGTTCCTGCTCCTGCCCAATCCCAGACTCTCGAGGATGTGATTGCCGGGATGAAGGCCGAACTTGATGACAATTACGCAAAGTTCGGAGATGAGGATTCCGCATCAAGGAGAAAGAACCTTGACGAGCTTTCAAAACTGCTTGAAACAATAAAATAACGCTATATGAAACGACTGATACCTGCAATCCTGGCAATGACGACCTGCCTTGTCCAGCTCACTGGATGTACTCAGAAAGAAGATGTGATCACCTCCAAGTCAGACGCATTCGTCGTCGTCACAGACTACTTCAAGAATGACGGGACCAAGGATGTGGCCGACGCCATCCAGAAAGTCATAGACAACAATCCTAACCGTACCATATATTTTCCTGACGGCACATATATCCTGTCCCACTCCATCCTTACCCCAGCTGACCCGACCAAGGCAGTGCATCTGGTGCTCGGCAACTTCGCCATTCTCCGTGCGATGGTCGGCTGGGAGGAAGGCAATGCCATTGTAAAGCTCGGCGGCAAGGACCCGTACAACAGTATACGGATTTGTGGCAGCAATTATGGCATCGAGGGTGGCATTTTTGACGGTACTGGAGTGGCTGACGGCATTTCGGTCGACAGCGGTCGCGAGAGCCGCATAGACCAGGTCTCCATCAAGAATACCCGCATAGGCATCCATGTCAAGACCGGCGCAAACAACGGCTCTTCTGACTGTGATATCGTAGACGTCAACATCGTTGGAAACGACAAACAGAACTCCATCGGAGTGCTCCTCGAAGGTCATGACAATACCCTTACCAACATGAGGATAGCTTCTGTCAATACCGGAGTATGGATCAAGACCGGCGGCAACAGTCTCAAGAACATCCACCCCCTCTACATATTCGCCGACACCCAGGACTACGAGTCCAGCTGCGGCTTCTACATCGAGAAGGATGGAAACAACTGGTTCGACTACTGCTACAGCGACCAGTTCTGCACGGCGTTCAAGCTTGGCAGAAATGTCAACGCCAACCTTACGGACTGCTTTGCCTGGTGGTACAGCGGCAAGGTCAGCTCCCAGACAGCGATATCCTGCGAGGGACCGCTCCAGGCCATTGTGTATGGCATGCACCTCGGATTTTCAAAGGATTGCCCTGAGGTGGCTGTCCTGAGGGCTGAGAAAGGTGGCGACGGCTCTCTTCAGAACCTCAGCATAAACCGCACAGATCTGTCGTCTGCTGACGTAAGTGCCTCATACACAAAGTAACATGAAGCCTTGCCTTTCCATAGTAGCGGCAGTCCTCGTGGCTGCCGCCTGCGCTCAGAAATCGTCAGTCCAACTGCTCGACCCATGTGCGTTCGAGACTGAGGTGGATGGGCGCCAGACAGCCCTCTACACAATCTCCAACGGGGACATCATTCTCCAGGCCACCAATTATGGCGGCAGGGTGGCTTCTCTCTTTGTTCCGGCATCGGACGGAACCTTCCATGACGTTGTCCTTGGACATGAGGATATCGATTCATACGTCCATTACAAGAAAGAACGTTTCCTGGGCGCGTGCGTCGGCCCTGTGGCAAACCGCATCTGCAATGCAACATTCACCGTGGACGGCGTCACCTACAACCTTGAGAAAAGTCACGGGGGAGTGGGCACTCTTCATGGCGGCTTCAAAGGACTGGATTCGGTCGTCTGGGACGTGGCGGAGAAGACAGACACTTCAGTGACCTTCCACTATCTCCATGCGGACGGTGAGGGCGGATTCCCAGGCAACCTGTCTATCTTCATGACATACGCAGTCACTCCAGACAGGTGCTGGACCATAAGCTACAGGGCGACGACCGACAAGACGACTCCTGTCAACATCTCCAACCATCCTTACTTCAATTTCACTGGCGGAGACTCCACGGTCGAGGACTATACCATGTACATAAATGCCTCTGCCATCACCGGCATCGGTGATTTCGAGGTGCTTGATCCTCCGATAGACATCAGTGGAACCCCAATGGATTACAGGACTCCACATCAGATACGTTCCGCCCTTGAGAGCGACTATGACCAGATAGTCATAGGCAAGGGCTTCGACCACAATTACTGTATCACTCTCTCGGATTCGACGCTTACTCTCGACGCCGTGGTCTGCGATCCAGTGAGCGGCATATCTATGGAGGTCCTCTCCGACCAGCCGGGCCTTCAGGTCTACAGCGCCCAGTATTTCACCGGCGAGGAACCTGGCAAGTACGGCACCACGCTCAATTATCACGGTTCAATCACATTCGAGACGCAGAACTGGCCTGATGCGCCCAACAAGCCTTCCTTCCCGGATCCGTATCTGAAACCGGGCCAGGAGTATAGCCACACCTGTGTCTACAGGTTCTCCAACCGTTGATTTTGCGTTACTTTGAATGCGTTTGTGGCAAGTTGACGAGACTTTTTTTGTAAAAATCATTTCACGCGGTACATTTGTGACAGCCGGTGTGGGAGTTCCCTGCCGGGCACATCGGAACAATTATAAAAAACTCCTTTCATCCATTGCGGATGAATGATCGCATACGGATTCATAGTGCGATTATAGATTCATATGAGCAAAAATCCCGTTTAGAGTTTTTCGGGATATTGTTGTTCCGATGGGCAGCCACGGTCTTGGGGACTCTGGCTGTTTTTCGTTTGTGGCTCACATCATGGAGATCAGTTCCAGCAGCCTGACAAGCAATCCGATGCATGCTTCCAAGACTGAGACAAGTGCCTCCGGGCAGATTCCCAGCGCAGACAGGACTACGGCGACGATCGACAGCATCATCATGGCTGAGGTCAGGGGGAGTGCCGTGATGTTTGTGATGAGGAAGTATCTGGGGAATGTGTGGAACTTCATCCACGATACCGGCGCCGTGAATATCTGACAGGATATTGCGAGTGCTGCTGCGTTCCACAAGTACCTCATCGGGTCCCATTTCGGTCCTTGCGGGTACCATTCCTGCAGTACAGGGAGCAGGAATATGATTCCGCACATTGCAAGATATGAGAGCTGGAACCCCACCCCGGTGATGACGGAAGGCTTCAGCGCAAGCTGTATGGTGAGACACAGCAGCAGAGTCCGTCCCGGCTCCAGTGTCCTGCCGGAAGATATTTTCGAGATTTCCCGAATTGTTATGAAAAGGAAGGCTCTTACAATCGAAGGGCCTGCTCCTGTCATCAGAGTGTAGAATCCTGCTCCTGCTATGATGCAGAAGCATCTTGCCTTGCGGGAAACAGGAGAGTTGCCAAGGATTGTGAATACCTTGCTGATGAAAAGATAGATGAATCCAAGGTGGAGCCCTGACAGGGCCAGGATGTGTGACGCTCCGCTGGCGCGGAACACTGCTACGGTTTCCTTCGACAGGCTGCTCCTGTCTCCTGTCATGAGGGCCTTCAGCAGCGCTCCGGTCTCCTCTCTCTCGAA
>R20__coassemble_802_pt1 | contig 21157 bp, 15 predicted proteins | sample R20__metabat2_low_PE_021 | metagenome-assembled genome bin R20
AATGTTTAACTTTACATCCGATAGTGCTGTTGCACTGTCAAATTAAATTCGGCGAAGTTTAGATGAAGTGTATTTACCTTAAGGTCGTGTACGCCATGGCACTGATCGTGACCCTGGCATGTGCTGTCCCTTCTTTTGCGCAGACGACATACAGGACGATTTCCGGAGTGGTTGTCGACGAGAACGACGAGCCCCTTCCCGGCGCCGCCGTGTATGACAGGGACCGCATCCAGTCCGGCACGACCACCGATCTGGACGGAAAGTTCACTCTGAAGATCCGCTCGACATGCAAGGCCGTGTGCGTGGCCTTCATAGGATATGAGACTGCCACGGTTTCTCCTGACAAGGCATCGAAAGTTGCCCTCGAGCCCGATTCCAACATGCTCGAGGAGACTGTCGTGACCGGCATCTACACCAGGAAGAAGGATTCCTTCACGGGAGCCGTCCAGTCGATAAGCGGCGAGGAGCTCAAGCGCGTCGGCAACAAGAACGTGATGGAGAGCCTCAAGAACCTCGACGCCTCCCTCCTCGTCCTGGACAACCTGGAGCAGGGTTCCAACCCTAACGCCATGAGCTCGATGCAGCTCCGAGGCGCCTCCTCGTTCGACCTCGAGACGACCGACCTCAAGAGCAACTTCGTCAGCAGCTCCAACATGCCTCTCTTCATCCTCGACGGCTTCGAGACCTCGATCGAGAAGATCCAGGACATGGACATGAACAGGGTGCAGAGCATCACGATCCTCAAGGATGCCTCCGCCAAGGCGATCTACGGCAGCAAGGGCGGCAACGGAGTCATCGTCATCGAGACCAAGAACCTCGACTCGGGACGCAACGTGGCCGTGACCTACAACGGAAGCCTCTCGCTGGAGATGCCTGACCTCACCTCCTACAACCTCTGCAACGCCCTCGAGAAACTCGAGGTCGAGAACCGAGAGAGCTACTACACCTACGGCTTCAGCTCTTCGGAGGACGTCATCAACCACATGGACGTCTACTACGAGCGCATGAAGAAGGCTCTCGAGGGGGAGAGCACATACTGGCTCAGCAAGCCTCTGCGCACCGGCGTCGGCACCAAGCACTCCGTCAGCGTCGAGCTCGGCAACAAGGAGCTGAAGTCCTTCAACTCCTTCTCCTACAACAATACCCAGGGAGCCATGAAGGGGTCGTTCCGCGAAGTGTTCACGGGCAGCATGAACCTCGCCTATAGGCATCGCGGATGGACCGTGCGCAACATCATGAGCATCAGCGCCATGGACAACTCGGAGTCCCCGTACGGCGACTTCTCCACCTACGCCACCCTCAATCCGTACTACAACCCATACGACTCCAACGGCAACCTCGTGCGCTATTTCTACACCATGGGCACGGGCTCCACAAAGGTCGCCAACCCTCTCTATGACGCCACCCTCAACGTCATCGATACCAGCCGGTACCTCGACTTCACGGACAACATCTACGCCGAGTACAGCCCCGTGAAGATGCTCAAGCTCGTGGCGCGTTTCGGAATAGACACCAAGAGGACCCAGGCGGACGAGTTCTATCCAGCCAACCACTCGAAGTTCATGGATGACAACGACGACGACCAGAGCGCGGCGGTGAAGGGATCCTACGAGCAGACCCACGGCAACTACACCTCCTACTCCGGAGATGTCTCCGCCCAGTTCAACCACAAGTTCGCTGACCGTCACGACGTCTTTGCCACCGCTCAGTACAACATCTCCGAGACCAACTACAGCGAGGTGACCCACTATGCGTACGGCTTCCCGAGCAGCAGGCTCTCGGACATCAGCTTCGCCAACCAGTACAGCACCGACAGCACCCCTACGGGGTATTCCGGCCTCAACAGGAACCTCGGAGCCCTGCTCACGGCTGGCTACACCTATGATGAGAGGTACATGGCTGACGCCACGATAAAGGCGAGCGCGTCCTCCGTCTTCGGCACCGACAACAAATGGGGCACCTTCTGGAGCGCCGGAGTCGCCTGGAACGTCCACAACGAGAAGTGGCTGAAGGATTCCAGGATATTCAAGCAGCTCAAGCTCCGCTACTCGATGGGATCGTCCGGCAACCAGAACTACACCACCAACAATGCCCTCCCTGTCTACTCCTACTATACTTCAAGGTACTACGACGGATATGCCGGCGCCTACCTTGCCAACATGGAGAACAAGGACCTCGGATGGGAGGAGAAGATGGACTACAACCTCGGCCTCGACATGCGCACCAAGCACCTCAACGTGACTCTCGACGCATATATAGCGGACACGAAGAACCTCGTGTTCTCCCAGTCCATAGTGCCATCCACGGGCTTCACTTCAGTGAGCGACAACCTCGGAAGGGTCCGCAACAAGGGAGTCGAGGCATCCGTCAACTGGACCCTCTTCCAGAAGAGGGACAGCTACCTCACCCTCTTCGGGAAGGCGGCGCTCAACGACAACCGCATCCTCGAGATATCAGACGCCATGCGTGACTACAACGCCCGCATGATAGAGACTGCCGCGGAGTCCGGAAGCGAGACCCCTGTGGTGCAGTACTACGACGGGATGCCACTGCACTCCATCTGGGCCGTGCCGTCGGTCGGCATCGACCCTGTCACGGGTGACGAGTATTATGTCACCAAGGACGGCAACCTCACCAACGTGTGGAGCGCCTCCAATCTTGCCAACTGCGGCTCGTCCGACCCTCTGGTCAACGGCAACTTCGGCTTCAACGCCGAAGTCCATGGCTTCGGAGTCAGCCTCGTGATGTCATGGTACGGCGGCGGCTACAAGTACAACACCACTCTCGTGAACATGGTGGAGAACGCCGACATTTCGGAGAACGTCGACAGGCGCATCTTCAGCGACAGGTGGTACTACCAGGGCCAGAACGCCCAGTACAGGAACGGAATGAGGAAGACCAACCCTGCAAGCACGCAGGTAGGCGGCACCAAGGCCACTTCCCGCTTCGTGCAGAAAAACAACGTGCTCAACCTCGCCTCGGCGACCCTCTACTACGAGGTACCGCCGCGCGCGATCAGGAAGCTCGGCCTGAGCCGCCTGCGCTTCTCGATCTACGGAAGCGACCTGTACAACTGGTCTTCGATACATATCGAGAGGGGTACTTCCTACCCGTACGCCAGGAGCGCTTCCGCTGCCGTAACCGTCACATTCTAAACGACCTGCAAGATGAAAAGAAGAATACCATACATAGCAACGGTTCTCTGCGCAGCGTGCCTCGTCTCATCATGCAGCGACTGGCTGGAAGCTGTCTCCACGACACAGGTTGAGGCCTACCGGCTCTTCGAGGAGAAGTCGGGCTACTACGACGCCCTGAACGGCATATACCTCAACATGGGCGAGACTTCGGTCTACGGCAGGGACATGACGATGTACTGCCCCGACCTCATGACCTACCCGACCGAGAACGTGGACCAGCAGGCAATCAACACATGGCAGATACTCGACACAAAGTCGACGACAGCCAAGTCGACGATTCTCTCGATGTGGAAGGGGTGCTACAACGTCATCGCCAACATCAACCTCGCCCTCCAGCAGCTCGAGGAGCACAGAAGTCTCTTCTCCGAGGAACTCGAGTACAACCTGATAAGAGGGGAGCTGCTCGGCCTTCGCGCCTACATCCACTTCGACCTCCTGCGCTTCTTCGGCCTGGCCCACGCCGATCTCCCTGAGAACGCCTCCAAGGTCACCGTTCCATACGTGACTGAGTACAGCAAGGTCGCCGCATCGCAGAAGACCTATGCACAGACCTTCGAACTCCTCGAAAAGGATCTGAAGGAGGCTCTGACCTGCCTTGAGAATGACCCTGTGACCGGCTACAGCAGCGAGACTTTCGAGAATGCCGCCAATTCGGAAGGGTATTGGGACAACCGCGCCAAGCACATGAACTACTATGCGTCCCTTGCCCTCGCGGCAAGGATCTACCAGTGGCATGGCGACCTTGAGACCGCTGCCGGGTATGCTTCAGAGGCTGCCTCCGGCGCCTTTGCCAGCGGTGCGGTCAGCTGGTATGACTACAAGAAATACCTCTCCGAGAAGGAATACTCCGCCAAGGACATGACCATGTCCTCCGAGCACCTCTTCTCCCTCGAGGTCTCCGGCCTGTACAACAGCTCGGACTACTTCATGAAGGACGGAGCCTCCATTGGCCTCAGGCTCGGCACCTCGTTTGTCGACGACACACTCTACCCGTCGCTCGACATCTACGGCTCCCTTGCCGGCGCCGAGGACGTGCGCGGCCCTCTCCAGGGCCTCGAATACACCAAGGCCGGCTACAACTGCTACAAGCTGTATGGCAGCGAGACGATGTGGCAGTCGTACAGGAACAGGATGCCGATGCTCAAGGTCTCCGAGATGTACTACATCATGGCAGAGGAACGCCTTGCCGCGCAGGACACCACCAGCGCCTTCGCCCTTCTTGACGAAGTGAGGTCCCACAGGGGCGTGCAGGAAAGCCTTTCACATGAGAGCGACGCCTTCACCGAACTGACAAAGGAGTACTGCCGCGAGTTCTACAACGAAGGGCAGTTCTTCCACTGGATGAAGCACACGGACAACAGGTGCAACCTCTGTCCTACGTACAGGAAGCTCTCCGAAGCCGTGATGGTGCTTCCTTACCCTGACGAAGAGACAAACTACGGACGAAACCAGGAACTGTGATGAAAGCAAGACCATATATCATAGCCTTTGCCTCATGTCTGCTTGCACTGTCTTCCTGCAAGGAGATCGAGGTGGAGCCATACAGCATCTCGGATGCTGCCATAATGTTCAAGTCCAGCCAGCTGCAGTACTCGCTGCGAAGCTATGACGTGGACGACCCGGTGATAGAGATCGGGGTCAATCTCGTCGGGCCTGTAGCGGACTACGACAGGGTGATACACTGTGAGGTCATCGATTCCGATGCCAACACGGCCGTCAAGGACGTGGACTTCAGCATCGACTCCGCAGTCGTCCGCGCCGGGGAGATGAGCGGCACCATATATATGAAGGTCGCGCCGCTCTCAGGGAGTGACAGGCTCACTACGACGATAAGGCTCCTGTGCGACGACAACTTCAAGTGGTCGTTCAAGACCAACTCCGAGGCCCAGATAGTGTGGACGAGCGGCTACACCTGCCCGACCTCCTACGTCTTCAGGTCCTGGTTCCTCCTCTTCAGCCACTACTACAGCACAGACTTCCACAAGATTGTGTGCGAGGTGCTGGGCGACGAGGTGGACACCTACTCCCACTACTCCTCGGCAAAGAACTACGGGTTCACAATGAAGCCGGTGACATGGTGGTACTCGGCCAACGCGCTGCTCCGCTCCTACGTCGAGAGCTATGACAAGGCCCACCCTGACGCTCCGCTCATGCACTCCGCCGACGTGGTCATGTTCTCATCCCAGTTCGACGAGCCCGGTGACGGGGTAGCCCCGGCCACCATACCAACGATCCTGGAAACCATCACTTCGATCTGATGCCCATGAAGACAAGACATTTCATCATAATGGCGGCCGCCCTGGCCCTGACGGCCTCATGCTACGAGGACCTCAGCACCGAGGCCGACAACCCCATCCCTGACATAGACTTCAGCTCTGAAGTCAAGGACACGGTGCTGATTTCGTTCGGAGACTCCCTCGTCATCCGCAATCTTGTCACCCAGGACGGACGCTCGGACTCAGACTTCGAGTACCTCTGGGAGATGGACCTCCAGGCCGGCAAGTCCAGCGACCGCGTGGAGGTTGGCACGGACAGGGACCTCCAGTACCTTGTCAAGAACAAGCCTGACCTCAATCCCTACAACCTTTCGCTCACTGTCACTGACCGCCAGTCAGGCTACTCGATAATCAGACGCTGGGTGGTGTATGTCTCCAGCTCGCTCGGCGAAGGGCTTGTCGTAGGCCACACCAGAGACGGAGGCGTGACTTCCGAGCTCGACCTGATCTGCTCTCCGGCAGTGACTTACGGCTACACTTCCGAGGCCCACATCACCAGGAACCTCTTCAATCTCGGCAACGGCACCCCTATCGAGGGCAATGTCAATGCCATCTGCTCGTTCAGCGCCTCGGAGTCCGCCCTTTACAGCATGAACTACATGATGGTCGGCACCGACAGCCACATGTACGGCCTCGACCCGAGCACCTTCACTGTAGACAAGAAGGATGCGGAGTTCATCACCATGTCTGCTCCGGAGTCGTTCAAGACCACTCTGCTCTTCAGTTTCGACGGCTACCAGTTCGTCGCCGTCACAGGCGGCAGACCGTTCGGATGCAACACCAACATGGAGTGGCAGATGAACCCTGTGCCTGGACAGTTCTCCAAGTACGATGCTTATGCTCCACGCAGGGTGGCCTACGGCAAGATACGCCAGGCCCAGATAGCCCTGTTCGACGATGAGCAGAAGGCCTTCTACGCCACTGAAGGATGGATGCACACATCATCCGGCATGAGCAAGGTCACAGACATCAGTTCCCTCAAGTTCACCCTTTCGACTGCGAGGTGTCTCGGAGCGGGAGGCGGCAAGAACAACATCATGTACTTTGTCATGAGGGATGCGGAGGGCAAGACATGGCTCGTGACGGTCGACGCCGGTCAGACCCTTGTGACCCCGACCTCTTTGGAACTGACAGGCACGGGCGTCTCCGATGCCGAGCTCTTTGCCTTCGTCGACAGCGGCTCCATATTCTATTATGTGGCGGACGGCAAGGTCTACTACAACATAATATCTGCCACCAAGGTCACCACGAGGGCGACCACATGGGCTCCCGAGAGCGAAGACGAGGTCGTGACAGGCATCGAGCCTTACTACCAGTCATGGTACGGTACCCACAACTACGACATGAGTGACTACGGATTTGTCCTCTCCACCAACAGGATGCAGATGATAATAACCACATACAACGAAAAGACGGGAGAAGGCAAGGTATACCTCCAGGGCTTCACCCCGAGCACGGGGCGCTTCTCCCAGAGCAATGGCATTTACGGAGGCTTCGGCCGCATAACGGCTACCGGCGCCTCACTGAGATAGATATGAGACATACAAAGATATTAGCCGCAGCCGTCGCGATGACGCTTCTCTGCGCGCCGGCATCGATGCAGGCTCGCACGAGGCACCATGGTGGCAGGAAGGCAAAGACGGAGAAGGCCGACACGACCGAGGTCAAGTCGAAGTACGAGAAACTCTTCGACAGCGAGAAGTCCTGCGAGCCGGGCATGTTCACCGTCCACCAGACCGGCGGGAAGGTATACTTCGAGGTGCCGAAGACCCTGATGGGCAGGGAGTTCCTGATGGGCTCTACGGTGAGGAGCATCTCTGACAACGGCAACGGCCTCGTGGGCGGCAAGTCCATGGACGGCCTCAGGCATTTCACGCTCACGCAGGTCGACACCACCGTGCAGATGCGCATCATAGACGACACATACGTCTCGGACGACCCCAACATCTCCAGGGCCCTCTCCAGGAGCCATGTGGCCGGCATCATGCGCGCCTTCAAGGTGGAGGCGCAGTCTCCGGACAGCAGCGCCGTGGTCATCGACGCGACACCTCTCTTCCTCGAGGAGGACAAGGAGATGTCCCCGTTCACCGGAAGCTCCACCTACAGCTCCTATGAAAGGACTGAGACCTACAAGAAGGACCTGTCATACATAGTCGGAGCCAGGGCGTTCGAGGACAATGTCTCGGTCACCTCGAGCATGAGCTACACCTACACCCTGAAGAACTCAGCGGGCAAGACAGTCGTCAAGAACCAGCCGTTCACGGCCGAGCTGACCCGCTCGATAGTGCTCCTGCCTGAGGAGATATACCACCCGAGGACTGCGGACTACCGCATCGGATACTTCTGGACGACCCGTCAGGCGCAGGGCAGCATGTCGAAGCCGTCAAGCACCGTGTACCTTGTCAACAGATGGCGCCTCGAGCCGTCTGACACGGCCGCCTACAGGCGAGGCGAGCTCGTAGAGCCGGTGAAGCCGGTGACTTTCTACATCGACTCCGACTTCCCGGAGTGGTGGAAGCCGTACATCAGGGAGGCAGTAGAGCAGTGGAACGAACCTTTCGAGGCCATAGGATTCAGGAATGCCGTCGTGGCAAGATTCTTTCCCGACCCTCAGGAGGACCCCGACTTCGATCCGGACAACATCAAGTACAGCTGCATAAGGTACGCTCCTGTCGGCATCCAGAACGCGATGGGACCGTCATGGACGGACCCCCGCAGCGGCGAGATAATCTGTGCGAGCGTGTATGTGTACCATGATGTCATCAGCCTCCTCAAGAGATGGCTCTTTGTCCAGACAGGCCAGGCAGACGAGCGCGTGCGCACCAACGACATCCCTCGTGAGATACTCGGCGACGGCCTGAGGTATGTCATCTCCCACGAGGTAGGCCACTGCCTCGGACTGATGCACAACATGAGCGCGTCGTCCTGCATCCCGGTCGAGAGCCTCAGGGACCCTGAGTTCACCGGCGAGCATGGCACCACCTACTCCATCATGGACTACGCCAGGTTCAACTATGTCGCCCAGCCTGGCGACATGGAAAGGGGAGTGAAGATGACTCCGCCACGCTTCGGATCGTACGACAAGTATGCCATCAGGTGGGCCTACACCCCTGTCTTCGATGCCGAAGACTTCGACGAGGAGACCCGCATCACGGAGAAGTGGATCACTGACTCCCTTCAGGCTGACAGCTGGTACAGGTATGGCAAGCAGCAGGTCATGCTGATGTTCTTCGACCCGAGCTGTCAGACGGAGGACCTTGGAGACGATGTCCTGAAGGCAACTGCCTACGGGGTGTCCAACCTCAAGTACATCGCCTCCAACTTCATGGAGTGGGCGGCTGACGGCGACGAGGACTTCACCGAGCGCACCGAGCTCTACAAGACCATCATAAACCAGTATCTCACATATGCAGGCCATGTCGCAAGGAACGTGGCCGGCCTGTACACGAGAGAGGTCAAGGACGGCGACCCGTTCCCAAGGTTCGCCAATGTGCCGAGAGAGAGGCAGAAACAGTGTCTGAAGTATCTGGAAGGCATGTGGGAGGATGTCTCATGGCTCGGCGACAGGAGCATCGTGGACCGTCTCCCGATAGTCGGGACTCCTGAGCAGGCCGTGAGGAAGGCCATAGAGCAGCAGATATTCCTGATGCCGTTCCTTGCCGGCTGCTCCGACGGGGTCGCGACCGTAGAGTATCCGACTTCCGACGTGATGGATGACATATGGGATATGGTATGGAGCCCTACCGCCGGCCGCATGAAACTCACGGCCGCCCAGCGCTCCCTCCAGACCAACTATGTCAGCTCCATGATGACCACTGCCAACTTCAAGGCTCCGGGAGGCTCATCGGCCCTTGTGGACGTCGCCCCGGACGCCAGCCCGATTGTGGCGCATGCCCCCGGATGCTTCGACTCGCACGCTGACATGTGCGGGGAGGTCACCTACAGCCCCGTCAGCGGGTTCGAGTGGATGCCGAGGATGGTCTTCAGCCTCAACAGCCTCAACCAGCCGATGATCTACTCTGCCCTCATGGCCGCCAGGGATGCCATGAAGAAGGCCATCCCGTCGGCCAGCGAGGAGGACAGGGCGCATTACCAGGTGCTTGTCCGCACGATAGAATTCAGTCTTGAAAGGTAGAAGGGCAATGAAGGGAAGAATGATGATATGCATGCTCCTCGCCGTGGGACTTCTCGTCCCGCAGCAGGCAGCGCTGGGCGCCGGAAGGAAGCACAAGGCTGACACGGTGGCCTCGGCCACGAAGAAGACCCCGTTCGAGAAATTCAGCTCCAAGAAGGGCCTGCAGAAGGCGCAGGGCGTGCTCGACATATGGCAGGACGGCAAGGATACGTGGCTGGGGGTTCCGGATTCCCTGATGGGCCGCGAATTCATCCTCAGCACCGTCGTCCGCCAGTCCGGGGACCATACGTTCTATGAAGGGAAGGAACTCTCCAAGAATCCTGTCTACAGGCTGGCCCGGACCGACTCCTGCATACTCCTGCAGAAGTCGAGGGCGTACCTCGATGTCGCTGACTGCAGCGAGTCCATCCTCAGGGCGCTGGACAGGTCCAAGGCATACGCCACGGTCATGTCATTCCCTGTGAAGTACCGCAATGCCGACTCCACGGAATGCTTTGTCAAGGCCACGAAGCTCTTCTCGCCGTCCTCCAAGGAGGCCGTGAACATGGGAGAGTACTATGGCGGGCTCAGCCTCTCGAGCGCTGACTTCAAGGAGGAGAGGAGCTCCGCCCCTGCCGTCAAGGCAGTAGGGCGCAGCGTTGGAGTCGAGCGTGAGGCCACATGGGAGATGAACCTCAAGGATCCGCTGACCGGCCAGGCCCTCGATTCGAAGCCGGCCGTCACGGCGCGCATCTTCACATCGGTCACCCTGATGGACACTGTCCTCACCGCCTCACGCAAGGTAGACCCGTCAGTCGGCACGTACCCGTACCAGCGCCGCACCTACAGGGCGGACGGCGGGTCCAAGGTAATCTCATACGCAAGGAAATGGAACCTCGACGGCGACCGCAGGATAACGGTCTGGGTCGACCCTGCATTCGACCCTGCATGGCGCAAGGCCATAAAGGAAGGGGTCGAGGCATGGAACGACGCCTTCGTCAGCGCCGGTATGGGACCGAAGATAGAGTGCAGGGTGGCTGACGACTCGGTAGATTTCGGCAATCCACTCATCACCAAGGTCATGGCCATCCCGACAGGACTTGAGGACATGAAGTGCAGCATCCTGCCCGACGGATGCGAGATCCTGGGCGCCACGATATCGGTAGGCGCCAACTACTACGACAAGGTGTGGAAGCAGTCCAACTGCCTTGCCGGAGACTTCGACCCGAGATTTGCCGACTACGACATCCCGGAGGAGGCAGTCTGCGAGTACGCGAAGGCTGACATCATGAGACTCATGGGGTCTGTCCTCGGACTCACTCCAAACATGGCGGGCAGCCGCATGTACTCTCCGCAGCAGCTCAGGGACCCTGCCTTCACCCGGGCCCATGGCATAACGGGGTCGGTGACGGACGACGCAGTGTTCAACATCTTCGCCCGCCCGGGCGACAGGGAGCGCGGGCTCGTCACCATGGTCGACAGGATAGGGGATTACGACAGGCACGCCATAGCCTGGCTCTATGCCGGAGCCGAGCCTGACCATACTCTGGAGTATGCGGCCGCAGGGTCGGGCGATTACCGCGCCAAGGAGCATGACCTCGGCAATGATGACATCGCCGCCTTCCAGGCCATCAAGAACCATGTGCGCTACGCGTACGACCACGGCCTCGAGAGAGTGGCCGGGACTCCTGACTCCTACAGGGAGCTATACATAGACTGGGTATTCCTCCACTACAAGCAGGCCTGCGCCATGCTCTCTGCCAACATAGGAGGCGTCGCGTTCAATGATCTGCCGTCTGACGGCATGGGGAAGTACTCCCCGCTCGGCCTGAAGACCCAGCGGGAGTGCATCGGCGTGCTTGCACGCGAGATGTCGGACACCAGATGGCTGGATGCCCACAGGGAGCTCTTCACGACCTGCGCCGGAGCCAACAAGTCGGTAAGCAACTATGTCGACGTCAACAAGCACATCTTCCTCGGATATTTCAAGAGGTGGCTTCCGGTGTTTGCAGCCCATGCCTATATGGGAGGCGGACTGACTCCCGACGAGTACTTCGACTCCGTCGAGGACGTCATATTCGCGGGCCTGCGCAAGGGAAAGTTCTACGACAATGAGCCTCTCACTGTCCTCCTGTACCTCAACCAGCTAATGAAGCAGTCTCCGTACATGGTCGCCGCGCAGAAGAGCGTGACGGACCCGGCAGGCACGTCGTTCTCAGACGGAGAGTCATTCAGGACCGACGGCACCGCGGTGCCTGCGGAGATCCTCTCCGAGATGGAAGGCTTCTGCATGAGGAGGATGGAGAAGGCACTCTCGCTGCTGAAATCATGCAGGGGAAAGTTCAGCGGCGACACTGACCGGGGGATGGTCGACTACATGATATTCTTCTGCGAGTCGGCTCTCTATGGAAAGAAAGATTAAACAACAATAATTCAAACACACTAACAGTATGGACAAGAAAGAAAAGTACATCAGCCCCGAGGTGGAGACAGCTCTGCCCGAGGCAGCCGGTGCAATCCTTGCCGGCAGCGTGCCTCCAGGAGGCTCAGAAGACGTCGGATTCAGCGACTGGGAATTTTAGCAATTGATCAAAAAAGAATGATAAAGATGAAAAGAAACAATGCTTTGGTGCTCGCTGCCATAGCAGTAGCGGCATCCGCCTGCACTGAGGAACTTTCAGAACAGGCAATGGTCCCTGGCGACCGCCAGGAAGTGGAGATTGTCGCCACGGCTGCCGGCGCGACAAAGACCGTGACAGACGAGAACGGAAAGGTGTCATGGCTTCCTGCCGACGAGATCAGCGTCTTCACCGAGGGTGATGCCGCAAAGTTTGTCAATACCGCTGAGGAGACAGCTGCAGTCACAGTGTTCCGCGGCTCGATCAGCTATGTCACCGGAGCCAACGGTGACGCTTCAGTGGCAAGCCCTATCTACGGCCTCTACCCTTACAATGCCAATGCAGCCCTTGACGGCGGCACCGTCACCACGACCCTCAACTCCAAGCAGGCAGCTGTCGCAGGCACATTCGCAGACGACCTCATGGTCACAGCTGCCAAGTCCGACAACTTCCAGCTCGCTTTCTACAATGTCACCGGCGGCGTGAGATTCTCCCTCACCCAGCCAGGCATCACCTCCGTGACCTTCACCTCCAATGCCGGCGAGGCCCTTGCAGGCAAGTTCAGCTTCGGCTTCGAGGACGGCGTCCCTGCAGTCAAGGAAGCATCAGAGCCTCTCACATCAGTCACAGTCACCTGTCCTGAAGGCTTCGAGGCCGGCAAGTACTACTACATCGTCACCCTCCCTGCCACACTCAAGGAAGGCTTCACCCTCTCCTTCGCAGGCAGCGGCAAGGCCGGCAAGCTCGTCAGCACCAAGGAGAACACCATCTCCCGCGGCACCTTCGCCACCATCGCTGATGCAGACAAGGATGTCACCATGGCAGACGCCATCGAGGCTTCCTACATAGCCAACAGGATGATGATCTATGACGATGAGGAGTATGAGTACACCAAGTTCGGAGAGTATGTGCTCAGCTTCAAGGACGGAGACAAGACCCTGTCCCTCGCGCTCAATGTCGCAACCCCTGCAGCACCTCTCGCAGCCTTCCCTACGGGCGAGTTCACCCTCGACCCTGCAGGCGCCCATGTTGCCGGCACATTCACCGCAAGTGAGGACGAGTCCTACACCACAGCCATCATCACAGCCAGCGACACCCTCGCAGTCGTGGACGGTACCGTCAAGGTGACCGAGGAGAACGGCGTCTACACCATCAAGGCAGACCTCATCGACGAGAACGAGAGCAGCGTTTCGATGTCTCTCACAAGCGCCATCACCGTCAAGGACGAGTCCCTCGGCGCCACTGCATCGGCAGACTGGAGAGGCCAGTACAACACCTATTTCGGATCCGGCGCCAATCAGTGGGAGGCAGGTATCTACATCAGCGTAGAGCCTGAGCCTGGCATGGGTGACCTCGGATACTTCTCTCTCACAATCACCGGCCCGACAGGCGAAGTCAGCCTCGAGCAGATTCCTGCAGGCACCTACACCTACGCAGAGGATACCTACGCCGAGTCCAATTATAACAATGGTACCAAGAGCAATGCCCCTGGCACATTCAACGGCTACGCATACCTCAAGGACGGCACTTCATGCGAGCTGCGCAGCGGCACCATCACCATCTCATACGACGAGGCCGGCAACATGTGCCAGGACATCGACGTCGTATACCGCACTGCGGACTACGACTACGAGACCTATGACTATGTCTACGGCAACGATACCCACTATGCTGCATCCGTAAACTGCGGCAAGGTCACCGTATCGACTGCCAACTGGCTCTACAAGCCTGTCCTCGACACCGACAACCCTGAGTTCAAGACCATGCAGAACTGCACCGGAATCTGGTTCGGAACCCCATACACCGGCCTCACTTCCAATGTCCTTCTCCTCAGCTTCTCCTCTGTCAACAGCAACTACACCGTCAACCTCCCACTTGTCGACGACGGCTCATGGACATTCGAAGGCAACGGAGCAAACGCAAACTACTGCGTCAACCATGCCCCTCAGCTGACCTACAACTGGATCGGCGGCTACACACCTGCAGCTTCCTGCATCGGCAACGTGAAGACAGCTTCCTATGCTGCAGCCATCACCAGCGACTACACCGGCACGAGATTCGCTGTCTGCGGCGGCTACGTGAAGATCGAAAGCGACACCGTCGAGTTCAACCTCACTGCCAAGGCTCCGTCCGGAGAGACCATCACCTGCACCGGCAGCCTCCCTTACTCTGTTACCTACGGTTTCAGAAACAGAAGCACTGCCAAGTATCAGGCATACATGGAATGGGTTGCAGATCCTAACGCAGCCAAGTAACACTTCGCCACCAAAATTACGACTAACTCCCCCCGCCGGGGGCGAGTTAGTCGTAAAAAAAAGAGAGGGTGACTGGAAATTTTCCGGTCACCCTCTCTGCGTTGCAGCTGGATCTACGAGTAGAGTCCGCCGTTGATGGAGATGCACTGGCCGGTGATGTAGGAGGCGTCGCGCGAAGCGAGGAAGCCGACGAGCGCCGCGACTTCCTCCGGGGTGCCGAACCTCTGGACCGGGATGGTCTTCTTCAGCTCGGCCTCGTCGAGGCCTTCGACCATGTCTGTCTTTATGAATCCCGGGGCTATGGCGTTGACGGTTATGTTCTTGCGGCCGACCTCCTGCGCGAGGGCCTTCGTGGCGGCAATGATGCCGCCCTTGGCCGCCGAGTAGTTGGTCTGGCCGGGCAGCCCCTTGAGTCCCGAGAGCGATGCCACGCTGACTATCCTTCCGTATTTCTTCAGTATCATCGGCTGCAGCACTGCCTTGACCACGTTGTAGAATCCTCCCAGGGAGGTGTCGAGCACTGCATCCCAGTCCTCTTTCTCGAGCCAGATCATGAGGTTGTCCTTCCTGATGCCGGCGTTGCTCACCAGCACTTCGATGTACTCGTCAGGATGGGCCTGCTGCCATCCGGAGATGGCCTCGCCCGTCGCCGCAGCGTCCGCCACGTCAAATCTCAGGAGCTCGGCCGTGCCGCCAGCCTGGGCGACGAGCTCCGCCGTCTCCAGGGCCTTGGCCTCGTTGGACACATAGTTGACTATCACGTTGTAACCCATCGATCCGAGCTTGACGCACACGGCCCTGCCGATGCCCCTGCTCCCTCCGGTTACGAGAGCGTTCTTTTTCATAGACATATAGAGCTAAAATTTTCTTCTTTCAAGACCTGCCTCCCTTCGGACGGTTTCGGCTCCCAGGATTTCGGCGCATGTGTACAGGGCGGTCAGCGAGACGCCCAGCATGCCGTGCAAGTTAAGACTTTGCCCGGTCATAAACAAATTCTCCATCGGGGTCTTGGGACTGAGGAAGGTCGTCATCGGACTCCTGCAGTCCTTCATGAAGCCGAAGGCCGAGCCGTTCCTCGTGAGGGTGTAGTCCCGGTAGGTGAGCGGGGTGCTGACATATGCCCCGTCGATGGCCACGCGCAGTCCCTCTATCCTCTGTGCCGCCACATCGATGCAGCGAGCGGCCAGCCTCTCCTTGCAGGCCACATAATCTTCTCCGCGCCGTCCGACTGAAGTGCCTTCCCATGCTTCAAAGTCCTTGAAGTCAGCCTCCGTCATAAGGTCCACCGTCCTGGCAAAACGCCCCTCGGACGGCACACCGAAGCTCACCAGCACGCTCGGGGCGCTTCCTGTGCCGTGCCATGTGTCGACATCGGAAGGGTGGATGAATATCGAATGGTTCACGTAGGGCACCATCCCGCCCTTGAGCCTGATGCTGACTGTCAGCGCCCCTCGGCTGTCCCTGAGGGAGCAGATTCTCCTGCCGGAGAATTTCTTTCCGGTCTCTCCAATCAGCCCCATGGTGACTGCAGGGTGGGCGTCGGAGATGCATGCGTCGCCCTCGAAGACGCGCCCGTCCGCCGCCGTGACCCGCACCGCGGGTCCTGCGGCGGCTTCCACCGCCACGGCCCTGCACCCGGTGAGAATCTGTCCTCCGAGCGCCTCTGTCTGCCTTGCGAGCTTCTCAGCCACCATCTCTCCCGTGCCACGGAGCCTCCATCCGCTCTGCATGAAGGAACCCGTGATCTGGGCATACTCGTACAGCGGGGTCATCTCCGCGTCATACTGCATCCTCGAGGTCATCGATGAGAGCAGCCTTATCAGAAGCTCATCATGGAAAGTCTCATGCAGGAACCCGTACGCCGAGACTCCGGTGGCGGATATGTCATGGGAAGGGAGCATTATGTCCTCTATCCCGTCCGTAATCGCCTTTATGGCCTGTACATACCTGCGTATGCCATCGGCCTCACCGGGGAACTCCGAGATGAGGTACTCCTCGACTCTCGCATACCCCTGCGGCATCCGGAACGTGCGCGACCCTATGACGATCTCGTCCACGCAGTCGCTGTCCATCCTCACCCATGGAAGGTCCATGAGCCCCAGGCTCTCGAACACACCATGCAGGCTCTCGCCTTCGCCGAGCCCGCCCACATGGTGGAAGCCCGTGTCGAAGCGTGTTCCCCTGCGGGAATAGCTCTGCAGGCATCCGCCAATCTGCGCACCCTGCTCCAGGATGGTTACTGACCATCCGCTTCGTGCGAGGATGAGTCCGCATTCGAGGCCTCCCAGGCCTGAGCCTATTATGACGGCCCTGCCCATCAGAGGTTGCGGATCACGAGGGAGGAATTGGTGCCTCCGAATCCGAATGAGTTGGAAAGGAAGGTGTCGAACTTCTTGGAGATGGTTCTCCCCGGGATGAGGAGCTTCGCCGAGTCCTCGTCAGGATTCTCGAAGTTGAGGTTGCCGGCGATGAACTCGCTTTTCATCATGAGGATCGAATAGATCACCTCGCTCGCGCCGGCCATCCACATCTCGTGGCCTGTCTGGCCCTTGGTGCTGGTGACCTCGATGCGGCGGTCGCCGATGACCCTGTAGATGGCCTTCGCCTCATTGGCGTCGCCCACCTTGGTGGAAGTGGCATGGGCGTTGATGTAGCCAATCTCGTCGATGCCGATGCCGGCCCTCCTGATGCTCATCTCGAGCGCCCTTGCCGGTCCGTCGACGTTAGGGGTGGAGATGTGCTCGCCGTTGCTCGAGAAGCCGTAGCCCAGCACCTCGGCTATGATCGGGGCGCCCCTCTTCACTGCGGACTCGTAGTCCTCCAATATCACGGTCGCCGCTCCGCCGCCCGGCACGAGGCCGTCGCGGTCGCGGTCGAACGGGCGGCTCGCCCTTGCAGGGTCCGACTCGCGCGTCGAGAACGCCGAGATGCCGTCGAAGGACCCCGTCGCCTCGAAGTTGACTTCCTGCGCTCCGCCGCACACGACCATGTCCTGCAGGCCGTCCGCTATCAGCAGCGCACCGAGCCCTATCGCATGGGAGCCGCTCGCGCAGGCTCCGGAGACTGTGAGATTCATGCCCTTGAGGTGGAAGATGACGCTGAGGTTCATCGTCACCGTCGAGTTCATCGACTGGAATATCGCTCCCGAGCCCACCAGCATCGTGTCATGCTTCTGAAGGATCGTGTCGACCGCCTTGTAGGTGGCCGCAGCCGTGCTGTCGTTGCCGTAGAGAAGACCGACCTCGTGCGTGTCCAACCAGTCCTGATCTACCCCGGCACTCCGCAGGGCGTCCCTCGTGGCGCAGTACGCATACTTCGCCTGCTGAGGCATGAAGACCCTCTGCGAGCGAGGCAGCTCCGCCTTCAGCTCCGGCTCATCGAGGTACGCCGTCAGACCGGACCGGAATCCAAGGTCCTTGCGGTTCTGGTCGAGGATGATTCCTGACTTTCCGCTGTACAGTGAGTCTCTCACTTCATCAAGGGTCTTTCCAAGACATGAGTAGATGCCCATGCCGGTGATGACTACGCGCCTCATATTGTCCTGTGTTTTCGATTGAAGTGCCAAAGTTACCACTTTTTAGCTGAATTGCGAAATGCGGCGTTCTGCAAAGGAGGTTCAATTTGCTGTTAAGGCAAAATAAATGTAAATTTGTAGGATTATATATTTTAGCAATGAAACAGGACATAGTCATTCAGGGCCCCAAGGGCAGGATTTCAGCCATCATCAACAAACCGGAACTCAAGCCGGGCGAGAAGTGCCCGATGGCCGTGCTGATGCACGGCTTCATGGGCAACAGGAAGCTTGAACCGCTCAAGACCCTTGCAAAGGAGCTCGAGGCCATAGGCATAGCTTCGCTCAGGTTCGACTTCGACGGTCACGGCAAGAGTGACGGCAAGTTCTGCGAGATGTCGGTGGGGACCGAGCTCGCGGACGCGCAGGCAGTCTACGACTATGCCGCGTCCCTCGACTATGTCAGCAAGATAGCCTTCGTCGGCCACTCCCAGGGAGGAGTCGTCGCAGGCATGACGGCCGGGAAGCTCGGGTCCTCCAAGATCACATGCCTCGTGCAGCTCTCCGCCGCCGCAGTCCTCAAGGACGACGCTCTCAATGGAGTTCTCATGGGCAAGCACTACGACCCCAAGAACCCTCCGGAGCACCTCTGGGTCTTCCTCCACAAGGTCGGCCGCTGCTACTTCGAGTTTGCGCAGAAGGTCGAGATATACGAGACCAGCGCGGCCTATGACGGTCCTGTCTGCCTCATCCACGGCAAGGACGACACGATAGTGCCGTACTCCTACAGCGAGCGCTACCACGAGACCTACAGGGACAGCGAGCTCCACCTCCTCGACGGAGAGAACCACATCCTCAGCAAGAGACGCCCAGAGGTCATGAAGATGACGGTAGATTTTCTCAAGAAACACTTGCTCTAAAGCACAATATAAGATGAACTTGTTCCCCTCTGTCCAGCAGGCATACACCCAGGACAACATGAGCGCAAGGGACGCGCAGCGTCTCGCACAGTACATAGCCTTCGGCCCGATAGTCTTCCAGGCCAGCCGCCTTCTCGTGAAGTTCGGCATCCTCGAGAACCTCAGGGACTCCACTGACGGCCAGACAGTCGAGGAGGCCGCCAAGGCAGCCGACATCTCGACATACGCGGCCAAGGTCCTCCTCGAGGCAGGCCTCTCGGTCGGCGTCGTCAAGGTGGACACGTCCAACGACCATTACCACCTCTCCAAGACCGGCTGGTTCCTTCTCAACGACCCTGCCACGAGAGTCAACATGGACTTCAACCACGATGTCAACTACCTCGGATTCTTCAAGCTCGAGGAAGCTCTCAAGGAAGGCCGTCCTGCAGGACTCGAGGTCTTCGGAGACTGGCCGACGATCTACGAGGCTCTCTCATCGCTGCCTGACCAGGTCAAGAAGAGCTGGTTCGGCTTCGACCACTTCTACTCCGACCACTCCTTCGACACGGCCCTTGGCGTAGTATTCTCCTTCAAGCCGGGCCGCATCCTGGACATAGGAGGCAATACTGGAAGGTGGGCTATGCAGTGCGTCGGTCACGATGAGAACGTCATCGTGACGATAGCGGACCTCCCGCAGCAGATCGGCATGATGCGCGCGGAGACCGCGGGCAAGCCGGGCGCCGAGAGGATCGAGGCGTGGCCGGTCGACATGCTCAAGGCGGAGACCACTCTTCCGGAGGGCAACGACGTGATCTGGATGAGCCAGTTCCTCGACTGCTTCAGCGAGGAGCAGATCTCGTCGATCCTCGCCAAGGTGGCTTCCGTCATGGATGCCCACACGAGGGCCTGCATCATGGAGACCTTCTGGGACAGGCAGAAGTTCGAGCCTGCGGCGTTCTGCCTCACGATGACGAGCCTCTACTTCACGGCGATGGCCAACGGCAACAGCAAGATGTACCACTCGGACGACTTCATCAGGCTTCTTGACGGCGCCGGTCTCGAGATCGAGGACGTCCATGACGGCATAGGCCAGGGCCACAGCATATTGGTGTGCAGATTAAAACAGAAATGATATGACCAAAGAACAGATCAGCGAAAAGGTAAGGGAGTTCCTCGTGGAGGAGCTCGAGATCGAGGAGGGGAAGATCTATCCTGAAGCCCGCCTCAAGGAAGACATGGGCATCGACAGCCTCGAGGTAGTGGATATCGTCGTGCTCGTGGAGCAGAACTTCGGCTTCAAGATGAAACCGGAGGACTTCAAGACAGTGAAGACCCTCGGCGAGTTCTGCGATTTCATAGCGGAGAAGACTGCATAAGGTGGCCCAGGGATACGACAGCAGGGACTGGGACGGCAGGACCGACGGGACGCCGTGGATGCAGCGGAGCCTGATAAAGGTGTTCCGCATCATCCCGCTGTGGCTAGTATACGGCATCATGGCCCTCGTCATCCCGTTCTACATGCTCTTCGACAGGAGGGCATACCGTGCGTCGTACTCGTTCTATCGCAGCCGCATAGGCCGCGGTCCCCTGCATTCCTTCCTCAGTGTCTATCTCGCAGAGTTCCATCTCGGACAGGTCGTCCTCGACCGTTTCGCGATGTACTCGGGCAAGCGCTTCGACATGAAGGTCGAAGGCATGGAAAGATTCCTTGAACTTGCGGACGGCGAAGAAGGATTCATGCAGCTGAGCGCCCACACAGGCAACTATGAGCTTGCAGGGTACACCCTCATAAGCGAGCGCAAGAAATTCTACGCCCTGGTGTTCGCAGAGACGGAGACCGTGATGAAGAACCGCTCGAAGATGTTCTCGAAGACCAACATAGAGATGATTCCGGTCTCGGATGACATGTCCCACATCTTCGCGCTCAACAACGCCCTAGCGGACGGAGACATAGTCTCTATGGCAGCCGACCGCGTGCTTGGCTCGCAGAAGACCGTCCGGTGCAGTTTCTTCGGAGAGGAAGCCAGCTTCCCGGCAGGTCCTTTCGTGCTCGCGGCCCAGAGAGAGGCTCCTGTCCTTTCCGTCTTCGTGATGAAGGAGAGCCTGAGGGGCTACCGCATATTCGTGGAAAGGCTCGACAGCGCCGACATGACGGGCATGAAGCGTCAGGAAAGGGTCCAGGCGCTGGCCTCGAAGTTCGCGGCCACCCTCGAGCAGACCGTGAGACGCTATCCTACCCAGTGGTACAACTTCTTTGACTTCTGGCACCAATGAGATTCGAGGACAT
>R20__coassemble_898_pt1 | contig 19513 bp, 15 predicted proteins | sample R20__metabat2_low_PE_021 | metagenome-assembled genome bin R20
ACGCCCCCGTCGCCGAGATGTTCGGGAAGTAATTGGCAAGCGCGATCTTCCTGTCGATGCCGGCCATCTCCACCTTCGTGCGTGCCTGCTCGAGGCTCCTGTTGCTTTCGATGGCCATCTGCCTGCACTCATCGAGAGTGAGGGTCCGCTGCTGCGCGAGAGCGCCGAGCGGGAGGATGAGCGCCACCATTGCGATGATAGTTTTTCTCATATTCTGGATTTTTGTCATAATTACCTTTTTCTGTCATTTTTGACACGAATGACTTTTTTCTTCAAAAATTTTGCCTTTGCGCTATAATTACATATGAAGTTAGGGATAATTTTTGTCAAAAATTCGTTTTTTTGCCGTTTTTGTCTATATTTGACGCCGTTGTGTGATTTTGAAAAAAGGAATTCAATGGCAGAAAACTTCCAACAATTCAATCTTGACGACCTTCGCAGGGTTCTCCTTTCGTCGGAGGATGACATTGTGGCAGATGACATACTTCTGACAAGGGTGACATTCAACGAGGGCATGAAGATACTCCACTACCCCTGCCGCTTCGACGGGTACATGGTCATCTACTGCTACAGCGGCCATTTCAAGGTCGACATCAATCTTGCCACGTTCGACGTCCATGAAGGTTCGCTCTTCTTCTACCTTCCGGACAACATGGTCCGGGTACATGGCGTGGATGAAGGCAGCCTCCATGACGCCAAGTTCATGGTCCTTGCGGCTGCCGGAAGCGTTATCTCTGACATGAGGGTCGACCTCGCCCGCATGTACAAGGAAAGCATGTCCATACTGGACAACCCTTGCGTGACCCTGTCTGAAAAGGAGAAGACCATAATGGCACAGTATGCCCACCTCATGGCGGAAATCATGCGCTCAGGCATGCCGAACATAAGGGATGCCGTCCTGTCGCTGGCCTCTTCGGCATTCTGTCTTCTTGCGTCCATCTGGGCCGACGACATCAGGGAAGCGAAGGACAGCCAGCCTGTACATACTGTCCGTTCCAAGATGATAGTCGAGAATTTCCTCCAGCTCGTCAAGGAGTTCCATGGTTCGGAGAGAAATGTCTCCTTCTATGCCGAGAAGATGGGCCTCAAGGCCAAGTACCTCTCCAAGCTGGTGAAGAATGTCAGCGGGCGCAGCGCTCCTGACTGGATCGACTCGTTTGTCATCCTCGAGGCCAAGAACATGCTGAAGTATTCGGACATGACGATAAAGGAGATAGTGTACCGCCTGCACTTTCCTGACCAGTCTTCATTTTACAAGTTCTTCAAGTCCAGGACCGGCATGATTCCGAGCGAATACCGCACGAAGGGATAGTTTTTTACAAATCGTAATCATGTTTTTACGAATTGTAATCAACTTGAATTTTAAGTTTCCGGATAGTCCATATATTAGCATCCGGACGCCGGGTTTCTGATTCCCGGCTCCGGTTGTTAAGTTCGTTTTATATGCGTGGCGGGTGGCTTTGGGGAAAGCCGCCCGCTTTTTTTTGCTCCGCCATATGATATATTTTTTGTATATTAGCGGAGTTTTTGCGACTACTACATATTATAAACATAAAAACAAGTAATTATGGCAAAGAAAAACGGAAATCTTCCTGCAATCATCGTGATGTTTGCGCTCTTCTCCATGATCGCATTCGTCACCAACCTCGCAGGATCAATGGGCGTTATCGTCACCAACCAGTTCGGTGCATCCAAGGCCCTCTCTCAGCTCGGCACCCTCGCCAACTTCATCGCATATGCCTGCATGGGCATTCCTGCCGGCATCATCCTCAAGAGGAAGGGCTACAAGTTCACCGCCCTTGCAGCAGTGATCGTGGGCTTCATCGGAGTGGGCGTCCAGTTCCTTTCCGGATATGTGGAGTCATTCGCAGTCTATGTGCTCGGAGCATTCATCGCAGGTTTCTCGATGTGTATGCTCAACATAGTCGTCAACCCTATGCTCAACACCCTCGGTGGCGGTGGCAACAAGGGTAACCAGCTCATTCAGATCGGCGGCTCCTGCAACTCTGTCGGCGGCACCATAGCTCCTATCTTCGTCGGCTGGCTCGTCGGCGGAAGCATCGCTGACGCCACCGTTGCCAAGGCAGCACCTGTCATGATAATCGCCATGGCAATCTTCGCCATCGCATTTGTCGTAATCGCCCTGACCAACATCCCTGAGCCTCACATGGAGACTGCCGAGGAGAAGGCCGCACGTCTTTCAGGCAAGAAGGAGAAGGACAAGTACAGCCCTCTGTCATTCCGCCACTTCGTCCTCGGTGCAGTAGCAATCTTCTTCTACGTGGGTATCGAGGTCGGCATCCCTAACACGGCCAACGTCCATTTCTCAGAGGTCATTTCACCTGCAGTTGCAGGCTCCTTCGTCGGCGCATACTGGTTCTGCATGCTCATCGGCCGTCTCGTCGGCGCATCCATCGGTGCAAAGATCAGCAGCAAGTCCATGCTTCTCTGGACCTCGGCAGCGGCAATCGTGCTTGTTCTCGGCATCATCTTCGTCCCTCAGACAGTCACAGTCTTCAATGCTCCTCTTGCCCTTGTCCTCGTATCAGCCTGCGGTCTCTGCACCTCGATCATGTGGGGCTCCATCTTCAACCTCGCGGCTGAAGGCCTCGGCAAGTACACTGCAGCGGCATCAGGTATCTTCATGACTCTCGTATGCGGCGGCGGTATCCTTCCGTTCTTCCAGAACCTCATCGCTGACAAGGTCGGTTCTCTCCAGAGCTACTGGCTCATCATCGTCTGCCTCGCGTTCCTCGTATACTACGCAGTAAGCGGCAGCAAGAACGTAAACACTGACATCCCTGTAGAATAATAGACATCATGGCAAAGGAATTCGTAGTAGGAGTAGACGTCGGCGGACAGACCACCAAGATCGGCGTCGTCGACGCACGTGGCGACGTCCTTGAACAGACAGTCATCCGTTCTGACATCTATGAAGATGACGCAGAAGCATATATCGACGCCCTCGCAAAGGCCATCAAGGCCGTGATAGAGGACGCAGGCAAGGCTACCGAGGATATCCGAGGCATCGGCGTCGGCGCACCTAACGGCAACTATTATACTGGCACCATAGCGTTCGCACCGAATCTTGCCTGGGCTGCCAACAAGTCTGTCGACTTCGCAAAGAAGCTCCAGAAGAAGACAAATATTCCTGTATCCCTTACCAACGATGCCAACGCGGCAGCCGTGGGTGAGATGACATATGGCGCAGCCCGTGGCATGAAGAATTTCATCATGATCACCCTCGGCACGGGAGTCGGCAGCGGTATCGTCATCAACGGACAGGTCGTCTATGGCCATGACGGATTCGCAGGCGAGCTCGGCCACACCACTGCGGTGCGCAACAACGGCCGCGCCTGCGGCTGCGGCAAGCAGGGCTGCCTCGAGGCGTACTGCTCGGCCATAGGAGTCGCAAAGACAGCACGTGAGTGGCTCGAGATGAGCGACGAGCCTTCGGCTCTCCGCATGGTCGACAACATCTCTTCGAAGGACGTCTATGACGCTGCCAAGGAAGGTGACGCTCTCGCAATCAGGGTCTTCGAGTTCACTGCGAAGATGCTCGGACGCCAGTTTGCCGATTTCGTCGCATTCAGTGCCCCGGAGGCCATTGTCCTCTTCGGCGGTCTCGCACGCGCCAAGGAGTTCCTGTATCAGCCGATGCTCGACTCCATGAATGAGAACCTTCTCAAGATATGGAAGGACAAGGTAGAAATAGTATTCTCCCAGTTGAAGGAGTCGGATGCTGCCATCCTCGGCGCGTCAGCACTTGCATGGGAACTTTAAAAATCCAATAAAACCAATGAACACAAAGTCATTTTTCGCAGCAGCTGCCATGAGCGTGATGTTCGTGGCCTGCGCACCAAAGACCACCGAGGCCACAGAGGCTCCGGCAGATGGACAGCAGCCTGAAGCAACAGAGCAGGCAGCTCCGGCAGCACCGGAGAAGAAGACAGCAAAGGATTTCGCTCCGTCCAAGAAGCAGATCGACTCCGTCAGCTACCTCGTCGGCATCAACTTCGGAAGTTTCGTGAAGGGCTATAACTTCGGAAACCTCAACTATGCTGAAGTCAAGAAGGGCATGATGGATTTCATCAATGCAAAGGGCAACCAGAACTCCCCAGAGTTCGGCGAGCAGTTCAAGATCAACCCTGAGGTGATGAACGACCTCTTCAACAAGTATCTCGAAGCCCGCAGGATGCAGACCTCTCTCGAGAACAAGGAGAAGGGTGAGAAGTATCTTGCAGCCAACAAGTCGAAGGCTGGTGTGGAGGTTACCGCAAGCGGTCTCCAGTACAAGATCATCGAGGCTGGCTCAGATGTCAAGCCGGGTCCTAAGGATACTGTCATGGTAAGCTACAAGGGCACCCTCATCAACGGTGACGTATTCGACCAGTCTCCGGAAGGAGAGCCTGTACGCCTCATGCTCAACAGGGTTATCCCAGGATGGACCGAGGGTCTTCAACTCATCGGCGAAGGCGGCAAGGCTCAGCTTGTCATCCCTTCAAACCTCGCATACGGCGAGTATGGCAGCGGTGCCATCGGCCCTAACGAGACTCTCATCTTCGATATCGAACTCTCTCAGGTCATTCCTTTTGTAGAGCCTGTCCCTGAGGAGGAGACGAAGTAACCCTCAATCCAGGAAATCGATTTCTTACAGACCGGTCCACTCGATGGACCGGTCTTTTTTCCACCATGTCATCTGCCTCTTGGCATAGTGGCGGGTGTTGCGCTGTATCAGCTCTACAGCTTTGTCGAGGGTGGTCTTGCCGTCCATGTAGTCGAAAATCTCGCTGTATCCCACGGTTTCAAGGGCCGTCAGTCCACGGTACTGGCGCAGCCCCTCGACTTCTTCCACGAGCCCGTCGGATACCATCTGCAGGACTCTCCTGTCAATCCTGTCATAGAGCTCCTCACGTGGGCGCATGAGGCCGATTTTCTTGATTTCGAAGTCACGCCGGGCTGGGGAGGACTGCCTGAAGGATGAGTATGGCCTGCCGGTTGTCAGGCATATCTCGACAGCGCGGAAGAGTCTCTGGGTGTTGGAAAGGTCCATGGCAGCATATGCCTCGGGATCCAGTCTCTGCAGTTCCGATGCGAGAAATCCCTCTCCCTCTGCATCGACGCGCGAGCGAAGCTCAGCGCGTACGGACAGGTCTGCCGTGGGGACGTTCCCGAGGCCGTTGCAGACCGCATCGATATAGAACATCGATCCTCCTGTCATTACGAGCGTCTCGTGGCCTCCGTCGAAGAGACTCTCTATGAGATCGAGCGCCTCACGCTCGTAGATGCCGGCCGTGTAGTAGTCCGTGACTGACTTTGACTGTATGAAATAGTGCTGTACTGCAGCGAGCTGCTCCTCGGACGGCACGGCCGTTCCGATCCGCATCTCCCTGTAGATCTGCCGGGAGTCGCAGGAGATTATCGGCGAACCGTATCTGCGGGCCAGTGAGATGCTGTAGTCGGTCTTGCCGACGCATGTAGGGCCCAGCAGGATGACAAGCCTCCGCCCCACGGCTAGAGGGTGAGCTCTTCAGTGCCGTCGTAGACTTCTACGGCGTCTTCGTCCCTGGTATCCTCCTCCTCGTCGTCCTCGTCCTCTTCTTCTTCGTCGAGGTCTTCGTCGTCAAGGTCCTCGTCCTCGTCTCCCACCTTGTCAGGGTCTATGCCCAGAAGGTCTCCGAGTGAAGATGCTTTCTTGCGCTTGTCGGAGTCTCCAGGAAGGTGTCTCTGGTCGTCAGGAAGGTCCTCGAAGGCCACATATCCGTTCTCGAAGGCGATAGGGTCCGGACCCTTCACATCGATGAGCTCAGGTGCGGTGGCTTCGTCCGGAATCTCGCCCTCGAAGGTTATGATGACGCTCTTCCTGTTGGTTGTGTCATAGAAGTACACGAAGGATGTGGCTCCTTCCTTGACGGTCCTGCCGAGAGTGACTTCGTCGGCTGCTCCGGCACCCATGTCGAACAGGCCGATACGGGCGATGACCTCACCTTTTTCGTTCATCTCCTTGAAGAGGATGAGCTGGTCGGCAGGGAACTCCATGTCTGACCTCATCTGCTTGTGGAAAGAGTAGAGGGTGTTGTTGGCGTTGACTTTATAGACTCTGTAGAATCCTTTGATGCCGGAAAGAGTGACTCTGTACTTGTATGTCATTTTGTCTGCAAATCTTGTTGGGCTGCAAATTTACAAAAAAAACATCACCCGTTGCATTTGCGTGCGAAAAACATTAGATTTGACTCTGCAGCTGCCATGGACATAGTCAACGACACATACAAAAGCATCTCCGCTCCTTCCGAGGGCCTTTTCAAGGACAATGGAAGCAGGTTCATAGCGCTTGCATATCCGGTGGAGACAGAATCCCGGGTCAAGGAAATCGTGGACTCTCTCCGCAAGGAGTACCACGATGCCCGTCACCACTGCTATGCCTATCGCCTCGGACTGGACGGCGCGAAATTCCGCTCCAGCGACGACGGCGAGCCTTCCGGCTCCGCCGGCCGTCCCATTCTCGGCCAGATAGATTCCGCCGGTCTGAGCGACATACTTGTGGTGGTGGTGCGTTATTTCGGCGGCATCAAGCTTGGCATCCCCGGCCTTATAAGGGCCTACAAGACATCCACCTTGGATGCCCTTCAGCATGCTCAGGTCGTGGACAAGGTCGCCGGGCGCAACTGCACGCTGAAGTTCAGCTACATGGCCATGAACGATGTGATGAAGGTCATAAAGGACCTTTCTCTCCCACAGTCCAACCAGCGCTTCGACACGGAGTGCAGCGTCGACCTGAGGGTGCGCCTCTCTCAGGATGCGGATTTCCGCAAGAGAATATCGAACATATCCGGATGTGAGATAGTGTATATTTGAAAAAAATTGATAACTTTAGTAAAATTTAAACATAGAATAAAATGAGCAAGGTGCATGTTTTCAATGCAGGACCATGCCTGCTGCCTGACGCAGTGTATGAAAAGGCCATAGAAGGCATCAAGGACTTCAAGGGCACAGGAGTGTCCGTTCTCTCCATATCTCACAGGACTCCGGGCTGGGAGGATACCATGAATGAGTGCCGCGCACTCTGGAGAGAGCTCCTCGATATCCCTGAGGGTTACGAGGTGGTGTTCCTTCCGGGAGGTGCCAGCATGGAGTTCCTCTATGTCGCCATGAACTTCCTCGAGAAGAAGGCCGCATATCTCGATACAGGCGTCTGGGCAAAGAAGGCTCTCAAGGAGGCCAAGGGTCTCGGCGAGGCCTACGCCGTGGCTTCCTCCGCTGACGGGAACTACACATACATCCCTAAGGATTTCGAAATCCCGACAGACGTGGACTACTTCCACATCACCACCAACAACACCATCTACGGCACCGAGATCAGGAAGGACTTCGACAGCCCGGTCCCTCTCATCGCCGACATGTCCTCCGACATCCTCAGCCGTCCGGTGGACGTGAGCAAGTATGCGATGATCTATGGCGGTGCGCAGAAGAATGCCGGCACGGCCGGTGTCGCCTTTGCGATAATAAAGAAGGACGCTCTCGGCAAGGTCAGCCGCTATCTGCCTACGATGCTCGACCTCCGTACCCATATCGACAAGGAGTCCATGTTCAACACTCCTCCGGTATTCTCGATCTTCATCATGAATGAAACCCTTAAGTGGGTGAAGGCCATGGGCGGAGTGAAGGCCATGCAGGAGCGCAACGAAAGGAAGGCGAAGACTCTCTACGACGAGATCGACCGCAATTCCCTCTTTGTAGGCACGGCCAACCCTGAGGACAGGTCCCTCATGAACATATGCTTTGTGATGGCACCGGGCAAGGAAGCCCTCCAGGACGAGTTCCTTGCGTTCTCGAAGAGCAAGGGCATGGTCGGCATCAAGGGCCACCGCTCTGTCGGAGGTTTCCGCGCCTCAGTATACAATGCAGCATCCCAAGAGGATGTGGACGCACTCGTGGAGTGCATGCAGGAGTTTGAAAAGATGAAGGCATAGGTCATGAAGATACTTCTCGCTACCCAGAAGCCATTTGCCGCAGCAGCTGTGGCAGGCATAAGAGAGATTTCAGAGGGTGCTGGTCATTCCCTGGTCACCCTCGAGAAATATGCGGAGCAGTCTGACCTCGTGAAGGCAGTCGCCGACGTGGATGCCATGATCATCCGCTCCGACAAGGTCACTGCTGAGGTGCTAGACGCCGCGAAGAATCTCAGGATTGTCGTGCGCGCCGGCGCCGGCTATGACAATGTAGACCTCGCCGCCGCCACTGCGCACGGAGTCGTCGTCATGAACACCCCGGGCCAGAACTCCAACGCTGTGGCCGAACTCGCGATTGCCATGATGATCTACATGGCCCGCACCCAGTTCACTCCTGCGACGGGCACTGAGATCCAGGGCAAGACCATAGGCATCCAGGCCTTCGGCAACGTAGGCCGTCTTGTCGGGAAGAAGGCTGCGGCCCTCGGCATGAAGGTCAAGGCGATAGACCCGTTCCTCCCGGCGGAGAAGATCATCGAGGGAGGTGCGGAGCCTGCGGCAGACCTCAGGGATCTCTATTCCACCTGCGACTATGTCTCCATCCATATCCCGGCCACTCCGGAGACCATAGGCTCGATAGGTTATGACCTCATCACCTCAATGCCTGAGGGTGCCACCCTCGTCAACACCGCCCGCAAGGAAGTCATCGACGAGGCCGGCCTCGAGAAGGCTCTCGAGGACAGGCCGGACCTCAAGTACGTCACGGATGTGATGCCGGACAACTATGCCTCACTGCAGGAGAAGTTCGGTCTCAGGGTATTCGCCACTCCTAAGAAGATGGGTGCCCAGAGTCAGGAGGCCAATATAAATGCGGGTCTTGCCGCAGCGCGCCAGATAGCGGATTTCTTCGCGACAGGCTGCACGAGATTCCAGGTCAACAAGTAAAGGGATGATAAGAGTAAAACCATTTGCGGCAGTGCGACCCCCGAAGTCCATCGTGACTGAGGTGGCGGCTCCACCATACGATGTCCTCAACTCTGAGGAGGCAGCGGCCATGGCAGGGGAGAAGTCTCTCCTCCACATAACCAAGCCTGAGATCGACTTCAATCCGATCCTTCCGGACCACGACCAGAGGGTCTATGACCGCGCCGTGGCGAATTTCAGGACCTGGCAGGACAAGGGCTGGCTCGTCCAGGACTCCAAGCCTTGCTACTATGTATATGCCCAGACGATGGGGGACCGTACCCAGTACGGCCTTGTGCTCTGTGCCCATACTGATGACTATGCCAACGGCCTTATCAAGAAACACGAACTCACGCGCAAGGACAAGGAAGACGACCGCATGATTCATGTCCGCATCCAGAACGCCAACATAGAGCCGGTGTTCTTTGCGTACAAGGACAATGAAGGCATCAATGCCATCGTGGACAAGTACATAGCCGGCGAGTCTGAGTATAGGTTTACTGACGAGAACGGCTTTGGCCATGAGATGTGGATAATCTCGGACGATGCCGACATAGAGGCCGTCACGAGGCTCTTCACCACCCAGGTCGAGGCGTTCTACGTGGCAGACGGGCACCACCGCACTGCGGCAGCAGCGCGGGTGGGCGCCGAGAGGAAGGCACAGAATCCTGCCCATACAGGCGAGGAGGAGTACAACTGGTTCATGGCGGTGTGCTTCCCGGAGAGCCAGCTCAAGATCATAGATTACAACAGGGTGGTGAAGGACCTTAACGGCCTTACACCGAGCCAGGTGATAGGCAAGCTGTCCAACGACTTCGACGTGATGTGCATGGGCACGGACATATATGCTCCGGAGGAGCTCCACAATTTCTCGATGTATCTCGAGGGCAAGTGGTACTCCCTCAAGGCCCGCCCCGGACGTTATGACAACAACGATCCGATAGGGGTGCTTGACGTGACGATTCTTTCCAACCTCGTGCTGGACAGGATACTGGGCATCAAGGACCTCCGCACTGACAGCCGCATCGATTTCGTCGGCGGCATAAGGGGACTCGGCGAGCTCAGGCGCAGGGTGGACAGCGGTGAGATGAAGATTGCCTTTGCCTTGTACCCTGTCTCCATGGAGCAGCTGATGGCGATAGCCGACAGCGGAGCCATCATGCCTCCGAAGACCACGTGGTTTGAGCCGAAGCTCAGGTCGGGACTTGCAATCCACAAATTAGACTGAAAGATATGATACCAACGTCGGAAGCGATTCACTCGAAGCTGAAGGAGTTCTTTGGTTATGATGCCTTCAAAGGCGACCAGGAACGCGTCATCTCCCACCTTGTCGGAGGGGGTGACGCCTTCGTCCTGATGCCGACAGGCGGAGGCAAGTCGCTGTGCTATCAGCTTCCGGCACTTCTGATGGAGGGTACCGCGATAGTGATCTCCCCTCTCATTGCGCTGATGAAGAATCAGGTGGACGCAATCAGGGGGTTCGTTTCCGGCAACGAGTGCATTGCGCACTTTCTCAACTCCTCCCTCAGCAAGATACAGATAGCGGAGGTCCGCGAGGATCTACTTTCCGGCCGCACCAAGATCCTGTATGTCGCTCCGGAGTCTCTGACAAAGGAGGAGAACGTTGCGATACTCAGGGAGATAAAGGTGTCTTTCTATGCCGTTGACGAGGCCCACTGCATCTCAGAATGGGGACATGATTTCCGCCCTGAGTACAGACGCATCAGGGCCCTTGTCGATGAGATCGGCAGGGCCCCTGTGATTGCATTGACGGCTACGGCGACCCCGAAGGTCCAGAGCGACATTCTCAAGAATCTCGGCATCCCGGACGCGATGATCTTCAAGTCATCGTTCAACAGGCCGAACCTCTACTATGAAGTGAGGGACAAGGCGGATGCCGACAGGGACATTGTGAGGTACATCAAGCAGAATGCAGGCAAGTCAGGCATAGTCTACTGTCTCTCCCGCAAGAAGGTGGAGGAGATGGCGCAGTATCTCTGCATCAATGGGATAAAGGCAGTGCCGTACCACGCAGGACTGGATGCAAAGACACGCGCCGACAACCAGGACGCCTTCCTGATGGAGCAGGTCGACGTGGTGGTCGCGACGATAGCCTTCGGCATGGGCATCGACAAGCCTGACGTGAGGTTTGTCATCCACTATGACATCCCGAAGAGCATCGAGAGCTACTACCAGGAGACAGGCAGGGCCGGCCGCGACGGAGAAGAAGGCAACTGCATCACGTACTACAGCTACAAGGACATCCAGAAGCTTGAGAAGTTCATGCAGGGCAAGCCTGTATCAGAGCAGGAGATAGGCAAGCAGCTCCTTTCGGAGGTGGTGGCGTACTCGGAGTCCAGCCAGTGCCGCAGGAAACTGCTGCTGAGCTACTTCGGCGAGGACTACAATGCCGAGAACTGTGGCTGCTGCGACAACTGCCTGCACCCTAAGCCTCGATTCGACGGCCATAAGGAGATGTGCATGGTGATAAGCCTTGTGAAGTCCCTTCCGGAAAGATTCAAGATAGAGCATCTGTCGTGCATCCTTGCCGGAGTTGCCAATGCCAAGGTCAAGTCCTACAACCACGACACGCTCAAACTTTTCGGAGCGGGCAAGTCCCATTCGGAGAAGTTCTGGTGCACGGTTATCCATCAGGGGCTCACCATGAAACTTCTGGACAAGGACATAGAGAGCTACGGACTCATATCGACCACGCCTCTCGGCGAGGAGTTTGCCGCACATCCTTATCCTCTGATGCTCGTCGAGGACAGGCAATTCTCTGACGGAGACGTCAAGGACGATGATGAGGAGAGTGCTGCGGCAGCGGCGGCGATGAAGGGAGGCAGCGGCGGCGACGCGACTCTGCTGTCGATGCTCAAGGACCTCCGCCGTGATATTTCCCGCAAGCTCAAGCTCAAGCCTTGGATCATCTTCGAGGATCCGGCTCTCGAGGACATGTCCATTCTCTACCCGACCAGCATTGACGATCTGAAGAACTGCCAGGGAGTCGGAGAGGGCAAGGCCCGCAAGTACGGAACCGAATTTGTGGACCTCATAAAGAAATATGTCGAGGAGAACGACATCATCCGTCCAGAGGACTTTGTCGTCAAGTCTGCGCCGAACAAGTCTGCAGACAAGATATTCATCATCAAGAGCATCGACAGGCAGATGGCTCTTGAGGACATAGCCCAGGCCAGGGGGCTGGAGATAGAGGACCTGATGTCGGAAATAGAGGGCATCGTGGCGACTGGCACGAAGCTGAACCTCGACTATTATATAAAGGAAGAGATCGACGAGGATGTCGTCGATGAGATATATGAGTATTTCAGGGATGAGGCCGAGTCTGATTCCGTCGCTGAGGCGATACGCATACTCGGACCTGACTATGAGGAAATGGAGATACGGCTTGTCCGCATCAAGTTCCTCTGTGAGATAGCGTCATGATTCCGCAGGAGACGGTAAGTGCCATACTCGATGCCGTGAGGATCGAGGAAGTGATAGGAGACTTTGTGACGCTCAGGCGCCGTGGAGCCTCCCTTGTGGCCTGTTGTCCTTTCCACAACGAGAAGACCCCATCGTTCCACGTGACTCCGGCCAAGAGCATGTACTACTGCTTCGGCTGCCACAAGGGTGGCTCTGCCGTCACTTTCCTGATGGAGCATGAGCACATGACCTATCCCGATGCCTTGAGGTATCTCGCAAAGAAATACCACATAGAGATAAAGGAGACTGAGCAGACGGCCGAGGAGATCCAGGCCCGCCAGAAGAACGAGAGCCTGATGCTCGTCACGGAGTTTGCCCAGAAGTTCTTCACTGAAAGTCTCAGGACTCAGGAAGGCCGTGCCTATGGCCTCGCGTATTACAGGTCGAGGGGTCTCGAGGACTCCACGATAGATGAGTTCGGCCTCGGATGGGCACCGTCAGGGCGCACGGCTCTTGCCGACGCAGCCCGTGCGGCCGGCTACAAGGAGGAGTATCTGGTCGAGACGGGCCTCTGCATCAAGTATGGCGACGGACGTCTTGTCGACAGGTTCTCGGAGAGGGTGACTTTCCCTATCCACTCTGTCAGCGGGCGTGTGACAGCTTTCAGCGCAAGGACTCTGAGCTCGGACAAGAAGTTGGCCAAGTACGTCAATTCCTCAGACTCTGAGATATACCACAAGAAACAGTCCCTGTACGGCATCTTCCTCGCCAAGTCGGAGATTGCGAAGCAGGACAGGTGCATACTTGTCGAGGGCAATGTGGATGTCATCTCGATGCATCAGCTCGGCATAACCAATGTGGTGGCATCCTGCGGCACGGCCCTTACCGTGGAGCAGATCCGCCTGATCCACAAGTTCACCGACAATGTCACGATAATGTATGATGGAGACGGAGCCGGCATACACGCTGCCCAGAGGGGCATCGACCTTGTCTTGAAGGAAGGTCTCAATGTAAAGGTGGTGCTGCTCCCTGACGGCGATGACCCCGATTCATACTCCCGCAAGCATACTCTCGAGGAAGTGAGGAACTTCATCTCCGCCCACGAGCAGGACTTCATGGAGTTCGAGACAGACCTGCTTCTCGGGCAGGCAGGGGGTGACCCGATAAAGAAAGCCAATCTCATCAATGACATCTCCGACACGGTGGCGCTGATTCCTGACGAAGTCAAGAGGTCGGTCTACACTGACACTGTCTCACGCAGCTTTCAGGTGGAGAGGGACATAATAGCCCGCAGGGTTTCTTCGACCCGCAAGCGCATGATGGAGGATGAACTCAGGCAGAGGGAGAGAGACAGGATGCAGAGCCATGGTGCAGAGCCTGCGCCGGGCACGGCTTCTGCCGAAGCGCCGGCGAAGCCTGAAGGGTCAGTCCCGGAAAGGCTGATAGACCAGCAGAAGGCTCAGTACAGGATAGTGGCCCCGATCGAGGCGGACATCCTCAGGTTCCTTCTTGTCAATGGAACGGACCTTCTGGAGTTCGAGACTGACTCTGACATGTATTCCGGCAGTGGTGACGAGAGACAGACGGTCGCGGACTTCATACTCGGGTCCATCGACGAGGACGGAGGCAAGCTCATAGTCCCTGCTTTCCAGAAGGTCTATGATGAGTATGAGCATGCCTATGACGAAGGTCTTTCGCAGGAGGATATCGTAAGGAAGCTTGCAAACTCCAGTGATGCTGCGGTGTCATACCTCACGGCGGAAATGTGCATGGAGAAATACCAGTTGACGATGAAGGAACTTCAGGATTCCATGATGACGGTCGAGTCGTGGCTTGTCAGGAATGTTCCGAAGACCATGCTCCTGTACATGGAAAGGAAGCTCGAGTACCAGTATGACCTGCTTCGCAGGAAACTTGCCGGAGAAAAGGACCGGGAGAGACAGGATGCGCTGATGCTGCAGATGAAGGAGTGTCAGGATACGATCAAGTTGGTGAAAGCAAAAACGTTAAGATAAGATATGGAAAAGAATTACAAAAGGACGCTAGTCACATGTGCGCTCCCGTATGCCAACGGACCGGTGCACATAGGCCATCTTGCCGGTGTGTATGTGCCGGCTGACATATATGTGAGGTACCTGCGCATGAAGGGCGAGGACGTGCTCTATGTCTGCGGAAGCGACGAGCACGGAGTGCCTATCACCATCAAGGCGCGCCAGCAGGGCTGCACCCCTCAGGACATAGTCGACAGGTACCACAAGATAATCAAGGACTCGTTCACGGGCCTCGGCATCAATTTCGACATCTATGGCCGCACCTCCAGCAAGGTGCATGAGGCCAACTCCTCCGCCTTCTTCCGCAAGCTCTATGACGAGGGCAAGTTCATCACCAGGGAGAGCGAACAGTACTACGACCCGGAGGCAAAGACCTTCCTTGCAGACCGTTACATTGTCGGCACCTGCCCCAAGTGCGGTGCGGAAGGAGCCTACGGAGACCAGTGCGAGAAGTGCGGAAGCACCCTCAGCCCTGAGGAACTCATCAACCCTAAGTCCAAGCTCAGCGGAGCCGAGCCTGTGAAGAAGAAGACCACCCACTGGTACCTCCCTCTCAACAACTACGAGGCCTGGCTCAGCGACTGGATCCTTAACGGCCACAAGGAGTGGAGGAGCAACGTCTACGGCCAGTGCAAGAGCTGGATCGACGGCGGCCTGCAGCCACGTGCCGTCAGCCGTGACCTTGACTGGGGCGTGCCTGTCCCTGTGGAAGGCGCGGAGGGCAAGGTGCTCTACGTGTGGTTCGACGCTCCTATCGGCTACATCTCCAACACCCAGGAGCTCCTGCCTCAGAGCTGGGAGAAGTGGTGGAAGAGCGGGGACACCAAGCTCGTGCATTTCATCGGCAAGGACAACATAGTCTTCCACTGCATAGTCTTCCCGTCCATGCTCAAGGCCTATGGTGACTACATCCTCCCGGACAACGTCCCTGCCAACGAGTTCCTCAATCTCGAAGGCGACAAGATATCGACCTCCCGCAACTGGGCGGTATGGGCCCACGAGTATCTCGAGCAGTTCCCAGGCAAGGAGGATGTAATGAGGTATGTCCTCACCGCCAACGCCCCTGAGACCAAGGACAACGACTTCAGCTGGAAGGACTTCCAGACCCGCAACAACAGCGAGCTCGTCGCCATCTTCGGCAACTTCGTCAACCGTGCCGTGGTCCTCACGCACAAGTACTTCGGCGGCAAGGTGCCTGCAGCTGGCACCCTTACCCAGGCCGACAGGGACACCCTCGCGCAGATTCCGGCGCTCAAGGCGTCTCTCGAGAAGAATCTCGACACCTACCACTTCCGCGAGGCCCTCAAGGACGCGATGGAGATAGCCCGCGTCGGCAACAAGTACATCTCAGACAATGAGCCATGGAAGGTCGCAAAGACCGACATGGCCCGTACCGCGACGATACTCAATGTCTGCCTGCAGATATGCGCGGACCTCGCCATAGCATTCGAGCCGTTCACTCCGTTCGCGGCAGAGAAGCTCCGCAAGATGCTCGGCGTCACCATCGCAGCCGGCACCGACCACCGCAAGGGCGAGCAGGAGACCGTCAATACCTACAAGACGGGTGAGGGCGCAGCCCTGCATACCGTTTCCGAGGGAGAGACAGTTTCATCAGAGGGCATATGCCTCAGCTGGGACACTCTCGGCAGCGAGTCCATCCTTCCGGAGGGACATGAGATCGGAGCGGCTGAGCTCCTCTTTGCAAAGATAGAGGACGAGGCCATCCAGGCCCAGCTCGACCGCCTCGCAAAGATAAGGGAAGAGCGTGAGGCCGCTGCTGCGGCAGCCGCTGCCGAGGAGGCGGCAAAGAAGATAGAGCCTCAGAAGGCTGAAGTCTCCTTCGAGCAGTTCGACGCCATGGACATCCGCACCGCGACTGTCCTCGAGGCAGAGAGGGTGCCTAAGACCGACAAGCTCCTGAAACTGACGATCGACACAGGCATGGACCGGAGGACCATCGTATCCGGCATCGCAGAGTATTACACTCCGGAGGAAATGGTAGGGAAGCAGATATGCATCCTCGCCAACCTCGCTCCGCGCAAGATCCGCGGCATCGAGTCCAAGGGCATGATACTGATGGCGCGTCAGGGCGACGGCAAGATGCGTTTCATCACCCCGCAGGAGGCTCTTGTCAATGGGGCCCAGATAGGATAAAACTAATAATCAAGATATTATGATTTCAAGAAGAGATTTCCTCAAGACAGCGGGCATCGGTGCAGCAGCGCTCAGCCTTGACCCGCTCAGCTCGTTCACTGCCAGCGCCAAGGTCCGCAAGGAGGCAGCCGGCTCCAACCGCAAGGTCAACCTTGCTCTCGTCGGCATAGGCCACCGTGGCAAGGAGAACGCCGAGAAGATAGCGGAGCTCCTCGACATGGTCAACGTGGTCGCCCTGTGCGACGTCAACATGGGCGCTCCCCATACCCAGCAGGTGATGGGAATGTTCCCGGAGGCAAAGCAGTACAAGGACTTCCGCAAGATGTTCGACGAGATGAAGGGACAGATAGAGGCCGTGCTTGTCGCCACGCCTGACTTCTCCCACTTCCCTGTCTGCATGAGAGCGATCAAGGAGGGCGTCCATGTCTACAGCGAGAAGCCTCTCGCAAGGACTTTCCTCGAGAATCAGCTCCTCATCGACGCTGCGAAGATGCATCCTGAGGTCGTGACCCAGATGGGCAACCAGGGCCATTCCGGCCCGAACTACTTCCAGTTCAAGGCTTGGGTCGATGCCGGCATCATAAAGAATGTCACCCGCATAGACGCCCACATGAACAACTCACGCCGCTGGCACGGATATGATGTCAACATAAAGAAGTTCCCTGATGCCGAGCCTATGCCGTCGACGATGGACTGGGACGTATGGCTCATGCAGGCTATGTACCACGACTACAGCACCAAGTTCGACGAAGGCAACTGGCGCTGCTGGTATGACTTCGGCATGGGCGCCCTCGGTGACTGGGGCGCACACCTCTTCGACACCTGCCATGAGTTCCTGGAGCTCGGCCTTCCATATGAGGTCGGCATGGTACGCGCTGACGGCCACAACGACTATTTCTTCCCGATGGCTTCGACCATCAACTTCAAGTTCCCTCGCAGGGGGTCGATGCCGGCATGCGAGCTCAACTGGTACGACGGCATAGACAACTGGCCTGAGATTCCTGCCGGCTATGGCAAGAGCGAGGTCTCAGACGTGCCGACCGTGGCAGGCCAGGCCTACAAGCCTACCAAGCTCAACCCTGGCAAGATAATCTACTCCGACGACCTCATCTTCAAGGGCGGCTCGCACTCCTCGACTCTCGAGATCATCCCTAAGGAACTCCACGAAGAGATGGACAAGGCCGGCAAGCTCCCTCACATCGACGAGACCTACCACTTCAACCACTGGAAGAACTTCTTCGCTTCCATCCAGGGAGACGAGAAGACCCACTCACCATTCGAGAAGGCTGGAGTTCTCTGCCAGGTCATGAACCTTGGCGTCATAGCCCAGAGGCTCAACACCACATTCAAGTTTGACCGTGCGTCCGGCGAAATCATTGACAATCCGTTCGCGAACTCCCTTCTCACCGGCATCCCTCCTCGCAAGGGATGGGAAGAGTACTATACTCTCTAAGACATATGAAGAAGATATTCTACATTGCAGCCCTTGTGCTGGCAGCTGCAGCCTGCCAGCCACAGGGCGACTACTATGAGGCTCCGAAGGCCCCGAACACACTTTCCCACAAGATGAAGGCGGCCGGATGGAAGCTTCTCTTTGACGGCAAGACCATGGACGGCTGGAAGAGCGCCAAGCACGAGGGCCTTCCCGAAGAGGGCTGGACGGTAGCCGATGGCATGCTCCAGGTCTGGGAGAACGGCGGCGCCGAATCGACCCATGGCGGAGACCTCATCACTGAGGCTCTCTATGAGAATTTCTGGCTTTCTGTCGACTTCAAGATCACTCCTGGAGCCAACAGCGGCATCAAGTACTTTGTCCGTCCGGATCTCTATGAGGTCAAGGAGGCATCGGCGATAGGCTGCGAGTTCCAGATTCTTGACGACGAACTGCATCCGGACGCAAAGCTTGGTGTGGCGGGCAACCGCACACTCGGCTCACTCTATGACCTCATCACGGCCGACAAGGCAGACGCCCCTTTCGACAAGGAAGGCTGGAACACTGCATGGGTCAAGGTTCAGGGCAACCACGTGGAGCACTGGCTCAACGGGGTCAAGGTGGTAGAGTATGAACGCAACTGCCAGATGTTCAATGCGCTGGTCGCCTGCAGCAAGTACAGGAACTGGAAGGATTTCGGCAATCATCAGAAGGGACACATCCTCCTCCAGGAGCATGGCAACGAGGTGTGGTACCGCAATGTGATGATCAAGGAATATCCTGCCACCGTTCCTGCAGAGGCCGAGGATTGCTCGGAGGCCTTGAAGGCAGAGTATGAGGCTGAGGACGGATGGACGTCACTCTTCAACGGTGAGGACCTCTCCGGATGGAAGAGCGTAGGAGGTGAAGGTATCCCTGAGAATGGCTGGGCTGTAGAGGACGGAGTCCTCGTGGTCAATCCTGAAGGCTCCCAGAGAGGAGGCGACATCATCACTGAGAAGGCCTACAAGGACTTCTGGTTCTCATTCGACTACAAGCTCACTCCGGGTGCCAACAGCGGCGTCAAGTACTTCATCAATCCAGGCACTTATGACGACCCTTCAATCGGATGCGAATGCCAGGTGCTTGACGACGAGCTCCACCCTGATGCAAGGCTCGGAGTTGCAGGCAACCGCACTGCAGGCTCACTCTATGACCTCATAAGAGCTGACAAGGGCATGGCGGACTTCCAGCTCTACGACTGGAACACCTGCTGGATCATCGTGAAGGGCAACCATGTGGAGCACTGGCTCAACGGTGCAAAGGTCGTGGCGTACGACCGCAACTGCCAGGAGTTCGATGCTCTAGTGAAGTACAGCAAGTTCCGCAAAAGAGAGGGATTCGGCAACTTTGAGACCGGTCACATCCTGATTCAGGACCACTCAGACATGGTTTATTACAGAAATTTGAAGATTAAGGAATTCTAAAAATCCCAATTGCGGATTCTGTATCCGCTTCTGCGGAATTTTGAAGAGGGCGCCTTTGCACGGGGCGCCCTTTTC
>R20__coassemble_912_pt1 | contig 19407 bp, 11 predicted proteins | sample R20__metabat2_low_PE_021 | metagenome-assembled genome bin R20
TCACGGTCACTGATGCTCCGCTGAGAGTCCTGTACGCCGACTCGTCCTCATACTCAAGGATGAATCCGTCACCGGCAGTGATGTCGGTCCCTGGCTCATATACATATGTCTCGGATCCGGTGTCGGACCACTTGCAGCCGGCGGGGGCCGTGAGAGTTATCTTCTGAACGTTCTCGCCGAGGTTGTTGGTAAGGACGTCGAAGTATATCTTGCAGAAAGTGGACACGCTTGACGGGATGACCTGCACGGAAGTCGCATGGCCGGCGGCCATCGTGCGTGCCTGAAGGTCGATGGGGGCGACGGTGCCGACCTTGGTCTCGGTGTAGACCTTGAGAGTCATCGCGTCACCTTCATCGAAGGAAGTCGGGAATATTGCGGCATAGGCATAGTTGCGCACCGTGCCAGAGACCGCGACAGGGTCCTCGAGCTCGATTGTGAGATTGCCCGTGCCGTCTGAAAGAGATGCTGCAGATGCGTCAGCAAGGTCCGCCGTCACCTTTCCTGCCACCGGCTTCGGCATCGACACGAGTATCTTCTGGACAGGTTCACCGCCGAAGAGGTCTCTCGGGAAGAAGAACCTGAGCAGATGGACAAGATGGTCCATCTGAAGCTGCATCGTGGAGTGGTCCTCCGGGTCGGGGAGCTCTTTCATCGCTCCCCACCGGACAGGCTCAGCCACCATTATGTCCGCTCCGCCACCTGCCTTTCCGTCCTGGACGGACGGCAGGTCGAACACGACCCCTGTACCGTCTGATGAGAGTGGCTCCGGACAGCATGCATAATAAGTATAGGTATCTTCCGGCATCGCAGACGGAAGGGATGCAGAGAACCACGCACGGCTTTCGTCTATGGCATAGACGGAGAATCCAGTCCCGGTGAGAGTCATGTTTCCGAAAGAGTTCCGAGCCCATACGGCCACCTTGTCGGACGAGTCCCACATGACCGACCTGCCGTCAGAGTCGACGAAACTTCTCGTGACCATATCAGAAGAACCTCCGGCAACGAAACCGACATGCACGTCGGAGCCCTGAAACGCCGTCTCCGCCTTCTGGCATGAAGGCAGGACGGCTATAAGCAATGCCAGGACAGTATGTAAGACTCTTTTCAAGCTGTTTCACATCCAGCCGCAAGGGCGGCAAATCTTACAAATTTACAAAAAAATCCTAAAATGCAAACCTTATCCGACATACGGCAAAAAATACTTGCAAATCATGTCAGAAGTTGCTAAATTAGCAATCGTATCTATCGGCTGACCGCCCCGCGACTACCCTGTAGAGGGATTGTCGCATGCCTGCTTGACATAGACCTGAACAGATACAGTCAGCAGACATTGCTTTTTTTAGGAGAAATTATCCATAACTAATAGTGACGCAATGAAAAGAACCAGTCTTCTCTACGTCCTGTCAACGTTAATGGCAGTCCTTGTCACGATGGTGGTCTCTTCTTCCGCCTTTGCACAGAAGAAGAACATCAACGTCGTCGGGTCCGTCATCGATGCTGAAGGACAGCCGGTCATCGGAGCGACAATCATGGTACAGGGTGCCCAGAAGGGCACAATGTCGGACAATGACGGCCGCTACGCACTCTCGAACGTCCCATCGGACGGCAAACTCCTCTTCACCTGCATCGGATATCAGGATCTGGTGAAGGAAGTCAACGGACAGACCTCCATAAGCGCCATCCTCTACGAGGACAAGGAAACCCTGGAGGAGGCCGTGGCCGTAGCTTTCGGTACCCAGAAGAAGGAAAGCGTGGTCGCATCCGTCACATCGATAAGTCCCGAAGCACTCAAGGCGCCGACTTCCAACCTCACCACGACTCTTGCCGGCAACGTGGCCGGTATCATATCCTTCCAGAGGAGCGGCGAGCCTGGCAGCGATGACGCATCATTCTTCGTGCGTGGCGTGACGACCTTCGGAAACAACAAGAACCCTCTCATCCTCATCGACAACATCGAGCTCACCACCACTGACCTCGCCCGCCTTTCGACAGACGACATCGAGAGCTTCTCGATCATGAAGGACGCCACTGCGACGGCGCTCTACGGATCGCGTGCAGCGAACGGTGTCATCCTCGTCAAGACCAAGGAAGGGCGTCAGGGCCGTGCAAAGGTCAATCTCCGCTACGAGCATGCGATCTCGGCGCCAACGCAGGAAGTCGAGCTTGAAGATGACCCGCAGGTCTACATGACCCTGCACAATGAGGCCCTGAGGAGCCGCGACGCGAGCGCGACAGCGCTCTACTCGGACCTCAAGATCCGCAACACTGACAAGAACAACCCGACCTACGAGTATCCGTACACCAACTGGCACGACCTCATGCTCAAGAAGTATGCGCAGAATGACCGCGCAAACCTCAACGTCTCCGGAGGAGGCAACGTGGCAAGATACTATGTCGCCGCCTCGGTGAAGCATGACACCGGTATCCTCAACAATTCCGGCACCAACAACTACAACAACAACATCGACCTGACGACATATACGATGCGCTCCAACGTCAACGTGGACATCACGAAGAGCACAGAGCTCACGATCCGCCTGTCAGGAACCTTCGACGACTACCAGGGACCGATCTCCGGAGGTTCTGCCACCTACGAGCAGATCATGGCAGCAAACCCTGTCCTCTTCCCGGCATACTATCCGTCGGAAGTCATCCCATATGCCCAGCACGTCCTCTACGGCAACTATGACGGCGACTACCTCAACCCTTACGCCCTCATGACAAGGGGTTACAAGGAATACGGCCGCTCCAACATGGGAGCCCAGTTCGAGCTCAAGCAGGACTTCGACTTCATCACCGAAGGCCTTTCGGCACGCGCGATGATCAACACCAACCGCATCGCATACTATGAGATGTCGCGCTACTGCGTGCCATTCTACTATCAGTACACCTCGATGGGCTCGGACGGCATTCCAAACATAGAATGCATCAATCCTACGACCGGAACGGACTACCTCGAGTATTCGGCTGGTGACAAGACCATCACCACATCGACCTACATCGAGGCGGCCGTGAACTATGCCAGGGATTTCGGCAAGCACAACACCAGCGGCATGCTTGTCTATCAGCTCACCGACAAGAAGCAGCCTAACGCCTCGACACTGCAGGGATCGCTCCCGTACAGGAACGTAGGTCTGTCCGGACGTTTCACATACGGATATGACAAGAGATACTTCCTCGAGTTCAACTTCGGATACAACGGCTCGGAGCGCTTCTCCGAAGAGCACAGGTTCGGCTTCTTCCCGTCCGCCGGAGCAGGATGGGTGATTTCCAACGAACCGTTCTTCAAGAGCCTCAAGAAGACGGTCACGAACCTCAAGCTCCGTGCGTCATACGGCCTTGTCGGAAATGACAACATCGGCGACTCGAGATTCCTGTACATGTCTCAGATCAACATGGACAGCTCCTCCCATGGATACACATTCGGCGACCTGAGGGGCTATTCCACCAACGGCATCGCGATCACAAGGTACGCCAACACCTCGGTAGGCTGGGAAGTTGCCAAGAAAGCCAACTACGCCATAGAGCTCGGGCTCAAGGACGCCCTCGCTCTCACTGTCGAGTACTACACTGAATATCGAGACAACATCCTCCAGAGCCGTACATCCATTCCTTCGACAATGGGACTGGCAGCGACTCCTGAAGCCAACATCGGAGCCGCCAAGGGCAACGGTGTCGACATCGAGCTCAACTACTCGAAGACATTCGCAAACAAGTCCTGGCTGCAGGTAAGGGGCAACTACACCTACGCAAAGAGCCAGTATCTCAGATACGAGGAGCCTAACTACCCTGATGCGCCATGGAAGTCCCACATAGGACATTCCGTCAACCAGAAATGGGGATACATCGGCGAAAGTCTCTTCATTGATGAGGCCCAGATCACGAACTCCGCGACCCAGTTCGGAGACTATCTGCCTGGTGACATCAAGTACAAGGATGTCAACAGCGACGGTACGATAGACGAGCTGGACCAGGTGCCTATCGGCTACCCTACCACGCCTGAGATAATCTACGGATTCGGCTTCAGCTACGGAATCAAGGGATTCGACTTCTCAATCTTCTTCCAGGGACTCGGAAGGGAGTCCTTCTGGATCGACTATGACAAGGTATCCCCGTTCTTCAACACCTACAGCGGCTACACATCCAACAACCAGCTGGCGAAATTCATCTCAGACAGCCACTGGTCCGAGGACAACCGCGACATCTATGCCGCATGGCCTCGCCTCTCGACAGCCGCCGTGACCAACAACGACAAGACCAGCACATGGTTCATGAGAGACGGTTCGTTCCTTCGTCTCAAGCAGCTGGAGTTCGGTTACACACTGCCTCACAACCTCACAAAGAAGATTTCCGTCGAGAGCATGAGATTCTATGTGAGCGGCTCCAACCTTCTCTGTTTCAGCAACTTCAAGCTCTGGGATCCGGAAATGGCCGGAGACGGTCTCGGATATCCTGTCCAGAGAGTGGTGAACATCGGTCTCAATCTTAACTTCTAATGCACGCATGGATATGAAAAAGATAATCACCAAAATTCTTGTTCTGGCCACTGCAGCAACCATAACCTGTTCCTGCAACAAATTCCTCGACATAGTTCCTGACAATGTCGCCACCATCGAAAATGCCTTCAGCATGAGGACATCAGCAGAGAAATTCCTGGCGACATGCTACTCGTACCTTCCGTCATACCACACCTTGATTCTCGAGAAGACCGGCGCCGACGAGGTCACGTTCACCAGCTATCTCGCATCCTACTACTCATTCTACCACTGGTACATAGCACGCGGCTACCAGAATGCCACTTCTCCATACTGCAACTTCTGGGATGGTCTGATGGGTGGAAATGACCTGTACGAGGCCATACGCTACTGCAACATCATGATAGAGAAGATGCCTGAAGTGCCGGACATGGAGACATATGAGAAGAACAGATGGATAGCCGAGGCCAAGTTCCTCAAGGCCTTCTACCACTTCTATCTCACAAGGATGTACGGCCCGATTCCGATTGTGGACACCAACATGGACATCGACGCCTCTGTCGACGAGGTCCAGGTCTACCGCAACACCCTGGACGAGTGCTTCGACTATATAGTCAACCTGGTGGACGAGGTGATTGCATGCGAAGACCTTCCGGAGAAGATCGATGACACCACCTCTGAGCTCGGGCGCATCACCAAGGGAATCGCCAGGTATTTCAAGGCTGAAGTCCTTGTCTATGCCGCCAGCCCTCTGTTCAACGGCAACACCGACTACACCGGCTACACCGACAACCGCGGCATAGAGATATTCTGTCCGAAGAAGACTGAAGAACAGAAACTGGAGCGTTGGAGCAAGGCAGCCCAAGCCTGCAAGGAAGCCATCGAATGCCTTGAGGCACAGGGATATGGGCTCTACCACTATACTTCCAGCGAGTATATCATCAGCGATGTCACAAGGAACCTCATGACCCGCAGGCTTGCCTTCAACGACCGTGAGATCAACATGGAGAACGTATGGTACTACACTGACTCTGCATGCTCGCAGCAGTTCTACTTCAACCCTGGAGTATGTGCCGACATGACCCCGACATGGACAAAGAGAAACTACCACGGCTTCCTCTCCGTACCGTATGAGACAGCCGCGCTGTACTATACCAAGAACGGACTTCCAATCGAGGATGACATCTCGTGGGACTATGCAGGGCGCTTCGACAAGAGAATCGCCACGGATGACGACTACCTTCTCATCAAGCCTGGGAAAGAGAGCATCGGCGTGCATTTCGACAGGGACCCGCGCTTCTACTCTGACCTCGGATTCGACGGAGCTTCCTGGTTCGGAAACGGCGTGACTGCCGAAGGATCACAGTATCTTGCGATGAAGGCAGGAGAACTGCAGGGCTCCAACTGGGGTACGAACACCAACATCACAGGCTACCAGCCAAGGAAGGGTGTCAACTACAAGACTACCAACACCAGCTCTGCGTTCACGACAAACTCGTTCTCGTTCCCGATCTACTCCATGAGGGAGCTTTACCTCTACTATGCCGAGGCACTGAACGAATCCGGCGCAGACTACACCGAGGTCCTTCCTTGGATCAACAAGATCAGGGAAAGAGCCCAGATTCCGACCGTCGAAGTTTCCTGGGACAACTATTCCAACTCTCCTGGGTACTACAAGGACAAGAGCGGCCTCCGCAACATAATCCACAGGGAAAGGACGATCGAGCTCATGTTCGAAGGCAAGAGAGTCTGGGACCAGAGAAGGTGGAAGGAGGCTGTCGAGTCATTCAACAAGACAATCTCAGGATGGAGCTACAACGAGAACACCTGGGATGGCTACTACACCCAGCTTGTCCTCTACACTCAGACTTTCGAGACCAAGGACTATTTCTGGCCTATCAAGAATTCGGACCTCTACACAAACACCAACCTGATCCAGAATCCAGGATGGTAGCAGTCTCCAACACTCTCAAATCGAATCAGTCATGAAGAAATCAATCATATTTTCAATAATATCCTCAGGAGCACTTCTCCTGGCCTGCTCTCCAGCTGACGTCAACAGACCTTACGGCAGCAAGGAGATTCCCCAGCAGGTCTCGGTCACCAAAGTCGTCAACGAGAACGGCCGCTCCATCATCTACTACAACCTTCCTGATGACGAGAACTTCAGTTATGTGAAGGCAGTCTACGAGCCACGCCCGGGAGTCACCTCAGAGATGCGGGCATCGTCATACACAGATTCGCTGATAGTGGAAGGCTTCGCTGAAGAGAAGGACTACAAAGTCGGTCTCTACTCAGTGAGCTACGGTGAGACAGCTTCGGAACCTGTCGACGTCACAGTGTCCCCTCTGCAGCCATCCTACCTCTATGCGGCAGAGCAGTGCAGTCTGACAGCAGAGTTCGGAGGAGTCCGTCTCAAGACCAAGAATCCTGCACACGAGAAACTCTTCGTCAACATCCAGATGGAAAAGGACGGACAGTGGGAAACCATCCTCGAGCAGTTCACCACCCAGGAGGACATCGAACTTGTTGCGCGTGGACTCGAGAGCGAGCCGGCAAATTTCCGTGTCACGCTAGAAGACCATTTCGGCAACACCACAATCGGTGAGACCTTCAATGTGACCCCGATCTACGAAATACTCTGCGACAAGAGCCTGTTCAATTATGTCATCGCTCCGGGCGAACATGCCCTGAACTACTACTCAGGAGGACAGATCGAGCACCTCTGGGACGGCATCATTTTCAGTTCGGAGTCCAACGGAGCGTTCCAGTCCGGATCCGGCACCTTCGACACCTATCCGGAATGCTACACCATCGACATGGGCAAGGAATACACCCTGAGCCGTCTCGAGCAGTGGCCATACTACTACTCACGTTCCTCATCGTCGAAGTACTATCAGATGGGCGACTGGAGAAAGTTCCAGGTATGGGGAGCAACTGAGCTCGACGAGGAGAATGCACTTTTCGACGGAGCGACACGCCTCGACAACCCTAACTGGTTCCTGCTGCTGGACGGCGAAGTCACGAGAATCTCAGGCAGCACTCTCGATTCCACGCTCGACCCTCTCACAGACGAGGAGAAGGATGCACGCGAGCAGGGCATACCTCGCCAGTGGGACTTCATCAGGGACACCCCGAAGGTACGTTACATCAAGTTCTGCGTATTCAGCACCTGGGGCAACAAGCAGTACACCTGTGCTGCAGAAGTTTCAATATATGGTTCTGAAGCAGAGTAAAAGATTACGGTCATGAAAAGAATATTCACCAAACTCACATTACTTGCCGCCATTGCCGCCGCCATATGCAGCTGCGGATCCATGGACGACGTCTATAAGGAATATATCGAAGACGGTCCTTCAGTAAATGTCGCCAAGCCAGACGGCGTAGAAATCCTGTCAGGAGTAGGTCGTGTCCAGCTGTCGCTGCAGAAATCCAGCGACCCTCGAGTAAAGGGTGTCACACTCTACTGGGACAACAGGACCGAGAAACGCGATTTCGAGATCGGATCTTCCGACGAAGAGCTCAAGTTCATCGTCGACGGTGTCGCCGAAGGCTCCCACATCTTCGAGGTCATCTGCCATGACAAGAACGGAGGCTGCAACTCCCTTCCTGTCACGGTGACAGCGAGCTCTTATGGCGAGACGTTCATAAGCTCCATCGTGCCATCCGGAATAACCAGCGCCACCGTGAGCTCGTCCGGCTACTGTTCTTTCTCCATCCGCCACTCTTCCTCATACTACTACCAGTACATGGAAATAACCTATGAGTCCAAGGAAGGCGGCACAAAGACCATGCAGGTCATGAAAGGTACCAACAGCATCGTCATCAACGACTTCACCGGAGACTCATTCACCTACAAGAGTTTCTTCCTCCCGGAAGCGACCTGCATCGATGTCATGGTTTCCGACGAAGGCAGCTTCTCGGATTTCACAAGGCCTCAGATCTCAGGTGAGGACAAGTGCCTGCTTGACCCATGGAAGGGCGTCACCGACACTTATCTGTTCTCGTCCAACTGGTCCCCTGTCGAGATGACAGTCGAGGAGAATGACTGGCTTACAACGACTCTCGAAGGCAACACCATCGCCCTCAAGGTGAAGTCCATGAACGGCACAGGAGCCGAGCGCTCCGTCAAGGTGACCCTCAAGGCAGACGAGGCAGTAAAGGAAGTCACCATCACCCAGCATGAGATCGACAGCCACATCGGCACACTCTATTATGAGAATGGGGCGGCAGTCGGAATCGTGATCAAGAAAGACTACGACAATCCGGGCCAGTACAAGATCATCTCCTGCAAGAACGGTGCGATGGCATGGAGCAAGACGTCCACGACCACCAATGCGTCCGGCCTCGACGGAACGACCGGCGGAGTCGACAACAACGAGATCATCATGTCCATGGCTGACTACGAGACCAACAACTACGCAGTGTCATGGGTCAAGAAGAACCTCGGCTCGGAGTGGCATCTTCCTAGCTTCAACGAATACTATTATGACTTCTTCCCTGCGTACAATGGAACCACATGGGAGGCATCCTCTACTTCATACAGGAAGAACTGCACACTGGAAGAGCAGGAGCGCCGTGGGAACATGAACGACTTGATTGTCGCCAATGGCGGATCCGCACTGTATGGTTCAGACACAGGTACAGGTACATATCACTGGACATGCTGCGAGTCCGATGAGACCCATGCATGGATCCTGAGGTTCGGCTCCAGGACCTATACCCAGTCAGGCACCAAGACCAATTCATACCATGTACGAGGCATGAAGACAGTGACAATAAACGACTGATCATTCCTGCAATGAATAAAGCAATGATTTCCACCATCGCGGCAACCGTAGCCGCGATGGTTTTATCATCAGGGCTTCACGCCCAGAAGAACGCCTCCGATGCCATCTATCAGGTTCCGCCTGAAGACATCGCGCAGCTGTACCTCGCAAGGCCGATACCGGTGGCGGAGTTCAACTCTGACGGCACCCTCGCGGCAATCACTGAGACAGAAAGTCAATGGATGCCGCTTGAGACGCTCCTTGCCATGGATGAGAAGTGCCTTGCCGGCCTGAGAATCGACGCAAGGAACTTCAGTCTGTCGCGACACAAGCCGGACATCGTGAGGATAACTGTCCAGGACGTCTCCGGAGGTCCGGCAAGGGAGATATCCGGCATGCCGGAGAACCTCCAGGCATTCAGTGTCAAGTGGTCCCAGGACGGCAGCAGGTTCGCATTCCTTCAGAGGAATCCGTACTCCATAGACCTCTATGTGGTGGATGCGGCTGCAGAGAAGCCTGCCGCAGTCAAGGTAAGCGACCGCAGGGTCAATGCCACGATAGGAACGCCTTATGTCTTCCTCCATGATGGGTCGATTCTCTACAAGGCGGTACCAGACAGTACAGGGACTCTTGCCTCGAGGGAAAAGCCAAGAGGACCGATAATGCAGCACAGCGACAGGAAGAAAGGTACATACAGGACCGTCCAGAACGTCATCAGGAGCATCGACGACGAGGAAGACTTCGACGTTCTGTGCACAAGCGAGTTCAGAATCTGGGACGGCAATGGAAACCACAGGGCCGGAGGCCCGGCCGTTGTCAGGGAGTACACACCTTCCCCTGACGGCAAGTACCTGATGCTTGTGACAGAGCACAGGCCTTATTCCTACACCAGAAGCCACAACTATTTCCCTTCACGCCAGTTTGTCTGCGACCTTGACGGAAATGAGCTGTTCGTGATCAAGGAACTCCCTGAGGACGGGAAGAAAGACTCGACTGCAAAGAAGGCGCCGCCAAAGCCGTCGCGCAGCGACTATGGCTGGCGCCAGGACATGCCGTCTACCCTATGCTGGAGGGAGACCCTCCCTGCGGTAAAAGACACGACCGCAACAAAGGACAGTGTATCCAGGAAGCATGAAGAAAAGCCGGAGCGCACATACCACACTTCCCTCTGGCAGTGCGCGGCACCTTTTGCAGTCGAGACCGACAGGACCATGGTCGTCAGGAGTGAATATTATCTCGAGGATGTCACCTGGTGCGCTCCCGATTTCGCGCTCTATACCGACAGTTCATCAAAGGAGAAGATTCAGAGGATTTTCTCATTCAATCCTTCAGACACCCTTGCCGCGCCATCCCTGCTCTATACAAAAAGCACGGAGAGGGACACCATAGGCAATGCGCCGGTGATCGGCAACCCATACCTTGAGCGTGGCGAATATGGCAAGGTCCTCTATCGCGGAGGCAAGAACTCGTTCATCCTGCTGACAGGAAAGAGCCGGAAGGACGCCAACGGGGACGACATGGCATTCATCGACCGTTTCGACCTCCGGACAAAGGCCACGGGAAATCTCTGGACAGGACAGGCTCCATGGCGCGAGACGGTGATCGGGATCAAGGATGCGGGGCCGCATCGCGTGTCATTCGTGGCGATGAGACAGTCTCCTAAAGACGTTCCGAACTACTGTACCATCAACGTGAAGGGGAAGAAACGTACCTGCTCATATTTCACGTCATTCGAAAATCCGTTCCCGACGCTCGCCGGCATCAAGGACACCCTCATCACCTATTGGCGTGAGGATGGCGTGAAACTCACTTCCAGGCTCTTCCTCCCGGAAGGCTATGACCCTCAGAAGGATGGAAAGCTGCCGGTCATCATGTGGACATATCCATATGAGTTCAAGTGTCCGGCGGAGGCTGAGAAATTCAGGGAAGACCGCTATCTCTTCCCTGTCCCGACCAGGAACTACCACGTCGCATGGGCGACAAAGGGATATGCTGTAATGCAGGGATTCTCGATGCCGATCATAGCCAAGACCACCAGCTCGAAATGCAATGATGACTTCCGCAACCAGATTGTCATGAATGCGAGGGCTGCAGTACACGCTGTCGATTCGCTCGGATTCGGGGACACGCTGAGGGTCGCAGTTGGCGGTCATTCCTATGGTTCGTTCATGACTGCCAACCTCATGGTCCACACGAAGCTGTTCAAGGCAGGGCTTGCAGAGAGCGGCGCATTCAACAGGACGCTGACCCCGTTCGGATTCCAGAGCGAGGGACGCACATACTGGAAGGCAAAGAATGTCTACGACGAGATGTCGCCTTTCAACTATCCTGACAGGCTGCACGGGCACATACTGCTTGTGCACGGCACGATGGATGAGAACACAGGCACTCACCCGCTGCAGAGTGAGAGGATGTTCCAGGCATTCGCAGGAGCCGGCAAGGATGCCGACTACCTTCAGCTGCCATATGAAGGGCATGGCTATACATATACGGAAAACATGCTCCACCTCATCAACGAGGAGTGGAAGATGTGGGAAAAATATCTCAAGGGTAAGGAAACCGAATGACAGGATACATGAAAAGAATACTTCTTGCCGCCGCACTGCTTATGACGGCACCGTTCTTTGCCAGTGCACAGGTCAGTCCATGCGGAAGAGATTCGCAAAGGCAGGACATATCATGGTTCATGCCCGGAGACGGGCATGACTTTGACGAGTCCATCCCTACCCCATATGATGTGCTTGGTTACAGCCTTGGAGACGTCTTCGTGGACTACTCCGATGCCGTAAGATACATGGAGGCCCTCGAAAGAGTCTCAGACAGGATCTCGATAAAGCGCTTCGGCAAGACATGGGCAGGCAAGACCTTCATGCAGGTCTGCGTGTCTTCTCCGGCGAACATAAGGAATCTCGAGTCCATAAGGGAAGCCCATCTGCAGGCCTGCAGCAGTGCTTCTGAAGGATATGACGGACCGCTTGTCGTCAGTCTCATGGGCGCAATCCACGGCAACGAGGCATCTGGCGCGACTGCACCCCTCATAGAGGCATATTACTTTGCAGCCTGCAGGGACAAGGCAGTGCTGGACATGCTGGAGCGCACCGTGATAGTGATCACCCCGGCCCAGAATCCGGATGGAGTCAGCCGATTTGCAGCCTGGGCCAACTACAACACCAGCTACAACCTGCAGGCAGACCCTCTTCAAAGAGAGTACAATGAGATGTGGCCGAGCTCGAGATGCAACCACTACTTCGCAGACTGCAACCGCGACTGGCTTGCCATCCAGCAGCCGGAAGGACGCAACGGAGTCGCCATGTACCATGAATGGCTGCCTGATGTCGTGCTGGACATGCACGAGCAGGGAAGCAGCAAGAACGGTTTCTTCTACTTCAGTCCAGGAGATCCGGACAGGACCTGGAAGGACATCCCGCAGAAGAATCAGGAACTGACCAGAGAAATCGGCCGCATGACAGCCTCCGTGATGACGGGATATGGAGAGAGATATTTCACCGAAAGAGGCTATGATGATTTCTACATCGGCAAGGGTGCAGCCTATGGCGACGTGCAGGGCTCAGTATGCATCCTGCATGAGCAGACAGCGACATACGGCCACCTGCGCAGGCTGAAAGGAAGCGACAACGTACTTGACTTCCCGAGGACGGTACGCAACCAGACTGCGGCGAGCATCGGCGTGGTGATGCGTGCTGACACCCTGCGCGACGCACTGATACGCTACCACCGCGATTTCTTCAAGATGCAGGCAAGCGCCGCAGCAGGGGACCCCGTCAAGGCAATCCGTTTCTCATGCGGCAGCGACAAGGCCAGGGCATGGCATCTTGTCTCTACATTGCTCGACCACGACATCGAAGTCTGGTCTGACGCCACATGCGAGGGTGCCTACATAATTCCTACGCAGCAGGACAGATACTTCCTGGCAAGGGCAATGTTCGACAAGGTGACCGAATTCAATGACAGTACCTTCTACGACATAAGCACCTGGACCTTCCCTTGCGCCTATGCCGCAAAGGAGGAGCGTCTCTCCTCTGAGGACGGAATTCTCGGCGAGCGGATCACGGCGTCGGCAGCACCTGCAGGGTCTGTCGACGGAGGGGCAAGCGAGACCGGCTACATCATCCCGTCCGAAGGATTCTATGTGCCGAGAGCCATCGCAGCAGCACTTCGCAAAGGGCTCCATGTGGAGGTATCCACATCTGCGTTCTCATATCAGCAGAAGGGTGGCAAAAGACAGTTCGCCGCAGGATCGGCCGTGATTCCTGTCGCAGGGCAGTCTCTCGTGGCGGATGAGCTCCATGCCTTTGTCGAGTCCCTGGCGTCCGAATGCATGCTTGACGTGACATCGATGAAGACTGACAAGATCAAGGGGGAGAACCTCGTTGCAGTCAGGGAGCCGTCAGTGGCAATACTGTGCGGCAGAGGCATGGGCATTGCCGAAACAGGCGAGGTATGGATGCTCGCAGACGCGCGTCTGAATCTGAATCATGCCCTTGTAGAGTATCGCAAGGTGACAGGCAAGGATACAGGCCTTGACAGATACAACACCATTGTCATGGCTGGAGGGTACCCGTCTGAGCCTGTCGATTCAAGTTTCTTCAGGGCAATCTCCGACTGGGTGGCTGACGGTGGGACTCTCATTCTGTCCACAGGCGCATCCAAGGTGTCGAAAAGCGCAGGACTGGGCAGGATCACGCCGCATCTCGCAAAAGGAATCTCGGGCGTGATATTCAAGGCCGAGCCAGAAGTTCCATCATCTCCACTTCTGTGGGGAGTGGACACAGACGAACTCACAACATTCAAGATGAGCGGAACCACCTACAGCATCCCTGATTCAGAGACCATCCTGTCATACGGAGACTATGTGTCCGGTTACGCTTCTGAAGACAACAAGGCAAGGATATCAGGGTCTCCCCTGCTGACCGTGCGCCCAGTCGGCAAGGGCAAGGTCATCTTCATTGCCTCCGACTTCAACTTCCGTTCATACTGGTTCGGGACGTCACGCATATTCGCCAATGCAATGATGTTCGGAGACCTGCTCTGACCCTGCGGTGTCTTTGGAGGTGAGCCTGAAAATTTGTACATTGCAGGCACAATCATTCAATGACATGAAAAGACACATTGTCGCAATAATCATCATCCTGGCCACGGTCCTCACGGCCCACTCCCAGGAGATGGTGAAAGAGAAGGCCCTCGTGGCCGGGCACATGAGGGAATGGTACCTCTACACCCCTGAAAGGATGGCTCCCGGAGAGCCCCTCGTGATCATGCTCCACGGCTACGGAGGACATGCGGAGAACTACCGTCCGGAGATGCTTGAGGTGGCCCGCAGGTACGGGTTTGCTCTCTGCGTCCCGGAAGGAGTAAAGGACCCGAAGGGCAAGCAGGGCTGGAATGTCAGATATCCCGCCCAGAAAGGGATGAAGACTGACGACGTCAAGTTTGTCGTGGCCCTCGCCAAGAAACTCCAGAAAGAGTATGGCTTCAGTGCGCTCAACACATTCCTCTGCGGCATGTCCAACGGAGGCGACCTCGGATATGCGGTGGCCTGGAACGAACCGGGAGCATTTGCCGCTATAGCATCCATTGCCGGTCTCACCTTCGAGTGGCTGGTGGACGAGTCGTACCCGCGTGGCAGCGTGCCTTTCATGGAAGTCCATGGCACGGAAGACCGCACATCGGAGTGGGACGGCGACCACACCAATGCTGGAGGATGGGGTGCCTACATCCCTGTCCCGATGGCAATCTCGTACATGGTAGCAGCCGACAAGTGCAAGGCTGAGGAAACCGTGCTTCTCCCTCTCAAGGACTCGCGCACCCCTTCCAGGGATGTCGTGCTCCACAGATATTATGACGGAGTGGGAGGATGCGAGGTGCGCCTGTACGAAGTCATAGGCGCACCGCACTCATGGCACCTTGCAGACATGGACACATGCGAGGAGATATGGAAGTTCTTCTCCCAGTATGTGATCGACGAGCAGGGCAACAACATCTACAGGAAGCAGAAGGTCCAGGAAAGGACCGTCACGGAGGAGCGTGGGGTCGTCGAGGAGGTCCCCACGACAAGCTCAGCCTTTGAGAAGCAGGTCGAGCCGGAACCGACACCGGAGACCGTCGCCCACGAGATAAGGCTGAGCACCGCCGACAGCATCATAGAAGAGGCCCGCAAGTACCTCGGCAAGCCGTACAAGTATGCCGGAGCAGGGCCTTCCAGTTTTGACTGTTCAGGTTTCACCAGCTTCATCTTCAAGAAGTTCGGCACTGAACTTCCGCACTCCTCCGCAGACCAGTACAGGCAAGGCGTCAGAGTCGGTGACGGAGAGTTGCAGAGAGGCGACCTGGTGTTTTTCAACGGCCGCAGGATAGGCTCGACGGTCGGTCATGTCGGGATAGTGGTGGATGTCAAGTCTGACAACACCTTCACTTTCATCCACAGCGCAATCCAGGGAGGCGTGATCATAAGCGACTCTCTCGAGCCGTACTACTCTGCAAGATATCAGGGAGCAAGAAGAATCATCAACATATGAGAAGAACAATCATCGCGATCGCAGCGGCGCTCTCATGCCTCTGCGCATCTGCCCAGACAAAGGACTGGGCACGTACCGATTTCTATACAGAAAGAAATTCCGCTGTGGCCACGTCTCCGAAGGCAGTGTTCATGGGCGACTCCATCACAGACAACTGGGGCAACCGCACGCACCCCGAGTTCTTCTCGGACCACAATTTCGCAGGACGCGGCATCTCCGGCCAGACCACGGCCCAGATGCTCATAAGGTTCAGACCGGACGTCATCGACCTGCACCCGAAGTATGTCGTGATTCTCGCAGGTACCAACGACATAGCCCTCAACAACGGTCCGATCGACCATGACAAGATTGTAGGCAACATCATCTCCATGTGCGAGCTTGCGAAAGCCAACAGAATCAAGCCTATAATCTGCTCGATACTACCAGCCTACAAGTACGGCTGGAGGCCTCAGGTCACTGACGCAGCAGAGCAGGTCCTGGATGTCAACGCAATGCTCAAGGCTTATGCGGCAAAGGCCAGAATCCCGTACGTGGACTACCACAGCGTGATGAAGGACGAGCGCAACGGTCTGCCTGAGAAATACGCAGCCGACGGCATCCACCCCAACATTGACGGATACGCAGTGATGGAGGAAATGATCCTCAAGTATATCAAGTAGAGTTACTTTACGGCGGCAGAATATCCTGCCGCCAGACCTCCGATACCTGTCTCCTTGTAGAGGGACGGCAGGTCATGTCCGGTCTCCTTCATGACTTTCACCACGTCATCGAAGGAGACTTTGTGTTTGCCGTCTGAGAATGTGGCGTAGATGTTGGCGTCGAGGGCTCTGGTCGCGGCAAAGGCGTTACGCTCGATGCATGGAATCTGCACAAGGCCGCACACAGGATCGCAGGTCATGCCAAGATGATGCTCGAGCCCCATCTCGGCAGCATACTCTATCTGCGACGGAGTGCCCCCGAAGAGCTGGGTGGTCGCCGCAGCCGCCATGGCGCAGGCGACCCCGACTTCGCCCTGGCACCCGACTTCGGCGCCCGATATCGAGGCATTCTGCTTCACGACATTGCCGACCAGTCCGGCAGTCTCGAGAGCATGGATGATGCGCGTGTCACTGAAACCATGCGCAGTCTGCAGATAATATAGCACGGAAGGCATCACACCGCATGACCCGCAGGTCGGAGCAGTGACTATCGTACCTCCCGAGGCATTCTCCTCGCTTACGGCAAGGGCGTAGGCGTACACAAGTCCCCTGGACTGGAGGGACTGCTTGTAGCCTGTCGCCTTGACATAGTATGTGGAGGCCTTTCTGGCTATGTGCAGAGGCCCCGGAAGAGCGCCTTCATGCTCGAGGCCGTTCCTGACTGAGGCTTTCATCGCATCCCAGATCATCTGGAGATAGTCTGTGATTCCACTGTCCTCACACCTCTCGACATACTCCCAGTAGGCACGGCCATTGTCGTCGCACCATTTCATTATATCGCTGAGGGTATTGAGGTCATACACATCAGGAGAGCTGTCCACGATAGTCCCGTCAGGAGCCGGCTCCGCAAGAGCTCCGCCGCCGATGCTGAACACTGTCCACTCATCGGTCTGACGTCCTTCTGCATCCTTGCTTACAAACTTCATCCCGTTGGGATGGAAGGGCAGGAACTCATCCGCGCGCCACACTATCTCAGTGGGAGCAACCGGCTGCAGTACATCCAGGATCGCGACATCCGTGAGATGGCCCTTGCCGGTCGCTGCGAGACTGCCGTAGAGGGTAACCTCGAAGGCGTCAGCGTCCTGGTGGGTGGAAAGGAAATTCTGGGCTGCCTTCACAGGGCCCATAGTATGACTGCTGGAAGGCCCGCGGCCTATCTTGTAGAGTTCTCTCAAAGACTTCATGTCAGATAAATTTGTGGTGCAAATTTACTCAATGTCACAAAAAATAAGTATACTTGCATCGTTTATAAACGGACTTCGACATGGCAAAGAGAATCTACAAGCTCAGAGAGGGCAAGATGATAGGCGGCGTATGCAGCGGCCTTGGAGACTATTTCGACATTGACCCTACGATCCTGAGACTGATCTGGGTCTGCCTCGGCTTCGTGGCAGGAGGCGGCATCATAGCCTACCTCATAGCGATGTTCATCATCCCGTACAAGGAAGACAGCCAGAGGTATATCGACAACCAGTAGACTTACAAAACGGCAAGGCAAGATGCAGGTAACCGCCTGATAGAAGCCTACCTGTAGGAAATCTCTCTCTCCATTCTGGTGACGGTCCCCCCGGTCTTGGAGGTGCCGACTGTCCAGTTGCCCTCGGCGTCGAAAGACGAGTACCTGTACCGTGTCACCGTGCCTGACGGATTGGACCGGTCGTCGCCCTCTTTCGTGCTGATGAGGTTGTTCTTTCTGTCATACCTGTTGTACAGGAAGTGCTTCACTCCCCTGTCCACATAGACATAAGAAGTCAGATATCCGTCCTGGTTCCATGTGCGGTGGATCTCGGAGTATCTGTTGGACGGATTATTGTCCTTGGTAGTGTGATACACGTAGCCGGAAGGGCCGTCTGTCTGGACGACTTCGCGAAGTCCGCTCTCGCCATACTTGTATTCAAGGGCAGTCTCAGGGCTGCCATCGCCCGAGACGGAGATGTCAGAGAGTACCTGTCCAGACTCTGTATAGCTGACTGTATGGGTGCCGAGCAGGGTGCCGGCCTCATCATAGCTTCTTGTCACCACGGACTCTATGTTACCCTTGAGTCCATCGAAAAGGAGCTCCGGACGCTCTCCGCGAGGCTCGCATGATGCCATGACGGCGATGGCACATATGACAGATGCAATTTTTCTCATGCTGCAAAGATAAAAAATAGTTGTAACTTTGACATTCGCTATAAGAAGTTTCGCGGAGAGTGCGGAGAGAAGGGAAAGAACAAAGAGAACGGAGTGATGAGAATGAAGCGGAAAGTAGAAAAGTAGGTAGAGAAGTAGAGATAGAGAAACGAAAGAAGAGAACAGTGAAAAGAAGGCAACATGAAAATCTCGGACATCCTGAAAGAAAGCACGAAGGCCTACCCGTCCCTGGAGATAGTGCCGCCCCTCAAAGGCATCACGAAGGCTCAGCTCATCGATGGCATCAAGCCGTTCATGGAGTTCAGCCCGAAGTACATCAATGTCACTTCCCACAGGGACGAGGTCGAGTACAGCGCCAATCCTGACGGCAGCTTCACCCGCCACGCCGTCCGCCGCCGCATCAGTGAGAGCGCTGTCTGCGGCGCAATCCAGTCCAGCTTCGACATAGAGGTCGTCCCGCATCTCATCTGCGGAGGCATGACGGCAGACCAGATTGAGGCCCAGCTCCATGACTTCAGGTTCATGGGCATCTCCAACATCCTCGCCCTCAGAGGCGACTGCCTCACGGGCGAGAAGCGCTTCACTCAGGAGCCTGGCGGCTATGCCCACGCCGACGAGCTGGTGGCGGCAATCAGAAGATTCGAGAATGCCACTGGCTCAGAAGGTTTCTTCAGCATCGGAGTCGGGGCCTACCCCGAGAAGCACTTCGAAGCTCCGAATCTCGAGACCGACATAGCCAACCTCAAGCGCAAGGTAGATGCCGGAGCGGACTACATCATCACCCAGATGTTCTTCG